>JAEEGJ010005299.1_pt1 | contig 40938 bp, 31 predicted proteins | sample 8958761 | NCBI WGS metagenome assembly JAEEGJ01 (sample SAMN16246546, study PRJNA631951) | gut metagenome | biome: gut microbiome; feature: rumen; material: RS-attached | host: Bos | place: Iran: Karaj | collected 2018-10 | reverse complement strand
CGGTGGGAAGTAAAGAGTGGTATCTCAAATGGTAAATACGAGGAACTCAGCTATACGAAATATAAAGAATGGAAAAACAATTCGAAAGATTCCCAAGGAATTACTCTTTGGACTAGTAAAAATCCAGTTGGTGTTACTCTCTTTATTGAGGATGGCAATAACAAAGAATTGTTCTCTGTTAAGAGAGCAAACGCAGAATATGGCTATAGTTACGTTACCAAGCAGGTTGTTGTGCAATGGCCAAATAAAGAAAATCTGTCAAAGATTGATACCATTTCTAAATATTCTAAAAATATTTATTGGTTAAAGGATCCTCTTATAGCTTTCTTGAAGTTATACGTCAATGAAACTGATGAGTTACAGAGACTCGCTGAGGAAAATGGAATGGAAGTGGAGGACTTAGTCGAGATTGTAAAAAATACTCTTTCTGGAAGTCCTGTTGATAAAACAGTCCTTTCGGCTGTGCAGAAATCACCAGAACTATTCAAAACTATGGTTGCGGATTTGGATGAGTCTACTTTGAAGAAGATTTCGGATAATGCAAATCTTGTCAAGTCATTGATAGATGGTTTTTCAGCCAATGATATTAAATGGATAACAGAGTTGTCAAAGAATACCGTATTGGCTTTGAAGAAATTGGGGAAAACCAATCTTGAAAAGTTAATGCAAAACAGTTCAAGGATTGACGAACTTATTAGACTAATAGAGTTAGACATAGACTCTAGAGATGCAGAACTACTTAAAAAATTTGCAGATTCTCTTGGTTGTAATGACACCGATGAATTGGGCAATCAACTTGATGCCATCAAGGATGCCTATAAACATTTCGATAAGTTTGGATGGGATAAATTTACAACGAATGCGGAAGACATTGCGGATATATTGGATGTTTTTGATGAAGAAGAAATAAAGAAAATCGCCCAAAATAAAGAGAACCTAAGAGAATTCCTCCAAGAATTAGAACAAGAGAATGAAAATAAAGATCGTGATTCCTCAATCAGTGAGATAATTGGCTACATTGGAGAACTTATTTACGAGCAATACTTGCTTAAGATGGGAATAAAGTATGAATTCTCTGCAGATAACGGTGTTAGCGAATATGACTTCATAACTTATGCTCCCAACTCAACAAAGGAACGGTATGTCGATGTAAAGACTACTCGAAACACACTTTCTGATGGTCACGCACCTATGTACATTCATAAGAGCCAAGACGAATTTCTACGAAACAACATTGGTGTAATCTACCGGTTTGTCAGGATTTCACTTCATGACCTTGAAGGTGAACTGGAAAGTGAGTATGAAAGATTTCGAGATGAATATGGCAATATAGATCCTCGAAAGAATAATAAACTTAAAAAAGAATGTAGAGATTTAGCAAAACGTTTCTGGTCGCAAGCTGACATAAATGAGTTCCAGAGTTCTTCTCCAGAGTATCGTATAGAATATATAAATCATTAAAAAAAAGCGAGAATGGTCTTGTTGACATTGAATTAGACCAACATCAACGGTTTTACCAATCGTTGATGTTGGCTTTCTCTTTAACTTTCTCCGCTATTTTCGTGTTCAAATGTGGGAAAAATTTCATTTTGGTAATACGCTCTATCTGACTGATGGAGTTTACATACAAGTCTTTACGGCGGTTCCCATCTGTATTGCGACAGATAAAACCGATACCCTTAGAATCACCATTCAGGCACAAGACAACTTTGAAAAAAGCTTCTGGAACCGTCACTTTTGTTAATCCTATGGTCTCATGTTCCTGATTGAAAAGTATGGGGCCGGAAACAATGTAAATGTCACCATATTTTTCAGCCCATTTACGGCAGGATATTTCTATTTGGTTCCATACACCACTGTTCAAATTGGCATTTTGTGGGCAAATATTGGAAAACAGAAATGATTCAAACATCGCATCGGAATCCCATTTGCAATCACCTGCAGGACACATATGACCACGACTCCAGCCGCTTCCTTTATAGTCGCTGTTATTAGCGCGAGGCTCTGGAACATCAAAATCTTCGTGGAATGCAGTACCTGGTCTTTTAGATGTGCCTGAAACATGTTCCGCTGTTAAATGCCATGCCACCCAATTGGGAATTTTGGTTTCCTTGTTATATGACACTATATAGCCCTTGCGATATAAAATCTGTTCTGGAACGTTTGTGAGTAATGCAGGAATGTCTATTTCGCTATTAAGCGTAGAAATAGTATTTCCCTCTGTTAACTCCGCGTTATCAATTTGTGCCAATGTTGTTTCGCTGTCTGATCTGGCTGACAATATAGATCCTCTTGTACTACACGTAATGACGACAGCCATAAATGATAGTACAATAACAGATAACCAATATTCCTTCAGCAGCTTTTTCATCATATAAACAAAGCACTCAAATAACGATGCAAAAATACAATAAAAATCCGAATAAAGAGAAGAAATAACAGAAAAGTTCTGTTTCCTTAGGGACATTACGACATTACAAAGGTGGCGAATCCTTTAAAATCATTAAATAATCAGACTGTTTAGGTGGTTTTCAGCGAAAATTCACTAAATTTGCGTTCAAATCAATAAACATTGGGATGAAAGATTTAAACCGATTAAAAGTTGTCCTCGTTGAGAAGAAGAAAACCAGCAAGTGGTTGGCTGAACAGTTGGGGAAAAACCCATCAACGGTAAGCAAGTGGTGTACAAACTCTGCACAGCCCGATTTGCAGACTCTCGACAAGATTGCCGAGTTGTTACAGTGTGACACAAGAGCATTAATAACTAGTCATTTGGAAACTGAACGTTATGATCAATATTCGCAAGCTTGAAGCAGAGTTATGGGAGTCGGCTGACCTGCTCCGTCAGGGCAGTAAGTTGACCAGCAGTCAGTATTGTATGCCTGTACTGGCATTGCTGTTCCTGCGCTATGCTTATAGCCGATACAAGATGGTAGAGGCAGAGATATTACAGAGTCGTCCTATGCGTGGCGGGCGTGTGATGCCCGTGGAGCCAAGCGATTTTGCGGCTAAAAGTGCGCTCTACCTACCCAAAGAAGCACAATTCGATTACTTAGTGAACCTGCCCGATAATATCATTTCAGCAGGATTGAAGAGCAAGGACGGTCACGACATTAATTCATTAGGCGAAGCCGTAAACAATGCCATGCAGTTGGTGGAAGACCAGAGTGAGCAACTGACGGGCGTACTGCCTAAGACCTACACCAGCTTTGCCGATGACCTGCTACGCGAGTTGCTACGCATCTTCAACAATAAGACTATCGACGAAGTAGGTGGTGATGTCATTGGGCGTATCTATGAGTACTTCCTCTCTAAGTTTGCCAAGGCAGTAGCCAGTGATGACGGTGTATTCTTCACCCCTAAGTCGTTGGTAAAGATGTTGGTGAACGTTCTGGAACCCAAGCAGGGCGTTATGCTCGATCCCGCCTGTGGTAGTGGTGGTATGTTTGTACAAACTGGCGATTTCGTAAATGCTGCTGGCATGAATGCCAACACCAGCATGACCTTTTTCGGCCAAGAGAAGGTGGAATACAATGCACAGCTTTGTCTGATGAATATGGCTGTTCACGGCTTGAATGGACGTATTATCTCTGGTGATGAAGCCAATTCTTTCTACCACGATGCCCACAATCTCGCTGGAAAATGCGACTATGTGATGGCCAATCCACCTTTCAATGTCGATAAGGTAAAGGCAGATTCGGCTTCAGCCGCTGGCCGTCTGCCCTTTGGCTTGCCGGGCGTGAATGCCAAGACAAAGGAGGTTGGCAATGCCAACTATCTTTGGATAAGCTATTTCTATGCTTACCTGAACGACCACGGACGTGCTGGTTTTGTGATGGCCAGTTCGGCTACCGACAGTGCCAACAAAGACCGGGACATCCGTGAAAAGCTGGTACGCACAGGCGATGTGGACGTAATGGTGAGCGTTGGCAACAACTTCTTCTATACCCTTTCCTTGCCCTGTTCGCTCTGGTTCTTCGACAGGAACAAGAACGAAGAGATACGCGACAAGGTGCTCTTTATCGATGCACGCAACTACTATACAGTGGTTGATCGCACATTGAACGAGTGGACGGAATGGCAACTTCGTAACCTGCAGGCCATAGTACATTTGTATCGTGGCGAGACAGATAAGTACAAGTCGCTTTTAGCCGACTACGACAAAGCAATAGATGAAGCGGTAGCTGGTTTAGAGGAGCAAAGCAAGCCTTTCAGCGACCTCATTGATGAAGATACACGTGGACATTTTGGGGGACTCTTGGGATGGATCGGTAATGCCGGGCATGACTATAACGAACTTCGCCAGAGAATCAACGACCAAATTCAACAGACCAAATCCTGCATTAAGGCAGCAGAAAGCCAGATAGAGAAACGCAAGGTGAAAGCCATGCGTTTAGCTGGAGAAGCATTTTGCGATGTGCTTACAGATATGCTTGCTATTGTCAATGAACATGACTGGCTTGTTTCTAAGTTCGGTGAAGACGGCAAGTATGAGAATGTTCTGGGACTCTGCAAGATTGCCACCATTCAGGAGATTGAGGAAAAGAACTACTCTCTGACTCCTGGTGCCTACGTTGGTGTGGCTGAACAGGAAGATGACGGAGTGGATTTCCATGAGCGCATGAACGAGATTCATGCTGAGTTGGCGAAACTGAATCAGGAGGCCAACGTCTTGATGGACGAGATTCAAAAAGCATGGAAGGAATTGAAATGAACGAAATAGAGAAGAACAACCAGATTATCGAAGCGAGAGCCGAACAACTGGCCAATCGCATCGAGGCATTAGTTGTTGAAGCACGAAAGAAAATCACTTCAACAGTCAATGTTGCTATGGTTTACACCAATTACGAAATAGGACGGTACATTGTTGAAGACGAACAAGGCGGGAAAATTCGGGCCGAATATGGAAAAGGAGTGCTTAACGCTGTTTCTGCAAGGCTGACTGCCAGACTCGGAAAAGGATGGTCGGTGGAAAACCTTACGTCAATGCGTAAGTTCTATGTCCTATATTCAAAAACCGTAACCAGCGGTTACGAAATTCAGGGAACAGAAATCCAAACCACTGGCTTGGAAGCACAAGACGAAAATCGTAACCAGCGGTTACGAAATTATCAATTCATTCTTCCCTGGACTCATTATCTGATACTTACGCATGTCTCTGACCCCGAGGCTCGCAGTTTCTATGAAATAGAGGCATCTAAGCAGCAATGGAGCAAACGGCAACTGCAACGGCAGATAGGGAGCGGACTCTATGAACGGCTGGCACTGAGCAGAGACAAGGACGAAGTGATGAGACTGGCTACGGAAGGACAAGTAGTTGAAAAGCCGTCAGACATCATTAAAGATCCGCTTGTCCTGGAGTTCTGTGGTTTGAAGCCTGACGCATCCTACAGCGAGACAGACCTTGAAAGTGCCATTATCAGTCGCTTGCAGGATTTCCTTTTGGAGATGGGAAAAGGATTCCTTTTTGAAGCACGCCAAAAGCGATTCACTTTTGAAGAGCGTCATTTTTATATTGATCTTGTACTATATAACAGGTTGCTGCAAGCGTTCGTCCTCGTGGATTTGAAGATGGACGACCTCACCCATCAGGACTTGGGGCAGATGCAGATGTACGTCAACTATTATGATCGATATGTAAAGGAGGATTTTGAAAAGCCTACCATTGGAATCCTTCTTTGTGAGCGCAAGAACGATGCTCTCGTGGAACTCACATTGCCAAAGGATGCCAACGTCTATGCACAGCAATATGCACTCTGTCTGCCTGACAAAACTCTGCTTCAGCAGAAACTGCGTGAATGGATTGCAGAATTCAAGAACAAGGAGGAAGTGAAATGAAAACAGATGGGAAAATTAAAGATGCTTGCATAGTTATTGCTGGCCAATCTCCCAAAGGATCGTCATACAATGAAAAGGGAGAAGGTCTAGAATTTCACCAAGGTAAAAAGGCCTTTGGTGAAAGTATAATCGAGCATTCTAATGTTTGGACAACCGAAATAACAAAAATAGCCGAGCCTGGTGATATTTTAATGTCTGTAAGAGCTCCAGTTGGTCCTACAAATATAACGGATAGAAAAATCTGTATAGGGCGTGGCTTAGCTGCTATAAGATGCAATAAAGATATTATTCCTCAATATATTTTGTATGCGTTAAGAAACATCGAAAGCAAAATTATTGGTAATGATGGGGCAGTTTTTAATTCAATAAATAAGAAACAGATTGAAGATTTGCCTTTGCCGATATTATCTCTCTCTGAACAACAATCCATCGTTGATTATCTTGACTCTGCTTTTGCAAAGATAGATGCGATGAAGGCTAATGCAGAAAAAGCCCTCAATGAAGCCAAAGCCCTCTTCCAAGCATCACTCAAAGAAATGCTTGAACCAAAAGAAGGGTGGGAAGAGAAGAATTTACAAGAAGTGGCATGCGATTTCTCTCGTGGAAAATCAAAACATCGACCTAGAAATGATAAGAAATTGTTTGGAGGAAACTATCCTTTTATTCAAACTGGCGAGATAAGAAATGCAAATGTTTATGTGACGAGTCATAGTTCTACTTACAATGAAATAGGTTTATCACAGAGCAAATTATGGCCCAAAGATACTGTATGCATTACTATAGCAGCAAACATAGCAGAAGTCGCAATTTTGAAATATCCTTCTTGTTTTCCTGATAGTGTTATCGGGTTTGTTGCTGATATTAATAAGGTAGATAAAATGTTCGTGTTTTATTCACTCTTACATTATCAACAGGAATTGAAGAAACAAGGTAAAGGAAGTGCTCAAGACAACATTAATCTTGGAACATTTGAGAAAAATAGATTTCCTTTTCCCTCCTTGCAAGAGCAGCAATCCATCGCCACCACTCTCGACTCCCTCAAATCCAAGGTTGACCGCCTCCAGGCAAACTACGAGAAGATTTCTCAGGAGTGCGACGCATTGAAACAAGCGATATTACGACAAGTATTTGAATAGAAATATGTATCAGCCACCATTCAACATAACGCCGGAGATGCTGCATCTGATTTCAGGGATATCAGAGCAGGTAGGCATTATCAATGCGCGATTAGGCGAGAACGTTCCTTCGCCCATATTGCGCAAGAAGAATCAGATAAAAACCATCCATTCATCGCTGGCTATCGAGAACAACACGCTGTCGCTGAAACAAGTGACGGACATCATTGACGGTAAACGAGTGTTGGGCGCTCCTGACGAGATACAGGAAGTGAAGAACGCCATTGAGGCCTATCGACTGATGCCACAACTGGATGCCCTCAAGGAGAAAGATCTGCTGAAGGCTCATGAGCTGATGATGAAAGGCCTGGTGAAACAGGCAGGCCACTACCGTCAGGAGGGTGTGGGCGTGTTTGACGGGAATGGAAACTGCCTTCACATGGCGCCTCCTGCTGATCGCGTGCCACAACTGATGGGCGACCTTTTCCAATGGGTGAAAACCACGAAAGAACACCCATTGATTCATTCGTGTGTGTTCCATTATGAGTTTGAGTTTATCCACCCGTTTATTGATGGTAATGGACGTATGGGCCGTTTCTGGCAAACGATGTTGCTCGCTCGTTGGAAGGGTATCTTTGCGTGGCTGCCTGTAGAAACGATCGTGAAGGAACATCAGCAGGAATACTATCATGTCATTGCTCAGAGCGATGCAGCTGGTGAGAGTACTAAGTTCGTGGAGTTTATGCTGAAATGCTTGCTCGATGCAATGGAGCATTATGAGGATACAGAAGAAACAGAAGTTCTTGATAAAGTTCCTAATAAAGTGCAGGATAAAGTACAGGATAAAATGCAGGATAAATTTCCGGAAGTCTCGCAGTCAACTTGGGATGTGCTTGCTATTATACGGAAACAACCCAAATCTACTGTCAACGATATCTGTGCACAGATGAAGCTGAAAGAGAGACAGGTATATAAGCATATTTCCGTGCTTAAGTCTTTGGGACTCATCGTCCGCGTAGGCAGCAACAAGACAGGCTATTGGAAAATTAATATTTGAAGACTATGAACGAAGCGCAGACACGACTGAACAAGATTGACCCCAAGCTGAGGGATGCCGGCTGGGGAATAGTTCCAGGAAGTAAGATTCTGGTGGAGCAGAGTGCTTATATTGCGCCTGGCCGCCTCACGGCTTCTGGCAACAAGAATCCGAAGAAGGCTGACTACATACTGGAATACAAGGGGCAGAAACTGGCCGTGATTGAGGCTAAGAGCGACGAGAAGGACGTGGCTGAAGGGGTGGGGCAGGCCAAGCTCTATGCCGATGCACTGAAGATTCGCTACACCTATAGCACCAATGGCGACGAGATATGGTTTATCGACATGGGTGTTAAGTCTGGTAAGGGGGAATATATCATTCCCAGCAAGGAACACGATATAGACCATTTCCCGACGCCGCAGGACCTGTGGCAGATGACCTTCCCCGACGAGAACCCCTGGCGCGACAAGTTCAATCTGTGCGCCCTGAATCGCAGTGGTGGCCGCCAGCCTCGCTACTATCAGGAAATAGCCATCAAGAACGTGCTGGAGGCTGTGGCGAAACAGCACAACCGCATCTTGCTGACAATGGCTACAGGTACAGGAAAGACCTACACGGCCTTCCAGATATGCTGGAAGCTGACGCAGACGAAATGGAACATCAGAGGTGTGGAGCGTGCGCCAAGAATCCTTTTCATTGCCGACAGGAACATTCTTGCCAATCAGGCCATCAACGACTTCGACCAGTTCCCCGAAGACGCCATGTGCCGCGTGACGCCGAAGGAGCTGCGAAAGAACAACTACAAGGTTCCGACAGCCCGAAACCTCTACTTCACCATCTTCCAGACGATGATGACGTCGCCCAATGCGCAGAAGGCAGAGGAGCAGGGCATCAGACTGGCAGAAGGTGCGAGCGACCAGCCTTACTACATGCAGTACGAGCGCGACTTCTTCGACTTCATCATCATCGACGAGTGCCATCGTGGCGGCGCCAACGACGAGAGCGAGTGGCGGAAGCTGATGGAATACTTCGACAGCGCCTATCAGCTCGGAATGACTGCTACGCCCCGAAGAAAGGACAATGCCAACACCTACGCCTACTTCGGCGACCCCGTATACACCTACTCGCTGAAACAAGGCATCGAGGACGGATTCCTTGTTCCCTTCCGCGTTGAAATCTCTACGAGCAACATCGACGACTATCAGTACCAAGAAGGCGACGTCGTGAAGAGCGGAGAGATCGACCCCGAGAAGATTTACTCGGAGTCAGACTTCTATAACGGCAGAATCCAGATCAAGGAGCGCGACGAGCACCGTGTGCAGGAACTGCTCGGCAAGATTGACCCCGATGAGAAGACCATCATATTCTGTGCCACACAGAAGCACGCCATGATTGTGCGCGACATGGTGAACAAGCACAAGCGGCGCCCTGCCAGCAACTACTGCGAGCGAGTGACGGCCGACGACGGCGAAGTGGGCGAAGCGACGCTGAGAGCCTTCCAGGACAACGAGAAGCTGCTGCCGACGATACTGACCACATCCTACAAGCTGAGCACTGGCGTTGATGCCCGCAACGTGCGCAACATCGTATTGATGCGCCCTGTTCAGAACATCGTGGAGTTTAAGCAGATTATAGGTCGAGGCACGCGCCTGTTCGACAAGAAGTATTACTTCACCATCTACGACTTCGTTGGAGCAAGCGACATGTTCAGAGACCCCGACTGGGACGGCGACCAGTATTGCCCCGTATGCGGCAACTGGCCTTGTACGTGCAGGAAGAAGGTTCCTCACGCCGTACCGGAAGATGGTGATGGCGATACAGCAAGAGAACCCTTGGTGTGTCCTGTATGCGGCAATCTGCCCTGCACGTGCGAAGGTCCGCGGACAAATCTGATAGACATCAAGTTGTCTAACGGAAGAAGGCTGTCGCTCGAGACGACCTGGGAGCAGAAGATATTCTTCGGCGACGAGTTCATCAGTCTTGACGACTATGTTGAGAAGCTCTTTGGCAGGATTCCCGACTTCTTCGCCGATGCCGATGACCTCAGAGCGAAATGGGCTAACCCCGAAACACGCGAGCAGCTGCTCAGAACGCTTGACGAAGCAGGCTTTGCAGAGGACAAGCTGAACCTGCTGAAGAACATGCTGAAGATGCAGAAGTGCGACTTGCTCGACGTGCTTGAATACATCGCTTACAACTCGACGCCCATCGAGAGGGCCAAGCGAGTGGAGCTTGTGAAGCAGCAGTATGTAGACGCCCTGAACAAGGAGCAGCGAGAGTTCGACGACCTTATTCTGGAATACTATGCCAGCAACGGTTTCAAGGAGCTCGGCGCCGACAAGCTGAAGACCTTTATCAACATCAGGTTCAACTCAATGAGCGATGCCAAGCAAAGGCTGCAGATGTCAGTGGCCGACATACGGGCTCACTACTATGAGTTGCAGCGGAGACTGTATTTTGCGTAGGAGAAACGGCATATAGCAGGGCGCCTTTTGTTACAAGATAAGTGCCAGATCTACGTAGCAAGCAGCCGTAGCAGCATCGGCCGGTTCTTTTGTTACATCGGGTATGTGTTACAGTTGACAGATTACAGTTTTAAAAAGAGCCAATAGAAGGGGTGACGGGATGGTTTTATACTACGACACTTTTCCGTGAAATTGGTTAATAATCAGCTAATATATGTAACGGCGGTATAAGATAATGTTCGTAACTTTGCAGCGTGATTCAAAAACGAAAGAAAATGAAACAGATTATTATGTTTTTAGCAGCCTTGCTGCTTAGCTGCTGTTCATCTGACAACGAGGTGATGGCAGAGGTTACCGCCAGTAATGCCGGCAAGACGCTGGTGGTGTACTACAGCTACACGGGCAACTGCCGTGAGATTGTGACCACGCTGACAAGCCAGATTCAGGCCGACGTGCTGGAGATTCAGCCTGCCGAGAAGGGACTGAAGTACGAGGCCAACAATTACGCATTGGGTACGCAGTTGCTGAACGCCATTAAGGCTAATCCCAACGATGCCGGCAGCTATCCGGCCATCGACCCTGTGACGACCTCGCTCAGCGGCTACCAGAACATCATCGTCATCACACCGCTGTGGTGGAGCCAGATGGCCGCCATCATGCAGACTTACCTGTTCAACTACGGAGGGCAGATGGCGGGCAAGAATGTCGGCCTGATTGTGTCGAGTGCGAGCAGTGGCATCAGCGGTGTGGTAGAAGATGCGCAACGGCTCGTGAAGAACGTTACTTGGATGGGCGATGCGCTGTGGATCAATAACTCGAATCGCGGCAATACGACCTCGCTGATAGAGGGCTGGCTCAAGACGCAGAATTTCGCTGAACAACAAACTGCTATGGATAAAATGAACATCACCATTGACGGAAAGACGCAGAGCGTGACTCTCGCGGACAATGCTGCCACCCGGGCTCTGGTTGTAAAGCTGCAGCAGGCGCCTGTCACCGTGACGCTGAACAGCAGCGGCGGCTTCGAGATATGGGGAGCACTGGGCTTCTCGCTGCCGACGAGCGACGAACAAACGACGGCTCAGGCCGGCGACGTCATCCTCTACAACGGCAGCAACATCTGCCTGTTCTACGGCTCTAACTCTTGGAGCTACACCCGACTGGGAAAGATTGACGGACTGTCGGAGAGCGAGCTGCGCACATTCCTGAAGGCTGGCGAAAGCAACGTCAGCGTCACGCTGTCGCTTCCTGCTACCGTAAGCCAGCTCAGGGGCGACCTGAATGGCGACGGGCTGGTGAACGCCGCTGACGTGACGACGCTGATTAACATCATACTTGAAAAGAAGTCGTGAGAGGCAAAGCGGGCAGCCCGCTAACTGCCGCTGACTCTAAAATGAAGAGGGGCCTCCCTAAGCAGGATAACTTTTCAGGGCATTTCGTCACATTTTCTGCCCGACTGTTGTGTAATTCGAAAAAAATGTGTAAGTTTGCAGCGAATTTGAGACAGAATGTTTATGAGAGACAGAATAACTGGTTCGAAAGCGCTGATGAGAGCCTTGCAGGCGGAGGGGGTGAAGACTATCTTCGGGTATCCTGGCGGCACAATCATGCCGGTCTATGATGCGCTGTTCGACTACACAAGAGGAGAGAAGAAATGCTTTGACCACATACTGGTGCGCCATGAGCAGGGTGCAACGCACGCTGCTGAGGGCTATGCACGCGTCAGCGGTGAGGTAGGCGTGGTGCTCGTCACGAGCGGTCCCGGTGTGACCAACACGCTGACAGGCATTGCCGACGCGATGCTCGACTCGACGCCGATAGTGGTGATAGCGGGTCAGGTGCCCATCACGGCCTTGGGTACTGATGCTTTCCAGGAGGTCGACCTCGTCGGCGTGGCACAGCCAATCTCGAAGTGGTCGTACCAGATACGGCGTGCCGAGGATGTGGCGTGGGCCGTCAGCCGTGCGTTCTACATTGCCCGTACGGGGCGTCCCGGCCCTGTGGTGCTCGACTTCACGAAGAATGCGCAGGTCGAGGAGATTGACTGGGAGCCCCGGAAGGTGGACTTCGTGCGCTCGTACGTGCCTTATCCGAAACTTGACGAGGCGGCCGTCCGCGAGGCTGCCGAGCTGATTAACAATGCCCAGCGCCCGCTGGCCTTGGTGGGGCAGGGGGTAGAGCTCGGCAACGCCCAGGAGGAGCTGAAGGCATTCCTCGAGAAGGCCGACATCCCCGCTGGCCGGACGATGCTCGGACTCTCGGCGCTGCCGTCGAACCATCCGCTGAACGTCGGCATGCTGGGTATGCACGGCAACTACGCAGTCAACCTGAAGGAGCAGGAGTGCGACGTGCTGATTGCTATCGGCATGCGCTTCTCTGACCGCGTGACGGGCAACGTGAAGACTTACGCTAAGCAGGCTAAGATTATCCATCTCGACATCGACCGCTCTGAGATTGACAAGAACGTGAAGACCAACGTGGCCGTGGTGGCCGACTGTAAGGAGTCGCTGCCCGCCCTGACGGCCTTGCTCAATAGGAACAAGCATACGGAATGGCGCGCGTCGTTCAAGGCTCTGGACGAGAAAGAACGCACGAAGGTCATCGAGCCGGCCATTCATCCTGCGGAGGGTCCGCTGCTGATGGGCGAGGTGGTCAACGCTGTGGCTGAGCAGGCTCATGACGATGCCGTCCTGGTGACGGATGTTGGTCAAAATCAGCTGTTTGCAACCCGTTACTTCAAGTATCACCACAAGCGCAGCATCTGCACCAGCGGCGGCCTGGGGACGATGGGCTACGGCATGCCGGCAGCCATCGGTGCCACCTTTGCCGCACCCGATCGTCAGGTGTGCTGCTTCATGGGCGACGGCGGTTTCCAGATGTGTATCGAGGAGTTAGGCACCATCATGGAGCAGAAGGCGCCGGTGAAGATGATTCTGATGAACAACCACTATCTGGGCAACGTGCGCCAGTGGCAGGATATGTTCTGGATGCGCCGCAAGTCGTTCACCAAGATGATGAACCCCTGCTACGAGCTGATAGCCCAGGGCTACGGCATTCCCTATGCGGCCGTTACTGACCGCAGCCAGCTTGCTGCCGCCGTTGAGCGCATGCTGACGACCGACGGTCCGTTCATCATGGAGTGTGCCATCAAGGAGGAGGACAACGTGCTGCCGATGACGCCGCCGGGCATGAATGTCAATGATATGATGCTGGAGATTTAGCGCTTCGCTAAATGAGAAATGAGTAATGAGTAATGAGAAATGATGGAAGAAAAGAAGCTATATACACTGCTGGTCTACTCTGAGAACGTGGCGGGTATCCTGAACCAGATTACCGCCGTGTTTACGCGCCGCCAGGTGAACATCGAGAGCCTGAACGTCAGCGCATCGAGCATTCCCGGCGTGCATAAGTACACCATTACCGCCTGGAGCGACGAGGATCAGATTATCAAGATAACGCGCCAGATAGAGAAGAAAATCGACGTGGTGAAGGCCAACTACTTCACTGACGAACAGCTGTTTATCCGCGAGACGGGACTCTACAAGCTGTCGACGGAGAAAGTGCTCGAGAATCCGGAAATCTCGCGCACTGTACGCCGCTTCGGTGCCAGTATTATTGAGGTGAACCCTACGTACACCATCGTGATGATGTACGGCGTGACGGAGCAGATTATCGAGCTCTTCCGCGCCCTCGATGCCTTCGACTGTGTGTTTCAGTACACCCGCTCGGGCCGCATCGCCGTTACGCGAGGCAAGCAGGAGCAGGTCAGTGCATTCTTAGAGGAAAGAGAGCAGCATCATGGGTAAGACAGGACGCTACGAGTTTATGGCCGAGCCGTTCCACTGCGACTTCTCGGGCCGACTGTTCATGGGGCACTTGGGCAACCACATGCTCAACGCTGCCGACTTCCACTCTTCGGCACGCGGCTTCGGCATGAAGTATCTGCTGGGCATTCAGCGCTCGTGGGTGCTCTCGCGACTGGCTATCGAGATGACGGAAATGCCGCTGATGTACACGAAGTTCTGCGTCGAGACGTGGGTGGAGTCGGCCATGCGCTACTTCACCAGCCGTAACTTCGCCGTTGTGGGAGCCGACGGCCACACCTACGGCTACGGCCGCAGCATCTGGGCGATGATCGACACTGAGACGCGCCAGCCGACCGACATCTACAGCATCGACAACGGTGCCATCAAGAACTGGATAGTAGCCGACCGCGAGTGCCCCATCGACAAGGGCGGCCGCGTCAAGATGTCGGACGATGCCCAGCTCGTGCGCACCATCGACACATATTATAATGACGTCGACATCAACGGCCATATCAACTCGGTGAAGTACATCGAGCACGTACTCGACCTCTGGCCGATGGACTGGTATCGCGACCACCAGATTCGCCGATTCGAGATTGCCTACGTGGCCGAGGCTCATGCCGGCGACCGACTCTCGTTCTATCGTGAAGACGGTGCCGACGGCGAATACAGTGTACGCATCATCCGGACTGACGGGACGGAGTGCTGTCGCAGCAGGGTGCTGTTTTGAAGTATAGGCTAACGACGAATGAATGGCAGAGACTTAGGCAGTTTCTGCCATTTTCCGTTCTTGGGCACCTTGAGCGTGCTGCCCTTCTCCTGACGGAGCACGTAGGTGGAGTCGTTCTGGCGCGTCAGGGTAGCCGTGAGGTCCTCGCTGCCGTAGTCGTTGATGAGGCTCAGCTCGGCGCTGGTCTCGTCGTCGGCGACGCGGGCGGCGGTGATGGCCCAGCAGAAGGAGTTGTTCTTCTTGCCCAGAAAGCCCGGCAGCCGGCCGTAGAGCTCGTTGCCCGGCACGGAGACTGACTCGTTGTAAAAATCAATTCTCAGGTAGACGTCGTACTCATTGTTGTACAGATATCCTTTGAAGGCCGTGTTCTGCTTCTGTGCGAAGGCTGTGGCGGCGAGGGCGGTCAGTGTGAGTGCAAGTAAAGCTTTTTTCATATTTTTGAGTCTGATTTTGGCGGCAAAGGTAGCAAATTTATATCAATAAATCACTGAAAGTCATAAAAATATGGTTAAAAGATGGTGTGTTTTTGAATTTTTTACGTATCTTTGCAGCCGTTTATAATTATAACGAATGGTAAGTAAGAGATTAGCGCCTGACTATATCTTTGAATCGAGTTGGGAAGTTTGTAACAAAGTTGGTGGTATCTACACCGTACTTTCCTCGCGCGCAAAGACATTGCAGGATAGGATGAAGGACCGCATCATCTTCGTGGGTCCCGACTTTTGGAAAAAGAAGGAAAGTCCCTATTTCAGGGAAGACAAAGCCCTGTTTGCCGATTGGCAATGGGAAGCTAAGGAGTGTGGAATCAACGTGAGGGTAGGGCGCTGGACGGTGCCCGGCGAACCGATAGCCATACTCGTCGACTTTGAGCCCTATTTTGAGAAGAAGAACGAGATATACGCCTGGCTGTGGGAGCACTACCAGGTGGACTCGCTGCACGCCTACGGCGACTACGACGAGGCCTCGATGTTCTCGTATGCCGCCGCGCTGGTTGTGGAGAGCTTCTATAAGCACTACCTGAATGCGAAGCAGAAGGTGATTTATCATGCCAACGAGTGGATGTGCGGACTGGGTGCGCTCTACATCAACAACAAGCTGCCGCAAATAGGCACCATATTCACCACCCACGCCACGAGCATCGGGCGCTCGATTGCCGGCAACCAGAAGCCGCTCTATGATTACCTGTTTGCCTATAACGGCGACCAGATGGCTGGCGAGCTGAACATGCAGTCGAAGCACTCGATTGAGAAGCAGACGGCCATGAACGTCGACTGCTTCACGACGGTGAGCGACATCACGGCCAAGGAGTGTGTCGAACTGCTCGATAAGCCCGTCGACGTGGTGCTGCCCAACGGCTTCGACAACAGCTTCGTGCCCAAGGGCCCAGCCTTCACCCAGAAGCGCAGGGCAGCCCGCAAGCGACTGCTCGAGGTGGCCAACGCGCTGCTTGGAGAATCGCTTGACGATGACACGCTGATTGTCTCGACGTCAGGACGTTATGAGTTCCGTAACAAGGGCATCGACGTGTTTGTGGAGGCCATGAACCGGCTGCTGCGCGACCGCGACCTGAAGAAGGAGGTGGTGGCCTTTATCGAGGTGCCCGGATGGGTGGGCGAGCCCCGCAAGGACCTGCAGGAGCGACTGGCATCTAATTCCTCAACTGCTCAACTCGCCAACTTCTCAACTCCTTTAGAGGTTCCCCAGATTACCCACTGGCTGCACAACATGAGCCACGACCAGGTGCTGGGCATGATGAAGTACTACGACATGCACAACCGCAAGGACGAGCAGGTGAAGGTCATCTTCCTGCCCTGCTACCTGGACGGCGACGACGGCATCGTCAACATGACCTACTACGACCTGGTGCTGGGCAACGACCTCTGCGTCTATCCTTCGTACTACGAGCCGTGGGGCTATACGCCGCTCGAGGCTGTGGCCTTCAAGGTGCCCTGCATCACGACCGACCTGGCCGGCTTCGGCCTGTGGGCCAACGGCGTGTTCGGGCATAATGGCGAGCTGGAGGACGGCGTGAAGGTTATCCACCGCACCGACTATAACTACTCTGAGGTGGCCGACGCCATCAAGGACGCTGTGGCCGAGTTCTCGGCGATGACCAAGAAGCAGGTCGACGTCTGCCGCAAGAATGCCGACGCGTTGTCGAAGAAGGCCCTCTGGAGCGAGTTTATCAAGTACTACGACGAGGCTTACGACATTGCCCTGCGCAAGGCCGAGGCCCGCAAGTGAAACAGATTATCGAAAAGTGTCAAATAATAAATAACAAAGATGAAAATTAAAGCAGATTACACCAACGCTCCCCTGTGGCGGGAGATGTCAGTAAAGTCGAGCCTTCCCAAAGAGCTCGAGTGCCTGAACGAGATTGCCCATAACCTCTGGTGGGTGTGGAACTTCGAGGCGCGCGACCTGTTCCGCGACCTTGATCCCGCTATCTACCACGACGTGAAGCACAATCCCGTGATGCTCCTCGAGCGTCTGAGCATGACCCGCAAGGAGGAGATTGTGAAGGATAAGGCGCTCATGAAGCGCATCAAGGACGTCTACGCCCTGTTCCGTAAATATATGGACGTGAAGCCCGACACGAAGCGCCCCTCGGTGGCCTACTTCTGCATGGAGTACGGCATGCACTCGGCCCTGAAGATCTACTCGGGCGGTCTGGGCATGCTGGCCGGCGACTACGTGAAGGAGGCCTCCGACTCGAACGTCGACATGTGTGCCGTCGGTTTCCTCTATCGCTTCGGCTACTTCACGCAGAGCCTGTCGATGGACGGACAGCAGATTGCCAACTACGAGTCGCAGAACTTCCAGAGCCTGCCCATTGAGCGCCAGCTCGACCAGGACGGCAATCCCCTGGTGGTCGACGTGCCCTACACCAACTACCAGGTTCACGCCTACGTCTGGCGCGTCAACGTCGGCCGCGTGAAGCTCTATCTGCTCGACACCGACAACGAGATGAACTCCGACTTCGACAAGCCCATCACCCACTCGCTCTACGGCGGTGACTGGGAGAACCGCCTGAAGCAGGAAATCCTGCTCGGCATCGGCGGTATGCTGCTGCTGAAGAAGCTCGGCATCAAGAAGGACATCTACCACTGCAACGAGGGTCACGCTGCTCTCTGCAACCTGCAGCGCCTCTGCGACTACATCGACGAGGGACTGACGTTCAACCAGGCTCTTGAGCTGGTGCGCGCATCGGGACTCTACACCGTCCACACACCCGTGCCCGCCGGTCACGACTACTTCGACGAGGGACTCTTCGGTAAGTATCTGGGCGGCTATCCGCAGAAGCTCGGCATCACGTGGGACGAGTTCATCGGCATGGGCCGTACCAACCCTGACGACAAGGGCGAGAAGTTCTGCATGTCGACCTTCGCCTGCAACACCTGTCAGGAGGTCAACGGTGTGTCGAAGCTTCACGGATGGGTGTCGCAGAAGATGTTCGCAGGCATCTGGAACGGCTACTATCCCGAAGAGAACCACGTGGGCTACGTCACCAACGGCGTTCACTTCCCCACATGGGCTGCTGCCGAGTGGCGCCAGCTCTATAGCAAGTACTTCGACAAGAAGTTCATGGGCGACCAGTCGAACGAGGAAATCTGGCACGCCATCTACAACTGTCCCGACGAGGAAATCTGGGCTACACGCATGGCCCTGAAGAAGAAGCTCTTCGACTATATCAAGGTGCAGTTCCGCGAGACCTGGCTGAAGAACCAGAACGACCCCAGCCGCGTGGTGAAGCTGCTTGAGCGCTTCAATCCCAACGCGCTGGTCATCGGCTTCTGCCGCCGCTTTGCCACCTACAAGCGCGCCCACCTGCTGTTTACCGATCTGCCTCGCCTGAGCAAGATTGTCAACAATCCCGAGCGCCCCGTCATCTTCCTCTTCGCCGGTAAGGCTCACCCCGCCGACGGTGCCGGTCAGGGACTGATCAAGAAGATTTTCGAGATTTCGCAGATGGAGGAGTTTCAGGGCAAGATTATCTTCCTCGAGGACTACGACTTCCTGCTGGCTCGCCGCCTAGTCTCGGGTGTCGACATCTGGATGAACACCCCGACACGTCCGCTCGAGGCATCGGGTACGTCAGGCGAGAAGGCCGAGATGAACGGTGTCGTCAACCTGTCGGTGAAGGACGGCTGGTGGCTTGAGGGCTATCGTGAGGGTGCCGGATGGGCACTCACCGAGAAGCGCACCTACCAGAATCAGGGCTATCAGGACCAGCTCGACGCTGCCACCATCTACGGTCTGCTGGAGCAGGAGATTGTGCCCCTCTATTATAATAAGGACGAGAACGGCATCTCGAAGGGCTGGATTCAGGTGGTCAAGAACTCCATCGCACAGATTGCTCCGCACTACACCATGAAGCGTCAGCTCGACGACTACTACTCGAAGTTCTACGAGAAGGAGGCCAAGCGCTTCAAGGAGATTTCGGCCAACAACTATCAGGTGGCCAAGGAAATCGCCCTGTGGAAGGAGACGGTCGTAGAGCGCTGGGATGCCATCAGCGTCGTCTCGTCAGAGTGGGACGTTCCCGCATCGGGACTCTTCACCGGGACGAAGTACACGCTGCGCTACGTCATCAACGAGCAGGGACTCGACGATGCCGTCGGACTGGAGAAGGTCAACGTCTATACCGACGAGAACGGCGAGGACCACATCTTCTCGATCGAGCCGCTGAAGATGATTGGCCACGAAGGCAACAACTACACCTTCGAGGCTACGCTGGCTCCGCGCCAGGCCGGTCTCTACAAGAGTGCCGTCCGCATGTATCCGAAGAACAGCCTGTTGCCTCACCGTCAGGACTTCTGCTACGTCAAGTGGCTGGAGCTGCCTAACGCATAAGTGAGGTCTGCACAATAAAAGGGTAGGGGAATACGTTAATAAGGTATATGATGAAGCGTGTTCTCCTACCTTTACTGTTGCTGGGCAGTCTGATTGCAGCCTGCTCCGACGACGATACTTTCTCAACCGACCGCAGTAACCGGCTGACTTTCTCGACCGATACCGTGAAGATGGACACCGTTTTCTCGACGGTAGGCTCCAGCACCTACACCTTCTGGGTGTTCAACAACTCGGCCGACGGCATCAGGCTGACAACGGTCAAGCTGAAGAACGGCAACCAGACGGGCTTCCGCGCCAACGTCGACGGCTCCTATCTCGACAACACGATGGGCTCGGTCGTCAGCGACCTTGAGGTGAGAAAGGGCGACAGCATCCGCGTGTTTGTCGAGCTGACAGCCCCCGAGAACAAGCAACTGGAGCCGCAACAGCTTGAGGATGCGCTCGTCTTCACGCTGGAGAGCGGCGTTGAGCAGCGCGTCGTGCTGAGGGCTCATTCGTGGGACGCTATTCCCGTAAGAGGGCTGACGATAGCTGCCGACACGCTCATTGAGTCGGCGAGGCCCATCGTCGTCTATGGCGAAGGTATCAAGGTCGACAGCGGCGCCGTACTGACAATACGCAACACCACCCTCTACTTTCACGACGGCGCGGGGCTGAACGTCGGCGGCAGTCTGGTAACGGAGAACGTCGTGATGCGCGGCGACCGGCTCGACCACATGTTCGACTACCTGCCCTACGACCGGGTGAGCGGTCAGTGGAAGGGCGTAACCTTCTCACGTTCGTCCAATAACAACCTAATGACTGATACCGAAATACGCAATGCAATGACGGCCGTGCTGCTCGAAGACTCAGCCCGGCTCGACTCTGCCACCCAGCGGCTGACGATGACCCGCTGCCTGGTTCATAATGCCAAGGGCGACGGCGTCGTAGCCTACAACAGCAACATCGGACTCTATAATTGCCAGCTGACCAATACCCTGGGCGACTGTCTGGCCGTCTATGGCGGAATTGCCGACATCGACAAGTGTACGATGGCTCAGTTCTATCCCTTCTCGGCCAATCGGGGTGTGGCGCTGCGCTTCACTAACTATGCTGATTTGGTGCTGTTGTGTACGAACAGCATTTTCACGGGTTATGAAGACGACGAGATCATGGGCGAGGCTAACGACTCGACAAAGGCTTTCCAATACTTGTTCTACAATTGCTTGATGCGAACGCCCGAAGTGGAGGACGACACCGTCAGCTTCAAGCAAATTCTTTGGGAAACGCCCAAGGACTCCATACAAGGCAAGAAACACTTCGTGAAGATTGACGAAGAGAATCTTGACTACGACTTCCACCTCGACTCACTGTCGACGGCTCAGGGTATGGGCTGCTACTAAAACGCCGTAAACGACAGGGGCATCAGCTGCTTGATGCCGTCGATGACGTAAATCCTGTTGCGCCCGTAGAGCAGGATGCGCACCTCCTGGCTGAAGCGCGTCTCAGTCTCAATGAGCACCTGACGGCATGAGCCACAGGGCGACACCGGCTCATCCTGCAGTTCTCCTTCAGGCGTTCGGGCGGCAATGGCAATCATCCTGACGGGCACGTCGGGATACTGCGCTCCGGCAGCAAAGATGGCCGAGCGCTCGGCACAGAGCCCAACGGGATAGGCGGCATTCTCCTGATTACAACCTATGACCTCGACGCCATTGTTCAGAAGCAGGCAGGCGCCCACGCTGAACTTCGAGTAGGGGGCATACGAACGGTTGGTGGCCTCGATGGCCTGCTCAATAAGGTGCTGCTCCGCTTGGCTCAGTTCCTCAAATTGACATTCCCGAATAAAGGTTTTCAGTTCCACATTTTTCATAATAGGCTGTTTTTACGCGTTGTTAGAAAGACACTTACTGTACGCTGCGCTTCATGTTGAGTTCGGTAATGCGACCTTCGGGCGAGACGCTGGCTGTCACCTTGTACACCGAACTGGACTTCTCGCCTTCTTCGCCTCGCTCAGTATGCTGGGCAATGGTGAAGTTGACATTGTAGCCGTAAAGGCCTTCGGCAAGTTTCACCTTTTCGATGGCCCAGTCGCCGCTGGGGGCGAACTCAATTTTTGACACATCGGCCTCATGGAGCTTCTCCATGTATTGCTGCACGTCGGACTTGGTGGCATTAGGCCGATGGAGGAAAGATGTGAGCACGGGAGCAATTGTCGACGACAGGGCCGACTCGTCCATCTGTGCAAGGGCATTGAAGAAGGTAGTAAACAGCTGACTGACGACGAGGCGGTCTTCCGACTTGATTTTCTGAGCCTCAAGCTGCTCATAGGCGGCATTGGCCTCGTCGAAGTAGGCACCGTCCTCGTGGCCCTCCATATATTTCTTATAGGCATCTGCGGTGTTCTCGTTCTTCGCTGCCACCCAGTCGAGTGAGTCAATCTTGATGCCTGCTTCAATGACATGACCACTCTGCGGGTGCAATTTCACAAAACGGTCGAAGGCATGCTTGCTGTTGTTGACTACAGCATCGCGCCAGTCGGCCTCAACCTTCTTGAGACCGTCGAGACGCAGCTTGATGGAATCGCGGTGAGCCTTAGGAGCATCTCCATACATGTCGAGAAAATTCTGCAGCACCAGAGGCTCGGCACTCACAATGGCGTTTCTAAAGGCTTTTGTCTCATTCTGCCGTTCCTGGTTCTTCATAAAATAGATACCAAGGAACACGATAATGAGGGCTATGACAAGTGCAATGATGACAGCAGCTATTCCTGCCTTCTTCTTGCGCGAACGTACGGGAGCGGGCATTGGCTGCTGCACAATCTCTTTCGATGATTTGCGTGTCTCAGGCTGAGGGGCTGGTGGTATGACTGCTGAAGGTCTCCTCGTTTCCATTCCAGAACTTGAGGCACCATTAATGCTACAATGACAAATGGGACAACGGGGCTGCTCCTTGAAAATTATTTCACCGCAGTCGGGACACCGTGTGATTTTCCCGGCTATGTCAATACCACACGACGGGCAGGTCTTCGCTTGGTCGCTCACTTGGTGACCACATTCAGGACATTTGATTAACATCTTTCTTATCTACAATTTACGGATTTTCGATTTTCGATTTATCAATGGCGGTAGCGGATTTCACGCAGGCCGTGACGCCCCATGAAGCGCGACTTGTCGACGTAGCCGTTGACGCCGACGATACGGCCCTTGGCTGAGTACTGCCACAGCGTATAGTCACGTCCGTCGGCCAGTTCAGGCTCCTCGTTGGTATACATGGCTATCATCAGCTGATAGTCGTCTATCTTGCCTACAAGGTGCTTGTTGTAGAAGTTGCGGTAAGTGTAAATCAGGGGCTTCTGCCGATAGGCTCCCTCCATCAGCTGGAGAAACTTCATGAGTGAGTCGCAGAACTCCTCGGTCGGCAAGTTGGCATTTGTCTCGACGTCGACCATAGGTATAAGGTCTTGCTCGCCGGGCAGGCACTGGGCCATGAAGTTGCGCAGCTGAACTTCCTGAGGCGTCTTTGGACGGTAGAAATGATAGCTTCCAACCTTCAGGCCGTAGCGGTGTGCCAGGTCGATGTTGCGTTCAAAGTAGGAGTCTATACGGTCGCCGCCCTCTGAGGCTTTCAGGTAGACATAGGCCATCTTCGTGTTCTCGCCCACCGTCTCCCAGAACACCTCGCCTTGATAGTGGCTCAGGTCGATGCCGTGAACATGGTCGCAGGTGTCCTCACACTGCAGATAAGGGTTCACCAGGTCGCCGTCGGCATCGTACACGGGTTCGGGGGCAGGCTTCACTACGGCCTTGGCCTTGGTCTTCTTTGACGTCTTGCGGGCTGTCTTCTTTTTTTTGGCCACAGCAGTTGTCTTGGCCTTCGCGCGTCGTTTCTTCGTTTTGGCCATCGACGTCTCTCCAATGGCCATGCTGACGAGTAAAATTACCAATATATAAATGAGTTTCTTCATGCTTTCTCTGTTTCAAGGTGCAAAGTTACGAAAAAACAGAAGAAGAACAAAAGAAAAACGCGTTTTTCTTTTGTTCTTTAAAGCTTTATTCCCACTACCTTTCCCTCAACTGCCCGCCTTACTGATGTATGAGTACGCCCCAACAACCCTAAAGCCTGTGGCATCTTCTGAAATTCCCGAGAGAGATTTTTGTGCTAACCCGGCCACTTCCTTCAGCTTACCCGGCGGGTAACCGCGAAATTCTCGAGAGAATTTTTCAAGAACTTCCCTTCCCGTAACCAGTAATCCGGCAGTATCGTCCAATGAAGTCCCCTTGTTCCTGATGGTCTTGCAGTACCATCGCAGAGATGTGGTGCAGTTGCTGAAATGAAAAATCCGCGAGATTCTGAATGTCAGTTTCTTGCGGATTAGCGAAGTGATTCCGTTGGGACTCGAACCCAAGACCCACAGCTTAGAAGGCTGTTGCTCTATCCAGCTGAGCTACGGAACCAAATGCGGGTGCAAAGGTACACATTTTCTGCGATACGGCCAAATTTCAAGCCTGAAATCTTATAAAAGTTCGGTCGTCGAAGGAATCAAAGCCCGTCATGAAGCCTTTTGTGGCCTTGAAACGGCCGATATTCAGCGGGTCGTGCGCTCTCTGCTCAGCGAGGCGGGCCTCGCTCTCGGCAAGGGTGGGGCAGAGAAAGGGGTAGCCGTCGGTGGCGAGCACAATCTCCCAGGGGCGGAAGTCGAGGGTGACGACGGGCACCTTCTGCTCGGGTATGGGGAAACCGTCGATGACGGCATAGGTGACGTTCTGGTTGCGCATCTCCTGCAGCATCCGAGGGATGACGGAGCGGCGGGCGACGTCGTCGGTCAGGAGCTGTCCGGCAGTCATGCCTTCGGCCAGCAGTTGTCGTATTGCGGAGGCGCGCTGCTCGGCCAGCGCCTGCTCGTAGGGCTTCGGGTTCTCGTAGAGCTGACCGCCGACGAGACACTGGCAGTCGCCCACGAGCCACACCTCGCGGCGAACACGGCTGAAGACGGCTGCCGAGGCGGTGAGACGTTCCTCGGGATGCTCGCGCAGACGGCTTATGACGGCCTCCTTGTCGGGTTTCCAGAAGGGGATGTAGCGCTTGCGTATGGCTGCGCTGACACCCACGCAGAACTGGTGGCAGGAGTAGTCCTTGGGCATGTCGCGAATGAAGTCGGCAATGATGCTCATGGCGTAGCGGCCGTTCGACATTCGGCGGCTGTATCGGTGTGTGGTCTTCGACGTGGAGCCGTCGATGACGGCAATGAAGTCGTCAGTGACGACGATTCCGTCCTCGCTTTTCTTCGCGGGATTTTTCGGGACGAGGTTTTGTTCGATTATTGTCATGCTTGTTGTCCTTATACCAGAAGAAGTACTGGCGCTGGGCTTCCTTCTCGCGCGGCGTCTTGGCGCTGAAGACGGGCTCGAGCGTGTAGGGGTCGAAGCCCGTGTACCACATCTCGGTGGCAATGGTCATCGGCGTAGGGGTGAAGTCCTGCACCTGCTCAAGATGGAACCCGAGTCGGCGGGTGATGTCGGCCAGCTGGGCCATATCCTGCTCGCGGCAACCGGGATGGCTGCTGATGAAGTAGGGAATGATCTGCTGGTTCAGATGCTCCTCGCGGCAGATGCGGTCGAAAATGCGCTTGAAGTCCTCAAACTGTCGGAAGGGCGGCTTGCGCATGAGCTGTAGCACGCGGTCGCTGGTGTGCTCGGGGGCTACCTTCAGCCGGCCGCTGACGTGGCGAGTGATGAGCTCGCGGGTGTATTCGCGGGCAGCTGCGTTGGCAGCCTCGTCCTTGCTGTGGTAGAGCAGCAGGTCGTAGCGCACGCCGCTGCCTATGAAGCTCTTCTTGATGCCGGGCAGGGCGTCGACGGCGCGGTAGACGTCGAGCAGCTGCGAGTGGTTGGTGTCGAGGTTGGGGCAGATCTGGGGGTGAATACAGCTGGGCCGACGGCAGCGCTCGCAGGCACTGAGGTTGCGGCCGTGCATGCCGTACATGTTGGCCGAGGGCCCGCCGAGGTCGCTGAGGTAGCCCTTGAAGTCGGGCATCTGAGCGACCTGCCTGACCTCCTTCAGGATGCTCTCCTTCGAGCGACAGGTGATGAACTTCCCCTGATGGGCCGAGATGGTGCAGAAGGCGCAGCCGCCGAAGCATCCGCGATGGATGTTGACCGAGAACTTGATCATGTCGTAGGCGGGAATGCGCTTGCCCTTGTACTTCGGATGTGGCTGGCGGGTATAGGGCAGGTCGAAGCTCGCGTCGAGCTCCTGAGTGGTCATCGGCGGGTAAGGGGGATTGACGACGACGGTAGGGCCGTCTGTGAAGCGCTGGGCACGAGGGGTGTTAATGGGCTGGAGTATGCGCTGGGCGTGCATCATGTTCGACTGCTCCTCGACGTGGCGTATGTTCTCGGCCTGTGCGCGCTTGTCGGCAAGGCATTCCTCGTGGCTGTGGAGGACGATGTCGTCGGGCTGTGGCGTGATGGCGTCGGCGAGGTAGACGGTCTGGGGGATGTCGGTGATGCTTCCGATGGGGAAGCCATCGGACAGTCTGCGGGCCAGCTCGAGGGTGGGCTTCTCGCCCATGCCGTAGGTGATGAGGTCGGCACCCGAGTCGCAGAGTATGCAGGGACGCAGGCGGTCCTGCCAGTAGTCGTAGTGGGTGACGCGGCGCAGCGAAGCCTCGATGCCGCCGAGGACGACGGGCACATCGGGGAAGAGCTGCTTCAGGATTCGGGTGTAGACGATGGTGGGGTACTCAGGGCGCAGGTCGTGACGGCCGTCGGGACTGTAGGCGTCCTCGGAGCGCAGCCGCCGGGCGGCGGTGTACTTGTTGACCATCGAGTCCATGCAGCCCGGGGCAACGCCGAAGAACAGTCTGGGGCGGCCCAGCTTCTTGAAGTCGCGGTAGTCGCCGTGCCAGTCGGGCTGCGGCACGATGGCCACACGGTAGCCTGCCGCCTCGAGCGTGCGGCCGATGACGGCAGCGCCGAACGAGGGATGGTCCACGTAGGCGTCGGCCGAGAAGAGTATGACGTCGACGTAGTCCCAGCCCCGCAGCTCCAGCTCCTTCTTGGTGGTCGGCAGGAAGTCGGTCAGCAGGTAGTCAGCTCTGGTCGTTGGCACTATTCTTCCAGTTGATGTAGTACAACACGAGCTGCTGCAGGCCGAAAGCCTTCATGTTGGGATGATAGACAACGTCGAGGCAGAGGTCGAGCAGCCGTTTGTCCTTACCTGCGTCCGACTCGAGCATCGAGCGAATGTTCAGCTTGAGCTTGTCGAGCACGGCCTCGTCGATATAGCCGTTGGAGTCGACGAGGTCGCGCAACAGCTGATAGTCCTCGATGGTCTGAAGGTGTTCGTCACTGACTTCAATCTCTCTGGAACCTGAAGGGTTAGCTTGTATTTTTGCCATAGTCATATTATTGAATAAGGTAATTGAGTATTCCTTGCATGATGGCCACGCGCACGAGCTCCGACTTGATGCACTCGAAAGGGAAGCCCATCGTGAACGAGCGCTGGCGCGAGCTGCTGTAGGCAACGGCGGCACCGTAACCGTCGGCATAGACCAGCGGCGTGATGGCTCCGTCGGCAGGTATCAGCACGTCGGGCCGCTGGGCGGCATAGTGCTGCTCGTTGAGTTGGCGGTAGAAGGTGAACGAGGTGCCCATGCCAGTGATGGTCTCGTCGGCAGAAGGGTCGGAGCCAGCGGGCAGGCACTTCAGCACGTCGGCCAGGAACTGCTGACCGGCAGCGTCGGTCATGTCGCTGCCGACGTAAGAGCCGCTGACCAAGAGGCGGCCGCCGTTGGCCATATAGCTTCGCAACCACGACTGCAGGCCGGGCGTGAACGACTTATAGCGCAGCAGACTGTGGCCGTCGTCGCGCTCGAGCCCGAGAATAAGGTCGACGGCATCAGCCTGCGCAGCGTCGTCATCGGTCAGCGCGTCGGCCGAGCAGCTGATGATGTTGTAGTAGCCTGCCTGTCTGACGGCCTCAGCGTGGGTGCGGATGTAGTTGAAGTCGTTGCCCGCTATGAAGCGACCGGCCAGCTCGGTGAAGCCGAAGCCGAGTCCTGTGGAGTCTTCGATTCCCATCTTGTCCTTCCGGAAGTTGCGCTGCAGCCCCGTCCATCCGGCTGTGCGGCCATAGCTGACGCCCATATCCTGATCGAGGAGGAAGCCCTGCAGCGAGTCGTTGTCGAGAACGGCGGGCGAAGACAGGCGGTGGAAGCCGTTGACGACGAGCACGTTAGGACTCTGACGGTGATTGAACAGCGCCGAGACGACCTCAGACGGGAAACTCTCGCCGCCCCTGTTGACGGCCGTCACGCGGAAGGAGTAAAGTACGCCGGGCTCGAGGCGCAGCGTGAACGAATTGCCGCTGACTTGCTCGCCGTTGTTGAAGTCGCCGGTTCCGGTGGCCGTATATACTACAAAGCCCGAAGCCTCAGCCGATGGCTCCTGAGGGTCGTCGACAGGCTGCCACGAGAGTCGCACCTCGCCGCGCCGGCGGTTGACGAACTCCACCTTCAGACGGTTGGGCGCGAGCGGGGCAACGGTACACGTCTCGTCGTGCATCTCGCTGACATACCGCAAGATAGTTTTATAGATGGAGCGTGCCAGCGTGAAGCGGAAGTTCGGATCCTGGCCGTAGCGCATGTCGGGGAAGCTCTGGTGCGACATCGTCTCGAAGATGGCGCTGGGCACTTCGGGCAGTCGCGTCTCCGAGTAGTTGCGGTCGCGCAGGTCGCGCTTGGTCCAGCTGACGCCGAAGCGTGCCCTGATGTCGCGGTCGGCATTGTCGAGCAGGTCACTGGCCAGCTGTCGCGACATCATGCGCGGCAGTTCGCAGTTGAACACATTGGAGCCGTCTTTCTCAGTGGTGTAGATGGCCAAGGGTCCGTAGACCGAGCGGCCGTCGGGATTGTAGCCCGCATCGCTGTGAACGGCTAACGACAACTCGATAGGCACGCGGCGCCCTTCGCGGTTGGGCACGTAGCAGGAGCCTCCGGCCAGCAGGTTCTCGGTCAGCGAGCGGGCGTTGATGTCGTCGGCATAGTCGTTCTGTCCTAACCGCTGGCTATATGTCTCGTAGGGCATTCCCGCCCACTGGCAGTAGTAGCGCGCACCTTCCAGACAGCGGGGCAGTCCGCTCACGCTGCCGCCGCGCTCAATATTGCCCATACCGCCGCCAAAGCGAACAGCATCGGCCGTCACCACGCCGTTACGGTGGCGGCTCTGGTTGGTCAGCGTCACGCAGTTCCACTCGTTGCAGCCCTTGTCGAAGTCGAAGGTGCCGAGATAGACCCACGTCGAGCCGCCCATCTGCTGGTTGACGCGGAACTCAGTCTGCTCGCCCTTGTGCCAAACGGTGTAGTGGGCGTCGTCGATGCTGCCCTCTACGGTCTGGTAGCTGACGTAGACGGCATATCGACCGGCCTCGGGGATAGACGGCTGGTAGCTCACGGAGCTGTATTTCGAGCGGCTGGTGGTAGTCTCGGCCCTGCGCGCCGTGCCCGCCTCGAAGGGGTTCTCGCCGTCGTAATAGCTGCCGCTGTGCAGCGCAAAACCCTTTGTCGGCGTATTGCTCCAAGGCTGGCGGTAGCCCGTCTCGCGATAGCCCAGCAGGCTGTTGTGGTCGTCGTTGTCGACGATGACCTCATGGCGCTGCCAGTCGCGCTCGCGGGGCGTGAAGACGACGGCTCCGGCCCGCTCGAGCATCGGGATGAGATAGGGCACGACGATGGTCTGCGTGAAGAGGTCTTCGTTGGTGCCGAAGAGGGTAGGGCGCTGCCACTGCCACTTCTGTTCGCCCGTGTCATAGTAGCGCCCGTGACTGGCCCAAACCGTCAGGTGGCGGTTGTTGAGTCCTTTGGTAATCTTATAAGGTAGTGAGACGTTCTCAACCCACGGCGCCCCGTCGTAGTCGATATTGCCCCAGGTTTGAGCCGACAGAGAGAGCGTGAGCGACAAAACGGTAATTACGGTCAGCAGTTTTCTCATTGTACGTCTCCTGTCGTAAAGTTGTTCGGAATCTTCCCCTTGAAGTTCTTGAAGTAGAGCTTGATGTCGCGCATCTGCCCTTCAAAGTTGCCATTGGGAATGACGGTCTTCGTACACTCAATGAGGCGGCGCTCGTAGTCGAGGCCGTAGAGCAGAATGGGCAGACCGGCCTTCTGGGCGATGAAATAGAAACCCTTCTTCCATTCGGGATTGGGCGAGCGTGTGCCTTCAGGCGTGATGCAGAGTCTGAACTCCTGAGCCTCGGCAGCCGTCTTGGCGATGGTGTCGGTCATGCTGGTGTGCTTCTGACGATAGACGGGGATACCGCCAAGCCGACGGAACAACAGCCCCAGAGGCCAGAAGAACCACTCCTTCTTCATCAGGAACCCGATCTTCAGGCCGACGGCGCCACTATACAGTTGCCCCATCACGAAGTCCCAGTTGCTGGTGTGGGGAGCGAGACAGATAATAAACTTGTCGGGATGGTCTTCGGTCACTTTAACCGTCCATCCCATCCGTTTGTACAACAGCCAGTTACAAAACTTCTTCCACATAAGCTAAACAGCAGGGCTACAGGTTGTTAATCTGGTCGACAAGCTCGTCGACCTCAGAGCTGAACTTCTCGCGCAGGGTCTTGAAATACAGTTTAGCCTTCATTCCCGGCTCTACGTGCGAGATGCGGCTGGTGTAGTCGTCCTCCAGCCTGATGATGCTCGCCAGCACGTCTTCAGCGTTCGACTTCTCCTTCTGCGGCTCATTGCCATAGAGCGACGCAGCCACAGCCTCTGCGAACAGTTCCTCGCAGATGAAATTGATAGCGTGTTTGAGTGACCTTTTATTCGCCATAATAGTGTAAAGTTTGTAATTTCCAGTTAGCAAAGATAGCAAATATTATTCAATTGGCAATAAGTTTCATCAAAAAAAAACATAAAAAGCAGTTTTTCTTTCCGTTTCTCAATGAAAATGCGTATTTTTGCACGTCGAAATTGCATTATTCAACTAAAATAACAAAACAAAAGAGATTATGGAAAAGAGTGCATTGCAGATTGCAAGAGCCGCCTATCAGCCCAAGCTGCCGAAGGCGCTGCAGGGTGCAGTAACCATCAAGGAAGGTGAGCCGACACAGAGCGTAGCCGACCAGGAAGAGATCAAGAAGTTGTTCCCCAACACTTACGGAATGCCCATCGTGGAATTCGTGCCGGCTGAGAAGGCTAACACGACGAAGATGAACGTGGGTATTATCCTCAGCGGCGGACAAGCACCTGGTGGTCATAACGTTATCACCGGTTTGTTCGACCAAATCAAGAAGCTGAATCCCGAGAATCGCCTCTACGGTTTCATCCTCGGCCCCGGCGGTCTGGTAGACCATAACTATATGGAGCTGACCAAGGAGATTATCGACGAATACCGCAACACTGGCGGCTTCGACATGATCGGCTCTGGCCGCACGAAGCTGGAGAAGGTTGAGCAATTTGAAAAGGGCCTGGAGATTATCCGCGAGCTCGACATCAAGGCTATTGTCATCATTGGTGGCGACGACTCCAATACCAACGCCTGCGTGCTGGCTGAATATTATGCTGCCAAGAACTACGGCGTGCAGGTCATCGGCTGCCCGAAGACCATCGACGGCGACCTGAAGAACTCCCAGATTGAGACCTCGTTCGGCTTCGACACTGCCTGCAAGACCTACAGCGAGCTGATTGGCAACATCGAGCGCGACTGTAACTCTGCCCGCAAGTACTGGCACTTCATCAAGGTGATGGGCCGCTCGGCTTCGCACATCGCTCTGGAGTGCGCCCTGCAGACTCAGCCCAACATCTGCCTCGTCAGCGAGGAGGTCGAGCAGAAGGGCATGAGCCTCGACGACATCGTTGAGTACATTGCCAACGCTGTGGCCGTACGCGCTGCCGACGGTAACAACTTCGGCACCGTCATCATCCCCGAGGGCGTCATCGAGTTCATCCCCGCCATCAAGAAGCTCATTGCCCAGCTCAACGACGTGCTGGCTCTGCCCGAGGCCAAGGACATCAGCCGCGACGAGCAGGTCGACTTTGCCAAGAGCCACCTCACTGAGGAGAACCTCCGCGTCTTCAACAGCCTGCCTGTGGGCGTAGCCCGTCAGCTGGCCCTCGACCGCGATCCTCACGGCAACGTACAGGTGTCGCTCATCGAGACCGAAAAACTGCTCTCGACGATGGTTGCCCAGAAGCTCGAGAAGATGAAGAAGGAAGGCAAGTACACCGGCAAGTTCGGCACCCAGCACCACTTCTTCGGCTACGAGGGACGCTGCGCCGCTCCGTCGAACTTCGACGCCGACTACTGCTATGCCCTCGGCACCTCTGCCGCCCAGCTCATTGCCAACGGCAAGACGGGCTACATGGCCATCGTGAAGAACACGACTGCTCCGGCCGACCAGTGGGTTGCCGGCGGTGTGCCCATCACGATGATGATGAACATGGAGCGTCGCGCCGGCGAGATGAAGCCCGTCATCCGCAAGGCTCTCGTCGAGCTCGACGGTGCTCCCTTCAAGTGCTTCGCCGCCCAGCGCGACCGTTGGGCCCGCGAGACTGCCTATGTCTATCCCGGCCCCATCCAGTACTGGGGACCCGCCGAGGTGTGCGACCAGCCTACCAAGACTCTGGCTCTCGAGCAGGCAAAGTAAGTCTACGCTGAATGTCAAAGAAGCATGTAGCTCGCCGTAAGCATACTGGCACCAATCAGTCTGATCACGGCTCCGGGCGTAAAAAGCGCCCTGGGGTCGTGACAGGCTTTTTTAAGCGCATTCCCTCGTGGGGATGGTGGATTGGGGGCCTTGCCACCGTGGCGGTCTACATCTGGCTCTTCTACTATTTCTTCGTCGGTCCGTTCGGCTTCCGCTGGCGCGCTCTCTATGGCGACACCAACTATCCCGACGGCTACGAGATTCACGGTATCGACATCTCCCACCATCAGGGACACATCGACTGGGACGAGCTGAAGGACAAGGGCATGATCGGGCGCTACCCCGTGCGCTTCGTGATGATCAAGGCTACTGAAGGGGCTACGCGTACGGATGAGAATTTCCGCGAGAACTTCCACCAGGCCCGCGAGTATGGCTTTACCCGGGGCGCCTACCATTTCTACAGCGTCCACTCACCAGCCGCCCGTCAGGCGCAGAACTTCATCAGTCAGGTGAAGCTCGAGAACGGCGACCTGCCCCCCGTGCTCGACGTCGAGCATAAGCCCAATGAGCAGACCGACGAGGAGTTCAAGGCCTCGGTGCTGAAGTGGCTCGACCTCGTCGAGTGGCACTACAAGGTGAAGCCCATCATCTACACCTATTATAAATTTAAGATGAAATACCTCAGCGACCCGGTCTTCGACCAGTACCCCTACTGGATTGCCCACTACTACGTGGACTCCGTCGAGTACAAGGGCCGCTGGAAGTTCTGGCAGCATACCGATGTGGGCAAGCTGCCCGGCATCAAGGGCCACGTCGACTTCAACATCTACAACGGCTCCTACTACGACCTGCGGCAGATGACCATCGGTTCGATGGAGACCATCGGCGAGAAAGCTTATAGCGAATAAGAAAAAGAAAGCCCCTCGGAACGTTTCCAAGGGGCTTGTCGTTGATGTTTAGTAGGCGAAGAGCGGATATTCCTTCATCTTCTCGTTGACGCGCTGGCGGACGCTGGCTATCACCTGCTCGTCCTCAGGAGCATTGAGCACTTCCTCAATCCAGGCGGCAATCTGCACCATCAGGTCTTCCTTAGCACCGCGAGTGGTAATGGCGGGCGTACCAAGACGGATACCGCTGGTCTGGAAGGCCGAGCGCGAGTCGAAGGGCACCATGTTCTTGTTGACCGTGATGTCGGCAGCGACGAGGGCGTTCTCGGCCACCTTACCCGTCAGGTCGGGATACTTCGAGCGCAGGTCGACGAGCATCGAGTGGTTGTCGGTGCCGCCGCTGACGATGCCGAAGCCGCGCTTCACCAGCTCGTCGGCCAGCACCTTAGCATTCTTCTGCACTTGAGCAGCCCACTCCTTGAACTCAGGCTGCAGAGCCTCGCCGAAAGCAACGGCCTTGGCGGCAATGACGTGCTCCAGCGGACCACCCTGCTGGCCGGGGAAGACGGCGCTGTTGAGCAGGGCCGACATCATCTTCACCTCGCCCTTCGGCGTCTTCAGGCCCCAGGGGTTCTCGAAGTCCTTACCCATCAGGATGATGCCACCGCGCGGACCGCGCAGCGTCTTATGAGTCGTCGAGGTGACGATGTGTGCCCATTTCACGGGGTTCTCGAGCAGTCCGGCTGCAATCAGACCGGCGGGGTGGGCCATGTCGATCATCAGCAGCGCACCTACCTTGTCAGCAATCTCACGCATGCGCTTGTAGTCCCACTCGCGGCTGTAGGCCGAGCCGCCACCGATAATCAGCTTCGGCTTGTGCTCCAGGGCCAGCTGCTCCATCTCGTCGTAGTCAACGCGGCCCGTCTCCTTATTCAGGTTGTAGCCCACGGGCTTGTACAGAATGCCGCTGGTGTTGACCAGTGAACCGTGTGAGAGGTGACCGCCGTGAGCCAGGTTCAGTCCCATGAACGTATCGCCGGGCTGCAGCACAGCCAGCAGGACGGCGGCGTTGGCCTGTGCGCCGGAGTGGGGCTGCACGTTGGCATACTCGGCGTCGAACAGCTTGCAGACGCGCTCGATGGCCAGCTTCTCAACCTCGTCGACCACCTGGCAGCCGCCGTAGTAGCGCTTGCCGGGGTAGCCCTCGGCGTACTTGTTCGTCAGGTACGAGCCCATGGCCTCCATCACCTGGTCGCTCACGAAGTTCTCACTGGCAATCAGCTCAATGCCTTTCAGCTGGCGCTGATGCTCTTTCTCAATCAACTCGAAGATTTGGTTGTCTCTTTTCATCGTCTTTGATAATGTGTCTATTGGGTTTTTATGTACTTTCTCGTTTCGGCGTGCAAAGTTACGAAAAATCTGCGTAACAGCCAAACAAAAGAATCAAAAAACTCGCTTATTCTTCCTGTATTGATAAAAACTTAGAATGCCCCCCTCCGAACAGACGAAAAGTTGAACAGTTACTTGTATAACAAAAGAGTCCCTTTTGTGTAATAATCATAAAAATTGTGGATAACTCGCGGGTTATCCACAAATTGTAAATAAGACGTTGCTATCAGTCCTCTTTACGTTCCAGTACACAGAAAGATCCTTTTGTGTATGATTCAGATAGATAAAAGAAGAGTTAATTAGTTAATTGAACTTTAATTTGCTCTTTTGTTATTTTATCATTCTTCGCGCCAAGTTAATGGCTCATCAACGTGGAAAGTGAAAACAGGTCTGCCTTCTTGGTATAAAGGGATGTCTATCTTTATGTCTTTAGCTTGTTTACAACGTTTGATGAAATCGGAACTATTACGCAGAAACACCATTTCAGAACTGCCATCAGCAGCATCATTGAAATAGTATTTCTTGGCTGAACCTTCATCAAATCTTGCTGTTATGTAATCTGTTCCATAATAATTACTCCCATTTATTTGACCCTTTGTTATTTGTATAATGGCATCATAGCCGTATTTCTTCATATATCTGATTGTTATAGATGCGTAAGTCTGCCCTTCATAGGGGAAATCTTGAGTAATATAATTATCACTTTCTAATGTTGCCCAGATGTTTTTAGTATCTGTCATTTCGTCTCTTTGTATGTTGAACTTCCATTCAGCCTTGGTTGGTTGGGGGGCATCTATTTGGGATTCCATAACTTCTTCGATACTGTCCACATCCTCATCATAAGCAGAGGGAACTTCTTTTTCGTTTCCATTTGTACATAAAAAGAGGGTTGTAATTACTCCAATTGCTATGAGCAGAATGCCAATGACATTACTTTTTGATGGATTGGGATTCGTTTGAGGGGTATCCGCAAGAGGTACACGTGAAGACGTGTACTCCTGCTCATTTTCAGTCGCTCTCATTTGTTTGTCTAATTCATCCGTAGCATCCTCTGGAGATTCTGCTTTGGATTCCTTTTCTTTTTTCCACTTCAAGAATTCCTCAAATTCTTTTTTCTCGTCAGTTGTCATAGTAATGTTGTTTTAGTTTGTTAATATTTTTTGGGTTTGTTATCTTCGTTTATAAATAAAAAACGTGGACAATTTACTTCGTCTACGTTTCTGAGGTATTGGGGAAAACCTATTAGTCTTAAACGAGTAAATGCCCACGCCAGCGGCGTGGACTTTCTACTATTGTTCTTGACTAATTTCTTTCAATTCCCCAATTGTCAGAAACAAGAATCAAAAGTGGACGTCCTGTGTCTTATGTCCTTATTATATCGTTATATCACCATACGCGCTTTATTTAGGGTTCAACTTTTTATTTACTACTTGCAATATACTGCTTGATTTTGTCAATAAGCAATTGCGTAGGCTCAATATATGGCTGGAGCTTTTCTTCGTCTGCCTCGAAGAAGCAGTTGTAGTCAGCATTGTCACGCATCAAGACTAAATCTGAGAGCAAAGAACCGTCTTGCCTAGAGAAGATTTCTGTTCTAATATAGTGCTCTCCAAACATAGAAAGAATGCCTCGATGACTCTTTACTTGATGACCATCGTTGACAAGCAAGGCAGACATAGCATGAAACACCGCATAATAAAAGCGGTTTGCTGCAGCCTCCCATTTTCCTTCGTTGGCGCAAAATACTGCGTCGTCGTATGTACGTTGGGCTTTTTCCAATTCGCGGGTGACTATGATTCTGCGCTCACTTTCATTAAGACTCATACAGCACCTCCTTGTCTTCTTCGACGTTGTAATAAAACATGGCATGAGGTCCATTGAACCATTCGTCCTTGGTATATGCATGAGGACGGACATCAGCCCCTAAATCCCAGCCCATCAGCACGAAGGGGTAGGAATACTTGTCGAAATCTTCGTGGACAAGCTTCGGCTTGTCGAGTAGTAACAGCAAATCCCAGTCAGATTCTTCGTGATAGTCTCCACGGGCTCGCGAACCATATAGATATAACGTACTACCCTTAGGCAATACGCGAGCAGCAGTCTGCTTAATGTGTCTTATCATCTGAGTCTTGTCCATGTCGTTATGCTTATTCGCCTGCAAATATACTAACTTTCCGTGAGACTTCCAAATTTATCACGTCTTTTGTACTGAATACTTTCAATTTCCTTGGTGGAGAATCAATGAACGGTCGATTACAAATAATCGCCATTATATTCGTAGACCGCAATGAGAATGTTGTACCTTTGCATCGTTAACAATGAAGGCAGCGACTTAGAAGTACTAAGCCGGCCACTTGGCACGACTAACTAGCTATTTAGCCGAACTAACTAATTATTCACTTTAAAACTAAAAAATCATGGCAGTAAGCAAGACAAATTCCAATACTCGTCACTGTGTGAAGAACATGAACACCGTGAGCAAGACGTACGGACAGTACTAACCGCGCATCTTCAAGCGCGACGGACTGAACCTGAAGGGTTTCGCCCGGAATATCAGTGAATACGGCTCGCTGGTGAAGTATGCCCTCGCCTTTCTAGCGCTCCAGAACATTGTCGAGTGTCTCAAGGAGATAATGGTACAGGGCTTTCCGGTGAAGCTCGACGGACTCGGGCTGTTCTCGCCCGGTCTCGAGGGCACTTAAAACAAAGGAACCCCCTATTATATAAGGTTAACCAAACGGTTTCGTTCTGAAGCGTTTCTTCTAACTTCGACTCTCCGTCTGGGGTGGTATATAATATAATACTTCCTTTATCGTTCATAAGCATTATAATTCTGATTATTGTCGTTTATTCATTGGGGGGCCAAAGATACTAAAAAAAACGAAAGACAGGTGTGTTTCGGAAGAAAAAATCATCAGCAATCAGAATGTTTTGGTTTTCTGATAAATGGCGGCTCCATTCACTCCGTTTGGCGGCACTATTCGACCCGTTTGGCGGCACTATTCGACCCGTTTGGGGCCGGCTTCTTACAGAGGTCCCCGAGGGGGCACACTACACCCCCACCCGAGGGACTGAAAGACAGAAGCCGCGGGCGCGGCTGATTACAATCCATATAAATTTGGAAGATTGATAAATAATTAGTATCTTTGCATCGTCAATTATCAGAACAACATGGAGCAGATCATTTCAAACGAACAACGACGCTATCTCGGATTGGAACCGATAGGCTGCCAGTGGGAGGCGGTAGAATACTGTAACCGTCAGAATAGCAATGATCAGATTTATTTGCTATTTGATGGAGATGTCGTGCGTAGGAAAATCATCATCAATCCTTCTACCTATCAGGAAGTGCAGCTACATGTATTAACAACGGAAAATCGGACTGTGGTCTTGCCAAAAACGAAACGGGGTAGGCCAAAGCCTCTGAACTTCACGTCTGCACAGGCGATGGCTGGTGAAGGGACCTACTTTTATGTCTGGTGGGGAGAGAAAGAATGTTCTGTTGGTATAGCCAACTATACATCGCAACAGACTTATATTCATGAGGACTTTCAAAGCAGAGGTTCACTACGTGAGAGTGTTCAGACCTGGCTCCAACAATGGATTGCCGACACCTCGGAAAAGGACATGGAAGAGATTGAGCGATTCAAATTGGCCAAGCGTACTCATCAGCGTTACAAGGTTGGCGACTTCTTCGCATTCAAGATAAGCCGACGGGAGTGGGGATATGGTCGTATCATCATGGATGTCAGTGAACTGCGAAAAGACCCAGATTTCACTGCAAACAAGAACTGGGGCCTCGCCAATCTGATGGGGCGACCGCTAATAGTTCATCTATACCACAAAATTGGCTCATCGCCCGAAGTGCCCATAGAAGAACTGTATCGTCTGGAGACGATGCCCTCACAGGCTGTCATGGACAATCGGTTCTTCTATGGTGAGTATCCTGTCATTGGTCATTTCCCTCTGTCTGCAGAAGAGTACGAACCGTTGATATCTTTAGGACGTAGCATCAGATACAACATAGATCCTGGGACGGTTTACCTGCAATATGGTCTTATTTACCGCGAGACGAGAGAGTGGCAGTTCCGCGAAAGATTCCCAGACATAAGTCTTGACAAATTCAGGAACGAGGGTATCGGCTTCCAACTTGATTTCTGCAGATTACGTCAGTGCATTGCAATGCAATCAAATGCACCTTATTGGCGGAATAGCACTTATTATGGTGATTTGCGCGACCCGAAGTATGCGGAGCTCAAGCAGCGTCTGTTTGATTTCTTTGGACTTGACGCAAGCAAAAGCTACGCAGAACAACTTTGAATGTTTAAACCAGACAGAAGTCAAGCTCGCGAGCTATGAGCTCTTTGTCAAGATGCTGGCCGATGAAGACGAGTTTCTGCATGCGGTCACCATACTGGTCGTCCCAGTCGCGGCGCAAGCTGGGCTGCTGCTCCATCAGTTCGGCAAGTTCATTCTTCGGCATTGTTGCATACCATTGTCCGGCGTTTCGCAAACTGACCTGACGACCAGCCTGTTCGAAGACGTAGCAGACGTCGGGCTCGTCCTTGAACCAGCAGATTCCCTTGGCTCGGATGATGCCTGCGGGCCACTTGCGGGCCACGAACTCGTCGAAGAGTCCTAACTCGAAAGGACGGCGGGCATAATAGGCGTAAGTGCCAATGCCGTATTCCTCAGCCTCACCTTCGTCATGGTGGTGGTGATGATGGTGATGATGGTGTTCGTGCTCATGTTCATGTTCATGCTCATGTTCATGCTCGTGCTCGTCGTCATCATCGTCATCGTCATCATCGTCGTGCCGCTCTACTTCCTGAATCCAGGTAGCCGAAGTAGCTACTTCGTCGAAGTCGAACATCTTGGTGTTGATAATCTTGTCGAGATCAACGTCGCCATAGTTGGTGTCGATGATTTCGGCTTTGGGCTGCAACTCGCGGATAATGCCTCGGATGCGGCCAAGCTCGTCGGCACTTACCTCGTCGGCTTTGTTCAGCAATACGATGTTGCAGAACTCTATCTGCTGAATGACCAGGTTCTCGATGTCTTCCTCGTCGATATTAGGACGAGTGAGATTGAGACCGCTGCCGAATTCGTCCTTCATGCGGAGAGCGTCGACCACAGTGACGATGGCATCGAGTCGGGGCTGACACTCCATATCGGGCACCATCTGCGGAATCGAGCAGATGGTCTGTGCAATCGGGCCCGGTTCGCAAATGCCGCTGGCCTCGATGACGATGTAGTCGAAGCGCTGCATCTCGATGATGTCTTGCAACTGACGGACGAGATCCATCTTCAGCGTGCAGCAGATGCAGCCGTTCTGGAGGGCTACGAGCGAGTCGTCCTGCTGGTTGACGATGCCACCCTGCTGAATGAGGTCGGCATCGATGTTGACCTCGCCGATATCGTTGACTATGACGGCAAACTTTATGCCGCGCTTGTTGGTTAGAATACGGTTAAGTAAGGTAGTCTTGCCGCTGCCCAGATAACCCGTCAGCAGCAATACGGGAACTTCATTATTAGTCTTCATTTCTCCTTGTTTTTTCAAAGTGCCTGCAAAGGTACAAAGATTTTTCGAGTTTCGCTCCTGCAGTTCAAAAAATATTTGTCGATTGATATAATAAATTGATAATAGTAGCGTTTATAAGATATAGTAACAAATAAATGTGTGCCTATGCAAATATCTACTCAACAAGTTTTCGATGCTGTAGCATCAATGAGCGAACGATTCAAACCACGCGAAAAGACACTTCAGACCATCCGTCAGTTTGCCTATACCTATCGTGTGGAAAACGGACAAGCCTATTGTCTTAACTGAATGTAAATCGTAAAATAGCAAATCGTAAATGACAAAGGTATCTCCATCGTTGCTCGCAGCCGACTTCCTGCATCTCGACCGCGACATTGAAATGATTAACCGTAGTGAGGCCGACTGGCTTCATTTGGATGTGATGGACGGCGTGTTTGTCCCGAACATCTCGTTTGGATTTCCCGTGTTGGAAGCCGTTGCCTCTCTGTGTAAGAAACCGCTCGACGTCCACTATATGATAGTGAAGCCTGAGCGTTATATCAGGCAGACGGCCAAGCTGGGAGCCATGATGATGAACGTTCACCTGGAAGCCTGCGACCATCTTCACCGTACCGTGCAGGAGATACACGATGCAGGCATGAAA
>JAEEGJ010005297.1_pt1 | contig 40971 bp, 26 predicted proteins | sample 8958761 | NCBI WGS metagenome assembly JAEEGJ01 (sample SAMN16246546, study PRJNA631951) | gut metagenome | biome: gut microbiome; feature: rumen; material: RS-attached | host: Bos | place: Iran: Karaj | collected 2018-10 | reverse complement strand
ATCAATCCCAACACTACGTGCTTATATTCAGCCGCGTCAATATTCTTACGCAGTTTGTCGGCCGCCTTCCAAAGCTGTTTTTCGAGGGGTTCTTCCACTATTTCCTTTTGCTTAGCCATAAATTCGTCAGAATTTTATTCAAATTGAAATTATTTCACCATGTAATTTATCAACCTGCAAAGATACAAATAAATCCATATAAATCCTTCACATTCCGACACGTGATCACAAAAAAAATAGCCGCTGGTGAGAGCGGCTATTGGGGATAATGTGAACGCTTTTTAGTTTCTATTCACCGCATTCAAATCCTCAAAAGCGATCTGGAGGCGCTTCACCATGGAAACCTCACCCTCGCGGAGGCACTTGCGCGGATCGTAATACTTCTTGTTGGGCTTGTCGTCGCCTTCGGGATTGCCAATCTGACCTTGCAGGTAGGCCTCATTCTTCTTGTAGTAGTTCATGATACCTTCCCAGAAAGCCCACTGAGTGTCGGTGTCGATGTTCATCTTCACTACACCATACTCGATAGCCTCTTTGATCTTGGCCGGCTCGCTGCCGCTACCACCATGGAACACGAAGTTGACCGGATTGGGCTGCGTGTTGTACTTCTTCTGGATGTATTCCTGTGAATTATGCAGGATGATGGGCTCCAGTTTCACATTGCCCGGCTTGTAAACGCCATGCACGTTGCCGAAGGAGGCAGCGATGGTGAAGTTAGGACTGATTTTGCTAAGCTCCTCGTAGGCGTAAGCCACATCCTCAGGTTGCGTGTAAAGGCGTGCACTGTCGATGCCCGTATTGTCAACGCCATCCTCCTCGCCGCCGGTGATGCCGAGCTCAATTTCGAGCACCATCTCCATCTTGGACATGCGAGCAAGATACTTCTTGCATATCTCAATGTTCTCTTTCAGAGGCTCTTCCGAAAGGTCGAGCATGTGGGAGCTGAAGAGCGGTTTGCCATGTTCTTTGTAGAACTTTTCACCGGCATCCAACAAACCATCCACCCAAGGAAGGAGTTTCTTGGCGGCATGGTCGGTATGGATGATAACTGGAACACCATAATATTCAGCCACTTGATGAATATGCATAGCACCGGAAACAGCACCGATAATAGCGGCGCGTTCACCATCGTTCGGAATGGTCTTGCCGGCAAAGAAGACAGAACCACCGTTGGAGAACTGAATCATAACGGGCGAGTTGGCCACCTTAGCGGCTTCCAACACAGCATTCACAGAGTTGGTGCCGACCACATTCACAGCAGGGATGGCGAATTTTTCAGCCTTGGCAATTCTGAAGATTTCTTGCAATGCTTTCCCGTAAACCACGCCGGGAGCGACTTTGGATAAAATTTTCTCTGACATATTTTATTGATTTATAAATTATTTTAACGAAAATAAAGCGGTTGCAAATTTACATCTTTTCAAAAGAAATGCAAACATCTCAAAAAAATCTTTTCGTCTTTCCAAAAAAAATTTTTTGTGTAAATTTGCCGTTCATAAACTAATCCTCGCAGGTATGAGTAATAACGTAGATATCAGAGAATTGAACGAAAGAATCGAACGTGAAAGTTCGTTCGTGGAGCTCATCAATAGTGAAATGAGCAATGTGATTGTGGGACAGAAGCTGATGGTGGAAAAGCTGCTGATCGGGCTTTTGGCCAACGGACACATTCTGCTCGAAGGCGCACCTGGACTTGCCAAGACATTGGCCATCAAATCATTGGCCAATATCATCCAGGCCAAATTCAGCCGTATTCAGTTCACCCCCGACCTCTTGCCCGCCGATGTCATCGGTACTATGATATATAGTCAGAAAAAGGAGGAGTTTGTGGTGAAACACGGTCCCATCTTCGCCAACCTCATTTTGGCCGATGAAATCAACCGTGCTCCTGCCAAGGTGCAGAGCGCGTTATTGGAGGCTATGCAGGAGCGGCAAGTCACCATCGGTGAGGCCACCTACAAACTCGACGAGCCCTTCCTCGTGCTGGCCACCCAGAACCCCATCGAGCAGGAAGGCACCTACCCCCTACCCGAAGCCCAGGTGGACCGTTTCATGCTGAAAGTGATTGTGGATTATCCCAAGCAGGACGAGGAGCAACGCATTCTGCGTCAACATCTTGAAGCCGTATATCCCACCACCCACACGTTGCTGAAACCCGAAGACATCCTCAAGGCACGACAAGTGGTGAAGGAGGTTTATCTGGATGAAAAAATCGGGCAGTACATCACCTCCATCGTCTTCGCCACCCGCTACCCCGAACAGTATGGTCTGGACAAGTTCAAGCCGATGATCAACTTCGGAGCCTCCCCGCGTGCCACCATCAACCTGGCGTTGGCCGCACAAGCCCTCGCCTTCATCAAGCGCCGCGGCTATGTGATTCCGGAAGACATCCGCGCACTGGCTTACGACGTGCTGCGTCACCGTATCGGTCTCACCTACGAAGCCGAAGCCGAAAACATCACCACCACCGATATCATCAGCGCAGTGCTGAATACCGTGGAAGTGCCTTAGAAATTGAGAATTGAGAATTGAAAATTGAAAATTGAAAATTGAAAACTGAAAACTGGAAACTGAAAGGTTGGAAACGTCGGAGCTGATCAAGAAAGTACGCCGCATTGAAATCAAGACCAAGGCGATGAGCCAGCAGATTTTCGCTGGGCAGTACCATAGTGCCTTCAAGGGAAGGGGCATGGCGTTCAGCGAGGTACGGCAGTACAACTACGGCGACGACGTGCGTTTCATCGACTGGAACGTAACGGCCCGTTTCAACACCCCATACGTGAAGATTTTTGAGGAGGAACGTGAGATGACCGTGATGCTGTTGATTGATGTGAGCGGTTCCAACCTGTACGGCACCCGCCAGCAGTTCAAGTCAGAACTGATCACTGAGATTTCAGCAGTGCTTTCATTTTCAGCTATTTATAACAACGACAAGGTGGGTGTGATATTCTTCAGCAACGAGGTGGAGAAGTTCATCCCGCCGGCGAAGGGCAAGTCGCACATCCTGCGCATCATCCGCGAGCTCCTCACCTACCGTTCCACCTCCAACCAGACCAACATTGCCGAAGCGTTGCGATTTCTCACCAACGTGAGCAAGCGCAAGACCACCGCTTTCCTTCTGTCGGACTTCATCGACAACGACTACGAACAGGCCTTGCGCATAGCCGCCAGTCGCCACGACATTGTGGCGTTAGACATTGTGGACCGAGGCGAAACAGTTTTGCCGAATGTGGGTATTGTGGAACTACAAGATCCCGAAACGGGCATGCGCGTCTGGACCGACACTGCCAGCAAGAAGGTGCGGAATGCCTATGCACAGTGGTGGAACAACCTCAACAATAACACGTTAAATACCCTACGAAAAGCAGGGGTTGACCACACGCAATTGTTCACCGACACCGACTACGTGCCCGCCCTGCTGGAGCTGTTCCGCAGAAGGAACTAAAAGAACCACAGCACCGCATTGGGTTTCTATTACAACCAGATATTCAAGAAACGGTAGTAAGGCGTTAGCCCATTACACCAACTTCCCTACCCACATCTCATCATCGCCGGGCAGCATATAGACCGGGGCGATTTCAATCATGGTGTAGGTGCCGTAACGCTGTTCGGCAGTAAGACGGTGAGCTGCACGGGCGCAGGCCACCAACACCTGACCAGTGAGCGCAGGGTTGTTGATCTCCATATTGAACTCAAACCGCTGATTGTGAGTGGTTCCGCTCACGCCCGAACGCACGAGGTTCACGCCATGTGCCACATTGTTCAACTCATCAATAGAATTCACCTGCACCACATGCGTCTCATCGTGGGCGAAATAGTCATCGGCGAGAAGGTTTTTCTCCACGGTGGCGAAGTCGGCGCCATCTTCCAGCACCACATACACCATACGGCGATGCACCCCTGATCCGAGCGGGATGGTCATCGAGAGGGCATCCTTGACACCGGCGATGGCCTTGGCGGCAACGGTATGTCCCATGCTACGGCCGGGACCGAAGTTGGTGTAAGTGAGACCCTTTGGGGCTATGGCCTGCAGGAGGGCACGCACCATGGAGTCGGAACCCGGATCCCAGCCAGCAGCGATGATGCTGACCGCCTTATGCTCTTTGGCCTGCGGCATCAAGCGGCGACGCAACTCCACAATCTGCGTGTGGATGTCGAAACTGTCAACCGTGCAGATACCCCGCGCCAGCAACTTCTCCGCGAAGGCTGGCACCTCGCGGGTGGGGGTACACAATACCGCCACATCCGCCTGCACAGCGTTCATGTCATCATTGTGATGATAAACACCTACCAATTCCATATCGTCGGCCACCTGAAGCGCCTGCTCCACCGCTCGACCAATGTTTCCATAACCAATAATTGCTACTTTTGTTTTCATAATTAAAATTTTATAATAACGTATTAAATATCAATATATTAAAAATCCAATCCTATCGAAAACATCAACATTCCCGTCTTATCCTCTATCTTGAAATCCTCCACACCCCATGCATAATCCAGGCGGAGGAAATAGCCGAACAAACTGGCCCGCAGGCCGAGGCCGAAACCGCCAATGATGGGCTCCACCTGCCGTTTCACCCGCACCGTGATATCGCCAGCGTACACCCAGCGGGTATAGAGGCAGTTTTCGTCTGAGTACGGAGAAACGCCCGTCCACGCAGTACCCACATCGCCAAACAGCACCAACTGCAGCGAGTTGAGGAGCTGGTTGGAAATCTGCCGGCGGGCAATCAGCTGCACGAACGGAATGCGCAACTCGGTGCTGAGCAACGCAAAGGAGGTACCGTTGCGGATGTTCTGCTTGAACCCGCGCATGTTGGTGGCCAAAGTCTGATAAGCGTAATTCTTGCTCTGGTCCACCCAAATATCGCTGTTGAACTTGGCGAAAATCCAGTTGTCGACACCGCCCATGTAGTACACCAACCGACTGCTGCCGAAATTGGTGGAGGCGGCAAAGCGCGTAGCCCACGTCATGTTGCGGAACACCTTCACTGACTTGCGGATGTCGAGTCCCGCCACAAAAAGGTACATATTTTCGCGGTCCACACGATGCTGGTACTCCAAGCACAGCTTGATTTTGCTGCCCTTCCACAAGTTGGTGAACAACTCTTTCGAAGAATCAAACACATACTCCAACTTCACACCGCCCCACACATGCCGCTCGTCGGGCATCTTCAGCGAATAGTCGTTAAGACCCGCCATGATGTTGGTCTCGTAACGTCCCGTCAGCGTCAGTCGCAAACTGTTGAATTTGTCGAACGGGTACTTCATGATATAGAAGACGCTGTTGGCGTGCTGTTTGTAATAATAATCGCCGACAATGGATTTGATGCTCTGGCGATACACCACCACTTGATGGTCGAGGCGGCGGTGGAGGTCCTCATAGCTGAACATAAACTCGTTGCTCTGCAGGTCGAACGAGAGGCGGAAACCGCCCGTAATACGGTAATCCTCAAACAGATCGTTGATGCCCACCATCACGAGGGCATTGATGCCAGTATTCAGGTAAACGGGCGATGTGCCGCCAGTAAACTGCTGGTAAGTGGTATTGAGGAAGCTGAAGTCAGCCTGTGTAACCAACTGGTTGATAGAAAATTGCGTATAGTAGTTTCGGGCGGCCACACGGGTAAATGAGCTGCTATCGCCCTCGTCTATGCCAGCAGAGCGATTGCCCGACAGGTCGCTGCGATGAATCTGGCGGAAGCCGCGGTGGCGTGTTCCTGACGAGGCACTTTTATGGTTGGCCTGCTGAATGCTGTCGCGGCGGGCCTGATTGGCATCCATCTGCGCCACAAAAGCCGCCTTGGTGAGTTCAGCCGACAGGGGTTGTTCCTCTATCGGACTGATGTACAGTCTTTTCGCTCCTTTGCGCAGCATCACCTCGGCAACCTGTCCCGTTTCGGGCGAATAATCCTGCTCCAAGATACTATACGCACGATTGGTAACCACCTGACTATTCGCATAATAGGCATAATGGATGGCAGTATCAATACGGCTGATGGTGCTGTCGAACTGCGCCACGTAGCGGTTGCGGATGCCGTTCTCGTCGCTCAGGTAGGTGATGCCGCCGTCGGCCAGCGGGCGAATGTCGGTCTCCTTGGCAGTGGGAGTATAGGTAAGCTGCATCAAATCAGACGATTTGGTGGAGTAGTCGTACATAAAAAGGTCATAGTTGGACTGGGGATTCAGCTGGTCGAAGCGTTCCTTGGGATGAAGCTGGTTGTCGGGACGGTTGGATGAGAAGACGATCTGCTTGTTCCCATTGATGAAACGGGGGGCATAATCGTCGTAGAAATCGTTGGTGAGATTTTGGAAGGAGCGTGCGCGGAGGCTATAGACAAAGATGTCAGACTGTCCGTGCTGGAAGCCCGAGAACAGCAGCAGCTTACCATCGGTGGAGAAGGAGATGTCGGTAATTTTCTCCACATCTACCAACAGCCGTTTCTCGCATTTTTTCTCTTCAATATTATAAGGATAATAGTAACAACGTCCCGCATCTTCGATGGTGAAACCCAGAATATTACCATTGGGATGCCAAGCCAGTAGCGGGAATGTGAGGTCGGGATTGTCTTCTGTTTTATGGAAACGATGGTAGATGCGGCGCGGCTTTTTGTCTCCCTCGCGATACATCCAAATAGTCACTTTCCCCGCCTCGTTGGTGACGTAGGCATAGCTTTTGCCATCGGGCGAAAGGCGGAACTGGTTGTAGTCGCGCTTGGCCTTGGGGCGTTTCAACAAACCGTCATCGTCCGGTTTATCTCGTTTAATATCTTTTTTATAAAGAACATAATAATAACGATACCAATCGATGAGCAACTGTTTGTAGGGCACGCCGGTCACATTATAGAAACCGCGTTCGTGGCTTCGGTACGAGCGGGTGGCGAACAGGATGGCCGGAATGGCCGATTTGCCAAAACGGTCGCCTACATACTTCCAGAGGGAGTGCCCCGCATACATGGCATCCACCTGCGAGAGTTCGCCAAAGTCGGCGTACTTCTCCGTCAGGATGCCGTTTTTCACGTAGGCATCTATCGTGCTGTTCCACTCCTCTCCGATATAGGAAGAAAGGCCCGAAAAGTACCAGTTCGGGACATCCAACAGACTTTCCGAAGAGATATTAGCCCCCACCGACGTGCCGTTGATGACCCAATGGGCATAGAGGTTCATGATACCGGCGCGCAACATGCGGTCGAAATGGGTGCGGTCGCCATCGAAATAGAGATAGACCTTTGTTCCATAGATGTTGGTGACACCGCCCTGGTTGTAAAAGTCTTCATTGTCGTAGGCGAAATTCGACTCGCGGAAATCAGACTGCGTATTATAAACGATAAACTGTATCTTTTTGGTAGAGGTGTAGTTCAGCATCCTTTCAATCTCATCAATCTCGGTAGGCGCTTTCCACAGCACATACTCGGCCAACTCTTTGCCCGTGGGATAGAAATAAACATCGAACTGCGTGGTGCGGTAATACTCCCAGTTCTGTTTCTGATACTGCACCCGATTTTTACCAAAAGAGAGCTGCGACCCGTTATAGAACTGTGCGGAAAGAGGCTGTATAACGAGAATTAAGACACTGATTATCAAAGTTTTCAGCATCCATCTTTTCTTCCAATTGCCCTTAATTTCCGTTGGTCGCAACAACACTTATCCTAAATTATTGAAAGTGCAAAAGTACAAAAAAATCGCGTATTCTATTTTTGACCGTCAATAATTTCGCGGAAAAGGCGCACGCCGACAGGAAGAAGCTCGTCGGGGAAGTCGAAATAGGGGTTGTGCAGCGAGGGTTGGCACTCACCGGAACCGAGTCCGAACAAGGCACCCGGGTAGTGTTGGGTGAGCAGTCCGAAATCCTCACCCCACGAGAAGGGAAGCTCCAACTCTTTGTATTCCAACCCACTGCGCACAGCCGCCTTCTGCACTTCCGCCATTGCATCGGGGTGGTTGTTAGAAGCTGCAAAGTACTCTTTCCAACTCTGGCTGGAAACCAGTCCAGGCACTTTTTTCACCTCTTCGTCCACAATCTGAAGCACCTCCTTTTTGGTTTGTTGCAGCCAGGCGTCGTCCTTGGCGCGCAGGGTGAAGCGCAGCACCCCGTCGCCGGCGGCCACCCCGTAGGCCTGCTCTCCTACCCTAAACTCCACCAATGTGAGCAGCCTGTAGGTGTCGCTGTGCATATCGTAATTGTTGAGCGACAGTAATCTATCGGCGATGGCCCGTGCGGTGGGATAGGGCGATAATGCCTTGAGGGGCTCGGCAGCATGGGCACTATGTCCCCTCAAAAAAATATCGGTACTCACCACCGAGCAGGTAAAACTACCTGGCTTGCCCAGCACGGTGCCCAACTTCTCGCCCGGAATATTATGCAGCGCATACACACGGTCGGGTTGATACGCGTCGAGACAGTGGGTGGCGAGCAGCTGGCCAGCGCCCTGGCCGGTCTCCTCGGCAGCCTGAAAGAACAGCAGCACCCTTCCGTGCTGAGGCGGCCGCTGGTGCAGGCTGCGGGCCAGTCCGAGCAGGATGGTGGCATGGCCGTCGTGACCGCACTTGTGGGCCACCCCCGCCATCTCGGAGGCGTAGGGAACATCAATCGTCTCCTCCACCCGCACAGCATCGAAATCGCCGCGAAACAACAGTGTACGCCCGGATTCTTCACCCTCAAAAACAGCAATAATACTCTGTGTATCTTCAAAAGTAAGAATCCGTGAAGGCGAACAGGCTTTCAGCTGTTCCAAAATAAACGCATGGGTGCGCACCTCCTCGCCGGAGGGTTCCGCCAGTCGGTGCAGCTGGTGGCGAATTTCAGTAAGTTGAGGGTCTGTGCCGTTTTTTAATTTTCCTAAAATTAACATCTTATTTGACGTTGAGTTTCTTTGACATCATTCATTCCTAAACCATCGCTATACTCCACGCTTTCAAGGAAGAGCGCGTGCGCCGGTGCGGAGTCGCCCGCCGCACAACGGTCCTTGCGCTCCACAATCTGTCCGAACTCTTCTACCGACAACTTGCCCCTACCCACTTGCAGGAGGGTGCCCACCACCGCACGCACCATGTTGCGCAGGAACCGGTCGGCTGTGATGGTGAACACCAGCAGTCCGTCCTCCTCGCGCCACATCGCCTCCGTGACCTTGCAGTTGTTGTTGTTGACCTGTGTGTGCAGCTTCGAGAAGCTGGTGAAATCGACCGTCCGTAGCAGGATGGCCGCCGCCTCGTTCATCTTCGCCACATCCAACTGGTGGAACTCGCGGCAGGTGTAGGGGAAACGGAAACACTCCTTGCTGACCGCCACATAGTACCGGTAAGTGCGCGCCACCGCACTGAAACGGGCATGTAGATCGTCTTTCACAGGAAAGATGCGATAGATGGCTATCTCTTTGGGTAAAAAGCTGTTGAGTTTGTCGCAGAGCCTCATCGTATCCAACTGCAGTTCCGTATCGAAATGGGCAAAAAACTGTCGAGCGTGAACTCCCGTATCGGTACGTCCGCAACCCGTCACCGCCACCGGCTCGCGCAACAGCAGCGTCAGGGCATGCTCCAGTACGCCCTGCACCGTCTCCTGTCCGGGCTGCACCTGCCAGCCCGAAAAGGGCGTTCCGTTATAGGCCATCTCGATGAAATACCTCATACTAATATTGCGATGAAATAACAATCCGTTGCAAGTTGCCTAACTCCTTGGCACGCTCGTTCAGCTCTCCAATCCGCATCATGATGTCGCGCTGCTCCTGCTCGGTCAAATCGCCACTCTCCAACTCTTTAATCAACAACTCTTTACACTTATCTATCAATCTCATTTTGAAGAGGTTGACACATCCTGTAATCTCTTGGTTCAAGCATTCGATGTCGGTGTCGGGACGGGGCGTCTCCATGTCGAAACGCTGCTCCCAAGCCGGACTGCAATCGGGAGTCTGCTCAGTGAGAATCGGAATTGCCAATGCTTGCAGCGCCTCATCGTCGTGCTGGGCAAAGGCCTTGCAGAGGTCGTCCTGCGAGTCGAACTGCTGGGCGAGACGGGCATACTCCTGATAGAAATGCTGATAGAGAGGATTGGTGAAGCTAATCTCCTCAGCGTGGAACTCGTTGAACACGTACTGGTCCACCCGCATCCGGCGTATTACCTCCTGCCCGTCGGCATCCACATCGCGCACGTTGGTCTCAAAGAAACCATATTTCAGGATGAGACGTATGATGTTGTATTCCAGATCGAAAAGCGGATCGGTGGGCGGCTGTTGAGTTTGTGGAACCTCTTCTGGTTTGACCACATTCGGCAGCTGTTGCTGCACGGGCTGACCTTGTTGTACGGGTTGTTGGGGGATGTTCGTCACCCTTGCTGGCGACGGGGTGTTCATCCGCTTCCACAAAGCCCGTTTCAGATTCACCTGCAACGACTCTTCCGACAGTTGAAACAGTTCGGCGCATTCGCGCACATAAAATGCCCGCAACACCTCGTCGTTAACCTCTGCCACGGTCTCAATGATAGTGTTCACCACCTCGGCGCGTTTCAGTGGGTCGTTGCCCGCCCCGTGCATAAGGGTTTTCGCCTCGAACTGGATGATATTCACGGCATTCTGCTCCAGATAATCCTTCAGTTCCGAGTCTCGGTGTCCCTTGGCAAACGAGTCGGGGTCTTCGCCGTCGGGCAGCAGCACTGCCTTCACGTTCAGTCCGGCGGCCAGCAGCATGTTGATCCCCCGCAGCGAAGCCTTGATGCCGGCATTGTCGCCATCGTACAGCACCGTGATGTTGTTGGTCTGGCTCTTAATCAGCTTGATCTGTCCGTCGGTGAGGGCGGTGCCCGACGAGGCCACCACATTCTCCACACCCGCCTCCGACATGGAAATCACATCGGTATAACCTTCCACCAGGTACACATTGTCGCGCTCGCGAATGGCACGGCGGGCGAAATAGAAGCCGTACAGCACGTCGCTCTTGTGGTAGATGGGATTTTCGGGCGAGTTGTAATACTTGGGGCCTTTAGCCTCCTGGCTCATCACACGGCCACCGAACCCGATGGCGCTACCGAAAGCGTTGAGAATCGGGAAGATAACTCTTCCTTTATAAAAGTCAAACAGATTGCCAGTCTTCTCCGACTTGCGGCAGAGGCCTAACGTGAGCAGGTCGTCGGGCTTATAGCCGTCGGCCACGGCCTTTTTGGAGAAAGTGTCCCACGTGTCGGGACAGTAACCAAGCCTAAACTTGCGGATGGTCTCCTCCTTGAAGCCGCGTTTGTCGCGCAGGTAGGTGAGACCGATATTTCTCCCCTCCTCCGACTCAAACAGCTGGTTGGTGAAGAATTTCTCGGCGTAGGCATTCACATTCAGCAAGGCCTCACGCTCGTTCTTGGCGGCCTCCTGTTCGGCGGTCAGCTCTTTCTTCTCTTCCTCAATCGCAATGTTGTATTTGCTCGCCAAATAGCGCAACGCTTCGGGGTAGGAAATCTTTTGGTATTCCATCAAAAACTTGATGGAATCGCCATGGGCGCCGCACACAAAACAGTGATAGATACCGAGTTTCGGGGTGATATGCATTGAGGGAGAATGGTCGTCGTGGAACGGACATACCCCCTTGTAGCTGGCGCCAGCCCGTTTCAACGGCACGAAATCCGACACGACATCCTCGATGCGTGCCGCCATCTTAATCTCATCAATGCACTTCTGAGTGATCATAGTTAGTGGGCAACCTTATATTTTCTGAAAACTTTCACATCATTGATGACTTTACAAGCCTCTTGGAAAGTCCTATCTTCTTGAAGCATATACTGATAGCCATCACTATAGGAATAGACATTCCGGGCGATTTCAAACAGCATATACGTCTTAATCAGATTGGGAGCCTTGTCGGAATTGCGTTCCTCCACACTCTTCTTGTAGGCCTCCTTCATGTAGTCGGAAATCATCTTATCAAGGATGTCCATTTTGCGCAAATCATTCTCGGAAGCGTAAATAGAATCCAGTTCGGCTTTCTTTTCTTTGGCAAATTTTTCAAGATTAGCGGCGAAATAGAGTTTTGCGCTATCCACAACTCCTTCTTTTTTAGCATATTCCACCAAATCATTATACATTTTATTGCTGATGGAAAACTTTTTCTTGAACTCCTCGAAGGTGGGATATTGTGCCTTCAGTTTTTCGCGATTATCGGAAAGATAATTCATGACAAAGCTGCTGACCACTCCTTTGCGAACGAGTTCTGAATAGAAGTAGGAGTAGTTGGTGGTGTCGAGGGGAATGAAGATGTCGGGCATGATGCCGCCGCCGCCGTAAACCGTCTTGCCGGCAGGGGTTTTGTACTTGAGAGAATCAGGGAAGTTGATGCTGTCGGGCGAGAAAAGTTCGCCATGTGAGTAGCGGTTAGAGATGTCCTTGAAGTAGTCGTCGCGATCGTCGTAAGGTTTCTGTATGCAGCGGCCGGTGGGGGTATAATAGTGGGAGATGGTGACGCGCACTTCAGCGCCGTTGGGCAGGTCAACAGGCTTCTGTACCAGACCTTTGCCGAAAGAACGGCGCCCCATGATAATGCCGCGGTCCCAATCCTGCACAGCGCCGGCGGTGATTTCGCTGGCGGAGGCGGAGTTCTCGTCGATGAGGATGATGAGGCGGCCTTCACGGAAGAGACCGTTGGGGATGGACTTATGGGTTTCGCCGGTTTTGCGGAAATTGTCGGTATAGACCACCAACTTGTTGCCTTCGATGAACTGGCTGGCAATCTGCACGGCCGTGTTGAGGTAGCCGCCGCCGTTGCCCCGCAGGTCAAAGATGAGGTTCTTCATCCCCTGCTCTTGCAACTTGGTGCAGGCCGCTTGGAACTCGGCGAGACTGGTCTGGGCGAAACGATCGAGTTTGATATAGCCGGTGGTTTTGTCAATCATGAAATAAACGTTGATGCTGTGCATCGGGATTTTGCCGCGGGTGACGGTGAAATAGAGCAGTTCGTTGCTCTTGCCGCGCTTGATGCCGAGCTGCACCTTGGTGCCTTTCTTCCCTCTGAGGTGGTCGCGCACCCACGTGTTGGTGATGGACTTGCCGCAGGCGGTGAGGGTATCGACCTTTACGATTTTGTCACCGGGCAGAATGCCCACCTTCTCCGACGGTCCGTCGATGATGACCTCGATGACGTTGATGGTGTCTTTGATAAGCTGAAAGGTGATGCCCACGCCATCGAACGAGCCTTGCAGCGGCTCACGCGAGGCGGCCACATCCTTGGCGGTGGTATAAATGGAGTGTGGGTCGAGGGTGGTAATCATCTCCTTCACCCCTTTCTCCGACAAAGCATTGAAATCCAAGGTATCCACATAAATTCTGTCGAGCAAGGTCAGAAAATAATCCACCGTCCGCTTTCCCGACTCGTATGAGGGGTTCGTCTGTGCGAACACCATATTGAGACTTAGAGTGAGGGTGATGACAACGAGTAACGTCTTGATTTTATTCATGTTGAAGAAAATTTATCTATTTTACGAAAAACGTGCAAAGATACAAAACATTGCGCAAAAATCCCATTTACTACAAATATTTCTTTTGAACGTTTTTCTTCATCACAAATTTATCAATTGTGGGTTGCTGTCAATGAAAAATGTGTAAATTTGCAAATTCATTTATTAGATAGAAAAATTTTATAAGATAAAGTTTATCAATCATTTATAAATAAAAACAATGGAAAGAGACAACAAAATTTTTGAATTGATCCAGCAGGAACGCAATCGTCAGACCAAAGGTATTGAGCTGATTGCTTCTGAAAACTTTGTCAGCGACCAAGTGATGGAAGCCATGGGCAGCGTGATGACCAACAAATATGCAGAGGGTTATCCTGGAAAGCGTTACTATGGTGGTTGCCAAGTAGTTGACCAGAGCGAGACCATCGCTATTGAGCGTGCCAAGCAGCTTTACGGTGCATGCTGGGCCAACGTGCAGCCCCACAGTGGCGCACAGGCCAACATGGCCGTCTTCATGGCCTGCCTCAACGCTGGCGACACCTTCATGGGCATGAACCTGAACCATGGCGGTCACCTCAGCCACGGCAGCGCCGTGAACTTCTCCGGCATCATGTTCAATGTGGTGGATTACAGCGTCCGCGAGGACACTGGCATGGTTGATTACGACGAGATGGAGAAGCGCGCCCTCGAAACCAAGCCGAAACTCATCATCGGTGGCGGTTCCGCCTACAGCCGTGACTGGGATTGGGCACGCATGCGCCAGATTGCCGACAAGATCGGCGCCATCCTCATGGGCGACATCAGCCACCCCAGCGGCCTGATTGCCAAGGGTTATCTGAACAATGCCGTCAAGTATTGTCACATCGTGACCACCACCACCCACAAGACCCTCCGCGGACCTCGCGGCGGCCTCATCCTGATGGGCGAGGATTTCGACAACCCGTGGGGCAAGACCACCCCGAAGGGCGAGATCAAGAAGATGAGCGCTCTACTCGACAGCGCCGTATTCCCGGGCGTACAGGGCGGTCCTCTGGAACACGTCATCGCCGCTAAGGCTGTCGCCCTCGGCGAAGCCCTCACCGACAGCTACGACCAGTACATCCAGCAGGTGATGAAGAACGCCAAGACCATGTGCCAGGCCTTCATCGACAAGGGTTACAAGGTTATCAGCAACGGCACCGACAACCACCTGATGCTCATCGACCTCCGCACCAAGTTCCCCGAACTCACCGGTAAGGAAGCCGAGAACGCCCTCGTGGCCGCCGACATCACCGTCAACAAGAACATGGTTCCGTTCGACAGCCGCAGCGCCTTCAAGACCAGCGGTTTGCGTATCGGTACGCCTGCCATCACCACCCGTGGTCTCAAAGAGAACGAGATGGGTGTCATCGTCGATATGATTGACGCCGTCCTCTGCGACCCGACCAACGAAAGCCTCATCGCAAAGACCCGCGGTCAGGTGAACGAGATGATGCAGAACCGTCCGCTCTTCGCATGGTAATCTGAACCAACATCTATAAAAGGCGCCCTCGTGGCGCCTTTTTATTTCCAATTTTGGCAAAATAATTATTATGCCCGATTTCCGCAAAGACTTCCCCATCCTGGACCAGCAGGTCAACAGCTATCCGCTGGTATATTTCGACAACGCCGCCACCTCGCAGAAGCCGAAAGTGGTGATGGACGCGCTGAACGACTACTACCAGACCATCAACAGCAACATCCACCGAGGGGTACACCACCTCAGCCAGCTCGCCACCGCCCGCTTTGAAGAGGCCCGCCGTGCTGTGCAGCAGTTCATCCATGCGCCGCACGCCCACGAGGTCATCCTCACCAAAGGCACTACCGAGTCTATCAACCTGGTAGCCAGCAGTTTCTGTCAGCGTTTTTTGCACGCAGGCGACGAAGTGGTGGTGTCGGAAATGGAGCATCACGCCAACATCGTGCCGTGGCAGTTAGCCTGCGAACGGCATGGCGCCACCCTCCGGGTGCTGCCATTCGACGACAGGGGCATGCTGCGATTGGAGGAATTGGACAGCCTGCTGAACGAAAAGACCCGCATCGTGGCCGTCAACCACGTCTCCAACACCCTCGGCACCATCAACCCGGTGGCGGAGATCATCCGGAAAGCCCATGCGAAAGGCATCCCCGTGCTGGTGGATGGCGCGCAGGCGGCCGGACACCTTCCTATCGATGTGCAGGCTCTCGACTGCGACTTCTACTGCTTCTCGGGACACAAGATGTACGCCCCCATGGGAGTGGGCGTACTGTACGGGAAAGAACAGTGGCTCAACGAGATGCCTCCTTACCAAGGCGGCGGCGAGATGATCAAGACCGTCACTTTCGCCCGCACCACCTACAATGAACTGCCCTACAAGTTCGAGGCGGGCACGCCGTCGGTGGGCGACGTCATCGGACTGCAAACGGCCATCGAGTACATCAATAGCATCGGACTGGAGGTGATCGCCGGGCGGGAACAGGCATTGCTGGAGTATGCCACCCAGCAGCTGTTGCAAATCGACGGATTGCAAATTGTGGGGACAGCCCCGCACAAGTCATCCATCATTTCATTTAATATCAATAAATTACACCCATTTGACATTGGCACACTGATTGATCAGATGGGCATTGCCGTACGCACAGGCCATCACTGCTCGATGCCCATCATGGAGCATTTCGGCATCCCCGGCACCTTGCGCGCCTCTTTCGCCTTCTACAATACAGAAGAAGAAATTGACCGGCTGGTGGCGGCCTTAAAAAAAGCCGTTATGATGTTGAGTTAGCGGAAGCTCGCCACGATTCCCGCCACCAGCACCACCGTCAAGGCGATGGGCGCAACGTAGCGCATAATAAAGTAGTAGGTTTTGAAGAACCCTGCCTTCAGCGTATGCTGATTGGTCACTTCGTCAAGTACCTCTTTCTTCGGATAAAACCACCCCATGAAGATGACAATCGCCAACGCACCCAACGGAAGCATATAGGTGGCCGTGAGCGTGTCCAAAATGTCAAAGATAGTTTTTCCAAAGAGGGTAACATCGCTGAGCGGTCCGAACGACAAGGTACAGAGGATGCCGAGCACCAGGGTGGCCAGCGTGCAAAGCACCGCCGCCGTCACACGTTTCAACTTGAACTCCTGCATCACGAACAGCACAATCGCCTCCAACATGGAGACTGTGGAGGTAAGTGCCGCGATGGAGAGCAACACGAAGAAAGCAATAGAAAAGGCGATGCCGCCAGGCATACTGTTGAACACATTCGGCAAAGTTTCGTACACCAGACTCGGCCCGCTGGTGGGATCCTGTCCGAAGGCGAACACCGCAGGGAAAATGGCCACTCCCGCCATCACTGCAATCAGCGTGTCGGTGGAGGCGATGATAATACTCGACCTGAAAAGATTGTCCTGCTTGCGCACATACGAGCCGTAAGTGATGAGCACACCCAGTCCAATGCTGAGCGAGAACATGGCCTGTCCGAGCGCATCCAGCACCGCTTTGCCGTCAACTTTACTGAAGTCGGGCTTGAACAAGAAAGAGAGCCCCTCTCCTGCCCCGGGCAAGGTGACTGCACGAACGCACAGTGCCACCATGAGCAAGAACAGCACCGGCATCAGGATTTTCGACGATTTCTCAATCCCCTTCTGCACCCCCATCATAATCACCGCCACCGTGATGGCCATGAAGATAATCTGATAGAAAATCGGCCAGAATGAACCACTGGAGAATTCGCGGAAGACGGCACTCACCTCTTCGGGAGTCTTGCCCGAAAGGCCACCGCTGCAGCTCAGCACCACATAGTCGAGCGTCCAGCCCGTAATCACGCTGTAGAAAGAGTAGATGAAGAAGGTGGTGAGAACGCCCCAGAAACCCACCAACATCCAGCCCCTCTGACGAGGCGACAGCACGCGGAACGCCCCCACAGCATTCTGTCCCGAACGACGGCCGATGGTAAGCTCGCTCATCATGATGGGCACGCCAATCAGGAAGACGAAAACGATATAGAGCAGCAGGAATGCCCCGCCGCCGTTGGCACCGGCAGTATAGGGGAAACGCCAGATGTTGCCTAATCCGATGGCCGACCCGGCCGCCGCCGCTATCGCACCAAAACTCGATGTAAAACCGCCTTCGTTATTCTTCATGGTAGGATTTATAGATTTGAATATTTGATGTTCGCTACGCTCACATTTAGGCTCACTATGTGAGCATTTGAAAATTGGAACAATTAATGTCTCAAACGACCATCATCTCTCTCTCAACAATTCAACAAATCAACGCATCAACAATATCTCTCCCCTCTCAAATACACGCTCTCCACCTTGTTGGAACCGTAGGCGTAGGGCATGAACTCGATGGTGGAGATGGGCTTGGTGATGAAGAAGTTGGCTGTTTTCCCTTTGGTGATGGTGCCCAGTTCTTCTTCCACGCCCATCGCGTATGCGCTGTTGATGGTGACGGCGTTGATGGCCTCTTCAGGAATCATACCGTACTTGATGCAACCCATGGAGAGCACAAACTGCATGTTGCCCGACGGGCAGGAACCCGGGTTGTAGTCGCCGGCCATGGCGACGGGCAGTCCGGCTTCGATCATCTTGCGGGCGGGGGCATACACCATGCCGAGGAAGAAGGCCGCACCCGGCAGAATCGTCGGCATCGTCTCGGAACCCAGCAGTGCCTCAATCTCCTCATCGCCCGTATATTCGATATGGTCCACCGAGCGGGCGTTGTATTTCACGCCCACCTGAATGCCACCGCTGTAGTCCAGCTCATTGGCATGGATTTTCGCCTGAAGACCATATTTCATGCCCTGCATAAGGATGCGCTCGGTGTCTTCCGGAGTGAAGAACCCACGGTCGCAGAACACGTCCACATAGTCGGCAAGTTCCTCGGCGGCCACCATGGGAATCATCTCATTGATAATGAGATCCACATACTCGGTCTGGCGACCGATGTATTCACGCGGCACGGCGTGGGCGGCCAAGAAGTTGGCCTTGATGGTCAGCGGCGACTTCTCCTTGAGGCGCCGGATGACGCGCAGCATCTTGAGCTCGTTCTCGGTGTCGAGGCCGTAACCACTCTTGATTTCGATGGCACCGGTGCCGAAAGAGGCAACCTCCTCGAGGCGCTGCCAGGCGCTATCGAACAGTTCGTCTTCGGAAGTAGCGCGCAGACGATCCACCGAGTTGAGGATTCCTCCTCCTCGCTTGGCAATCTCCTCGTAGCTCAGCCCCTTGATCTTGTCAATGTACTCAATCTCGCGGCTGCCGGCATACACGATGTGCGAGTGCGAGTCGCAGAAGGTCGGAAAGACCATGCGGCCGGTGGCATCCACCACCTCCACCTTTTCGGTAATACCGTTCAACAGCTGCTCCGAAAACTCCGACATGGGGCCATAGGCGGCGATTTTACCGCCCACCGCCAACAAATAAGCATTGTCGATACAAGGCAGATTCCTCATCTCTGCACCCGCCCTAAAACGAAGAGGTGCAGACTCGGCCTGCACCAACTTCTTGATATTTTTAACTAAAACTGCCATAATAGACGCTTGTTCATTAAAATTCAAATGAAATATCATCCAGCCAAAGCGTAGACCCCACCTGTCCCTGACAATTGGTCAAGTCAGCGAAGTTGTAGTCGGCGCTGGAGGAGACGATGATGGAGATGTGCGTGGGCTGTGCGGTGGAAAGACTGCCGCCATTGATGGTGTAGTCGATCGGAATATTGAAGGATGTCCACTGCGACACATCGCTGCCGAAACGCTGGTAACCGCGGGCAATTTTTTCGCTGCCGTTAAAGAGTTCTACACAGATGGAACCCTCATCACCGTTCACGGGCAGGTATTTGTAAAACCCCTTGATGGCCGTCGGCTTGTCGCTATAAGGTTTCTTCACGTTGATGCCGTCTGCGGAGTTAAGGAACTGGTCAACAAAATTCTCATCCAGCGGGGCCATAGCACCGGGAATAAGCAGCGAGCCCTGACCGTCGGTGAGCAAGCCGGTGACCAACTTCATACATGATTTTCCGCTATGCGGGTCGTTTTTTTCGCGGTAAGCTGTAATGGGAGAAGAGGTCAGCATCATCGACTGAACATCCAACAAGGCATGGAGGCTGTTCAAAGAATAAAAAACGGAAGATTGGTACTCCACGTAAATTTCATTTGACATTTCTTGCTTGTACCAGCAGTTCTCGAAGCCGCCATCTACGATGTCGTGTACAAAGGCCTCACAAGTGGGTTTCGTAAAGCCAAGGTCAGTGTCGGTAGTATCCACGATATCCGGTTTGGGCGGAGTAGGATCATCAGGATCTTTGCAGCTGACAGCCATGAATATCGCTGCCAAACACAGTGTCAGGGGAATCATCAATTTTTTCATATCAATAAAAATTAAGGTTAATATTCGATTATGCGATTATACAATATTAATTGTTCATTGTTAATTGTACATTGTATTAGAGTCCATACACCACTTTAAGGGCGTAATTACGCGGGGCCTCCAAGTACATCGGGCGCAGTGTATATTCATTGTTCAAAACATTCTTAATGGCGAACGACACTTCCAAGTTTTCGAGAATTTTATACGACAAGCTCAAATCGAGGGTGAACGACCCTTTGTTATGTGCTTTGGCAAAATTAGCATAGCCTGTGAAAGGAAGAGTTCCCATATTCGACCAGAAATTGATATTGGCCTGAGAATTATCTGGATTCAAGCAGTCCATTTCATAGAAAATGTTGTCCACATTCTTCATCGCGCTATAGTAGGTCAAAGAGGCCTCCAAGCCCAACTTTTTCCAAAATACAAAACCGATATTCAGCTTGGCATTATGTTGAATGCGGTATTTGAGGATGCCTTTAGAGGGGTCGGAAGCAGTCGTCATATAAGTATAGTCCTTGGAAGTTGTATCAGTAAGCTGCTGACTATAATAAACACCGTTCTTATTCTTGGTGATAGGATGGCTATAGGTGTAGCCCACCACGAAAGTCATATCCACATTCGGACCGATGTTTCCGCGCCCCACGAGCGACACATCAACGCCAGAGACAGAAGCGGGACCCGTATTAAGATACATGAAGCCCATATCATGCAAGAAGTCGCCCTTGTTTCCCCAGTTACCGAAGGCAAATTCAATAAAATTCTTGAATTCCTGATGGTAGCCAGACACGTCGAACATACCCTCAAAAGGACCTACGCGGTAGGGCTGCACGATACCGATTTCCGCATTCCAGCTGGTTTCGGGCTTGAGATCCGGGTTGGGATAGAAACCGTAGTTACCGACTGAGATGGAGATATAGCGCTCGCCGATAGTGGGATAGCGGTAGCCCTGTCCGAAGGAGGCACGGAAGTTGGTCATACTGATGGGAAGCTGGTAGCTGATACCGGCGCGGAACACCGGCTTCTGGGCGAACTCATGATTGGAGAAGAAAGCCTCCCAGCGGCCACCCACCACCAACACGAGATTCTTATTTTTCAAGAACTTCTGCTCCAACTGTGCATATACCGAAAGGTTGTCGATGGTCACCAAGCCCGGCTCCAACGACCCCTGCGTACCATTGAACACGCAGCCGAAAGAACGGGCGTAGTTATTGACGACACCTGCAGTGATACCGAGACCAATTCGTTTGATGATCTTGGTGAACTGATACTCGTCGTACACCATCATCGACTGGGCATTCTGAGCGCCAGTGGCCTCGTTGTTGTTGCTATAAGTGATGCGGTTGCGCAACTCGTGACGGCTGCCGTCAGGAGAGATATACTTCACACAAGGATCCAAGTAGAACATGAAATCCTTGAAAACCGACAGCGACCCTTCGTAGGTACGGTACATGTTGGTGTCGGAGTCGTACCAGAAAAACGACTGTGCATTCTCGGAATACATGAAGTTGCCCGACAATGATGCCGAGAGGTTACGCACCTTGAAGGAACGATAGCGCAGATTGAAGTTCAAACGGGCGCGCATCTCGTATTTACCCTCATTGGTTTTTCCTTGTGCCACCGGGTACTCGGGACCGATATAACTCTGGTCGTTGAAATACTCACCACCAATCACCAAATCCCACTGACGGTGGATGATACGGCTGTGCAGGAAGGAAGCACCCCATTTCATCGGGTTGACATCTCCCCAGCTCTTCTTATAACTGTCTTTCGGATTGTCGTATATACCCGCATGAAGCGTGATTTTAGTTTTGGGAGTCATGGTCGGATAGGCGGTCAGCACATTGATAGCACCGGTGAGGGCAGAAGAACCGAACAGCACAGAGGAAGCCCCTTTGTAGATCTCGATGCTTCTCACATCCTCCATCGGGATGAAACTCCACATGGGACGGCCGGCATCAGGACGCAGGAATGGTATGTCATCGAGCAGGATGAGAACGCGGCTGCCCATACCTGAACTGAAACCGCTACCGCCACGGATCTGCGGCTCATTATCCACCACAGCCACACCCGGCATCATATCCACCAAGTCGCCAGCATTGTCGGGGGCAATCACACCCGCATCATCAGGACTCATAATGGAAATGGCTGTTGTAGAAGTGGTCGGGTCATGGTCCACCTTCGCCTCTTCCACCGTGATACCATCCAGCACTTCAGACTCCTTGCGCAACGTCACCTTTTTCATCACTTTGGGGTTGCGGGCCGAAAAGACCACATCTACAGAATCCGACTGATACATGGTATATTGGAACACGAATGTACATTGGGAGGAATTGACCATCACCTCATAATTACCATTGATATCTGTGGTGGCAGGAGAGGCCAGACACGGAGAGTGAATCTCCACATAGGGAAGCGTTCCCCCATCTTGATCATAAACCGTACCGGAAAAAATATAGTTCTGCGCAAAAGCCGTCGACATAGTGGCGCAACAGCACAACAAAACAACTATAATAGACCGTAAAAATTTATTCATATACAACAATTAATTTCCTAATAAAAAAGCGGGTGCAAAATTACAACTATTTATTATAATGGCAATAAATAATTTTGCATTTTTAATATAAATATTTAATAATCAATAAAATAATTATATTAATGAATGTTAAATTAAAATTCCAATCCTGGAGATGAAGCGGCTGTGGCATTGGGGTCGGCCTGACAGCCGTATTCGCTGGCCGAATAGCCTTCTGGCGGTGCAAAAGTGTAGCGCGGGTCGCTGGCATCGCGTTTCTGAACCACAGCATAATAGGGCAGCTTGGGGTCGGTATAACAATACTTCATAAACTTACCAAAAATCGGCATGGCGGCACGTCCGCCCTGTCCGTTATCCATGGAACGGAAATGCGCGCTACGGTCGTCGCAGCCCACCCACACGCCGACGGTGAGCATGGGGGTATAACCCACAAACCATGCATCGGAGTGGTTATTCGTGGTACCTGTCTTTCCCGCGACGGGGAAGTCGAGGTTGTACCAAGCGGCAGATTTCAGACGGGCGCCAGTACCATGTTCCACCACGCCGCGCATCATGCTGGCGGTTTGGAAAGCGAGCAACTGACTCATGGCATCATGTTTTTCAGGGTGTTTTTCGAAGATGACATTGCCGTCGCGGTCGCAAATCTTCACGATGAAGTAGGGTTCCACATATACCCCTTGGTTGGGGAAGCAGTTGATGGCACCCACCTGCTCGTAGAGGGTGAGGTCAACAGCGCCGAGGCAGATGGCCGGCACGGTGTCGATTCTCGACTTGATACCCATCTTCCGCACGAGGTCCACCACAGCGGCCGGACCGCCATACTCGGGCGTGGTAATCAAACGGGCCGACACATTGTTGAGCGAGCGGGCCAGAGCCTCCTTCAGCGTCAACGAGGAAGCACCTGTATATTGGCGCCCCACTGTCCACACGTTCCCGTCGGGACGCGGCACCGACACCACCTCGTTGGGCACGTAACTGCACGGGGTGAGTTCGCCATTGCTGTTCTCCATGGCCGTCGCATAAACGTACGGTTTGAAGGTGGAGCCCACCTGCCGCTGCGACAGCATCACATGGTCGAACTGCGACACCTCGTAGTTCACTCCACCCACGTAGGCCTTGATACGGCCTGTGTTGGACTCCATCGCCATGAAGCCACACTGCAGGAAGGATTTCATGTAACGAATGGAGTCATACGGTGTCATCACCACCTCCTTGCGGGCGCCAGAGCCATCCTGGCAGGGCAGCGACATCTTGACCTTGGTGTTGAACTCCTTCTCTATTTCAGCATCGGACTTATGTGCTGCCTTTGCAGCGCGATACCGCTCCGAGCAACGCTTGGCGCTGTTAAGGATGCGCTGTGTCTGCTCCTTCGAGAGCCGGTAGAACGGATGGTTGGGGTTCGACTGCTGCTCTTTGTTGAAACGAGCCTGCAGACCGGAAATCTTATGCTGCTCGTCATACACATAAAGATGCTCATACACAGCACGTTCCGCATACGACTGCATGGTAGAGTCGATGGTGGTATAGATTTTCAAACCATCGGTATATATATTATATGGTGTACCGTTGGGTTTGAAATGCTCTGGATCGTTGAAGAAGTCCTGCAGGTAGGTGCGCACATACTCACGGAAATAGGTAGCCTGTCCGGTGGTATGGTCTTCTTGCATAAATTGCAGTACCAGAGGTTTTTCCTGATATTTTTTACATTCTTCCTTCGTGATAAAACCATATTTCTGCATCTGAGAAATCACCACGTTGCGGCGTCCCTTGGCCTTGTCGGGATTGCGCCGCGGGTTGTAGCTGCCCGGCGCTTTCAGCATACCGACCAGCAGTGCCGACTGCTCTACGGTAAGTTCTTGCGGAGTGGTGTTGAAATAGCGGTGCGCAGCCGTCTCAATACCCATGGCCTGATGTGAAAAGTCCACCGTATTGAGGTAAAGGGTGAGGATTTCATCCTTCGAGTATTCCCTTTCGAGCATAATGGCCACAATCCATTCTTGCAGTTTCGACTTCACTAAGCTCACTCCTTTCTTTCTGGGATAGAGATTCTTAGCCAACTGCTGGGTGATGGTACTGCCGCCGCCGTTGTCGCTGTGGAACACCAATCCCATAGCCACACGGCCCAACGCACGGATGTCGATACCCGAGTGTTTGTAAAAACGGGCATCTTCGGTAGCGAGCAAGGCGTGAACGATGTTGGGCGACAGATCCGAGTAGCGGCAGTTGGAGCGGTTCTCCACAAAGTAGCGGCCCATCTCGGCACCATTGGCATCATACACGATGGTGGCCTGCTGGTTGTCGGCGATATCTTTCTGCAGCTGCTCCAATGAAGGAATGTTGCGCGACAGAATATAGAAGGTGAGCGCGAGCCCGCCGCCGAAGCCTACGACAAAGATGAAATAGAGCCACCAGAAAATCTTGATCAGCTTCGACGATTTACCCTTGGCGCGAGGCTGTTCAACTTTCCTTTTCGGTTTTCCGTTATCGTTACTGCTATACATGTTGTTGACATTAAAGGTTTTAGATATGGTTAATGGGAGTGGAATAGGCTTTCAGGTTTCAGAAGCCACCGCCTTTTCCAACTCATGGTACCATTCCTCGCCATACTTGCGCACAAGCGGACCTTTCAGGAACTGGTACACGGGTATATGTTTTTTTTCGCCCAGTTCGCAAGCGCTCTCGCACACAAACCAGCGATGGTAATTCAATGCGTCGTAATCGGGGAGTTTTTTGATTCTGATGGGATACAGATGACATGAGATCGGTTTCTGGAAGTCAATCTCATGGTTCAGATAGGCCTTTTCGATGGCACATATGGCGATGCCATCCTCGTAATACACATACGCACAGGCATCATCCGACAGGAGGGGCGTCACAAATTCACCCTCCATATCATAATCAAAGGTGCCGTCTGTTTCAACCAGACGGACACCTTCTTCTGTCATATATTTTTTGAAAATCGGAAAATTGTCCTCCAAGTCTGCTATCTCGTCGGGAGCGATGGGCGCGCCGGCATCACCTTCGATGCAGCACTCACCTTGACAGGCCGCCAGGTCGCAGCAGAAACAATTCCGAATCAGTTCATCGGAAACGATAACATTTCCTACTATCAGCATATCAACTATTTGAGTCTCTTGAACTGGCAGGTGAAGTGACGCATCAGCTCAGCTTCCCAAGTAATTTCGAGACCACGTTTGATGGTGTCGCGACGGTCGTACACATTCTTGAGTGCGGCGGCAATCACGTCCATGTGGTTATTGGTATAGACGCGGCGCGGGATGCAGAGGCGCACGAAGTCGAGGCCGCCGAAACGGTTCTCGCGGGTCACAGGGTCGCGGTCGGCGAGCACGTAGCCGATCTCGCAAGCGCGGATACCGGCTTCGAGGTACAACTCGCAGGTGAGGGTCTGTGCCGGGAACTCCTCTTTCGGGACGTTAGTCAAAACCTTGTCGGCATCCACGAAGATAGCGTGACCGCCTGCGGGACGCTGGTAAGGAATGCCGTACTCGTCGAGCTTGGCGGCAAGGTACTGCACCTGCTTGACGCGGGTCTCCACCATGTCGAAGTCGCAGTTCTCTTTCAAACCCACTGCCAGCGCGTCCATGTCGCGGCCGTTCATACCGCCGTAGGTCAGGAAGCCCTCGAAGGGGATGCAGAACAACTTGGCACCTTCGTACCAGTCCTCTTTCTTGGTGGCGATGAAACCGCCCATGTTCACGAGGCCGTCCTTCTTGGCGCTCATGGTCATGCTGTCGGCATAGCTGAACATCTCTTTCACGATCTCGCGGATGGTCTTGTTCTCATAGCCTTTCTCGCGGGTCTTGATGAAATAGGCGTTCTCCACGAAACGGGCAGAGTCGATGTTGACGGGCACGCCGTATTTGTGGCAGAGCTCGCAGGTCTCGCGGATGTTCTGCATGCTAACCGGCTGTCCACCAACGGTGTTGTTGGTGATGGTGAGCACCATGAAAGGCACATTACCTTTGTTTTCTTTCAAAACCTTCTCCAATTTCTCCAGACCGACATTACCTTTAAAGGGCACTTCGAGCTGGGTGTCTTTTGCCTCGTCGCAGGTGACGTCGATGGCGAAGGCCTTACGGCTTTCGATGTGACCTTTGGTGGTGTCGAAGTGGGCGTTACCCGGGATAATCATACCGGGCTTCACCAGATAGCTGAACAGCACGTTTTCGGCGGCGCGGCCCTGGTGTGTAGGGATGACGAAGGGGAAGCCGGTAAGCTCGGTGATGGTGTCCTTCATGTGGTAGAAGGAGCGTGCACCGCCGTAGCTCTCATCGCCCATCATCATCGCGCTCCACTGGCGGTCGCTCATGGCGCCAGTGCCAGAGTCGGTGAGCAGGTCGATATACACATAGTCGCTCTTCAGCATAAAGATGTTGTTGTGGGCTTCTTCCAGCCATTTTTCGCGTTCTTCGCGGGTGGATTTGCGGATGGGTTCTACCATCTTAATTTTCCACGCTTCTGCAAATGGGATTTCCATAATTCTTTTATTTATAAGTTAATACTAATAATTTTATATTCAATAATAAGAACCTCTATCTTCTTTTAGCGGCCATTTTTTGACGCTGCAAAGTTAAGCATTTTTTGCAATGTCCGCACTGAATCGTTTGGGGGGTAACATTGACCGACTTATCCAACTCACCCTTGTCGTTGTAGAACTTCCACGTCCCACAACAATTGCCTTGGTCATCATAATGGCCGATGTAATAGGGATAACCATTCTCCTGATAAGCCTTCTCCTCCCCTACTTGAATACCGTTGCGGTAATGCTCTTCCGACCACAACTGGCCGTTGGGATAATAGGCCGTACAGACGCTGTCGCGCAATCCTTCTTTCAGATTTTCAACCACATACACCTTTCCCTGACTATACGACACTCTGCATTTGGCCTGTCCGGTCGGCTGACCATTGGCATCCAGTTCGAGGATAAAAGCGGTACTATCCACATTAACGGGAGAAGTACCTTTCAGACTGTCGGGCAGCACCTCCACCATACGGGGCATATCCTTGTAGGGGTCATCCTTCAGGAAGACGGTGGTCTTCTCGCCCATCTCCTTCTTTTTCTCCTTCTTGGGCTTGTCGCTACAGGCCGAAAGGGCCACCAGCGCAGCCAGCAGTACGAATAGGATTCTCTTCATTATTTATCGGATTTCTTGGTACATTTCTTATTCAACTCCTTGACCACCTGTGCGGTAATGTCGCGGTTAGGATCCACCACCACGATGGTAGGATTGCTGGAGGAGTAGGTGATGACGTAGGAGGCGGGTTCACCCTCCACGGACGCATTCACCAGGTCGGCAGCCTCGCGCAGAGCCTCGAGCATCTCGTTGGTGAGATCGGCCTGCTTCTGGGCAAGGTTCTCCATCGCGGTCTGGTAGTCCTCACGGATTTTGTTGCTCTCGGTTTCCAGCTGCTGGTAGGTGTATTGCATCTGGGTTTCGGTGAGCACGCCGGCATTCATATTCTTCTGGAACTGAGTGTAGTCGGCCTCCAGTTTTTTCTGGCGGGTGGTGAAAGTGTTTTCCAACTTCTTCGACTCCTCGTCAAGCACGGCCTGTTTCTCTTCAAACAGATCGCATTCGTAGATAGTGTCGAGATTCACATACAGAATGTTGCCATTTCCGGGCTTGGTGGCCACCTTCACTGCGGGGGCATTGCCATTGTCGGAGGTATCGCCACCTTTGGTTCCCACAAAATGCAGGATGAAGAGGGCGATAACGGCCAGCAGCAGAACGCCTTCCACAATCCAGTGAATCATATTACAGTTGCATTTGGGTGAGGTGCAGCTCTCCTTCTCCTCTTTCGGAGTATCCGCAATAAATTCGAGGTTTTCCTCATGCTGCACTTCCTGTTCCTGAATGTTTTCGTTGATTTCTTCCATGATTATAATTTTTAGTATTGATAACTATACCCTTACTTCACTCTCTTCACCAGCTCCCATGCTTCATCCACCTGCTGCTGCAACTTATCGAAACGCTTCACAAGCGATTCTGCCTCCTTTGCAATGGGAGCATTGGTCTTCGACAACGAGCGCAACATGCACATATCCGTGTAAAGTGATGAGGCATAGATGCTGCTGGGCTTGTGTACATACTTGTAACGGTTCTCAATTGCGCCACGGTCTGAGGCGAAACGTTCCGCCACCGCAGGCACATTGGCGGGCAATCCAACCCAAACCAGCTTGCCATCCACCTCTGCCGACGGGAAATTCATGCCCTTATAGTCGTCCAACATCTGACTAATCTGGCGCATATCGGCCTCCAAATCCTCAAGATGCTTCTTGACATCTGCGAAATAGCTGTTACAGGTGGCAGCCACATTCAGCTTTGAAAGTTCCTCGCTGCTACATTCGGAAAGCTCCGGCAGGATCAGCTGGTAAATCATCTCGATATTCTCCTCGTGAGCCTTACGCACTTTGTCGCGGTTCTTGCTTTTCTCAATGAAATCCAGCTCATTCACCACATGGCCCAAGACGATGGAACGCACCTTATGGGCGGCAGCGGCAGCCTTGTCGCCGTCGAACTTACCCTTGATGGAGGGGTACTTCTCGGAAGCATTAGCGTAAGCCTTGCTAATTTCATCGTAGGTGTTGGCCGCATCCAAGAAATAGAGCGTGTACTGACTGTAACGCATGTTCTTGTAGGGCATGATGTCGTCGGGCAGCACCATCTGCAAATGATCCAGCACCTCCTGCGCACGCTGCAGCTTATAGAGGTTGCCCTCAGCGGCTTCCACGCCCTTACCTGCATTCTCGTACGCCCTGAGATAAGCGTTGTATTCGTTGACCAAGTCCTTGGCCACCTGCGTGTGCATCGTGATGATGGAGAGCGCCAAGCGCACATTGTCCTCCGAATTGTAAACCCGCGGGTCGTTGATACCACCCCATGCGTACTGGTACGGAGTGTGCGTTTTCAGCGCATCGGGGTTCTTCACCACATCGGGACGGGTGTGGTCGTCGAACTTCTGCATGATGTTGTTATACAGAATGTCGCTGTTGGAGGTGCAGTTCTTCTTCACCGGCACCAGACGGTAGGCGAAGCCCTCATTCTGCAAATACTCATCAAAGCCGAAACTTCTGAGCGTAGAGGAAGCGAAATAGAGCGGACGGTCCCAGTTGCTGTTGGCCACCATCTCCAGCACCATCAAATCGCTGCGGGTCAGATAGTAAGCATCACCAGCTTTCTTGTCGTCGGGCTTATACGTGAAGATGATACGGTCCACAATATTGGCCGTGTCGGGACCCGTCACAGTACCCGTTTCAAGGACATGCTTACGGTCAACGTCGATATAGAAACGGTTGCCAAACTCGGTCATGATGACCTGACTGACATCATGGCCGGCACTTTTCACCTCCCTCAGGAAGTCTTTCAGTGCCACCGGTTTGGTTTCATCGCTGCCGATGACCACCACATCGCGGCGACCATCACGGTACTGTTTCCATGTGAAGTCGATGGGCAGCGGATCAGATTCGTAGGCTTTGCGCTTCATCTGATCAACATACCAGCCGGCAGAGAGCAGCGACAGGTTGCAGTTGCGCACATCCGTACGGTAGCCTTCCACCTCCTGAGCATACCAGATGGGGAAGGTATCGTTGTCGCCCATCGTGAACAAGATGGCATTCGGCGCGCACGAGTCGAGGTAGGCCTTCGCCGCAGCCAAAGCTGTGTAACGGTTCGAACGGTCATGGTCGTCCCAGTTTTCTTTCGCCAAAACACCGGGCACCAGCAGCAAGCAAACTAATGTGGCTACTGTCGGGACGACAATCTGCACCACTTTGCTCTTCATCTTTTCAAACAAAGAATAGATGGCATAAACGCCAAAGCCTATCCAGATACAGAAGGCGTAGAACGAGGCCGCGAAGGCATAGTCACGCTCACGTGGCTGATAGGCATACATGTTCAGATAGAACGCGATGGCCAAACCCGTCATCAGGAAGAGCATCAGCACCACAAACGAGTTCTTCAGGTCGCGGGTAGAGTAGAAGACAAGGCCGATAAGACCAAGCAGCAACGGCAGCATGTAGTATTTGTTGTTGCCTTTGTTTTTCATCGAGGCCACATCGGTCGGCTGGTCACCGAGACGGGCATTGTCGATGAAAGGAATCCCACAAACCCAATTTCCATTCATGTCATCGCCCATACCCTGTATGTCGTTCTGCCGTCCGGCAAAGTTCCACATGAAATATCTGAAATACATGTAGTTAAACTGATAGCGATGCATAAAGGTGATATTCTCTCCATAGGTCGGAATTTTCTGCGACTTGAGCATCTTCTGCTCCAGTTGCGGGTCACCGCCAGCCACCCAGCTCACATACTCTCTCTTATGGCTGGCATCATACATACGCGGCATGAACACAGCATGTCCGCTCTTGTATATGGGCTTAGACTTGGTCTGCGTAACGATATATCTGCCCGACTCGGTATCGCGCACATACACGTCGCCATCCTTCTGACTACCCACCTGTTTGGAGTTGTAGGTGCGGCCAGTCAGCACCGGCGTATCGCCATACTGCTCGCGGTTGAGGTAGGCCAGCAGGGCCACGGCATCCTCGGGGTTGTTCTCGTCGATAGTCGGATTGGCGTTGGAGCGAATCACGAGGACGAAGAAGGTGGAATAACCCACCAGGAGGAAGAAGAAACTGTAGAAAACAGCCAGCGTGACGGTGGATTTCTTCTTATAACCGAAGAAAAGACCCACTGCGATAATCGCGGCAAGGATAACGAAGAAGATGATCGTACCCGAATTGAAGGGCAGATGCATATTGTTGACAGCGATTCTCTCGAAGATGCCCGCGAAGTTGACCACATTGGGGATGATGAAATAGAGCACCAGTGCCAGCAGCACAAACGAACCCACCAGGGAGAAAAAGACGCCCCAGTTGGCGAGCGAGTGGAAGGTGCCTTTCTTGGCGCAATAGATAGTGAGCGGGAGAGTTACCAAAAGCCAGATGGCGAACATGGCTGCCACGGGGAAGAAGAATGCCGCAATTGCGGAAATGACATCGATGGTGAGCAGAACACCTGTATAGTCAGCCTTTTTGCACAGTTTGAAGTAAACGATCAGTGCCACGGCCGGGATGGTCAGCAAGTTCAACAGGTGAACTCCGATGGAAAGACCTATCAGATAGGCGATAAGAACAATCCAGCGATGCGGATTGGCACCCGGCTTGGGATTGTCGTACTCGAAGTCCCACTTCAGGATGCACCAGAACACCAGTGCGGTAAAGAAGGAGGACATGGCATAGACCTCGCCTTCTACAGCCGAGAACCAGAAGGTGTCGGTAAAGGTATAGGCCAGACTGCCCACGAGGGCAGAACCGAACACGGCAATCATGCGACCCATGGTCATCTCGCCGCTCTTGGCCACCAACTTACGACCCAGCATGGTGATGGTCCAGAACAGGAACATAATCGTCAGACCGCTACAAATGGCTGACAGACAGTTGATACAGAAGGCCACCTTCGTAACATCACCGCCGGCGAAGAGGCTGGCCACACGGCCCAGCAGCTGGAAGGTCGGTGCTCCAGGCGGATGGCCCACCAGCAGTTTATAGTCGGTAGCGATATATTCACCGCAATCCCACCATGAGGCGGTAGGCTCCGCCGTCATGATGTACACTACACAAGCCAGGATGCCCACGAGCAATCCGAGGATAATGTTCGTCCACTTGTACTGTTTCGTCATTGTTTAATGTTTTTAGTTATAATTTTTATATCAAATTCAACAATAAAACACCTATAAGTCAGCATTTTACACAAAACACCAACTTATAAAGTGACAAGCGCAAAGTTACGTATTTTTTTTCATTTAGAAGCCGCAATTTTACACATTTCGGTACAAAAAAAAGCTGCGGAATCACTCCCACAGCTTCTTTCGTATAACCAATTAAATCTCAACTATTTGAGAAGTTTTTTCTTCAAAACGTCCAGCATATCAATTGTCATGGTTTCGAGGTTGTATTGGGGTTTCCAATCCCACTCGTTGCGGGCCGCGCTGTCATCCATGTAGTTCGGCCAGCTGTCGGCGATGCCCTGCTTCAGCGGATCCACATCGTAGGTCATCTGGAAATCAGGAAGATGTTTCTTGATTTCAGCGTAGATGGTCTCAGGACCGAAGCTCATTGCGGTGACATTGAACGAGTTACGGTGGATGAGGCGGGTAGGATCAGCCTCCATCAACTGGCAGATGGCATGGATGGCATCGGGCATGTACATCATGTCCATCAGCGTACCTTCTTTCAGCGGGCAGGTGAACTTACCTTCCTTGATAGCAGCGTAATAGATTTCCACGGCATAGTCGGTGGTGCCGCCGCCGGGGAGGGTGACGTTGGAGATGATGCCGGGGAAACGCACCGAACGGGTGTCCACGCCGAAACGTTTGTGGTAGTAGTCGCTGAGCAACTCACCGGTGACCTTGGTAACACCATAGATGGTCTTCGGACGCTGGATGGTATCCTGCGGGGTGCCGTCGTGCGGGGTCTCGGGACCGAAAGCGCCAATGGAGCTGGGAGTGAAGACGGCGGTGTTGCACTCGCGGGCCACTTCCAAACAGTTGATGAGCGCGCCGATACCGACATTCCAGCCCAGCATCGGGTTAAGCTCGGCCTTGGCCGACAGAATGGCAGCCAGGTTGAAGATGGTATCGATATTGAATTTCTTGACAGCATCGGCGATGTCCTGCGCCTTGGTGGCGTCAATCTTCACCGACGGACCGGCTTCGGCCAATTCGGGACGGAGAGGGTAAATCAAATCGCTGGCGACTACATTGTCGCTGCCGTAAATCTTACGGAAGGCGGGAGTTAATTCGGAACCGATTTGTCCGGAAGCTCCAACGATCAAAATTCTTTTCATTGCTGATATATTTTTTTGTTAATGGTAAAATTTTCGAGGCGCAAAATTACAAAAAAAGCTGACAATAACGAATGGCTATTTTTGATTTTTTCATAAAACCTCCCCTACTCCACCGACACCGACTTCGCCAAGTTGCGGGGCTTATCGACATTGCAGCCGCGCAACACCGCCACATGGTAGGCCAGCAGCTGCAACGGCACACACGAAATGAGCGGGGTGAGCAGCTCCTGTGTCTGCGGAATTTCGATACAATAGTCCGACATCTGTTTCACCAGTTCGTCGCCGCGGGTGACCACCGAGATGATTTTCCCCTTGCGGGCCTTCACCTCCTGGATGTTGCTGACGGTCTTCTCATAGGTCTCCTGCTCGGTGGCGAGCACCACCACAGGCATCTCCTCATCAATCAGCGCGATAGGACCGTGTTTCATCTCCGCCGATGGGTAACCCTCAGCATGGATGTAAGAGATCTCCTTCAACTTCAAAGCGCCTTCCAGTGCGACCGGGAAGTTGATGCCACGACCGAGGTAAATCGCATTCCGTTTGTCCACAAACGTCTTGGCGATTTCGCGAATCTGGTCGTTCAGTTTGAGAGTCTCTTCCACCTTGGCGGGGATTTCCTCCAGGTTGTTGACGATGTCATGATATTCAGAGAGGGCGAGTGTGCCCTTCTTGCGGGCGAGGCAGAGTGCCATCAGCGTAAGAACGGTCACCTGGGCGGTGAAGGCCTTGGTGGAGGCCACACCGATTTCAGGTCCGGCATGGGTGTACGAGCCGGCGTGGGTGGCGCGGGCGAGCGTGGAGCCCACCACATTGCAGATGCCTATCACCGTGGCGCCACGACTCTTGGCAAGCTCCACCGCCGCAATCGTGTCGGCGGTCTCGCCCGACTGCGAAATCGCAATCACCACATCATCCTCATAAATGATAGGGTTCCTGTACCGGAACTCGGAGGCATACTCCACCTCCACCGGCACACGCACCAGACTCTCGAACAGATATTCAGCCACCGTAGCAGCGTGCCACGAGGTGCCACATGCCACCATAATGAATCGACGAGCGTTCATCATTTTGGTCTCATATTCAATAATTCCACCCAAAGAAACCACATCCTTCTTCACATTCAAGCGGCCACGCATACTATCCTTGATGGCCTTAGGCTGCTCAAAAATCTCTTTGAGCATATAATGTTCGAAGCCGCCCTTCTCAAGCTGTTCGAGGTTCATCACAAGTTTCTGCTGATAACGGCGTTGCTTTCCTTCTTCATTTACATTCCTGATTTCCAACTTTTTACCAGGAATCGCAACCGCCACATCGCCATCCTCCAGATAGACCACCTTCTTGGTATATTCCACAATAGGTGCACCGTCGGAGCCGACGAAGAACTCGTTGTCGCCCACACCGATGAGCAGCGGGCTGCCTTTTTTGGCGAGGATAAGCTGGTCGGGGGCATCAGCGGAAAGAATGGCCAATGCGTAAGTACCCACCACGCCCGACAAAGCGATACGGACGGCTTCGGGCAGCGTAACATCCTCTTTCTTAAAGATATCCTCCACCAGATGCACCAGCACCTCGGTATCGGTATCGCTTTTGAAGGTATAGCCACGGCTGATCAATTCCTGCTTCAGCACCAGATAGTTCTCGATGATACCGTTGTGGATGAGGGCGATTTTGCCGTCGGCGGATAGATGCGGGTGGGCGTTTTCGGTATTGGGTTCGCCGTGGGTGGCCCAGCGGGTATGGCCGATGCCCGTATGCGCCGACACATTCTTGTTGGCGCACATCTCATCCAAGTCAGCCACACGGCCACGACATTTGTACAAGGCGATGCCGTCCTGCTGCAGTAATGCCACGCCGGCGCTGTCGTAACCACGATATTCGAGTCGTTTTAATCCTTTAATCAGAATCGGGTATGCTTCTTTGCATCCCGTATAAGCAACAATTCCGCACATAATAAGTTAATGGTAAATGGTTTTGAAAGGTCTAATATTCCGTATAATAGATTTCCAGACGGGCACGGTCGGAGTAGATGGCATCAGTGCCACGGAAGACGAGCCGGTTACCACGCACACCCGCACCGCTGACCACGATGTTAAGCCCGACATCGCTACCTTCCTGTTTGATTTTCTGCTGCACATAGTTGGTGATTCTGAAGCGATACTCCTTCGTCTTTTCATCATAGATGCCACCGAAATAGCTGCTGGAAGTAAGAGAAGCATCATCAGGGGTATAGGAGGTGGTGCCGTCCGACTTGACGACCTGCAGCGAGAGGTTATAGGGCTGGAAGAAGTAGTCCTCGTCGGCAGAGACATTAGTCAGCACCAGCTCGGCACGGTTGATAATCACATTCTTACCCTCAAAGGCCTGTTTCAGGTCGGCGAAGGTGACGCGGGTTTTCACGCCGCCTGTCGGCTGCAGGTAGAGGGTTTGTGTGCCGAGGGTGGTGTCGCCCTGCAGCACCTGCCGCTGGAAGTCGATATCGCCACGCGTGTAGTCGTGGGTATAAAAGTTATACCGCACGCAGGTGTTGGAAACCGGGAATGTATATTTCTTACGTTCGTGACCGACTCTATAGTAGAGGGTTATGCCCGTCATAGCGGAGGTGAGGCTCATGTAGCAGAGGTTGCCAGTACGACCAGGGATGGCCTCCGCGCGCACGCAGAGTCCGTAGAAGGAATTCTGGAAAGCGCTCTCGTTGACCAGCTGCGAATGGGTCATGTGGAGCAGTCTCTCGCCGAACTCGTCGGTGAGGCGCAGCCGCAGGTGTGCGGCGGTCGTTGCGGTGTCAAGTTTCACGGGAGTGGTGGGTAGCGGACGAATGTAAGTGCTGTTGTACACGAGGTCGGTGGGGTGCACCTGCGGATTGTCATCGTTGCTATAGTACTGGTCGGCAGTAAGTGCTTCCGCCAGTTCGAAGGCGCTGAAGCGGATGGGCGACATCGTATCGCCGAAATAGCCCGAATACTGGAGGTTGAGCACCACCGAGTCGAGCACGGCCTGCTTGGGGAAGACCGTATTGCTGCCCGACACCGTGAACTGGGTGCAGAAGCCGGCGGCCGTCTGTCCGAAGACGGGGTCGTTGATCGTACCTACTACGTTGTTGAGGAGCCCTTTAGTGGGGAGCGAATCCTCCAAAATAGAATGGGCTGAAATAGTGACTTCGGTAAAGTCTGCGCCAAGAATATCTTCGTCTTGGAGATTCAAGCCGATAACGTCAATTTCTTTTTTGCAGCTGCAAAAGCACAACACCCAAAGGGCGAGCAGCAGGATTGAACCGCATTTTTTCATTGCAAGATGTGATTAGAAAGTCAGAGGGGTCTTTTCCATCAGGTTGTCGTAAAAGTCGTTGTACTTCTCCACATAGTCGTCGGTGGTGGGATGCACGAACAGGTCGCGGGGATAGGCGTCGAAGATAGGCTGGAGGTTGGCGTCATATTCGGGATGGGCGATGACGGCAGCGTCTGAGAACTCGAGCGCCTTGCGAATCAACTCGGGATAGCCCGCATTTTCAAGGCCTGCGGCGAAATTCTCCTCGATGCCCGTACCCACCAGCTTCTTCTGGAAATTGGGAGCAAGCGGCTCGGCAAACTGGTCATTATAAACAGAATAAACCAAACGTGTGTCCTGGAAAAGAGGATTGTCTTTATAACAAGTCTTGATAAAAAGAGGAACCATAGAGGTAATCCAGCCGTGGCAGTGGATGATGTCGGGCGCCCAACCCAATTTGCGAACCGTTTCGATTACGCCTTTGGCGAAGAAAATCATCCTTTCGTCATTATCTCCAAAAAACGCCCCTTCTGGGTCACGGTATAGTTGCTTCCGTTTGAAATAGTCGTCACTGTCAATGAAGTAAATCTGCATACGCACCACCTGCAGGGAGGCCACCTTGATAATCAAAGGATGGTCGGAATTATCCAAGATAATATTCTGTCCCGACAGGCGAATCACCTCATGAAGTTGGTTCTTGCGCTCGTTGATACATCCGAATTTTGGCATAAACGTGCGGATTTCATTCTCCCTTTCCTGAATTCCTTGGGGAAGAAATCTACAAATATTAGACACATAACTCTCTGGAAGATACGGATATATCTCCGGTGCCACATACAAAATCCTCTTTTTTGGCATAAGCTAAAAATTTGATTGCAAAAGTACAAAAATTATTTATAATTTACAATAAACGATTGATTTTTTTCAATAAAATGACAAAATGACATTTTTCTTCACCCACTTTCTCTCAAAAAAATTTTTTGTTGTAAATTTGCCGCCGTAAAAATTATAAGCATGAAAAAAATCATCCCCATTCTCACCCTGCTTTTCGGTATTATCTTCTGTGCTACCGCACAAAAAACCTACCGCTACGAAACCATCGAGGGCGACCCCTTCGGAACCAAAATCTACACCTTGCAAAATGGCTTAAAAGTCTATATGTCTGTGTATAAAGATGCTCCGCGCATCCAGACCTATATCGCCGTTCGCGTGGGCAGCAAGAACGACCCGCACGAGACCACCGGTCTGGCCCACTACCTCGAACACCTTATGTTCAAAGGAACCAGCCACATCGGCACCTCCGACTGGGAGAAAGAAAAGCCCATACTGGAACAGATAGAACAGCAGTTTGAGATCTACCGCACGGAGACCGACCCCGCCCGCCGTGCCGCCATCTACCACGTCATCGACAGTCTCTCGTATGTGGCCAGCGGATACGCCATCCCCAACGAGTATGTGAAACTGATGAAACATATCGGCTCCAACGGCACCAACGCATGGACCTCCAACGACAACACAGTCTATGTGGAAGACATCCCCTCCAACCAGCTCGAAACCTGGGCGATGATTCAAGGAGAACGCTTCAGCGATCCCGTTATCCGTCTGTTCCATACCGAGTTAGAGACGGTCTATGAGGAGAAGAACCGCTCGCTCACCAGCGACAGCCGCAAGGCCAGCGAAGCCATGCTCACCGCCCTCTACCCCTCCTACCCCTACGGCACACAGACCACCCTCGGTGATCCCGAACACCTCAAGAACCCCTCCATCACCAACATCAAACGGTTTGTGAGCACCTACTACGTACCCAACAATATGGCCATCGTGCTCGCCGGCGACTTCAATCCCGACGAGGCAGTAGCCATCATCGAGAAATATTTCGGCAAGATGGAAGCCAAGCGTTTCCCGAAATTAGCCGCCCCCGCCGAAGCCGAAACAAAACCCCTGAAGAGCTCATCAGAGCTGACCATCGTGGGACAAGAGGCTGAATTTGTGAGCATTGCCTACCGCATCGGCAAACCCGCCAACGCGCAAGAGCAATACCTGCTCCGCATGCTTGACTATGTGCTCAACAACGGCAAGTGTGGTCTTATCGACCTGAACATCAACCAGAAACAACTCACCGCCAGCGCCTCCGCATACCCCTACGTGCTGTGCGACAACTCCTCCTTCGTACTGTATGGGAAACCCAAGAAGGGACAAACCCTCAAGGAGGTGGAAGCCCTGCTGCTGGAACAGCTGCAGCTGGTGTGCGACGGCAACTTCAGCGATGAACTTATGACGGGCGCCATCAACAACATGAAATTACAGGAGATGCGGCAGTTAGAGAGCAACAGTTCGCGGGCTTCCAAGATGCTCAACGCCTTCACCAACGCCGTTCCGTGGTCGGAGGCCTGCAAGTCCATCGACATCTATGCCGGCATCACCAAGCAGCAACTCGTGGATTTCGCCAAAAAGTACTTCGACGGCACCGGCCACGTCACCATCTACAAGGTGCAAGGCGACCCCGAAGATGTGCATCCTGTGGCCAAACCGCCCATCACCCCCATCCAGGTCAACCGCGATGCAGAATCCGACTATTTCAAGATGGTGAAAGCCCGCAAAGTGGCTGACATAGAGCCTGTTTTCGTAGATTTCAAAAAAGCCATCCAAAGCGGCGAGCTCGACAAGAAAATCGAGTCGCACATCTATTGCGTGAAGAATGTGGAGAACCAATATTTCAATCTGCAGATTGTATTTGAAGAGGGCGAACTGATGCGCCGCGAGCTCCCTATCGCCACAGCATACGTCAACTATTTGGGTACCAGCACCCTCACCGCCGAAGAGGTGAAGGCCCGTTTCTATCAGATGGCCTGCAACTTCAGCGTGTCGTGTTCGGATGAATGGACCTTTGTCCACCTTTCGGGTCTAAGCGAGAACTTCGAGCCCGCCCTCGCACTCGCCCTGGAGGTGTTGCGCGACGGGAAGCCCGATGCCACCTCTTTCAACGCCATGATTGAGAACCGCATCAAGAACATGGAGGATGCCAAGAAGAGTCAGGACAAGGTGCTGGCCGCCCTGCGCGTATATGGCGAATACGGTCCAGAATTAGTCAATTTCTCGCTGAAACCCAATGAGATGCGCGAGCTGAAACCCGAGATGGTCACGGAAGAGCTGCACCACCTGCTGGAGTGCGCCCCTGAATTCCTGTACTACGGTCCCCTTACCGTGAAGCAGGTGCGCAAAGTGTTGGCCGCCCACTACCAGCTGCCCGACAGCGACCACGCCTCCAGCGTCACCAACGACTTTGAGAACCGTCCCGTACTCTCCGACCAGGTCTATTTCGTGCCCTTCAACGCCAAACAGGCCCGCCTCGTGACCTACACCCGTGGTCCGCAGTACGACCGCGCCATGATGCCTATCGTTACCATGTACAACAGCTATTTCGGCGGCGGCATGAACGCCATCGTTTTCCAGGAGATGCGCGAGAAACGCTCCCTCGCCTACACTGCCCAATCCTCCTACATCATCTCCAGCAAACCCATGGACTACACCTACAACTACTCCTTCATCGGCACCCAGAACGACAAGGTGGTGGACGCATGGACGGCCTTCAACGAGCTGTTTAACAGCATGCCCGAGTCACAGGCGGCCTTCGAGCTGGCCCAACAAAACAGCAAGACCAACATTGCCACCAACCGCACCACCAAGGGCGCCATCCTCACCTCCTTCATCACCAACCAGCGGTTCGGCTTCAGCTACGACCGCCGCAAAGACATCTACGAGGCCCTCGACGGTTTCACCCTGCAAGATGTGGTCGATTTCAACCATCAATATATTAAAGACCAGCCCAAAATCTATATGGTGTTGGGCCGCGAAAGTGAGATTGACCTGAAACAGATTGAGGAGAAATTCGGTCCGGTGAAGAAATTGACACTGGAGGAAATCTTTGGATATTAGTTAAAAGTTGAAAGTTAAAAGTTAAGAAGTTAAGAAGTTAAGAAGTTAAGAAGTTAAGGAGTGTGAGTCTCGCTAAAACACGAAACAGACAATTAGAACAAATCAACCAATATTATCAACCATTTAAAAAATCAAAACATTATGATTAACGAAAGAATGCAGAAAGAGATCAACGAACAGATCAACGCTGAGTTGTGGTCTGGCTACCTTTATTTGAGCATGTCGGCATGGTTCACCCAGAACAACCTGCCCGGCTTCGCCAACTGGATGTACATCCAATATCAGGAGGAGTTCACCCATGCCATGAAGATGTTCCGCTACATTCACGAGCGCGGCGGTGTGGTGACCCTCAAGCCCATCAAGGCTGTTGATACCAAATGGAAGAGTGCCACGGCCATCTTTGAGCAGACCCTCAGCCACGAGCGCACCGTCACCAGCCTCATCAACTCGCTGATGGACACCGCCCACGAGATCCGCGACTACGCCACCATCAACTTCCTCAACTGGTACGTTGACGAGCAGGTGGAAGAAGAGGCCAACGCAGAAGCGATTCTCGAGAAGGTGAAGATGATTGAGAAGGACAAGG
>JAEEGJ010005293.1_pt1 | contig 41011 bp, 30 predicted proteins | sample 8958761 | NCBI WGS metagenome assembly JAEEGJ01 (sample SAMN16246546, study PRJNA631951) | gut metagenome | biome: gut microbiome; feature: rumen; material: RS-attached | host: Bos | place: Iran: Karaj | collected 2018-10 | reverse complement strand
GAGACCAAAGGGAGTTCGAACGTCCCCAGTTAATCAACTGGTCGAGCGAACCTGTCACCACATTGACGCCGCCCTCATGGAGCTCGTCAACGATCTTCTCCAACGAGGCGTTATCATTCCACTCCTCATAGGGAATACTCTTGATGTGAGGCTTTCTTACTTCCATTCCAAGTCTCCTTTCCGCCAGGCGTATGCCAAGCCTAAAACCAGAACTACCAAGAAGAAGCCGATGCTAAGCAACGCCATCGCGCCGAACTCCTTCACTACCACTGCCCATGGATACAGAAACACCGTTTCTACATCGAACATAAGGAATAAGATGGCGAAGAGATAGAATCCCACAGAGATGGGCAACCACGAGCTGCCTCGCGTGGGGATACCACTCTCATACGGCTCACCCTTCACCTTCGCGTAGGACCGAGGTCCTATCAGCTTAGCTACGACGTAAGCCGCTACCACCAATGTAATAGCCGTCACCAAGACGGTAATTAACAAAGTAAAGTTCATAAAAATAATTATAATGTTATAACAATATTGTTCTCGTTCTTAAGCAGTTAGGGCAAAAATGAAAGTACCTTCACGGCTTTTCTGCTGCAAAGGTACTAAAATTATCCGTAAATTCAACGAATATTTATAAAAAAATCGTTAATTCTCGATATTGAGTTTCATATCGGTTGTTTATAAACAACCATTATAAGTTCAAAGATTCCGTTCTTTCGATGATCTCAAGACACATACGACCGTTGTGATAAGGGCATTTCCAGAAGCCTGCTTTATCGTCGACCGTGTTCAAAGTTCCGTCCGGATGACGGCTCCAGAACCACTCGCCATTTTCCCAATCGATGAGCCGGGTTTTGATGTAGTTCCAGCATCGTTCAGCCTTCTCCAGCGCATCCTTGTCACCAAAGTGCTGCCAGATATTGAACCACCCTACTACATTCTCAGCCTGAACCCACCAATGGAGGTCGTCATCCACATGACCTGTATCGAGATTAGCCTCATGAATCATCGAACCATCAGGGCGCAGTCCCTTCTCTGAAGCCTTAGCCACCATACGAACCACATCTTCAACCTTTGACAGCACCTTCTGGTCGCCCAATACAAGGGCAGCCTCGTGCATCAGCCAAGAGCACTCGATATCGTGTCCGTAGCTCTCCAGATGTCCTGCCCCACGTGTCCAGTCCATATCGAAGAACAGGTCGAGATGGTGAGTCTCAGGATTCAGGATCTTATCAGTAAAGATATCTATCAGATTGCGCAGAGAGGCCTCTACGCTCACGATGGTCTCCATCGGCACACTCACCCCTATAGGCAGCACTGCTCCGAGCACAGGCACATAATCGCACGACTCCTGGGCATGCAACTCCTTCAGGCAACGCAGCAGATTGGTACAGGGTTCGATGATGTGCAGATGGGTGTTCTGCGACTTAGGATAGTTGGCATCGAACTCCGACAGGCGCATATCGGCTATCTCGCCCCACTCTCGCGTACAGGCCTCGATATAGCCGTTATGTTCGCGATCCAGTGCATGCTCCTCAATGCATTCATACAGGTCGAGCGCATACTCCAAAGCCTCTCTGTCGCCTGTGGCTCGCGCATATTCCGAGAGTCCGTACACAGCGAAGCCGATGGCATAGAACTGTTTCTTGGTGTCGAGGGGGTTGCCTTTGTAGTCGACACTCCAATAGACGCCTCCGTATTCAGGATCGATAAAGTGTTCGATAAGATAATCCTTAGCCCTTGTGGCAGCATCAAGATATTCTTGGAGGTGAGGGGTGAGAGGTGAGAGGTGAGAGAATACTCTATAGGCAGCCGAAAATGTCCAGAGGATTCTGGCATTCAGAATAGCGCCTTTCTCGGCCTCAGGATGTAGCACCCCACTGCCATCGATACGACCATAAAAACCACCGTTCTCGCGGTCGATCATCTTATCCAGCCAAAAGCGCAGGATGTTCTTTTCCAGAACATCCTGCATCTCTTTTTTCATTGTTTTGGTTTCCATAGGAATGAATCTTATTCTATATCGCGGAATTTCTTCAGTTCTGCACTGATCTCATGAATACGCTTCGTTGTCAACGGATAGAACCAAACGACTACGATAGCGAAGGCAGCCACAGCAGCAGGAATGAAGCTCATGAGCCAGCGGAGCACCATCAGCGCACTCTCAGGCTGAACGACACCAGCTGTGGTAGAAGCATCGGTATTGTAACCGAAGCCAGAAAGCAACCACAGAACGGCTGCACCACCGATGGCACCACCAAACTTCTGGGCCATAGAGGCTGATGAGAAGATAAGACCCGTAGAGGCCGTGTGGAACTTCAGCTCAGCATAGTCTGATACGTCAGCATACATACTCCATACCAACGGCGACATGATACCAGTGAAGATTGAGATGATAATCTGCAGAATCAGCATGGTCCAGTAACCCTCTGATGTGCAAGGCACGAAGAAGAAGGCGATACTGAATACCACAAGGGCTGCATTCACCAAGATGAAAGTTGACTTCTTACCAATCTTATTGGCAATGGGAACACACAGGGCCACACCAGCCATATTCGAAACCTCACCGATACCCAGGAACAATCCTGAATAGAAGAGGAATGCAATACCTAAGAATGAAAGGCTCACATCGGGTCCGATGATGTCGAGGAAGAAGTAAGCCACCGTTGCACCACGAACGGTATTAAAGAGGTTCGAGCACAGAGCCGCACCAATCAACAACCACCAGGGCTTGTTGGACAGCAGCGACTTGAAGTCGTTACCCACACTCACCGTCGATACCGTCTTCAGATGCTCCCTCGTCAGCAGGAAGCAGAGGATAAACATCACGAAGCAGGCAGCAGCGATACATACCATACCCCAGAACCAACCATTAGGTGTCTGATAGCCTCCGAACATATTGGTCAGAGGTTCCCAGAGGAACAGAGCAAGGAATGAGCCGCCATAGGCAAAGAACATACGGAACGATGAGAACACGGTCTTCTCGTTCGTATCGTCAGTCATCACACCCAGCATAGCACCATAAGGCACGTTGATACCGGTATACACCGTCATCATCATGATATAGGTAACATACGCCCAGATGAGTTTGGCACCATAACTCCAGTCGGGTGTGGTAAACAGCAGAATACCACAGATGGAGAACAACGGAGCCACCCATAACAAATACGGACGATACTTACCCCACTTCGTATTCGTACGGTCGGCAATGATACCCATCATCGGGTCAGAGACAGCGTCCCAGATTCGAGTTACGAGCACCAGCACACCCGCGTCGATCAGCGAGAGGCCGAAGATGTTTGAATAGAAGATGGGAAGATAGTAAGAAAACACCTTCCAGAATGTTGACGACGACATGTCGCCGAAACCATAACCGATTTTCTCGATTAATTTAGTCTTTACCATAGATCTATTGTATTTTTAATTTTTGAATTTACAATTGATTTATCTGAAATCATCCGTTATTGGATATCATTCAGGAACAACACATTCTTTTTCGCGTACATCTCTTTAAAATAAGGTGCATCGGGCTGTGAGGGCGACGGACCGAACCACTCCTCCTTGTAGTTACGCCACACGAGGAAATAGCTGATCTGATGCTTGTCGAGCACCGGGGTCAGTGTGGATGTCCACCAAGTGGGATCGGCTAGATTCTTCAGTCCGCACTCCGTCAGCGCAGCGATCTTACCACGATCGGCAGCAAACTTCACGAGCATACCGAGGTTATTATCGAGCTGGGCCACAAAGTCCTCCTTCGAACCCCACTGATAACCGTCGATGCCTACCAGCGAGATGCGGTCATCGCCAGGATAACGTTCCAGATACTTGGCCTCATCGAGATTGGGAGCCATACCTGGCGAATAGGCCCACAGCAGATTGTCGAAACCATCGGCCGTCAACTTATCCTGCAGCATATTCCACAGGGCCTTGTACTCATCTGCAGTGCAGAGCTTCTCACCCCACCAGAACCATGAGCCTGTATTCTCGTGCCAGGGACGGAAGATAATAGGTATCTTCACACCGTCCTGAGTCTTCAGCGTAGCTAGGAAGTCGCTCACACGCTGCATCCACGTCTGGAAGAGTTCATATTTCGAGCCACCTTCGAGCACATTCTTCACCACAGTTGTGTCGCTGATGTCCCAAGCTGTTCCCTCGGGGAACTTCTGACCAGCCAATCCGCCACCTTCGATGGTTGTCAGCGGATTACGCGGATGCCAGCTGATGGTCACGATGCCACCACGCTCGTAGTGCTTGATGATTTCCTCGGTCATACGGGTAAACGGCACGCTGTCGAGGTTCTTTGCATCGCCCATCTCTATGCCGCCGAGCTCAAAGCCCATCACGGCAGGCCAGTCGCCACAAACGTTCTTCACATCGCTCGAATCCTGAACGTACGCCCAGGTGAGTCCGTAGAAAGGATCGTCCTGATGACCGAACATATAACCCTTCTGACGGAGTGTATCCAGTCGTTCCATCAGTTGCTGAGCCTGAGTCTTCTCAGGTTCTGCTTGCTTTGTTGTCGTGCAGGCAACCATTGTGATGGCGACTACAGCCAAGATCATTAGTTTCTTCATTATTTTGCTATTTTACTCATTCTATCCACCTGATTCTTGATAACAGCCAGCGTTGTGGAGTCGCCAGCAAACACAGAGTTAAGTCCCTGAGCCTCCTGAGCCGGGTCGCCCGTATAGTCGTCGCCCACCATCCATTGCTCAGCATGAGTGGGCTTGGCCAGTCCGCCCCATCCCCAGAAGTTACAGCCGGCAAAGTAGCCGCCCTGTTCGGCATTGTCGCCCACGAGCGAGAACACATACTCATAGAATCCATCGCGTCCCTGCGTGGGAGTGCCCAAGGCAAACTGAAAACCGTCTCTCGGATAACCAAACTCCTCCATCACGAGAGGTTTCTTGATCTTCTCGCAAATCTTCAGATGACGGTCAATATATTCCTTCGTATTCGCCTTGGCGCGCGGCAGATTCTCTATCAGCGAGTCCTGCTTTGCCCAGCCCCAGTTATAGGGCCACAGGTGAATATTGGCATAATCAATGTTCTTATCGGCAGTGATGCGCTCCCAGCAATCGAAGTCGCCCTCACAGCCCCATGCACCTTCCGAGCCAATGGAGATCAGGTGGTTGGGATCGAGTTCACGGATCAATGCCGATGCCTCAGCGAGCCATTTCTCGAAGGCGGGCAGCGCCTCAGTCGAGAAAGCGCGAGGCTCATTACCTATCTGCCAAGACATAATGGCTGGATCGTCCTTGTAAGCCACACCGGAATATCGGTTCGTACGTGTAAGGATAAAGCGAACGTAATCATAGAACAGCTCATGAGCCTTCTCGTTGGTGGCATACTGGCTCATGGCCTGCATGAAGGCGGGGTAGCCTGCTTCATTCGGACGGGGCTGCTTACCGGCACCTGCCTGCTCCAGATAGAAACCATAGCCCCCACTCCACTCCCAGGAATTGTTCAGGTAGAGCACAGCCACCATCTGACGCTTACCCATCTCCTGCAACAGGAAGTCGAGGCCAGCCAAGATGGTATCATTGTATACGCCAGGCTTAATCTGCAGGGTTGGCTCCACCTTAGTAGTCACACCGCGCTCACCATCGGAGCCTACCAGAATACGAAGATTATCAATACCCATCTCTTTCATCAGATCGAGCTCCTGACAGAGGCGTTCGCGGTTACCGCCCTGACCTTCCGAGCCGAGGATAGCACCATACCAGAAATTGGTTCCCACGTAATAATAGGGCTTGCCATCCTTGACGAAATGACCATCCTCGACCTTTACGAACGAGGGGGCGGCAACGTCAGGCTTCTGCTGACAGGCAATCATCAGGATCACCGCGATGAGAGGGAGTATGAATCTAGTCTTCATTGGAGTAACAAATAATTTCGGTTGCAAAGATACAAAAAATAATTGGAATAAACAAAGAAATAGTCAGAAAAGTGCCTATAATTATCAGGATAAAGGTATTAACTTATTCAGTTATTCAGTTATTCACTTATGACAGGAAGGTTTTGGGGTTCGTAAATTAGTTAGTTCCCAGAATTGCACCTAGAAGTTTCTCACTTTCTCACTAGGGACATTTAGGTTTTTGAAAGTAAAGGATGGTTAAGGTACAATGAATAGATTGTTAATATAATTTTATTAGTTGGTTATTTAAAAAGTCGAAAATATAGATGTCCCCAGTGAGAAAGTGAGAAAGTTCGAAAACCTTCTTGTCATAAGTGAATAACTGAATAACTGAATAACCTTTGCAAGTATAATATATAATTATTTATTTACAAAATTAGCAGCAATACACCCTGCTTTAAAGAGAACTCAGAGTAATGCTAAATTTTACTCCGAGTAAAGTGAGGGTTTAGTCGGAGTAAAGTCAGACTTTAGTCCGTCTAAAGTCAGAAATGTTAAAACACACCAAAATAGGGCGGTTTCGAGCCGCCCTAATGATATTTGATTTTTATTTACACGATGAAAATTGAGTCCGTGCGTTTACTTGGCAAGATGGTAGCCAACAAGGCCACCAAGAGGACTCTGAAGGATGTTTCCAACCTTGTAATCCATGTCTTCTGCAGCATCGCGAAGCAGGTCTTGATAGTGCCAAGCCACACTTCCTACAAACGAAACGGGCAGATTTTTGTGTTCATAAGGCTCCACATGATAGGTCAGGAAGTCGGTAAAGCACTCCTCAACCAAGTTCTGCAAGCCGGTAAATTCCAGATGGCGACCAATAAACTCAGAGAGCGAAGCCAGCCAACGGTTAGCCAGAGGCTGACGATAAACGCGATCGATAATCTTAGGCAGCGTCAAACCGGTTTCCTGCTCAAACATCTCCACCAGCTCCTTTTCCAAAATACCCCCATAAAGATCGTGAATCAGACGCTTACCCAGCACGGCTCCACTACCCTCGTCGCCTATAATATAACCCAAGGCCGGGGTGTGACTAACAATCTCCTTGCCATCGTACAGACAACTGTTGGCACCCGTACCGAGAATGCAGGCGATACCCTCCTTGCGACCACAAAGAGCACGGGCAGCACCGAGCAGATCGCTATGAGCCTCAACGGTGATGGCCTGAGGGAACACCTCGCGGAGCAACTGCTCCATCTGCGCCTCCTTCTCTGGGCGCACACCACTACCATAGAAATACACGGCGAGGGGAAACTCAGGTGTGAGCACACCACTACTCTTCAGTCGGCGCACATCGGTATTGTCGCTCATGCGACTCTGAAACTCGTCGCTGAGTATCTTTACGATTTCCTCACGCGACTGATGGACAGGATTGATACCCTGCGTATTGATCACTACCGGCTGGGCTGTGCTCGTCACAATCGCCCAATCGGTCTTAGTACTTCCGCTATCAGCTATAAGAATCATATTTTTCGTTTGTTTTGATGATTTCTGCTGCAAAAGTAATCAAAAAAGGGATAATTCCATAAGATTATGGGAAAATTTTTCTTGTTTCTCCTTATTTTTTCGTACCTTTGCAGTGCAAAAATATAATAGGAACATATATTAATATGAAACGCATTTTACTGATTCTCGTCGTGATGCTGGGTTTCCATATGGAAGCCGGTGCGGTGCTCAAGGAGAAAGACCTGGAGCAGACACTTGGCATACTTCAGACTGAACTTGAACAATACAACAAGGAGTTGGCGCTGCGCACCAATGCCCGCAGGGCTCGCACAAAGAGCATGATTACGGAGCTGTTTCTAACCATGAAGCGGGCCGATCAGAACGCGCTGATGCTCTACTCGCAGGAGCAGGACAACGTGTTCGATATGACCTACGCCTGCCACGAGGCCACAAAGCAGTATCGCGAGTTCCACAAGAATCAGTTGCCTTTTACCTCTTTCTTAAAGAGAAACGAGATTGAGCTGGCACGCTACGACAGCCTGATAATAAGGCTGGAGGCTATGCCGGAGATGATGACCACGCAGTATGGCTCCGAGCGTCGCGACTCCTGTCTGGTACTGGCCAAGAACATTCGCAACATGCTGATGGAGAGTCAGCTGCAGCTGAAGCGCAACATTCGCTACTACAACCAGACAGAACGCCGACTGAGCGACCTGAATGAGTATGCCCACAAGCGTTACAGCGAGATTCAGCGAGACATCTTTATTAATGGTGGCGACAGCTACCCCACCCTGCTTAAGAATTTCAGCAGACGATGGAGCTCGATGACGAATGCGGTTTACAAGAAGTACGACATGAGCAGCCACAGCTATTCGCAGTGGAGCGGGCGCTGGATCATCTATACTTTCTCGGCCATTCTGTTCTACATCATCATCGCCGTGGTGCTCAACCAGCTGTTCTTCCGTTTCTTCATGCCCAAGAGGTTGAACACGGAGGAATTCAAGAAAAAGCGTACTTGTATCATCATGGCAACCACCACGATCACGTTCGCCATCATACAAGGAGCCATCAGTATTTTTGGCACAGGTCAGAACTACCCATTCCTCTATATGGCGTCGAACCTGTTGGTGGAGTATGCCTGGCTGTTGGGTGTGATTCTCATCTCGTTGCTCCTGCGCCTGAAGGGTGAACAGATAGGCAGTGCTTTCCGCATTTACGCCCCGTTGATCACTATTGGATTCATTGTTATCGGATGTCGTATTATATTGATTCCCAATGAGTTGGTAAATATCGCTCTACCACCGGTGTTATTCATCTGTGCCCTGTGGCAATGGATAGTCATCCGCCGACACAACTATAACATTCCGAAGTCCGACATCTTCTACACCTACATATCGCTGACGGTTTTCATTGCTTCGGTATGCTGCTCCTGGGCGGGTTATACGCTGCTGGCCGTGCAGTTGCTCATATGGTGGATCATGCAGCTGACGTGCATCCTGACCATTACCTGCATCAGCCGTTACATAGAACTCTATGCTGAGCGCAAGAAGTTGGCCGAAAAGCCCATCACTAAGACCTGGGGTTACTTGTTGGCCGAGAAGGTTCTGATGCCTGTTCTAAGTGTCAACTCGGTGATGCTGAGCATCTATTGGGCAGCCAAGGTGTTCAACCTGAGCGACCTGTGCTGGCGCATCTTCAAGTACAATTTCATCGACATGGAAAACCTGCAGGTATCGATTCTGAAATTGCTGATGGTCATCACCCTGTGGTTCGTGTTCCGTTATATTGTCCACACCATTTTGGCGCTGATGAAGATGCACTTAGTATCGAAAGATCCCATGACAGCCGACTCGAGGGAGGTGATGGGCAAGAACGTGCTTCAGGTGTTCGTGTGGGGCATCTGGCTCATGATCGCCCTCTCCGTGTTCCATATCAGTGTTACTTGGTTACTCGCCATCTCAGGTGGTCTCTCCACCGGTATCGGTTTCGCATCGAAGGATATCATTGAGAATCTGTACTATGGCGCCTCACTGATGGCTGGTCGTATTAAAGTTGGCGACTGGGTGGAGGTTGACGGTCGTATGGGTAAGGTGGCCTCCATCAGCTACACATCGACTACAGTGGAGTCGATCTACGGCGAGGTCATCACTTATCAGAATGCACAACTCTTCAAGAGCAACTATAAGAACCTGACGAGGAATCACGGCTATCTGCTGTCGGTAGTACCCTTTGGCGTGGCTTATGGGTCGAACCTGAAGCAGGTAACAGAGCTGGTGGAAGAGGCTCTGGGCAAGCTAAATCATCCGTGGATGGATTCGAAGAAACCCGTTAAGTGCGTGGTATCGGAGATGGGTGAATCGAGCGTAAACTTCAAGCTGTTCGTATGGACTGAGGCCCACAAGAGATCGTATGTGATCAGCGACGTGCTGAAATGCGTTTACGACACGCTGAACCAGAACGGTATCAGTATTCCATTCCCACAACGCGATGTGCACATTATTGAAAAGTAAAATATTTCGCCAATTATTTGGTGGATTTGAATAAAATGCTTATTTTTGCACCATTATATGAGTAATAAAACAACCATCATAGCTGGTCCCTGCGTCATAGAGTCGGCCGAGTTGCTTGACACTGTGGCGCGTAAGTTGTTGGAAATCAATACCAAACTTGGTACTGACATTATCTTCAAGGCTTCATTCGACAAGGCAAACCGCACCTCCATCCACTCTTTCAGAGGTCCTGGACTGGAGCGCGGACTTCAGATGTTGAGTGACGTGAAATCGAAATACGGTTTGAGAATCCTGACGGATATCCACGAGAGCACGCAGGCAGAGCCTGTGGGTGAGGTTTGTGATGTGATTCAGATTCCCGCCTTCCTCTGTCGGCAGACTGACTTACTCGTAGCAGCAGCCAAGACTGGGCGCATTGTGAACATCAAGAAGGCACAATTCCTTTCTGGTCGCGACATGTGGTATCCTGTTGAGAAGGCCCGCGAGGCTGGCGCCAAAGAGGTGTGGCTTACGGAACGTGGCAACATGATGGGCTATAACAATCTGGTGGTTGATTTCCGCAACATCCCCGATATGAAGGAGATTGTGCCTACGGTGATTATGGACTGCACGCACAGCGTACAGCGTCCCGGAGGCAGCGATGGCAAGACGGGCGGCGATCGTCGTTTCGTACCTCAAATGGCTCTCGCAGCCAAGGCTTTCGGTGCCACTGGATGGTTCTTCGAGGTACATCCCGATCCCGACAAGGGTCTGAGCGACGCAGCCAACATGCTGGAACTCGACAAGTTGGAAGGACTCGTCAAGAAGCTGATTGAGGATTGATTATTGAAAATTGAAAGATGAAGACGTCAAGAGAACTAGCGATACAATGTTTCAAGGATGAGGCAGCAGCCGTAATGGGACTGATTCCGCAATTGGGCGAGAGTTTCGATGAGGCAGTACGGCTGATGTACGAATGCAAGGGCAAGGTGATTGTAACGGGTGTCGGCAAGAGCGGACACATCGGCGCGAAGATCGCTGCTACCCTATCATCGACAGGCACGCCCTCATTCTTCATCAACCCGCTCGACGTATTCCACGGCGACCTCGGTGTGATGACTTCCGATGACGTTGTACTCGCCATCTCGAACTCAGGTCAGACTGATGAGCTGCTGCGATTCATCCCGATGGTGCTCCATATGGAGATTCCCATCATTGGCATGAGCGGCAATCCTGAATCGTTGCTGGCCAAATACTCCACCTGCCATCTGAATGTGAGTGTGGAGAAAGAAGCATGTCCGTTGAATCTGGCGCCCACCAGTTCAACAATGGCGCAACTGGCTATGGGCGACGCATTGGCAGTAGCCCTCATCGAGAAGCGCAACTTCCAGCCTCGCGATTTCGCCCAGTTCCATCCGGGAGGAGAACTCGGCAAGAGGTTGCTGACTACCGCTCAGGATGTAATGCGCTCCGACGATATGCCAATACTGCCGCCTGAAATGCACTTGGGCGAGGCCATCATCCTGGTGAGCAAGGGCAAGTTGGGACTCGGCATCGCTGAGGTCGACGGTAAGATTGTAGGACTGATCACTGATGGCGATATCCGTCGTGCGATGGAGAAATGGCAGGCTGAATTCTTCGACAGGACCGTGAGCGACATCATGACCCGCACACCGAAGACCGTGAAGCCTGAGACGAAGATTACGGAAATTCAAAGAATTATGAACAAATATAAAGTACACTCCGTATTGGTAACCGACAACGACAACCGACTGCTGGGCGTTGTAGACCACTACTCGTGTATGATTTAAACATAGGTAATAAGGCCTTATGAGAACTATAAAGAAACTATTGATTGTGCTGATGCTGACACTGCCTCTGGCGGTGGTGGCAGACTACCTTTTCAAGACGTTGGATGCCCGAGACGGACTGACATCCAGTCAGGTAAACTGTATTCTGAAAGACTCCCGTGGTTATGTATGGTTTGGTACCCCAGCGGGTCTGTATCGCTTTGACGGCTATACATTCCGTAATTTCCAGAGCGACTCTCAGGACGGTTCCTCGCTGAACGACAGTTACATTAACTCTATTCAGGAGATGCTTGATGGCAACCTGCTTATTGAGACCTCTTCGGGCTATTGTATCTACCATCCACAGACTGAGAGTTTCGAGCGCGACATGAAACAGACCTTTGCTCGCATGGGTATCGAGACCATCCCATCGGTAGTTTTCATTGACCGTCACAAGAACCTGTGGGGCGCTATTCCTAATAAAGGTGTAGTATGTTACAACCAGCAGCAACAGTTGCTTTATGAATTCGGTTATACAGACGATGCTCATGGTGTGCCTCAGGGTATGGTATGCTCCATCGGTGAATGTCGTGATGGAGCCATTGTGGTATATGATGACGGACGACTGGTTTGCTGTGATGTGATGCACCAGCAGCATACGGTATGGGCTGCAGATGCTGTTCCAGCTTTACAGCGTCGCCGCACAAAGTCGCTGAAGTGCTTTGCCGATCAGATGGATAACATCTGGCTCTACGGACAAGGTACCTTATACATGTACAACAAGAGCGAGAACACATGGAACACATCGATCGGTGAGAGGCTCGGTCTGACAGGTCTTGGCGTTGACAGGAACATCAACGGTATGGCTGGCGACAAGAGCGGAAACATCTGGATAGGTTCCGACCAGCTTGGACTGCTCAAGATGAACGTGAATACCCACGAGACGGAGTCTGTACAGCCCCGTAACATCAACGACCAGCAGTGGGTGAAGGAGACTGTAGCCATACAGAGCGTATACGTTGACGACACCGACCTGCTTTGGGTAGGTACGGAGAAATCGGGTGTTGCTTTCTCCGGACAATACATTTACCGATTCGGATCTAACCTGATAGGCGATATCACCGCAATGACACAGGACGCCAACGGCACCATCTGGTATGGTACCAGCGACAAGGGTATCATCGGTTATCAAGGACAGTTGGCAAGTCTGAAGGTTTCTTGTATGGCCACAACCCCTGACGGAAGCCTGTGGATCGGTTCTAAGCGCAACGGTCTGACTCGAATCAAGAACGGTGTATCAACCGTTTATTCTCAGGCACGTGACAGTTCGGCCACACTGATAGACGACCATATCAATGCTCTCTGCAAGGATAAGATAGGTAACCTCTGGATTGCCACCAACGGCGGTCTGCAGGTATACAACCCGAGAATGAACTCGTTCTCGTCATACACTCGAGAGAACGGTAAGCTTTCTACGAACAACATCACGGCGCTGTTCTATAACGATAATGGTACAGCCAACAACCTGCTGATAGGAACAGCAGAGGGACTGATTATCCTGAACCTCTCTTCTACTGAGAAGAAGGTGATGACGGGTAACTCAAACAATATCAAGCCCTTCACCAACAACTACATCACGCAGATTTTCCAAGACTCAAGAGGATTGATTTGGGTGGGTACTCGCGAAGGCTTGAACATTCTTAATCTTGAAAATGACGACCTGGACTATCTCACAGAGAAACAGGGACTCTGCAACAATAACATCTGCGGTATAGCCGAGGACAAAAACCACAGCATCTGGGTAACTACAAGTAAGGGTGTATCGCGTATCGTCATCCAGCGTAACCATGAGGACGGTACAAACAACTACGGTCTTTACAACTACACCACTGCCGATGGACTACAGAGCAACGAGTTTAATACAGGTTCTATTCTGACCCGAGACGACGGCAATGTACTGTTGGGTGGTCTGTATGGTGTCAACTGGGTTTTGCAGAAGTCTGCTGAGGACAACGATGCACTCCCACGTGTGATGCTGACTCAGTTCTTCATTGGTGAGGAAGAGGTGCTCACTGGTCATGAATATGGTGGCAGGGTTATCCTATCGCAGGCCATGAACGAGACCAGCAAGGTGGCGTTAGCTCACGATCAGAATACCTTCACCGTGAAGTTTGCTGCCGGTAACTACAACCAGAGCGAGCGCCTGCAATTCATGTACTGGATGGAAGGTAAGGATGAAGACTGGCGTAATGGTAATGCCCTGACGCACGGTGTAACATTCAAGGATCTGGGTAGCGGACATTATACCTTGCACGTAAAGGCTATCAGTGCCGAGGGTGCTGTGAGCAACCAAGAGCGAACACTCGATATCACCATCGAACGCCACTGGCTGTTGTCGTGGTGGATGATTGTGGCATACGTTATCATCGCCCTCGTCATCATCTACTTCTGGCGCATCGGTATCAAGCAGCTGAAGGCCATCAAGTCGAGGAAGCTGGCAGTGATCAATGAACTGAAGATGCAGCGCGAAGAGATCAAGGCAGCCAGCGACGACTTGCGTCAGCCTATGGCTCGTATGACCTCTATCATCGGTAACCTCACGGAGAAGGAGAAGACGCTCGAGGAGAAGGAGCAGTTGAATGCCCTGCACTCACAGATGCTTCAGATTATCACCCGTGTGGCCGACATGCAGATGAACCTTGAGCATCCTGAGGAGAAGGCAAAGAACGTAGTACAGGATCGCCTGGAGATGAATGGTAAGGGCGAGATAGAGTTGCCCGAGATTGCCAGCGAGCAGATGACGGCAGAGACCACACGTTCGCGTGCTGCTCTCGACTCTCCGACAGCCAAGTTTACCGTCGTGATGATCGACGACAACGAGGACTTCCTGAAGTTCGCCTCAGCACGACTGAAGTACGTATACGACTTCCATGTGTACAACGACGTCATGAAGGCAGCCGACGATCTCGACGAGATGAAGTGCGACATGGTAGTCTGCAAACAGGAAATGGCTGGTATGACAGGTAGTGAACTCTGTAACCAGTTGAAGACCAACATCAACACGCAGAAGATTAAGTTCGTGCTGATGACGGAAGGTGTGCTGACACCACAGGATATGCACTCGAAGAACATTACTGTATCGGCCGATGACTATCTGGCCAAGCCGTTCAATCTGCAAGAGGCTACGATGCGCTTCAACCAGGTACTCGGACTGGGTGCCGTCAAGCTTAATAGCAATCTCATCGAAGGTGCCGAAACACGTATGCTGGAGGATCGCAACACCAGTATGACTACGGCAACAGAGAGTATCGATATGAAGGGTTACACCCCAGATACCGAAACGGAGATTGCTGCCGACGACCCAATGAACAAGGTAGATACAGCTATCGTGAAGAAGACCTCACTGACAAAGAAGAACAATCTGCCAGAAGGCATTCTGCCCGACAGTCAGGAGAGCGAGGAAATGCAGTCAGATTACTCTATGCTCGACGCTATGGATCAGCAGCTCATTAAGAATATTGAGCAATACGTGATGCAGAACATGAGTCGCGGCCAGATCAGTCTGGAGGAGATGTCGAGTGCTATGGGTATGGGACGCGTTCCATTCTTCCACCGCATACGCAACCTGACAGGCAAGACACCTGCAGAACTCGTTCGCGACATGCGACTGAAGCACGCCTGCATCCTGCTGAAACGCACGAACATCAATATGAGTGAGTTGGCTACCAACGTAGGCTTCATGACAGCAGAAAACTTCATCAACATATTCCGTGAGAAGTTCGGTATGAGTCCGCTGGAGTACAGACTGAAACACAGGAAGGCACAGTGATGAGGAAAGTATTCTTACTGTTCACCCTTTACTTATCGATACTCACGGTTTCCGCCCAAACGGAAACCAGTGATTCGTTGACTGTTGGCCAGATGCGTGATTTGGGCATCCATTTCACTAACGACAACAAAATAGAGTTGCTCATGTCGGGCAGAGAGAAGTTTGAACGACTCTTTGAGGACATCCGTCAGGCTAAACAGAGCGTACACTTGGAGTACTTCAACTTCCGCAACGACTCCATCGCCTCACTGCTCTTCGACATCCTCAGGGAGAAAAGGAAGGAAGGTGTAGAGGTGAGAGCCGCCTTCGACGGATTCGGAAATGACTCCAATAACCAACCCCTTAAGAAAAGTCACCTCAAATCGCTTCATGCCGACAGCATCAATATCCGCGAGTTTGATCCTATCCGTTTTCCTTGGGTGAATCACATCTGGCCCAGAGACCATCGTAAAATCGTCATCATTGATGGTCGCATCGGCTATACTGGTGGTATGAATGTGGCCGACTATTACATCGTAGGAACAGAGCAGGTAGGAGAATGGCGTGATATGCACTGTCGTATTGAAGGTCCGGCTGTCAACGACCTGCAAGCCATCTTTGCACGTTTCTGGAAGAAACTTGGTAAAGAGGATCTATCAGCCCCACGCTATTATCAGGGCACCTGTGCTGGTAACAAGATGATTGGTATCGTGAATCGTGAGCCAAACGTATCAAATGAGATTATGCGAAGGCTCTATGTGCAAGCCCTCGACAATGCGAAGGATTCAGTGAAGATTGTCAATCCCTACTTCGTCCCCACCCCATCGGTTATGAAGGCTCTGAAACGTTGTGCTGAGCGTGGGGTAAAACTCGACATCATTATGTCGGCAAAGTACGACGTACCTCTCACGCCCGATGCAGTCTACTATAACATGCGCAAACTCATCAAGCGAGGAGCCAATATCTGGCGTTACCGTCTGGGATTCCACCACTCAAAGATCATGATGGTCGATGGAAAGTTCTGCACCGTAGGCAGTACAAACCTCGATGCTCGAAGCTTACGTTTCGACTATGAGATCAATGCCCTCGTCATCGATCCGGAAACGACAGCTAAACTCGATGCCAAATTCATCGAGGACACGAAACTGTGCGACCTGGTGACGATGGAAGAATGGAAAAAGAGCCGTACTACGTGGCAGAGATTCTGCGGATGGTTCGGACATTTGCTTACACCATTCCTATAAACAATGAAACGCGACACTGTCATATCCATTGCCAAGGGTATCGCCATCATCCTGATGGTGGTGGCTCACGCTGAAGCTCCGGGATGGTTATGTAAGTTTATCTTCGAGTTTCACATGCCACTCTTCTTCATCACTGCAGGCTATTTCTTTTCACTGAAGTACCTCAATGATGAAGCAACCTTCGTCAAGAAACGCGTAAAAGGTCTCTACTGGCCCTTTGTCAAATGGTCTGTGTTTTTCCTGATCATCCATAACTGGATGTTCGACATCGGCATACTTAACGAACGTTTCGGCAACGAGACTGGCGGTGTTACTCACCCATACAACTGGCATCAGATACAACAGAACCTATGGCACATCTTCACTGCGATGGGTGGATACGACCAATTCCTTTGTGGTGCCTTCTGGTTCTTCCGTGGGCTCTTCGTAGCCAGTATCCTATACCTTATTATATATAAGGTAGTGCTGAAGGTGCTGCCTCAGAAGTCTGCATCCGCCGCACCTTACATCATCTGCATCGTCTTACTTTTGCTCTGCGGATGGAAGACCTACGAGGGATTGAAAATCATCACCCTCGTACAAGGTGGCTATCGCGACCTGATGGGTTGTTTCTTCTTTGGTTGCGGTTTTATCTTCAGACAATTTGTAACCCAATACAGACAGATGATATCCAAGTATTATTCATCTGTATGGACCACCATACTCTTTGGCGTCATTGTGTTCCTATTCTCCAAGTACCTGACTGCCAACATGAACTGGCGATCCACCTTTACACAATTCCTCTCATTGCCGATTCCCGCCCTACTTGGTTTCCTGATGACCTATAATATCAGTATGTGGCTAGACAAATACGAGGGAAGAGTGAAGCAATTCTTGGTCTATACGGGCGACAACACACTCAATATCTTTATCTTCCACATTGTAGCCTATAAGGTGGTAAGTCTTATAAAGATATGGTACTATGGACTCGACATCCGCCAGATCGGTTGCCACATGGTTATTCACGAGTACTCACAACAGGATCTGTTCTGGATACTGTACACAATAGCTGGTGTAGGCATTCCTTTAGGATGCACCTGGTTCAGCGAGAAAGTGAAAGCAAGAATCAAAGAACGTAAAGCATCATCTGGCATTCAGGCTCAGTAATGCCTTTCATACGAATCAGCTCCTTCTCATTATCAAGAATAAACTGTTTGCTCTGTCCTGTCTCCTTCAGATAACGGCGGAAACAATCGACGGCCTCATCTACCCTACCACTGAACCAAAGGCAATAACCATTGTTCAGGATATCTTCTGACAAGGGTTCCTCCACCGATAGCAGTTGCTCATAGAATTTTTCTGCCTGTTCGTATTTTCCATCACAAGTCAGCGTCCAAGCAAGCACACGGTTTACATAAATATCGTCGGGCGATTCATAATTCAGACGGAATAGCACTTTCTCTGCCTCATCATACTGCTGTAGATTCGTCTGACAAACAGCCTTGTTTAACAGATAAGATTTCTTATCTGGTTGCAAACTTAAGAGTTTGTCGAATAGCTCCAAAGCCTCCTGATACTTAAACTTCGAGAACAGAGCTCTGGCATATCCAGCCATAGCGCGCTCATTCACTGGCTGAAGTTCAAGGGCACGGGAATAATTCTTCAAAGGATCCTGTCCCACATAGGCACACATCATGAAATATTGAAAGTCCTGACGATCAAGATCATAATTTGCCAGCATTTCTATAGCATCACGATGACGCTTCTTCTTGATCAGGAAGGACGTTATCTCATTAAAATGTTGTTCTATTGGTGTTCCCGAGAACAAAGACCTAGCAAAGAAGATATATTTCTGTTCCTGAACGTCGAAGATATTCTCAAAAGCATCCCGTTGTGTGAAAAGACGGAAGAAACGATAGAGGTCCTGAAGATAAATGCGACGAATATAGGCAGGTTTCATGATCTCCTCTGTTGCTACTTCTTGAACAGCAGCTTCTCCACGATCAAGCATATTCCTCACATTCTGGGGCAACTGACCGATAACCTGTTCAAAAGCCAGCACGAAAGAGTATTTATCACTATTACAGAAGGGACCATTCTTCATCATGGTTTTCAGGAAACGATTTCCTTTAAACTGGTTTGCAGCCGTCTGGATCTCGGGATGATTCATATCAAACGGCATGAGCCAATTAACCATCTCATTGAAGAAGGGGAAACGTTTCATCTGTGAGAATCCACCGAAATAAATATCAGATCCCTGCTTCTGCATAGCAATCATCTTCTGGAAACTGGCCTCCACCTTCTCCAGATTCTCCTCAGCCTCATTAGGATGAAGTATATCGCGCAACGGATCTTCTTCCTGCTCCTCTACTCCGTCCTTAGTAATATGGAATCCCTGATGTTTGATGATATCAGGCATGATTTCCTTCTGGATGGTGGCATTGTCCTGCTCAGCATTGATACAGTAGATAACCTGCTTCTGCAGTTCCGTCAGTTCCTGACAACAATGTTCATCCTCCAACACAGACTTCAACAATTCCCGTACTTCTGGGTATATATAAAGGATGATCACTGAATCAAGTGCAAACACCCAACCGATAAGGGCACGCTGTCGTACCTCTTCATCCTTGGCCTGCTGATACACATGCATCAGTAATCTGAACTTAGTAACATCGAAATAACTCATTGCCGACAACATCACGCCACTGATAATCAGTTGCTGATCGTTTGAGTCAACTGTTGGAGCCAAGAGAACATCCTCTATCCCTGCAGCAAAACTGTCAGTCCAGAGGCCCGACGTGAGGATATAATCGAACAGTTCTACCATTGAACGGTAGTGGCGAGCATAGAGGTCACTACGCTTTGCTTCTGAAGTATGTTCAGGCTCAAGATCGAGCAATGCAACATCTGATACATACGACTCCAGATCCTCCTTAATAACCTGTGGCGACCAGTCGCGTGCTGTCATATGAGCCTTATAGAACAGCGATGACAGGAAAGGCATATGTCTCACAGTATAGTTACTGGCTATATTAGCATAGAGCACATACATCCGCTTAAGCAGGTTGTCGTAGAGCTGAGTCAACTGTGGATCTTTAAATCCATGACGCCAATAGTCTGCCATCAACTGGTAGTCAGTTCTGATGGCAAAGAGTCTATCTGTATTGATCTGATGGGGATGAACAGCAAGAAAACTGTCCATCGCAGCGATTGCCTCTCCGAGGTTTCGTGCAATCAGACACTCAAGAACACGGGTCAGAGCTTCACTTTTTATCATACCTTATTTCTTCGAAAGCCACTTCTGAGCCTGTTCAACATCTTTCTGTCTGGGTGCTGCCGCATGCTGGAACTTCAATGAGTCGGGCAACTTCTTCAGAGCGTTTTCTGAAATCTGATAATGTTTTCTGATCACATCGGAGTAATGCAACACCCCATAATGATTCAGTGAATCGCAGGCTTCATTATAGCCTTTCAGGAAAACATCCATCTGTCGACGACGATTCTTATCGTCCATACCCTTGGTACGAAAAGCGAATACGCCCATCTGCATATCAAGTTTTCTAGTATCAAGCAGCACTTTGTGTTTACCTAACAGGGCCTGAGTAGCTTGAGGCTCTGTCAGCAACATAGCGTCCATCTCATTATTCTCCAACATCTTCAGGCGGATGTTTACATCATTGATCTGTACACGAAACACCCGCTCTGTTTTTAATTTAGCACTGTCGACTGCCAGATCGCCCAACAGGTCGGTAACCGAATAGCGTGTCATCGCCAACATTCTGTCATCCAGATGCTTTAGGTTCGACATACGCAACTGTCGATTACTGATAAGCAGCCAATAGGCATTCGTAGCCGCCACATATTTTAACAGTGTTCCCTGCTGTATCATTCGTTCAGTCCTTACCAGATCGCTAATAGCACCTTCCACTCTTCCTCGCATCAGGGCCGTATCACAATCCATCTGAGCGGTAAACTTCTTCAAACGAATATCAACCACTGTATCAAACATCTGATGATCCTTGGCTATAAAGACCGGTAGACAGTCGAGTGTAGGCATCACGGCAATCTTAAAGGCAGCAGAGTCCTCACGCCACAACTTTAGGCGCTGTGCCTTAGTGAGGCGTTTTGTCTCCTCATATGACTGACCGCAGCCTGCAATCAGCAATATTGTAGCTAATAACAATAAAATCTTTCTCATATCGGTTGCAAAGTTACTGCTTTTTGGCCGAAACTATTGTCCTTTAACTCCCTTTAACTCCTTTTGCTCCTTTTACTCCTCAAAAAGTATTACCTTTGTTGCCAATTATGGCAAAAGACAAAATCGCATACGTATGCTCCAACTGCGGCCAAGAGTCGCCAAAGTGGATAGGCAAATGCCCTTCATGCGGGCAGTGGAACACGTTTAAGGAAGTCCGTGTAGCAGCTGACACCAAGCAACAGGCAGCCACAACAGCTGCAGCATCAGCAGGTCATGCTCTACGTAAGAATAAGGTCTTGAAGTTACGCGACATCTCCGACCACGATGACCCCCGCATTGATATGCACGATGAGGAACTCAACCGCGTACTAGGTGGAGGATTGGTTCCCGGAAGCATCGTTCTCTTAGGCGGTGAACCTGGCATCGGCAAGTCCACCCTCTCACTCCAAACTATGCTTCGTATGCCAGAGAAGAGGATCCTCTACGTCAGCGGTGAGGAGAGTGCCCAGCAGCTCAAGATGCGAGCCAATCGTCTGGGTGGAGATAATGAGAATTTCTTGATTCTCTGTGAGAACTCCCTTGAGCATATCTTCGACCATATTAAGGAGGTACAGCCCGAATTGGTCGTCATCGACTCCATTCAAACCATCTCAACCGAAGATGTGGAGTCGAGTGCAGGTTCCATCGCCCAGGTCCGTGAGTGCGCCTCTTCCCTACTCCGCTTTGCCAAGACAAGCGGCGTACCAGTAATCCTGATTGGTCATATCACCAAAGAAGGTACCCTCGCAGGACCTAAGATCCTTGAACATATCGTCGACACCGTCATCCAATTCGAGGGTGATCAGCACTATATGTACCGCATTCTCCGCAGCATCAAGAATCGATTCGGCTCTACGGCTGAATTGGGTATCTATGAGATGCAGCAGAACGGACTCAGACAAGTTAGCAATCCCTCAGAATTGCTACTCACACAGGATCATGAAGGTCTCTCAGGTGTTGCAATCAGTAGTGCCATCGAGGGCATCCGCCCCTTCCTCGTAGAGACTCAAGCTCTTGTTTCTACGGCTGCTTATGGAACTCCTCAACGTTCAGCTACTGGTTTCGACCAGCGCCGACTGAATATGCTTCTCGCCGTACTTGAGAAACGCGTGGGTTTCAAACTCATGCAGAAAGATGTGTTTATCAATATCGCAGGTGGACTGCGCGTCACCGATCTCGCGATGGATCTCAGCGTCATCGCTGCCGTACTTTCCTCTAATGTTGATACACCCATAGAAGCAGGTTGGTGCATGGCTGGCGAAGTAGGACTCAGTGGTGAGGTACGCCCTGTGAACCGCATAGAACAGCGCATTGCCGAGGCTGAGAAATTAGGCTTTACCGATATGATTATCCCCAAGCACAATCTTCAGGGTTTCGACCAGAATAAATATTCAATCCATTTGCACCCTGTAAGAAAGGTAGAAGAAGCCCTACGTGCAATCTTTGGATAACAATTCTAAAACACAGAGATACAGAGACGCAGAGAAATATATTAAAAAAGTAAAAAATCGAAAAATCTCTGTATCTCTGTATCTTTGTGTTGATTTTTATTTGTAACTTTGCACTCGCGTTTAGGAGACATTTTTCACATTATTAATAATAATAAGATTATGACTATCAACGAATTCAACTTTGCCGGTAAGAAGGCAATTGTACGTGTAGACTTCAACGTACCCCTCGATGAGAATGGTAAGATCACTGACGACACCCGTATCCGCGGTGCCCTGCCTACCCTGAAGAAGATCTTGGCCGATGGTGGTGCAACTATCATCATGAGCCACATGGGTAAGCCCAAAGGTAAGGTAGACGCTAAGAAGTCTCTGGGTCAGATCCGTGAGGCTGTTGAAAAGGCCTTGGGTGTTCCCGTTGCTTTTGCTCCCGACTGCGCTAAGGCTGCTGATGCTGCTAAGGCTCTGAAGATGGGTGAGGCTCTGCTGCTGGAGAACCTGCGCTTCTATCCTGAGGAGGAGGGCAAGCCCGTAGGTATCGATAAGGCTGATCCTGCTTACGACGAGGCTAAGAAAGCTATGAAGGCTAGCCAGAAGGAGTTTGCTAAGACTCTGGCTTCTTATGCTGACTGCTACGTAATGGATGCCTTCGGTACAGCTCACCGCAAGCACGCTTCTACTGCTGTTATCGCCGACTACTTCGACGCTGACAACAAGATGCTGGGTCTGCTGATGGAGAAGGAGGTTCAGGCTGTTGACGCTGTGCTCAGCAACATCAAGCGCCCCTTCGTTGCCATCATGGGTGGTTCTAAGGTATCTTCTAAGATTGGTATCATCGAGAACCTGCTCGGTAAGGTTGATAAGCTCATCCTCTGCGGTGGTATGACATACACCTTCGCAAAGGCTCACAATGGTGAGATTGGTGATTCTATCGTTGAGCTCGACAAACTGGATGTAGCTCTGGGCGTTGAGGAGCTGGCTAAGAAGAACGGCGTTGAGCTGGTTCTGGGCAGCGACTGCACAGCTACTAACGGTCTCGACTTCGGCACAATGACTGTTAAGGAGGGTGCTGAGATTATCACCTGCCCCGCTAACAAAGTTCCTGCTGGTTTCGAGGGTGTTGATGCTGGTCCTGCTTCTCAGGAGGACTTCCGCAAGGCTATCGAGGGAGCTAAGACCATTCTGTGGAACGGTCCTGCTGGTGTATTCGAGTGCGACAATTTCACCGCTGGTTCACGTGCCATTGGTGAGGCTATTGCCAAGGCAACAGCTGAGGGTGCATTCTCACTGATTGGTGGTGGTGACTCTGTTGCTTGTGTTAACAAGTTCGGTCTGGCTGATCAGGTTTCTTACATCTCTACTGGTGGTGGTGCTCTGCTCGAGGCCATCGAGGGTAAGGTGCTTCCTGGTGTAGCAGCTATCAAGGGTGAGTAATAAGAAAACTCAATTTATAAATAAGATATCCCCTGCCAATTGGCGGGGGATATTTGTTTATCTACTTCTTCTTGTTTTTCCTCACTAAGACAAGACCTCCCTCAATACCCGAAAGAGTCTTAGAGAGTTTTGAAAGGGCTTTGGTAGTCGTGTTGTCTTTTAATGTACCGAAAGATTGAAGGGCATCCATAATCTTTTTGGCCTCAACAACCATCGTGAGCGTATCGTTGACAAGATGGGTCGTGGCCGAAGCTGTCTGTACATTCTTTACTCCCAATAGCAGTTTTTCACCATGAGTCATCCAAACGCCCTTTGCCTTACGACCTGATAAAGAACGGATAAAGGTACCATCCTCGCGAAAAGTAAAGGTTGTGTTATCAGGCCTTACGTTAGCTTTCTCAAAGTATTCAGCCAAGAGTTTCTCCAATGAAGAAGCAGAAACATTACCAACAGCCTTAGTTAACAGTCTACCAGAAGTGACAAGCACAGTTGGTTCGAGATAGGTCCACGTACCAACCAACATCTCTGCGCTGGCAGCCTTGACAGCAAAAGCATCCTTCACACTTTCGTAAGCTGACTTAATAGAACCAGACTTCACACCCGATTTTACACTGTCGACCACCTCTTTAACGGTCTGTGCTTGAACATACCCCGCAACAGTCAACATAAAACCTAATAGGTAAATTCGTAATATTCGCATAGTCTATCTTTTGTTCGCAAAGATACAAAAAAAACAAAAACACTCAAACGTTTTCGGGAAAAAGTTGAGGGTAAAGTGAATAACGTAGGAGAAAAGTACGTATCTTTGCACCATCAAAAAACAAACGTACAATTAAAATATAACAGCTATGAGTAAGAAATTTGTTATCGGAGACCGTTTAAAAGATGAGTGGATTTCAGTACTTGACACTGAGAAAAAGAAGCTCGAGTTTACTAACCATCTGGCCAGTGCCAAAGAGTATCTGCTGGAAGAGGATGCACAGATAAACCTCCAGAAGATTCAGGAGACAGGCTATTTCTCTGACCTCCAGATCTACATGAAGGAGGACAACAAGGCCTACAAGATAGATGAGAGAGACTCCTTCCAATCATAAACAAAAGACCCCGCCTCGAAATGAAGCGGGGTTTATTGTTTATTTCGGTCTCAAGGCGCGGTCGAAGCACCACTTGACAGCGCCCGGGACGTGGCAGAGCCAGCCGAGCATGCGCACGGTGGAAGGCTTATAGAAGAACTGGGCGAAGCGCTCCTCCTTCTTCATCTTCTCAAACATCGCAGCATTGACCTCACGGAACGGACAACCGCTGATGATGGCCTCGGCGGCATTGCGTGCTGTCTCGAAAGCAGCCTTGATACCCTCGGAGGTGACACGGTTGGCAAAGCCTCCGGCATCGCCGATAAGAATCACACGGTCGTGGATTGGATAGTCATTCTTCAAGTAGATGTAACAACCGAGCAGCTTGGTCTCAGGGATATTCATCCGCTGCAGCACCTTGCGGAACTTCTCGGGCGTGGCACTTTCGTCGCCATAGCCGACGGCATCGAACTCGCTGTTGGGGAAGCGGTAGTAATAGCCGCGGACATCATACTTCCTGGACATGCCCACCTCAATGGCATTGTCAGGCGACTTCTTGACATACTGCTCCAGGATGAGAAATCCATTATCGTGGTTCTTGGCCAAGAAATGGCGCACCGTACTCGTAGAGCCATCGGCTCCCACCAGATAGCGGCAGGCAATCTGTTCTCCAGATTTCAACGTGACCACTAGACCATCGACCTGCTCCTCATAGCTCAGGAACGATCCCTGCATGAACTCACCGCCTATCGACTTGTAGAGTTCCAACAGCTGATGGTCGAACTCCTTGCGCTTGACTAGTCGCAGATCGATAGCCGTCTCAAAGTCACACTTGTGATTGTCCTCCACCATCAGCTTGATGCGACGGATGCTGTTGTATTCATACTTAAAGCCCGGAATCAGCTCGTCGAGTAGTTTCCAGCACTTAGGGGTCAGTCCGCCGCCACAAAGTTTGTCACGGGGGAACGTGGCCCTGTCGATGAGAAGACAGGATATGCCAGCTTTCTGCAGCAGGTAGCCACAAGTGGAGCCGGCTGGGCCGGCTCCAACAATCAATACATCTACTTTTTTCATTTATTCTTTATCAAGTAATATCTTCATCATCTCGACAGCGGCTTTAGCCACAGAGGTTCCAGGGCCGAAGATAGCAGCAACACCAGCCTTGTAGAGGAAGTCGTAGTCCTGAGCGGGAATCACACCGCCAGCAATGACCATAATATCCTCACGACCCAATTTCTTCAACTCCTCGATAAGCTGAGGAATGAGAGTCTTGTGACCGGCAGCGAGTGACGAAGCGCCCACCACGTGGACATCGTTCTCGACAGCCTCACGGGCAGCCTCCTCTGGAGTCTGGAACAAGGGTCCCATATCCACATCGAAACCACAGTCTGCATAACCCGTTGCTACGACCTTAGCACCACGGTCGTGACCATCCTGACCCATCTTAGCAATGAAGATACGAGGACGACGACCTTCCTTCTCTGCGAACTCATCAGTCAGCTTGCAAGCCAACTCGAAGTCGCTATCGTTCTTTGATTCTGAACTATACACGCCTGAAATTGTTCTGATTACTGCTTTATAACGACCTACGATCTCTTCGCAGGCATCTGAAATCTCACCCAGAGTACAACGTAAGCCAGCTGCCTTCACAGCCAGATCGAGCAGGTTCTTCTTTGACTTCTTACCCTCGTTGAACTCACGAACACACTCTGTAATCTCCTTCAAGGCAGCCTGACAAGCGGCCTCGTCGCGATGAGCACGGAGCTCTTTCAGGTTCTCCACCTGCTGAGTACGTACAGCGGTGTTGTCGACTTCAAGGATATCGATAGGATCCTCGTGCTCCAAGCGATACTTATTGGTGCCAACAATGGTCTGCACACCACTATCAATACGAGCCTGTGTACGAGCTGCAGCCTCCTCAATACGCATCTTAGGCAGACCTGTCTCAATAGCCTTGGCCATACCACCAAGCTTCTCAATCTCCTGGATATGTTCCCAAGCCTTGTGAACCAACTCATTGGTCAGAGTCTCCACATAGTAAGAACCTGCCCACGGGTCGATCTGCTTGCAGACCTTAGTCTCGTTCTGGATGTAGATCTGCGTGTTACGAGCGATACGAGCCGAGAAGTCGGTAGGCAGAGCGATAGCCTCGTCGAGAGCGTTGGTATGCAACGACTGAGTGTGACCCAGTACAGCAGCCATAGCCTCAATACAGGTACGACCTACGTTGTTGAATGGATCCTGCTCTGTAAGTGACCATCCTGATGTCTGAGAGTGAGTACGCAAAGCTAACGACTTCGGATTCTTGGCACCAAAGCTCTTCACAATCTTAGCCCACAACAGACGACCAGCACGCATCTTGGCAATCTCCATAAAGTGGTTCATACCAATAGCCCAGAAGAATGACAGACGAGGTGCAAAGGCATCCACATCAATACCAGCATTCACACCAGTACGCAGATAGTCCATACCATCAGCCAAAGTGTAAGCCAACTCGATATCTGCAGTAGCACCTGCCTCCTGCATGTGATAACCTGAGATAGAGATGCTATTGAACTTAGGCATCTTCTGAGAGGTATACTCGAAGATATCAGCGATGATCTTCATCGAGAATGCAGGTGGATAGATATAGGTGTTACGCACCATGAACTCCTTCAAGATATCGTTCTGGATGGTACCTGCCATCTCCTCCAACTGAGCGCCCTGCTCCAGACCAGCATTGATGTAGAAAGCCAAAACTGGCAATACGCCACCATTCATGGTCATAGATACAGACATCTTGTTAAGGGGGATACCATTGAAAAGCACCTTCATGTTCTCGAGTGAGCAGATACTTACACCAGCCTTACCCACATCACCTACTACACGAGCATTATCTGGGTCGTAACCACGGTGTGTAGGCAGGTCGAAAGCTACAGAAAGACCCTTCTGGCCAGCAGCCAAGTTACGACGATAGAATGCATTCGACTCCTCTGCGGTAGAGAATCCAGCATACTGACGGATAGTCCACGGGCGGAACGGATACATCATTGAATACGGACCACGCAGATAAGGAGGAATACCAGCTGTGAAGTCGAGGTGTTCCATACCTTCGAGGTCTTCTTTCGTATACACCGGACGAACCTCTATATGCTCTGGGGTCTTCCAGTTTTCTACAATTCCATTATCTTTAATCCACTTGGCACCATCTTGAGCCTTGATGCCTGCATAGATATCAATATCTTTAAACTGTTTACGCATAATTCAAGTCTCCTATTCTTTAAATACCAAGTTTCTGATTATATTCTTTCAATGTCTCGAGTACATTACACTTAACATGGATGTAGTTCTCGATACCAGCAGCCTTCAGGTCCTCCATACATGCTGGGGCACCAGCTACAACGAACATTGCACGTCCATTCAAATACTTGAAGGCGGGAATAGCGTACTCAGCATATTCATCATCCGAAGAGCAGATCACCACAATGTCGGCCTTAGCCTCCAAAGCAGCATCTACACCTTCCTCAACACTCTTGAAACCAAGATTATCGATTACTTTATAACCAGCACAAGCCAGGAAGTTGCAAGAGAACTGAGCACGAGCCTGACGCATAGCCAGATTACCAATGGTAAGCATAAAGGCTACAGGAACCTTGGTCTCTTCTGTGTGGATACGAAGATTCTCGAAATCAGCAGCAAGACGAGTGCTATTGATAGCCTTGAAAGCAGGCTCCTCACCTTCAGCATGACCACAACCACAACCACAAGCCTGAGCCTTCTTGCCTTCACTCTTCTCAGTGAAGTTGGGGAACTGGTTAGTACCCAATAGGAACTCCTTACGCTTAGCTGCATCACCATGACGCTTCACGTTTGTGGCGTTGATATCATCCTGGATAGTGCCGGCCTTAACAGCTGCGAGGAAACCGCCCTCCTCTTCTACTTTCAGGAAGATCTTCCAAGCCTCGGTAGCCAAAGCATCAGTAAGGTGCTCGATATAGTAAGAACCAGCTGATGGATCTACAATACGGTCGAAGTGACTCTCCTCCTTAATCAGCAACTGCTGGTTACGGGCAATACGCTCTGAGAAATCAGTAGCATCCTCATAGGGAGCATCAAACGGTGTAACTACCATTGAGTGAACGCTACCCAAAGCAGCACTCATAGCCTCCGTCTGAGAACGGAGCAGATTCACATATGAATCGAAGAGTGTCTGATTATAAGTAGAGGTGGTAGCATTGACACACATCTGACAGCAGTTATCGTCTTTAGGCTCATACTGCTTTACAATCTGAGCCCAGAGCAAACGGGCAGCACGGAACTTAGCAATCTCCATGAAGTAGTTCTCACTTACACCCATATTGAACTTAATGCTCTTAGCTGCGAGGTCTACTGACACACCTGCATCCGTAAGCTGCTGAAGATACTCATTACCCCAAGCCAAAGCATAGCCCAACTCCTGAACGATATAAGCACCAGCATTGTTGAGGGCATCAGAACTAACAGCGATACAGCGGAAGTTAGGATACTCCTTGAGAGCCTCAACCAATTTAGGAGCTATCTCAAGAATATGCGTAACATCCTTGCCCTTCATCACCATCTTCTTCATGGGGTCCCACTCGATAGAGCCAACCACCTTCTCCTTGTCGTAACCCTTCTTGGCGAAGTACTCAACGAGGATTTCAGCGAGTTCAAAAGAATGACGCTGACAGGTAGAGAAGTTTACCTCTACGATATCGCAATAGATACCATCGAGCAACGTTTCTACAGTTTCCTTACTTACCAGCTTGCCGGGAACATGGAAGCCTAGTGAGTCGATACCCTTATTCAGGATGTCGAGTGCCTTGGCATTAGCTGACTTGGGATCGTCTACCACAATATTTTGGCGGACATACCACTCATTTGAGTCCTTCTTGTTACCACGTACGAATGGGAACTCTCCAGGGAGAGCATCGGGTGTTTTCAGATTCGCCAGGTCTTCACGGCGATAGAAGGGCTGTACATTAAAACCTTCGTTTGTTCTCCATACCAGTCGCTTCTGGAAGTCGGCACCTTTCAGGTCGACTTCAATCTTGTCGAGCCATTCTTGGGTTGTCGGCGCAGTAAACTCGGTAAAGAGTTTCTCTTTGTTTGCCATAAATTTGAAACGTTTAATTATTATATAAGTTGTTTTAAGTTCACTTAACGGGCTACAAAGATACAAACTTTCTAGCCAAATATGCCAATTGAATTGTGAAAGAAATAAAAAATCGGTTTTTATACAAAATTAAATGCACAAAATTGCTTTAGATGAGCAATTTTTAGTACCTTTGCAGCGTGTTTTCAAGTTAGTTAGTATTTTATGGAATCTTTTCAATGGTTGAGAGACCTTTTCACAAGCACTGACTCCGTAGCACATATCACATTGCTATATGCTATTGTGATAGCTATTGGTGTCTATTTAGGTAAGATTAAGGTCTTTGGTATTTCACTCGGTGTTACATTTGTTCTCTTCGCCGGAATTTTGGCTGGCCACATCGGTTTCACAGCCCCAACATCCATCCTGACTTTCGTACAGGATTTCGGACTTATCCTTTTCGTATTCATGATTGGTATGCAAGTTGGACCAGGTTTCTTCGAAAGTTTTGGTTTACAGGGCATCAAACTCAACGGACTGGCTGCTTCAGCTATCCTACTAAACATTCTTGTGATGTTCGCATGCTACTATATCTTCTTTGATACTAGTAACGTAACGAACTTACCCATGATGGTAGGAACTCTCTATGGTGCCGTAACGAACACTCCAGGACTTGGTGCTGCAAACGAAGCGCTGAATACCGTATTCCCTAATGGTGCGCCCCAAATTGCCTCTGCTTATGCATGTGCCTACCCTCTCGGTGTACTGGGTATTATTGGTGCCACTATATTAATAAGGTATATATGCAAGGTTAAATTTGAGAAGGAGGAGAAGGAGCTTGAGGTGTTGGAAGAAACTAACACCAACAAGAAGCCTTACAAGATGCACCTGGAGGTAACCAACAAATATCTGGAAGGAAAGACCCTCCTTCAGGTACACGATTTTCTAAACCGTGACTTCGTTGTGTCACGCCTCGTTCACAATGGAGAGGTATGCATTCCCAATCGCGACACGATTTTCCATGAAGGTGATCAGATGTTAATTGTATGTGCAGAAGCTGACTATGAGGCTATCGTGGCATTTATTGGTCCTAAGATTGACGTTGACTTTGAACAGCAGGATCAGCCGATGGTCAGCAAACGTGTGCTCATCACAAACCCGAAGATCAATGGAAAGTCTTTGGCATCAATGCATTTCTCAAGTGTACACGGCGTCAATGTTACCCGTGTTACCCGTCATGGTATGGATATCTTTGCATCAGCCTCACTTCCACTACAGGTAGGTGATAAAATCATGGTGGTCGGCCCTGAAGATGCCGTTGACCGTGTAGCCAACAAGATGGGCAACAGTCTGCGTCGTCTGAACGCGCCCAATATAGCTACGATCTTTGTTGGTATCTTTATCGGTCTTATCTTCGGTTCATTCCCGCTTGCCATTCCAGGCATGCCTGTTCCTGTAAAGTTAGGTCTGGCTGGTGGACCGCTAATTATTGCCATCCTCATCGGACGTTATGGTTATAAGATACATCTTGTGACCTACACCACAACTTCGGCTAATATGATGCTTCGCGAGATAGGTTTGGTGTTGTTCCTGGCATCAGTAGGTATCAAAGCTGGTGCAGGGTTCTTCCATACGGTTGTAGAAGGCGATGGTCTGCTTTATGTGCTGACAGGTTTCCTGATTACGATCATCCCCATTCTGATTATCGGCCCTATCGCCCGCATGAAGTTCAAGTTCAATTATTTCCTCATCGCAGGTATGATAGCCGGTACTTACACCGATCCTCCTGCACTGGCGTATGCCAACAGTATCTGTTCTAAGGAGGCTCCTGCTTTGGGTTATTCAACGGTTTATCCGCTGTCTATGTTCCTTCGCATCTTCACGGCACAGATCGTTGTGCTCTTCTTTTGTGGTTAAACTATAAACAAATAATAATACACGCAACAACAAAATGAATAAGTTCAAACTTCTGATTTGTGGTATCATGCTGACAAGCACCTCAGCGGTCATGGCTCAAGGAGCCAAGAACATCCGTCTCAATGAGGTGCTCACCAACAATACTGCAAGTATCGTGGATGAGTTCGGACAGCGTGAGGCATGGATAGAGTTGGAGAACTCATCGTTCACCACTTACAACATCCGTGGTATGTACCTTACCACCGACCGCAGCGTTCTCGATCCAAAGATGAGCGTACCCGATCGTATTAAGCGTATGAGTGTCATTCCAAATGGTGACTCTCGTACTCAAATCGGCGGGCAACAGCACATTGTGTTCTTCTGCAACTCAAATCCTGCACAGGGAAAGTTGCATCTCTCTCTTTCCATTCCCATGTCAGAACCTGTCTGGATTGGATTCTACAATGGCAATGCCGTTGAACTTATCGACTCAGTAACTGTTCCTGCCCTTGCTGCTGATCAAAGCTATGCCCGTCATGGCAATACATGGAGCATCAAGAAAGCCGAAAATGTTACTCCTGGTATTGAGAATTTCATCAAGACCGACGAGACTAAGGATGCAAAGCTAAAGCGTGATGATCCACATGGATTCGGTATTACCTTGCTTGCCATGGGTATTGTATTCTTCTGTCTGGCAGTACTCTTCCTGTTCTTCTGGCTCTTCGGATTGATTATGCGCAACCTCGAAACAGCAAAGAAGGTTGTAAACGCCCAGCCTATCAAACCTATTACGAAGACGGTAGAGGTAACCCATGATATTGCTCATGCAACAGGCAACATCCTCCTGGATGGTTTGAAAACAAAGGGTATTGACAAGGAAGTATATATCGCCGTCATCTCCATGGCCTTGAAACAATATCAAGACGATGTGCATGATATTGAGAGTGGTATCATCACCATCAAGTCACGCCAGACTGGATGGACCGACGAAGGAAACCAGATGACGCATTTCTCAAAGCCCGTCATTCCCTCATCACATAATGCTCCGCAAATTCCAACAACCCCAGAAATACATTAAGACTTATGAACAAGTATCAATATAAAGTACAAGGCGTCGATTATGACGTAGAGATAGAAGAAGTAGAGGGCAATGTTGCCAAAGTCAATGTCAACGGCATTCGCTTCGACGTAGAACTGAAACAGCCCATCAATCCCGCCAGCACCTTGAAGAAAGTGCGTGTTGAGGCACCAAAGCCAGTGGCTCGCCCATCAGTAGCTCCAGCAGCTCCAGTGGCAGCTCCTACTGCATCTGCAGCCCCTGCTGGAGCTGGCTCTGCAATCAAGGCTCCATTACCTGGAACTATCACTGACATAAAGGTCAATGTGGGCGACACTGTGAAACAGGGTGATGTAGTCCTCATACTTGAGGCCATGAAGATGCAGAATAATATCGAGTCTGAATTCTCCGGAACTGTTACTTCCATTAACGTTAAGCAGGGCGAGACTGTTATGGAAGGTGCTGTCCTTTTAACCATCGGATAAATTATGGATTTAGGACAGTTTATCATACAGAACTTTCATGAGTTCCTGACATACACAGCATTTGCCAATGCCACTGTTGGGAATCTGATCATGATTGCCGTGGGAGCCTTCTTCATCTGGCTCGCCATCAAGAAAGACTTTGAGCCGTTGCTGCTCGTTCCCATTGGATTGGGCATCATTCTCGGCAATATCCCCTTCCGTGCCGATGCAGGTCTGGAAATAGGACTATACGAGGACAACTCTGTACTGAACATATTCTATCAAGGTGTGCGACAAGGATGGTATCCGCCACTGATCTTCCTAGGAATTGGAGCCATGACCGATTTTACGGCATTGCTGGCTAACCCCAAATTGATGCTGATTGGAGCCTCGGCCCAGTTTGGTATATTTGGAGCCTATATGGTAGCTTTGGCTATGGGATTCGAGCCTTCACAAGCTGCAGGCATTGCCATCATCGGTGGTGCCGATGGTCCTACAGCCATATTCCTCAGTTCTAAGTTATCACCAAACTTGATGGGAGCTATCGCTGTATGTGCTTATTCATACATGGCCTTGGTACCAGTGATTCAGCCATTTATCATGCGCCTGCTTACCACCAAGAAAGAGCGTATCATCAAGATGAAGCCTGGTCGTGAAGTTTCTCAGACGGAACGTATTCTCTTCCCAATCATCGGATTGCTGCTCACCACATTCATTGTGCCTTCTGGTCTTCCCCTGCTGGGTATGCTATTCTTTGGAAATCTGCTGAAAGAGAGTGGCAAGACTACCCGATTGGCCAAGACTGCTGGTGCAGCACTTAACGATATCGTAGTGATGCTGCTGGGTCTGACTGTTGGATGTTCTACTCAGGCCAGTGAGTTCCTGACTCTTAACACCATCAAGATTTTCGCTCTTGGTGCTATGGCATTCATGATTGCAACAGCCTCTGGTGTTTGCTTCGTAAAGATCATGAATCTCTTCCTACCTGAAGGTAAGAAACTGAACCCGCTGATTGGTAATGCTGGTGTATCGGCTGTTCCTATGGCTGCTCGTATCAGTAATAACCTCGGACTGGAGTACGACCGTCACAACTTCCTCCTCATGCACGCCATGGGACCGAATGTGGCGGGTGTAATTGGATCAGCCGTCGCTGCTGGTGCACTACTCGGTTTCCTGTCATAACAAATAAATCCCCGCCGATTGGCGGGGATTTATGTTTCCAATTATTTGGATGGTTCTATATATCCCTCATAGGCAACCTCATCTCTCTTTTCTGGTCTGAGAATTACCTTTACCTGACCATCACTGTAAATACGGATATTGAAATTACAGTTTTCAGATCCATTCCTTGCCGAGAAGGTTATCAAGCCTGCTTTCTCTTTAGGAATCAGTGTCAGGTTATAACCTTCCATCTGAGTACGAATAAGAATCCTACTATCAAATTTGAGCTCACCACGTGTTTTAAAATGAGGCACATCATCACGTCCAAGATATGGCAGATCCGTGCTCACCTCATTACCGTTTACCTTCAAATAATTCATACCACTCAAGTGGATGGAGGAACTGCGTAAAGGTATCATCTCGCGCATATTGATTTTATACTGCTGTCCATCAACGGCAGCCTTCACCTTCTCCATGTGTTCAGCCTGACGGGCAGCTCTCTCCTCGGATGTGGCACAACCTACTATCGTCATAGCAGCCACCAGCAATAAAAATAGTTTCTTCATTAGTTTTGTTATTTAAAAGTCATTTTACTGACTGCAAATATACAACAAATTCCATAAAACAATCCGTTTTTACCATTTTTTTGTCCAAAGAACTATTCTTTTCATTTTTTTATCGTACCTTTGCAGTATGATTCATTCAGAAGGAAGGCCCAAAATTGCCATCATCGATAATAACACTTTGGCAGCAATGGGATTAAAACACATTCTGCAGAATGTTATGCCCATCATGTCTGTTGATACCTATGGCTCATTTACAGAGTTGGAGGCTAACCATCCTGACCAATATTTCCATTACTTTGTTTCGATGGCTATTGTATTGGAAAACAAAAATTTCTTCTTAGAACACAAACGGAAGACCATTGTTCTGACGCTGAATCTCGACACGATGTCACAACTTTCCGATTTCAATTGTCTCTGTATCAATGTGCCAGAACAGGAGTTGGTGCGTTCATTGCTTGTGCTGGAACAGCATGCCCATAGCCATGGTAAGAATTTGCCTCCAATGCCAGCAGTTTTAAGTCAAAGGATTCTTTCCGACAGAGAAATTGAGGTAATGAGTCTTATCGTGCAGGGATATATTAATAAGGAAATAGCTGAGAAGCTCAACATTGGTTTGGCTACCGTTATCACCCACCGCAAGAATATTATGGAGAAACTGGGTATGAAGAGTGTCTCTGCTCTTACGATATATGCTGTCATGCACGGATATGTCGACATCAACAAAATATAAGAAATCCCGCCTTTAGAGCGGGATTCTTTATAACTTTACGCTTGAGATATCAACTAATCCATTCACGATTGCATAAATCGTCAAACCTGCTGGAGAATGTATTTGCAACTTCCTGGCAATATTTCGACGATGCGTAATCACCGTGTTAATTGATATACACAGATGTTCGGCAATTTCCTTGTTCGACATACCTTGAACCAGTGATATCATAACATCCCTCTCACGATCAGACAGGGCATCCGGATTCTGCACGCTCTGATACACCATACCATTAATATTCCGCGAAATATCCTGTTCTTTTGTCACCTGCTCCAGACGACGGATGGCAGGTACAAAGATGTGGTCTTCAACCAGAGCGTGTTGTCGCAACCATTCCTCATTATCATATATATCATGGAGAGTTGCTGTCAACTGATTATTATGTAATCCGTCTTGTGGCAAATATTTGATAATCAGAAGTTTCAACTCTCGAAGTTTTTTGTCAGCAGCACCATGATGTTTCGAGAATGTTTCCACATTATAGTCTTTGGCAGGTTCACCTTCCAATAAAGTATTTACATAAGGAAACAGCGTTTTCTGTTCATACTTCATATGCCGACGGATTTCGTAAGCATATTCGTCGTAGAATCGTAGTATCAACTTCGCCAAGGAGTCATTCTCATTAAGCGATTCCTGCAACTCCTTACGTATAAAGGGCAGCTGAAAATCGAGGAAATAAGCATGGCTGGCTTCCAAATAGTGCATCAGAGTCGGTACACTGATCTGTTCGTCAGACTCAAACTCTCCATAGCCGTTTATGGTATAGTTTACTACCGCTAAGAAAGTATAGGTGTCCACATTGTTATCCTCACATGTTTCCTGCACTGTTTTGTCGCCAAAGCCAAGGCTGATACCGAAGCTTCCAAGCGACTGCAGTAGGTCATAATTGTCGCGGATCAGTGATATCATCTTATCATCCGCCTCATACATCTTCTGATTCTTCATCGTCGTATGCTACCTAATAATGATTACTGGGTGCAAAGGTAGGCATTATTTTCGACTTGTGCAATAATCATAAGTAGGTATTTTCTACAGCCAAATGTCCTCTTAATACCCATTTGGGAGCGATTTCATCATTTTTAGGTATTGTGGATATGTCCAAAACGCTATACCTTTGCACCCGGTTTTTAGGAATATTAAGTGTTTTTAAGATAATGAACAGTACTATAAGAAAAATGTTATTATGTGCCATGATTGGTATGACAGCCACAACCATACAGGCACAGGTAAACGCTGCCGACAGCGTCATGCAACATGTGAAAGGCAACAGACTCAGTGTTGGCGGATATGGTGAAGTCGGCTACACACGCGAATTCTTCAGTGACCATGTAAACCGATACGCTTCACCAGCTAATTATAAAGATGACCCAAGTCATGGCAAGTTCGACATTCCCCATGCTGTTATATATCTGAGTTATGATTTTGGCAAAGGATGGACCATGGGTACTGAGATAGAGTTTGAGCACACAGGTACAGGTTCTGCTATCGAGAACGAAGCCGATGAAGCTGCTGAATGGGAATACGAGCAGGAGAAAGGCGGCGAGGTGGAATTGGAGCAGTTCTGGATTAACAAAGAGTTCTCGAAAGCCGCTAACGTCAGGTTTGGACACATCATTGTCCCTGTTGGTCTGAACAATGCTCATCACGAACCTTTACATTATTATACAGTCTATCGTCCAGAAGGTGAAAATACCATACTCCCCTCAACCTGGCACGACACTGGTCTCTCTTTCTGGGGACGTGCTGGTCAGTTCAAATATCAGGTCATGGTGGTAGCAGGACTCAATGCCATGCTCTTCAATCGCGACAAGTGGATACACCATGGTGCAGGTTCACCATTTGAGTTCAAGCCTGCTAATCAATATGGCTTTGCAGGACGTCTTGACTATTATGCCATGCCAGGACTCCGTTTTGGACTGAGTGGCTATTATGGAAACTCTGCCCACAACACCTACCCCAACGACTTGAAAGGCGATGGAAAACCCTACGATAAAGTGAAGGGTACAGTAGCAGTAGGTGCCATCGATATGACGCTGAATCGCTGGAACTGGATTGTTCGTGGACAGGCCGATTATGGCTACGTGGGCGATACTGACAAGTTAAATACCATCAAGGATGCCAAAGCTCATGCCTCCAACTCTCCCGTCAAGAGCGCAATGATAGGCAAGAATGCCGTTGCCATGGGTATTGAAGCAGGTTATGATGTATTCTCGCAGATTGAGAAGTTACGCCTCGATAAACAAAAACTGTATGTCTTCGGACGATATGAATACTATGACAGCTATATCCCTGCCAAGAATAAGGAGATGTTCGACTATACTAATGTACATCGCATCGCTGTAGGTCTGAACTATTACCCCATCCCCCAAATTGCTATCAAGGCCGATTATAGTCTGCGTAAACTAAAGACCCCCTATAATAATGAGCCCAGCCTTAACATCGGTGTGGCTTATGAGGGATTCTTCCTCTAATATATAGAATAAGGTATAAAAACAATAAACAATAAAACATTACAAGTAACAATGAAACAGCTTTTTATGTATGTTATGCTCTTTGCAGCATGCAGCATGGGATTCACCTCATGCTCGAGTGACGACGACAAGAATGACAGTGGAGATCTTACTGAGAAGGAGAAGGCTATGGAGGCTATTACCGATCAGTATGTTAACAACGTCATCTACCCCATCTACACATCACTGGCCTCACAGACCTCTACCCTCTTCGACCAGTTAGTTGATGCCAAGACTAAGTTCCGTGCTGGAACACTGACCCAGGGCGACATCGATAAGATCTGCACCACTTTCATCGCTGCCCGTTCTGCATGGGAGCAGAGTGAGTCTTTCCTCTACGGAGCAGCTACCGACTTTGGTATCGATCCCCATATCGACACATGGCCTCTCGATCGCACCGCTCTGGCTAAGGCTCTGAGCAGCAAGGAGATTATCGACGACCTCGACGATCTTGAGGATGGTGGTATCGACAATGCTCGTGCCCTCGTTGGTGAGCAGCAGTTGGGTTTCCATGGCATCGAGTTCATCATTTTCCGCGATGGTAAGAATCGCAGTCTCGCAGCCCTGAAGGGTGTTGAGGACGATGAAGCCTTTGCTGGTCGTAACATCACTGGCGAGCAAGAGTTGGTATTCGCTGCTGCTGTGGCTGGCGATCTTCGCGACAAGTGCTTCCAACTGGAAGTGAGCTGGTTGGGCGACAAGGCTCCCAAGGCTCATGCTGATCGTGTTGAGGAGTGTGAGTTCCCCACAACTGTAGCTGGTGGCGATTCATCTTATGGTGAGAATCTGCTCAATGCCACCAAGGCCGGCAGCACCTATTCCACTTGGCGTGGCACGATGTCAACCATCCTCGTAGCAGGTTGCAGCAACATCTGTGCTGAGGTTGCTGGTCAGAAGATTGGCCAGGCTTATCTGGGTACCGATCCAGACTATATCGAGTCACCTTACAGCCAACGTTCTTACTTCGATTTCTTCGACAATATTTCCAGCATACAGTATAGCCTCTATGGTCAGCAAAATACCTCTGCCAATGCCAACAGCATCATGGCTTACCTCGAGAAATACAATGCCTCAATGGCTGCCGACCTGAAGTCGAAACTCGAGGCAGCTCTCTCTGCCCTGAGTACTGCCAAGGCAGGCACACCTTTCGTGGTCGACTCTCACAGCGCTAATGCCAAGGCTGCGATGGATGCTATCAATGAGCTCGATGATGCTTTAAACGAAGCCGCCTCATGGATTACAGCAAACTAAATTGAACAAATATGATAATGAACAAGAAAAAGTACTTCTTCTTGGTCATGGCAGCTCTCTTTATGGGGTCTGCCATGACTTCGTGTACAGACGATGATGACAATAGTAGTAGCGATGCCCCTGTCATCGAAGCCGACTACATTGGTAAGGCTGTAGGCAACTTCACTGCTGAAGAATGGTATGCTGGTGGAGATAAAGGCACCACCATGAATGTTACACAAGGTTGTTATGAAGACGAGACACCCTCTGTGACTGAGATGGGACTCACTGAGGCTTTCAATCGAGGTGAACAGTTCTTCGAACGAAATGTCACAGAGTTCCAGGCTCCCTTCAACGGACTTGGCCCTGCTTATGTGCGTAAGTCTTGTCTCGACTGCCATCCTGGCTATGGTCATGGCAAACGCGTCATGCAGTATAATGCTGAGTGGGGCAATGGTTACCTGCTTGTCATCTATCACCCTGTTGATGGCGAGAATAGCGACGACGGACCCTATGTCGCTGAGGTAACAGGTATGCCACAGACACGTGCTGTCAGCCCCTTCCTGCCTCCTATCGACGAGAGTGGTATCCATCTCAGTTGGCTCACACTCACCTCCATGGGTGAAGGCAGTGAGATATCTGCCACCCAGTTCCCTGATGGTGAGAAGTATCAGCTCATCTATCCTGAGTTGAGCATCGATCGCTCTGCATTCAACACTAGTCCCACGCCCTGGGTAACAGGCAATGGTGCAGTAGCATTCCGTCTGGAGAGTACCATCGGCATTGGTGGTACTGGTCTGCTCGATGCAATTCCTGACGATAGTATCAAGGCCCAATATCAGCGTGAGGCTCGTTTTGTGGAACTAAACCCAGCCTTCTGGGATAAGGAAGCCAACGATTTTGCTGCTTCTGCCTGGTATGTCAATGCTTCAAGTGGTTTGGAACAGGTGAATCGTCTGAAGAAATTCACTTATGCCATGACTCGTGGTTCACTTCAGGATGGTGCTGGTGCCAATGCCATCTGGAACATTACCAACGTAAGCCGTTCCGATCGCACAAAGCTCTATACCACAGCCGCTTGGGCCAAGGCCATGTCGGAGAATGAGAAGGTGATTGCTGCCATCAAGGCCGATCCTACCTCTCCTTATTATGCTAATGGTACTGACGAAGGCATCAAGGAGGCTGTGTATAATCTATTGCTGCCCTCAACCAACCAATTCGACAATAAATGGCACAATTTCGAGCCAGAGATGAGCGACAATAACTTCTGGGCCTTCCAGGTATGGCATCGTGGACTAGCTATTCCTCGAGCTCGTAACCTTCAGGATCCTGAGGTGCAGCGTGGTAAGGAGGTGTTCATGGAGATTGGTTGCGCCAACTGCCATCGTCCTTCATGGAAGACCA
>JAEEGJ010005292.1_pt1 | contig 41012 bp, 42 predicted proteins | sample 8958761 | NCBI WGS metagenome assembly JAEEGJ01 (sample SAMN16246546, study PRJNA631951) | gut metagenome | biome: gut microbiome; feature: rumen; material: RS-attached | host: Bos | place: Iran: Karaj | collected 2018-10 | reverse complement strand
ACCTCCTGTTCCAGATGGTGGCACAGTCAGTGCTGATTTTCAGGCTCTGACAGAAGCATACGGTCTATCGCTCCAGCGACGGATTTGACATTCCGCGCGGCTCGTCGCTCATCCTGCTCGACGACAACACGGCACCCTATTCTTTCTTCCGCCAGATAGTGGTGGGCACGCGCGGCCTCAGTGACGACGAGTTGCGCTGCATCCTCGCCCACGAATCGCATCATGTGAGCAAGTCACACACGATCGACCTTCTGTGGGCTAGGTTGATGTGCTGTCTGGCGTGGTTCAACCCCTTCGCCTGGCTGATGATGCGCGAACTGCGTGCTGTCCAGGAGTTCCAGGCCGACGCCGCCTCGGTCGGCGCCTGCGGCCGCGAAGACTATCTCCACCTGCTCTACAGGCAGGTGACCGGTACCGGATATGGCCATATCACAAATAATTTCCAAAGTATTAACATCAAAAAACGTATAGTTATGATGAACAAGATGAAAACGCGATTCGGCGCATGGAAGGTGCTGGCGGCGCTGCCCGTGGCGGCGGTGCTGCTGATGGTGGGCTGCAAGCAGAATGCCACCGAACCAGTCGCAGATGAGGAGGTGGTGACGGCAACCGCCCCTAGTGTTGAACCCGATTTTATTAAATCCGATTCAGTGCCAGACGGACTTGAGCCCCCGACGTATCCCGGAGGTGAAGCGGCGCTCTATAAGTACATTGCCGAAAATGTCCATTATCCCGAGCAAGCGAAGGCCGACGGTGTTGAAGGCAAAGTGTACGTGCACTTTATCGTGACGGAGGACGGCAGTGTCGTCAACGCCTCCGTGGCTCGTGGTGTCGGCGGTGAATGCGACGAGGAGGCCCTGCGTGTAATCAAGGCTATGCCCAAATGGATTCCTGCTACTTATGAGGGCAAGCATGTTGCTGTGGAGTACGTAGTTCCCATCAACTTCAAGTTGCGATGAGACGATTGCCTCTGCTCCTCGTAGCTACCCTGCTGCTGACTGCCTGTGCGGCCATGCAGCAGGGTGGGAACGAGGGTGTCTGCGACTGTCAGCGGACAGTCAGGGTTCCCGACCGTGCTTTCCGCACCTTCCTGCTCGACAATGGCTATGCTGAGAAAGTTTGTGGTAAAAGGCTTAAAGCAACCATGAAAGGATGTAATCTGACGGCGTTGGAATGCTATAATCAAGGTATCCATAGTTTAAAGGGTATTGAACTCTTCCCGCAATTGGAACAACTTACATGCAGTGATAATCCGATAGAGGAGCTGAACCTCAATGTTTTGTCACGTTTAGAGCGACTGTATTGTCTCAATGTACCACTGCAGAAGTTGGAAATGGACAGCTGCCACCATTTGAAACGTGTGCAGGTCAGCCATACGAAGATTTCTTCTGTCGACCTCAGGCCGTTTCCAGAGTTGGAGCTGCTGTTGTTCATCTTCTCGCCAATTAGGGAGATTGACCTTGCGCCCTGTGTCAATCTCAAACAACTATATATTCGTGGCACTCAGATTAGAGAGATTGACTTGCGACCATGTGTGAAAATATTAGAACTACATGCGCTAGATACTCCGCTAGAAGTCATCGTAGTCAGTCCCGAGCAATATAATGGCGAGACTAGGGCCTCGGTGGTCGATTCGGTAAGAGTAGAGGTGCGATAAACAATAATAAATGTGTTGATACGTTAGTGTATTAACATGTTGAATTGTTTTATGAAGAATATTATTTTTGATTTTGGCAATGTATTGGTACAATGGCATCCCGAATTAGTCTATTGCGAATATTTTGGTGACGAGGCAAAAGCCTGGTGGTTTCTACGACATGTGGCCGACATGGACTTCCGGCAGCGCATTGATGCTGGCGAAAGTATGGATTCTTGCATCCGCGAACTACGGGAGAAACAGCCGGAATACACAGGGGCCATAGAGCTGTACCGTTCCAAATGGCGCGAGATGCTCACGGGAGAGGTGCCCGGGATGAGGGATTTAATTAGTGAGTTAAGAGTAAAAAAATATGAGATTTATGGATTGACCAACTGGAGTATGGAGACCTTTCCTGAAGCGAGGGAACGTTTTGACATACTGCAGCTGATAGACCGCTATGTGGTGAGTGGCGCTGAGGGACTGGTGAAACCTGACCCACGGTTGTTTCAGGTGTTGCTTGAAAGATATCATCTGAAAGCCGAAGAGTGCATCTTTGTGGATGACAATCCTGACAATGTGTCCATCGCCAAGAAGCTAGGAATGCAGGGTGTTGTTTTTACCAATGCAAATATGTTACGAAAACTGCTAGGATTATGAAAAGGACTCTCTTTATTGTGGCATTTTTTTCATTATTCATTCTCCATTTTTCAGTTAGCAAAGCTCAGGGGCGGTTTGATGCTACACTATTTGCCGGGCTGAATATGGGACAAGTTGATGGTGATGCTGCCGGCAATTACAATCATCCAGGTTTGCATGCCGGTATAGGTACAAGTTTTCCTCTCTCCAAGGATTTGCATTCCCCATGGCGTATGGTAGTGGAGTTGGCCTTCACTAATAAGGGATCCCATATTGAGGAGTTCGATCGTATAATATCGGCAAGTTATATTGAATTGCCTATCATGATGTCGTATAACACGATGGAAGATCGTCTGCGTCTGGCTGTCGGAGTGGCACCTGCTGTATTGGTAGATGCCGAGGTGACTAATTACGGTGCAGAGGATGTACCGTCGCAGGAAAACTTCACCACTGTTGACTGGCTACCGTTGACTTTCAGTGCACGCTACCGCTTTGGAAATCATCTGGGAATCGAAATGCGCTTCCAGTATTCTGCATTGAGTATCACCAAAGAAAACGGTTCCGGAACATATTTTCTCTTCCGTAGCAATAAAGGAGCTTTCCATAATCTCGTAAGTGTTGGGTTGACCTATACGTTTTAAACTATGAATAGTATTGATAGAGTCCGTGAAATCTTTGGACGAGACCGTTTCGCCACAGAGGCGACAGGTGTAAATATTATTAGTGTGGGCGACCATACTTCGTTATGCACATTACAACTCGGAGGATGTCATTGTAATGCCCGAGGTGTAGCCATGGGGGGAGTGGTATATACGATGGCTGACTTTGCTGCTGCCATTGCCGCCAACAGCGAAGATATAGAAAGCGGGGATCTGCATTGGGTATCGCTCGACTCCTCAATTCATTATTTGGCGGCTGCTCCTATGGGAGTGACACTCATGGCTAAAACCCATGCTTTCAGACATGGGAGCAGGACAGCCCTCTACCAGACAATAATAGAAAATTCCGACAATGGCAAGTGTATTGCCATTGTCGAAACTACTTTTATTAGAGTGGACAAAGTGTAATTGATAGTGTGTGTCATTTGTGATTTTGAGTGCTACACACAATCACTACTTTTCATTCTCCACCTGCTTTTCTTATACTTTTGTATCCACTCAGTAGGCCGGTATTGGCGTTACCAATAAAGGCGAGTATCTGTTTGGCTTCGTCGGTAGTGCCAAAGCGTTCCTTCACTTGCTCCACGGCATCACTGATATTGAGTCCTTTGACGAATATATAGCGATATATGTCGCTGATACGGTTAATGCTTTCTTGGGTGAATCCGCGGCGTTGTAGGCCGAGGCTGTTGACGCCGCAGTACTGGATGGGATAACGGGCTGCTTTAATGAAGGGAGGTACATCCTTGTCGATAAGGGCACCGCCTTGGGTGATGACATGTGAACCTATGTGGATAAACTGGAGACATGCTGTTTTTCCGCCCAGAATGACATAATCGCCCATGATGATGTGGCCAGCCAGAGTGGCGTTGTTGGCGAGGACGCAGTTGTCCCCGACGACGCAGTCATGGGCTACATGGACATAGGCCATCAGCAGGTTGTTATTACCAATCACTGTCTTGCCACTGGCAGCAGTGCCACGATTAATGGTGCAACATTCGCGGATGGTGTTGTTGTCTCCAATCTCTACAGTGGTGTATTCCCCAGCAAATTTAAGGTCCTGTGGTACGGCAGCAATGACGGCACCTGGAAAGATGCGGCAGTTTTTGCCAATACGTGCTCCAGGGAAGATCGTTACATTGGGACCTATCCATGTACCATCACCTATCTCGACATCCTCGAAGATGGTGGTGAAGTTCGAAATTTTGACGTTTTGGCCAATCTTGGCATCGGGATGTAAGTCGTAAAGGGTCATAGTATTGTTGCTTGATTGCTTGAATTACAATTCCATTGGATGTTTTTTGATGTATTCCATCAGATAGAGTGCGAAAGCCACATTGGCTTTATGACCGGGTTTAAAGATGGAAAATTTAGCGTTGAGCAAGGGTCCGGCTAGTCGTACATCGCCTACGAAATCAAGTAGCTTATGGCGTGCCGGTTCATTTGGGAAGTATGGGATAGTGGTGTTCAAGACACCATCATGAACTTTGAAGTTGTTTATGTCCTTGTGGAATGTTTTACCTAGACGTTTGAGTTGCTTCGGCTTTAGCTCTTCGTTGACGTACACAAGAGCGTTATCAAGGCTACCGCCTTTGATTAGATTGAAACGAAGGAGTGGCTCTATTTCGTGGAGGAAAACGAAGGTACGACATGGTGCGATCCCGGCAGGATACTCAGAGAGGTTGTTCATGTCAGCTTCTTGACGGCCAATGACACTATTGGGGAAATCAATGGTGCAATGTACGGAGAAGTGGTCGCAGGGTTCCACGTCGTAGATAGATCCTGTCGGTTTGAATTCAAAGTGCAGAGGTTCCTGGATGGTATAGTATTTCCTTGGAGTAGACATGGTACGAACCCCGACACGTGCAAGTTCCAGCATCCAAGGACGCGAAGAGCCGTCGATGATGGGTACCTCGCCACCATCGAGTTCTACAAGGGCATTGTCAACGCCCATGCCATGGAGAGCCGACATCAAGTGTTCAATAGTGGCAATGCTTTGCCGGCCACTGCCGAGGGTGGTGCCACGGGAAGTGGCTCCCACGTTGCAGGCTAAAGCCTGTTGGGTGATGATGTTGGTATGGTCGGTACGGCGGAAGGAGATTCCGAAATCCTCAAAAGCAGGTTTCACGGTGACAGTTACTGTACGTCCTGTGTGTAACCCGGGGCCTGTCACTCGGAATTCTTTCTGTATCGTTGTTTGATAATCCATTGTCTTTAATTAATCTAATCAGCGTGTTGATGTCTCAGCAGGTACAAAATGTAGTGATTCCATACGGTATAGTTGCGGTTGGTGATTCTCCAAACCTGCTCGCCGGCGTTCGAGGCGAAGGGGATGGATCAGGCTGGACATCGATGCTCCCGGCTCATTCCAGAATTTACTTTTCCGGAGAGCCATTCCATAAACGATGTAAGAAGTCAAGTCGTATCCTGTGGCAGCCAAGATCGAAGTGGGTTCAGAACCGAAACGATTGCGGAATTTTTTCAGGAAATCGACGTGAATGCTGTTGGAGAGATCCCAGTTTTGAGTAAATGTGTGGTAGTTCAGCAGCTGCAGTTGAGAAAAGTCGACATCGGCATAATCACGTGTCCAGTCAGAGAAAGTATACAGCGTGGGACTATTACTCTTGATAGCGGCTAGACGGTTTAGCAGGTTGCTTACATAGACGCGCATATTGTCGTTTTGTTCATAGATGCTTATCACATTGCATCCAGGAGTATTTTTTAATGTAGAGGTTAGTTTTGAGCTTTGATTCCAGTTGAAAAGTGTATATTTGATGTCGCCGCGTTCGGATAGTTGGTGCTTTAATTCATTCAGTATGGGTTTGTCGGCACTGCCACCGTAGATGACGTAGAGGTGAGCATTGGGGCGTTCGTATTTCATGTTGTCAAGGATGGCCTTCACTTGGCTCTCCAACGAGGGTTGGATTTTTACCATATAGGAATTTTCATCACATATTTCACTGCGGGTCGACATGGGATTGACGATGTGAATTCCGGCTTTTTGCGAGAGTTCCGCCGCTTTTGCGAAAGCGTCGCGGAAGAGTAGGGCTACCACAACATCGGACTGAGCTACGTTGTGTGACAGGAATGCCTGTTCCACACTTTCTGCGCTGTTGTCGAGTACATCCACCACATTGAGTTCCACACGGGTGTTGATGCCCATCGATGGAAGTTGCTCGAGAGCAAGCAGGATACCTTCATAGAACTCAATGAATTCGAACTGGCGATAGCTCTTCTTTCCTCTCTGTTCTATGTCGAACTTTGTTGTGGATATTTCGTCGATTTCGTTCAGGTGCAGCGGCATCAGCAGCGCAATCTTCAATGTCTCGCCCACCTGCTTTTGGGGCTGAGTCGTTGTTGGGCTAGCCGGACTTGCGTTGGGCTGGCTTGCTGGCATGTATTCTGTCATTGTCACGGCGGAGGCAGATGCAAAAGCCAGGGAGGAGGCGGATGCAAAGTCTACGGTGTCGATAACAAATGTGGTGTCGTGCACGGCGTATGGAACATCAATATAGGTGGTGTCATGCACCGGAATAGACTTGGTCAGCGTCACGGTGTCGATAACAACTAGTGTGTCATGCACGTCAATATAGGTCGTATCATGCACCGATACATACTCCGTCAGAGTTACTGTGTCGGTTACGATAGTCGCATCGTGCGGAACATCAATATAGGTTGTGTCATGCACTGGTACATACTTCGTCAGTGTCACGGTGTCGGTTATGATGGTAGTATCGTGCACAATATGAGGAATATCAACATGAGTTGTATCATGTACCGTCACATACTGTGTCAGAGTCACGGTGTCGGTTACGAAGGTTGTGTCACGCAAGGTGATATAAGTGGTATCATGCACCGGAACATTTTTCGTCAACGTCACAGTGTCATACACAACAGTTGTATCATGTACAACATGAGGGACATCAATATGAGCCGTATCATGTACCGTCACATACTGCGTCAGCGTCACCGTATCCTTTACGATGACAGTGTCACGCACAGTTTCATACTTCGTCAACGTCATGGTATCTCGCACGACTTGCGGCACATTAACATGAGTCGTGTCATGCACCGTCACATATTTCGTCAGCGTCACCGTATCATGCACAACTTGCGGCACATTAACGTAGGTCGTATCGTGCACAGTTTCATACTTCGTCAACGTCACAGTATCGCGCACAATTTGCGGCACATTAACATGAGTCGTGTCATGCACCGTCACATATTTCGTCAGCGTCACGGTATCCTTTACGATGATAGTGTCACGCAAGGTTTCATACTTCGTCAACGTCACAGTATCGCGCACAACTTGCGGCACATTAACATGTGTCGTATCATGCACCGTCACATATTTCGTCAGCGTCACGGTATCGGTTACAATAATTGTATCATGTACCGTCACATACTCCTTCTGCGTCACTGTGTTGGTAACGATGGCTGTATCATGCACAACATGCGGAATATCGACAAATGTCGTATCGTGCACCGTCACATATTTCGTAAGCGTCACCGTATCGGTCACAATAACAGTGTCGTGAACGGCGTAAGGAACATTAATATAGGAGGTGTCGTGAACGTACACCGTGTTGACTGGGGTAGTGGTTGGTGTAGGTGCAGGCGTCGGGGTCGGCTGCTCCTCGCTATCGGCAAATTGTCCGCGGAACGGTAGCCATACTGTGTCGCCGGGATGCAGGGCATGGATGTCTACATGAGTCACGGCATCATAGCTACTAACCTTGTAGGCTTTGGAGATGGAGTAGACCGTCTGTCCTCTCTCAACAATGTGCACATAGTATTTGCGCCCATGTATCATCTGCTTCTCATTGCTCACCTTGACAGGTGTGGTACCAGGCTTTTGCGCATTCAGAGTGAAAATTGAAAATTGAAAATTGAAAAGCACCAGCAATAAGGCCAGACGTTTCCAACCAATTCCATTTTCAATTGTTTTTACGATATTCATGATATCAAATTTCCATTTTTTTTCTTTTCTTATTCCCATTCAATGGTTGCGGGGGGTTTGGAGCTAATGTCGTAGCATACACGGTTTACCCCTTTCACACGATTGATTATTTCGTTGGAAACCTTTGCCAGAAAATCATAGGGCAGGTTACACCAGTCAGCAGTCATGCCATCGACGCTCTCCACAGCACGCAATGCTACAACACTCTCGTAGGTACGTTCATCGCCCATCACGCCTACACTTTGCACGGGCAACAGTATGGCGCCGGCCTGCCATACCTTGTCGTAGAGTCCTGCATCGCGCAAACCCTGGATGAAGATGTGGTCTACTTCCTGAAGAATATGAACCTTTTCGGGCGTGATGTCGCTTAGAATACGGATGGCCAGTCCGGGGCCCGGGAAAGGATGGCGTCCGATAAGTTCTTCTTTGATTCCAAGTTGTTTTCCTACCCTGCGTACTTCATCTTTGAAAAGACTGCGTAGTGGCTCTACCAATTTTAGCTTCATATAATCAGGCAAACCACCTACATTATGATGACTTTTGATGGTCTGGCTTGGCCCCTTGACACTAGAACTCTCAATGACATCGGGATAGATTGTGCCCTGTCCAAGCCATTTGGCGTCAGTGATGAGTTTTGCTTCGGCATCGAAGACATCGATGAAGGTTTTTCCAATGGCCTTACGTTTCTTTTCTGGATCGGTGACACCTGCCAGCACATCGTAGAAACGCTGTTTGGCATCGACACCTTTCACATTGAGACCCATATCCCTGTAACTTTCCAGTACACTTTCGAACTCGTTCTTACGTAGCAGACCGTTGTCGACGAAGATGCAGTGCAGTTGGTGGCCGATGGCGCGATTGAGCAATGTGGCAGCCACGGTAGAGTCAACGCCGCCGCTAAGACCCAGGATGACCTTGTCTCCTCCCACTTTTTCGCGTAGTTCGCGAACGGTGGTTTCTATGAAACTTTCGGGAGTCCATTCTTGGCGACAGCCGCAGATGTCAACAACAAAGTTGCGAAGCAACGTATTGCCGTCGACAGAATGGTGCACTTCGGGATGGAACTGTATGGCATATGTGTCTTCACCTTCGATTTTGTATCCGGCATATTTCACGTTCTCCGTTGAGCAGATCACCTTATAGCCGTCAGGCAATACTTCAATGGTGTCGCCGTGGCTCATCCATACTTGGCTACCTAGGGGGACATCCTTCATCAGAGGATTACTGCTGTCTATATAGTTAAGGTTGGCACGACCATACTCGCGGATTTTGCTTTGCTGCACACGGCCGCCACCCCATTTAGCCAGATATTGTGCCCCATAGCACACAGCAAGAAGAGGTAACTTTCCTTTGATGTTCTTCATGTCGGGCACGGGAGCATCGGGGGCGTTGCAGCTGAATGGACTGCCGGAAAAAACGACACCCTTCACGTCATCACCGAGAGTTGGGATTTTATTGAAAGGGTGTATTTCGCAGTACACATGCTGCTCTCTGATTTTGCGTGCTATGAGTTGAGTGTATTGAGAGCCAAAGTCTAAAATAATGATGGTGTCCATACATGTATAATATTTAAAAATGCAAAAGTACAAAAAAGGATTTGAATGGCAAAATTTTTTTTGGCAAAAAATGTCATTTTGTTTTTTTATGATTTTTATTTTACGGTCAGTTGCTTTTTTTTGTATTTTTGCATTTTATTTTGATATGCTGGATTGGAAAAAATATATATTAAACAATGGGCTGACGGTGCTGACTCACGAAGCGTTGGACACACCGCTGGCAACAGTCAATGTGCTTTACAATGTAGGAGCTCGCGACGAGGATCCTAATCGCACAGGTTTTGCCCATCTGTTTGAACACTTGATGTTTGGCGGCACAGAACGGGTGCCGGACTATGATGCCGTGGTGAGCTCTTTGGGAGGTGAAAACAATGCTTCCACAAATAATGACATCACCAATTATTATGTCACCCTTCCTGTCGGCGGATTACAGACAGCCCTGGAACTTGAGGCAGACAGGATGAACGGCTTGAATTTGACACAAAAGTCGTTGGAGGTGCAGCAGAAAGTAGTAAAGGAGGAATACAACCAGCGTTATATGAACCGTCCTTATGGAGATGTCTGGCTGTTGTTGAGACCCTTGTGTTTCACCGTCAGTCCCTATCGGTGGTCTACTATCGGTGCCGATATTAGGCATGTTGAGGAGGCGACGCTGGAGGATGTGAAAAACTTCCATGATCGGTTTTATCGGCCTGACAATGCCATTCTCGCCATAGCTGCACCTTTGACACATGAAGAGATGGTTGGAATGGCAGAACGGGCGTTCGGCACGCTGCTACTTCCGCGAAGACGTGTTGATGGAGACAGATGCTTCGCTCAGGAGAGGAAATATCCGCAAGAGCCGCCACAGACTGCGGCTCGAAAGCTGGAGCAGTTTCGCGATGTGCCATCGGATGCTGTCTATATGGCATGGCCTATGTGTGATCGGTTTGATGCTGACTTTCAAGCTTGCGATTTAGTAAGTGATATCTTGGGAAGTGGTCATTCAAGTCGGTTGTACAGGAATATGGTGAGTGATGGCCGGTTGGTCTCAGAAGCAGATGCATGTATTACCGGTGACGCAGGACAGGGTCTATTGATGGTGAGTGCTAAAGTTTGTGAAGGTGTAAATCCAGAAGAGGTGGTGGATACAATTAGAAAAGAGGTTCATAATTTGACGGAGAATACTGTTGATGAATATGAGTTGGGTAAGGTGGCTAACCGATACGAGAGTACATTCGTCTTCTCTCAATACAAGGCTTCGGATCGGGCAATGGGCTTGTGCTATTATACATGGCTTGGTGACACTTCTTTGATGAATTTGGAGCCCGAAGCTTATCATCGGGTGACACCGGATGGGCTTCGACAGGCTGCATGTAGGCTTTTCCGTGAAGAAAACGAGAATGTTTTGATAATAAAAAAGAGGAAATGAGACATGGGGTTTTACAATGATTTGAAGACGGCATTCAGGGATGTGAAGGACAGGATAAAAAGAATAAACTACCGTCCTGCCATATCCGCTGTGAGTGCAGCGATGCACAAGATTGTGTTTGAATGGCTGATGCCCAAGCGTTACAGAAATTTGACACGCAAAGAGATTTTTGAGATTATTTTCAAGAGCGATACTCCGGCGGGTAAGAAGTTCGATGTGTGGCTGTTGGTGCTTATAGTAGCCAACATCATTCTATTGGTTCTCGACAGTATGCTTGGCTCTACGGATACAATGACTTCCGGAGCCCACAGATCTTTTTCGTTCTGGATAATGAAGGTTCTAGAGTGGGGATTTACAATACTGTTTACATTTGAATACTACCTCCGAATCTACTGCTTGAAACACCCGTCAAAATATGTCTTCTCGTTCTGGGGAATCATCGACTTTTTGTCGATATTCCCGGCTTATCTGAGTCTCTTTATCCCTGCTACCCAAGCCTTGACTGTGTTGCGTCTATTGAGGGTGATGCGTATATTCCGAATTTTCAAGATGGAACGTTTCCAGATAGAAGCCTTCCATCTGATGAATGCTCTTCGAAACAGTGCGGTCAAGATTATGATATTCATGATGGTAGTGATGGTTGCTGCCGTAATTTTGGGTACTATTATGTATGCAATTGAAGCTGACAAGAATCCTGTTTTTAAGAGTATTCCCACGGGAATTTATTGGGCTGTGGTGACAATTACAACGGTGGGCTATGGCGATGTGGTTCCGGTGACATCGGCAGGACAGTTTCTCTCGGTAGTAGTGATGTTGTTAGGTTACAGTGTGATAGCTGTTCCTACAGGCATCATTGCCGGAGAAACAATGAAGGAGTATAAAAAGAAGGAAAAATGACAAAAATACTTATAACAGATCAAACCCACGAAGTGCTGGAACAGCGTTTGCGTAGTGCGGGATTTGATGTGTCGGTGGAATTGAATCACGATTACGAATCACTTGTGAGGGCATCGCAGGATTGCGAGGGACTGGTGGTTAGAAGCAAGGTTCATATCGATAAAACCTTTATTGACAGGGTCCCCTCGCTGCGATGTATTGGAAGGGTAGGTGCCGGCATGGAGACTATAGATGTGGACTATGCAGAGAAACATGGAGTCCGCTGTCTCAATTCTCCCGAGGGGAACCGCGATGCAGTAGGGGAACACACTGTGGGTTTGTTGTTGGCAATGTTGAACAATGTTGCGCGAGCAGACGCTGAGGTTCGCCGTGGTCTCTGGCAACGCGAAGCCAACCGGGGATACGAACTTGGTTCTATGACTGTGGGTATCATCGGTTTTGGTAATATGGGACATGCTTTTGCCTGTCGACTATCGGGATTCGGATGTAGGGTGGTGTTTTATGACAAATATTTGAATGGGACAGTTGTTGCGGATGGAGTTGAACGGGTCTCTTTAGAACAGCTCCAACAGGAATCAGATGTGGTCAGTTTCCATGTGCCATTGACCGAGGAGACTTTTCACTATTTCGACGCTGGATTTATCGAAGTTATGAATAAACCATTCTATTTGGTAAATACAGCCCGTGGTGCTGTAGTGGATACAGAGGCTTTGGTGGTAGGGTTGAAGAGTGGGAAAGTACGTGGTGCGGCACTCGATGTGCTCGAATATGAGAATATGAATGCTGATGCTTTGGGTGCAGTACCCTCGTCGGTACAGTATTTACTACAGTCGCCTCATACCGTCCTCACACCTCATGTTGCGGGATGGACAGCGGAATCTAAATACAAGCTGGCTTCTGTCTTGGCGGACAAAATAATCAATGCATTGAAATGATAATAGTGAAGAATAGTATAGTGTCTGATGACGTGGCAGACTGTCGGTTCTGTTGTGACTTATCTTCTTGCAAGGGGGCTTGTTGTGTCGATGGTGACAGTGGCGCCCCTCTGATGGAGGAGGAAGTGGGAAAAATCGAATCGGTGCTGCCTCAGGTAATGTCGCAAATGACAGAAAAAGGAAGGCTGGCAGTGGAGCAGCAGGGTGTGGCAGTGCGTGACAAAGATGGAGACTTGGGGACTCCTCTCATTGACGGTGGTGCATGTGCTTTTATCATACCAGGCCCCTCTGGATGCTCTTTCTGTGCTTTGCAGAATTACTACAAACCGGTGAGCTGTCACCTTTACCCGATAAGGGTGGAGGATTTTGGTGAGTTTACGGCAGTAAACTATCATCGTTGGGATATATGTCGCGGTGCCAAAGACAAAGGAACTCCTCTGTATGTGTATCTGAAAGAGCCGTTGATTCGTCGTTTCGGGCAAGAGTGGTATGATGAATTGCTCGAACAAATCGAACTTAGAAAAGCGGAGATGGAGCACAATAAGTATTGACAAATATCGTTATCGTTCCTGAAAAAGACTAAAGAGAAATCCTTTATGGACAATGTAAAGCAAAAGAGGCTGGCAATCATCCTTGTGGCAGCAATAATTATTGTTGACCAAATAATAAAAGTACTGGTAAAGACACACATGACCATTGGTCAAGATATCATGCTCATTGGAGAGTGGTGTCGTTTGCATTTTATAGAAAATAAAGGTTTTGCATTTGGAATGGCTTTTGGGGGGATGGCAGGGAAAATCATCCTGACACTATTTCGCGTTGTCGCGTCGGGTTGGATAATCTGGTATCTTGGCAGGTTGCTTAGAAAAAATGGCGTCCGCACATTGTTCGTCATATCCCTGGCTTTGATTCTTGCAGGTGCTTTAGGTAATATTATAGATAGTTGCTTCTATGGCCTTGTCTTCGACAAGAGCGGCCCTTACGACGTGGCTACGTTGTTTCCGGCGCAGGGGGGATATGCCCCGTTTTTCCAAGGCAAGGTCGTTGATATGTTCTATTTCCCCCTCTTTGAATTTGACTGGCCTTCGTGGATTCCATTTGTAGGAGGCGACCATTTTGAGTTCTTTAGTGCCATTTTTAACTTTGCTGATGCATCCATCACAATTGGCGTGATTTTACTAATTATAGAGCTCGTTTTTTTCTATGACAAGGATGCAATGAATGTGTGGGATAAAAAAATATCTGAAAGAAAATAGTTGATAATCAGTCGAAAGAAAGTGCTTTTTTGGGGATTGTGAAAAAAAAGTTTTGCCAGTTGCTAAAATCTTTGTACTTTTGCACTCGATTTGAGTGATTAAATCCGATGGCGTCGTAGCTCAGTTGGTAGAGCGAAGGACTGAAAATCCTTGCGTCACTGGTTCAAATCCAGTCGATGCCACACAGAAAAGAAGACTCAGTGAAGGGTCTTCTTTTCTTTTTTGTTTCTGCCACCCACAATATCCAGATTGTTTTATCGTTATTTTCTTACTTTTCAATCTTACAATGTGCCATGACACGCTTAATGGTAGTAGATGACGAGCAGGATCTTTGCGAGATTCTCCGGTTTGACCTGGAAGCTGAAGGCTACGAAGTAGAGACGGCCAATAGTGCCGAAGAGGCTCTGCAGAAGCTTGAATTCCAAGTGTCTAAAGTGGAGCTCCTGCTGCTCGATGTGATGATGGATCGCATGTCGGGCTTTGAGTTGGTGGAAGAGTTGCGCCGTCGAGGAGACCAAACACCCGTTATTTTCCTTACGGCTCGTGATACTCATGAAGACCAGATGCAGGGTTTCGGTGTCGGCGCTGACGACTATATAACTAAACCATTCTCCTTCGACACTGTTTTGGCGCGTGTCAAAGCTGTTCTCCGCCGTACCAGTCCAGCCAATCTGACCGTCTTGGCTAGTCTGACCAAACGAGAACACCTAATCCTGCAACTTTTTCAGCAACATCCAGGGCGATTCTTCTCTCGCGAGGAGATTCTCGAAGCTGTCTGGCCAGGCGATGCATTGGTTGGTGAACGTTCGGTGGATGTACATATTGCACGACTGCGTAAGAAACTCGGGACAGAGGGGCAACATATTGTGAACAAAACAGGATTTGGATATGGATTGGTCTGATGTTATTTTACTTGTGCTTGTAGTGGCTATCTTGGTACTTTACATCCGCCTTATGCGCAAGAATATGCGTTTGCGTCAGATGGCAGATGAAGCCAACCGTCTACGATGCGAGGCTGAAGCAGCATGGAAGCGTAACCGACAGTTGAAACAAGAGATGACCTCCAATATTGCCCATGAACTGAAGACTCCCGTAAGTTCCATCCGGGGTTATTTGGAAATACTGCTTGGCGATAAGCCTGTCGACGACGAACGCCGCCGCCACTATTTGCAGCGGAGCTATAGTCAAACCCTTCGTCTCTCCGATCTCATTCAAGATGTGTCGATCATAAACAAGCTGGAAGAAAGTGCCGATCTCTTCCCTCGCACAGTTGTGGATGCTGCTGGGGTGGTGGTTGAAGTTATTAACGACCTCACCGATAAAGCGTCCTTACAATCCATCACCATCAGCAATAACCTGCCTCCCATGCCTCTCACAGGCAACCATGAGTTGCTCTACAGTATCTTCCGTAACTTGGTGGAAAATAGTATTGCCTACGCTGGTGAGAATATCAGTATTGTCATCGAAACATACAAAGAAACCCCTAGTCACTTTTTTATTCATTATTATGACACGGGTAAAGGTGTGGCCGATGAATATCTCTCGCGCCTCTTCGATCGCTTTGTCCGCATCGACGAAGGCCGTTCTCGCCAGAACGGCGGCACAGGTCTTGGCCTCAGTATCGTCAAACATGCAGTCCTTTTCCATGGCGGCGAAATTTATGCCAAGAACCGTCAGGAAGGAGGTTTGGAGTTTTTTTTCTCTTTGAAAAAAAACTCCAATTAGGAATTAGAAATTAGGAATTATGAAGGATGACAATGCAATAAAAACAAAGAGCGAGGATTTCGCGGTGCGTATTGTTGGGTTGTATAAATATCTTGTGGAGAAGAAAGCCGAATATGTAATGTCGAAACAGATGTTGCGTAGTGGTACAAGTGTGGGTGCAAATATAAGCGAGGCACTATGTGGGATCTCAAGAAAGGATTTTCTGTCGAAGATGTACATTGCCTTCAAAGAATGTAACGAAACCAAATATTGGATAACCCTGTTATATAGAACGGAATATATTTCAGAAAAAGTCTCAATAATGAATGATTGTGAGGAATTGCTGCGCATGTTGAGTAGTATAACCAAAACGACATCGGGCAGCATTAATTCCTAATTTCTAATTTATAATTCCTAATTATGTTTGTTACAAACATCCAGATTCGATTCAACGACGTGGACCAGATGGGTCATGTCAACAATGCCGTCATCATGGAATACCTTGACCTGGGTAAGGATTCTTTTTTCTCGAGCCACGGTTTGTCGCCCACGAAGAGTGACTTTACTGTCATGGTGGTACACTATGATGTCGATTTCAAGGCCCAAATTCATTACCATGACAGCATCCATGTGGAGACTGGAATCGAGAAGTTTGGCACCAAGAGCCTCACCGTCCTCCAGCGCATCATCAATACCGATAACGGTGTCGTATGTGTCGAGTGCCGCACTATCATGTCTGGCTATCGTCGCAGCACCACTTCTTCGGCAGTGATTCCTGATGAGGTACGCCAATGGCTCAGCAGGACATAGTTTTTTAAGCAACCTTGACACGCTAGTCCAAAAAGAAAGCCGCTTTTCAGCGGCTTTCTTTCATTGCTTCCAACTCAGCCTTAAGGTACTGGCCGGTGAAGTTGCTCGTTTGTTTGGCAAGATCTTCTGGTGTTCCGGCGAAAGTGATTTGTCCGCCGGCACGTCCACCGTCGGGGCCGAGGTCGATGACCCAGTCGGCCACCTTGATGACGTCCATGTTGTGCTCGATGACCAGAACAGTGTTGCCTTTGTCCACAAGTTTCTGTAGCACGCCAAGTAGAATACGGATATCCTCGAAATGGAGGCCTGTAGTGGGCTCGTCAAGGATATAAAGGGTTTTGCCTGTATCAGTGCGGCTGAGCTCGGTGGCAAGCTTCACACGCTGGGCTTCGCCACCACTGAGTGTGGTGCTCTGCTGTCCAAGGGTGATATATCCGAGCCCCACCTCTTGCAGGGTTTTGAGTTTGCGGTGAAGTTTGGGCATGTTCTCAAAAAACTCCACAGCTTCATTGACGGTCATGTCGAGCACGTCAGAGATGGACTTGCCTTTGTAGCGTATTTCCAGCGTCTCCCGATTGTAGCGTTTGCCACCACAGACTTCACACTGTACGTAGACATCTGGCAGGAAGTTCATCTCGATAGTGCGCAGTCCGGCTCCCTTGCAGTGTTCACATCGGCCGCCGCTGACATTGAACGAGAAACGCCCTGGTTTGTAGCCGCGGATACGTGCTGAGGGTAGCTCGGCAAAGAGCCTGCGTATATCGTCGAAGAAGCCGGCATAGGTGGCGGGATTGCTACGTGGAGTGCGACCGATGGGACTTTGGTCGATCTGTATGACCTTGTCTATAGCCTCCACACCTTCAATGCTTTTGTAAGGTAGGGGGGCTCTCAGCGAGTGATAGAAATGTTGGCTGAGAATGGGTTGAAGGGTGTCATTGATAAGGGTACTCTTGCCAGAACCGCTGACCCCGGTGACACAAACAAAGAGACCCAGAGGAAGATCGAGATCTACACCACGAAGATTGTTTCCTGTGGCACCTTTTAAGAGCAGGTGCTCGCGACCGACATTGACTCTCCGCTCAGGGAGGGCGATGTCGCGCTTTCTTGAAAGGTAGTCGAGTGTTATGCTCTGGGTGTTCTGTTTACTCCGAGTATTCTGATTATTCGGAACTCCGGAGAAAAGTATCTTGCCTCCATGCACGCCGGCACCTGGCCCTATGTCGACTAGGTAGTCGGCAGACAGCATCATGTCGCGGTCGTGTTCGACAACGATAATGGAGTTGCCGAGGTCGCGAAGCTGTTTAAGGCTCTCAATGAGACGCTGGTTGTCGCGTTGGTGAAGGCCGATGCTTGGTTCGTCGAGAATGTAGAGCACGTTGGTAAGCTGTGAGCCTATCTGTGTGGCTAGACGTATGCGCTGTGCTTCTCCGCCGCTGAGACTCTTGGAACTGCGGTTCATGGAAAGGTAGCCCACGCCGACATTGTTGAGAAATGAGAGTCGCTTGAGGATTTCTGTCAGCACTTCGTGTGCCACCGTGGCATCGCGTTTGTCAAGCTGCGGCTCAAGGTTTTGGAGCCACTCCTGAAGCTCCAGCAGATCCATGTCAGCCAGTTGGCCGATATTCTTATCGAGGATGCGGAAAGCAAGGCTCTCGGGCTTGAGACGGTGGCCGTGACATTCGGGGCAAGGAACGGTATTCATGAAACTGGCTACCCATTTCTGCAGTGACGAGGAAGTCTCGTCGAGGGCGAGGTTGGCCATATAGGTTACAATACCGGGAAATTCGCTGAGGTAGCCAGGATCTTCGGGATCTTCGATGCCTGTGAAATGGTTGCTGCCATAGAGTATGGCGTTGAGAGCCTCGTCGCTGAGGTCGCTGACGGGAGTGTCGAGGGTGAAGTCGTAGTGTCTGCCCATCAGTTCAAGCTTGCGGTAGACATAGTTGGTAGGCGAGTATTTCCCCAAGACCTCGATAGCTCCTTCTTTGATGCTCTTCTTGGGGTCGGGGATGAGTTTCTGCATGTCGAGCTGAGCCACTTCGCCTAGACCGTTGCAGTGGGGACAGGCACCATAGGGTGAGTTGAAAGAAAACGTATTGGGCTCGGGTTCGGGGTAGGAGAGTCCTGTGTCAGGATCCATGAGCATGCGGCTGAAGTGGCGTACAGAACCGTCTTCGTTGTTAAGGATAATAAGGATACCCTTGCCTTGACGGAAGGCTGTCTGGACGGCTTCGCGTAGACGTGTGGCATTGCGGTCGGCACGCAGGCGGTCGACCACCAGTTCGATGTCGTGTACCTTGTAGCGGTCCACCTGCATTTTGTAGGTGATTTCCTTTATCTCGCCGTCAACACGGACTTTCAGAAAACCTTTTTTTGCCACCTGCTCGAAGAGCTCGCGATAGTGACCTTTACGTCCTTTGACAAGGGGGGCAAGAATCATTATATCACGGCTTCCGTATTCTGAGGTGATGATATCCAGTATTTTATCCTCACTGTATTTCACCATGGGTTTGCCACTGACGATGCTGTAGGCTTTGCCGATGCGAGCATAGAGCAAACGCAAGAGGTCATAAGTGTCAGTGAGAGTGCCCACGGTGGAGCGAGGGTTGTTGTTGGTGCTCTTCTGTTCGATGGCGATAACAGGGCTCAGCCCCTCGATGAGATCTACGTCGGGCCGTTCCATGTTGCCGATGAAGTGGCGGGCATAGGCTGAAAAAGTCTCCATATAACGCCGCTGTCCTTCAGCGTGGATAGTATCGAAGGCAAGACTCGACTTGCCACTGCCACTGAGGCCTGTGAAAACCACCAACTTGCCTCGTGGTATTTCAAGATCTATGTTCTGCAGATTGTGCTCGCGGGCTCCCAGTATCTTTATCTTGTTGTCCATCAGATGCTTTTTATCAGTGATGTGTCGTGGTTGCCTTTGACAATGGTATTGTATTCGGTACCTTTTTTAGTGGGGATACGTACCTTATAGGTGCTACCACCTTTATTCTTCAGTTTATCGGTGGTGAGCCATGGATTCATGGTGCGGAGCATCTTGTAGCTGGTGCCGTGGTCGATAGCGAACTGCACCAGGTCGACATCCTTTCCGCTGAGTTCCACCTCATCGTATGGCAGTTCGGGGTAGGTGTCGCAGCGTCGCACGAAGTAGCCGTAGTCTTGTGGGTGTTGCATGATGAGTTTGAGTGCCAGAATACGATAGATATAACGTTGAGTCTCGCGGTTTAGCAGAAGATCGTAGTAGCTTTTCTGCTGTTGGTTTGAGAGCCTCTTTTCTAGACCTCCTTCGCCACAGTTGTAGGCCGCGGCGGCATTGGTCCAATTGCCTAGGCGGTGTTTGAGGTATTTCAGGTATTTGCAGGCAGCGCGTGTGGAGGCTTCGAGGTCGTTGCGCATGTCAATCTCGTCATTGATTTCGAGTCCGTATTTCTGGCCTGTGGTTTTCATGAACTGCCAGTAACCTTGTGCGCCGGCAGGGGAGGTGGCATTCTGTAGATTGCTTTCAATAACGCAAAGGTATTTGAAGTCCAACGGGACATTTTCTTCTTTCAGGATGCGTTCGATGGTAGGGAAGACACGGGTGGCTCGTTTGATATTGAAAAGGGTGCTGCTCTGATAGTACATATTGGAGACCAGTTCACGGTCAAGGCTCTCGCGGACATACCACAGGTTCAGTGGAACCCGTTCGCCACAGAAATAGAGTGTGTCGGGTATTGTAGGGGCATAGATGCGGTAGTCGCTTTTGATGGCTTTGGCGTGGAGTTGTTCGCTGTCTTCTTTCCGTGAGGAAAAAATAAAGGCTTCTCCGGCGATAGCCAACGAAGCCAGTATAATGGCAGCGATAGATAGTTTGTTCATAACAATAGTTTTACATGGTTACTGAGTCGACAATGAAATCGGCCACATCTTTTTTTGACATCAAGCCTGTCTCTTTGCGATTACCGTCGGCGGCGAGAAGGGTCACCTTGTTGGTGTCTACGCCGAATCCTGCACCCTTGTCGCGTAGAGAATTCATGACAATGAAGTCAAGGTTTTTGCGTTGCAGCTTTCCTTGGGCATTTTCAAGTTCGTGGTCGGTCTCGAGGGCGAAACCGATGAGTCGCTGTCCCTCTTTTTTCATGCTGCCCAATGTGGCCAGGATATCTGGGTTTTGTACAAGTTGCAACGTCATGCCGTCGTCGCCTTGTTTTTTCAGTTTATGGTCGGCACACTCAGCAGGGCGGTAGTCAGCCACAGCTGCCGAGAGGATGGCTCCGTTGCAGTGTGGAAATGCTTCGGTGGCGGCGGCATACATCTCACGTGCACTTTCGACGCTGGTACGATGGATGCGTGGATGGCTGATAGTAAGGGCGGTGGGCCCGGTCACCAGTTCCACGTCCGCTCCAGCATCAGCCAGCGCCTGCGCCAACGCGAAGCCCATTTTTCCACTGCTGTAGTTTCCGATAAAGCGCACCGAGTCAATGCGCTCGTAGGTTGGCCCGGCAGTAACAAGCCAGTGTTGGCCCAGGAGTTTCTTTTTGTGTTGCAAAGCCTTTGCAACACATGCTACGATTTGTGCAGGCTCGGCCATACGTCCGGTACCGCTAACACCGCATGCCAATTCCCCTTCCTCGGGCCCCACCATGAGGATGCCCCGGCTTTTGAGGGTTTCAATGTTGTGTTGCACGGCAGGATGAGCCCACATCTCGCAATTCATGGCTGGAGCCATGATTACAGGCTTCTGCGAGAAGGCCAGCAAGAGTGTAGATAAGGCGTCGTCGGCGATGCCGTTTGCCACTTTGCCGATGATGTTGGCAGTGGCAGGGGCGACAATGAGCATCTCTCCCCACTCCTTGAGGGAGATGTGTTCGGTACGCCCTGAGGCAAAGAGGTCATTATAGAGCGGTGCACCACTTACGGTCTCGAGGGTTACCCTGGTGACGAACTGCAGCGCGTGGTCTGTGGCGGCACAGCGTACCTCATGGCCTGCTTTGATGAGCAGACGTACCAGCTCGGGAGTTTTGTAGGCCGCGATACCTCCAGTGATGCCGACGATGATTCTCATTAACACTCAAGTATTTAAGTGTTCACACAATTAGTCGTTAGCAATCTCGGCCTTCTTGATTTCCTCGTCAAGGGCTTCAGCCTGTTTCTCTTCCAGACTCTCTTTGGCAGGGTTACGGAAATAAATCTGACCTTCGAGGTACTCTTCCGTGGCTTCAAGGGTGGGTTTGGGTTGCTGCTCGTAGCGTCGTACAATTTCAATCTGCTCACGGTTCTCATACATCTCGTCGACGGTGTCGTTGCTCGACTTGAAGTCGTCGATTTTGTTGTGTAAATCACGCTTCTCATCAATGGCGATCTGATTGGCACGCTTGGTGAGCACGGCCACGGTCTCATAGATGTTCTCGGTTCCTTGGCTGAAGTCGCCTGTGTTTCTGGTAATGGTGGTGTTCACCACTTTCTTCTTCTTCTCTTCCATGATTCTATATTCTGTTTTTTTGATTTCAGTTTTATTATTTTTCTATTTCCGCCATGAGGGCTCGGGTTTTGGTGTAAATGTCCTGTGCTGCGGTTATGTATTTCGAGTTGGAAAAGCTGCTGCTGAACTTGTCGAAGTCGTTGATCACCTGTTGCAAGCGTTCGTACATCTTGTCCTCACGGCTGTTGGAGGCGTAGCGAAAACTGGACTCAAGCATGTAGTACATGGCATCTTCACGTATGGTGGCTTCTGGGTAGTTGCTCAAGAATTGCTTGAAAGACTCATAGGCTGCATGGTATTCTTCGATGAAGTAGTAGCCATAGGCTATTTCATAGTCTTTCCGAACCAGTTTCTTGCGCAATTCGTCGAGGTAGCTGTTTACTTCCGGGATACGTGTGCTGCGAGGGTATCGCTCTGCAAAGAGCTCGAACTCTTCAATGGCTTCCTTTGTCTGTTTCTGATCCAGGTTGTAATCGGGCGAATCCATGTATTTGCAGTAGGCGGAATAGTAGATGGCATCCTCGAGTTTGTCGCTGTAGGGGAATTGTTTGGCAAAACGTTTGAATTGGTATCCTGCCATGTAGTAGTCTTTCTCTTTCAAAAGCGACATACCATAGTACCAGCCAATGTTCTCTGCGTTGTCTTTGCCGCGGTAGTACATCGTCAGATTCTCGAACAACTGGGTCGCCCGGGTATATCTGCCCTCGTTGTAGTATCTCATCGCCGCAGTGTACTTGGCATCAAAATCATTGCTGTTGAGAAGCTTGTTATGGCCGTTGCAACTGGCAAGAAGTAAGCAAATTGCAGCAATTTTGAGGATATTTTTCGTTTTTTTCATAAATTGCAAAGATACGAATTTTTCCGATATTATTTTTATATAAATAAAAATTTAACAAATAAAAAGTATTTTACTCTATTTTTTTCAACCGACACAATAATCACACAGCCAAGTCCGTTATTGATATTCGAATTTATAAGACACTCGAAACCTTTTAACATTTTTACCAGTACATGTTGGATTTTTTTAGTCATATCAATTTTGTAGAGATTATTAGTGTGTTCATCGTGATGTATGCCATCATTGACATCACGGGCTCTATCCCCATTTTTATCAGCATGGAGGAAAGTGGGAAACACATTAAACCACTGCAGGCCACCACTGTGGCGCTGGGTCTCTTCTTGGTCTTTTTCTTCACCGGCGAGGCAATATTGGAGCTTTTCGGCATCGACATCGCTTCATTCGCTGTGGCGGGTGCCTTCGTACTTTTCTTGCTGGCACTGGAGATGGTAATGGGCCGAGAGTTTATAAAGAACGAGAGCACAGGCTCCGGAGCTAGCATTGTCCCCGTGGCGTTTCCACTGATAGCAGGCCCGGGAGCCATCACGGCTCTGCTTTCCTTGCGTGCCGAATATGCCACGGTGAACATCATGTTCGGCCTTCTGTTGAACCTGGTTATCGACTACATCGTTATCCGGATGCTTAAGAAGCTGCAGCGATGGCTTGGCGAGGAAGTGGTTTTTGTGCTTCGTAAGTTCTTTGGAGTCATTCTCTTGGCCATTGCATTGAAGCTCTTTGCAAGCAATATTCTCATCGTCGTAAGAAATGCAGGATTCTGACCGGAAAAAATTCCTCGACTGCAATTTTTTTGTAACTGGGAATACTAATGAATATGATTTCTCTAAATAAAAATTCATGTATATGTCTAAGAAACTCTTTTTTAGAGTCTTTGCTCTTTTTGTGATGTTTTTTGCCGCTTCTAGTTTGTGTGAAGCTCAGCCAGGTGGTTTCCCTGGAGGCCGCCCTCCCTCGGGACAGCGCCCCTCTGGTCGACCCTTCAGGCCGGGGCAGGACTGGAACAATCAGGCCGATAGCAAGAAAGCTAGCGAGGTGAAGAAGAAAAAGAAAGTCAAGGAGGGTGACACTTTCAAGGTTGTCGGCTCTCTGCGCGACTCCGTCAACGGCGAGTTTTTGGCTTTTGTCAATGTGGCTATCCTCGACTCGGTCGACAGCTCGTTTGTCAAAGGCGGTGCCACCGACTTCGACGGTCTCTTCGAAATCAAGGATGTCCCGCAGGGTGCCTACCTGCTCCGCATTTCTGCCATTGGCTACCAAAGCCGAATGATACCGTTCAAGGTGGAGAACAATACAGCTTTGGGCACTTTCAGGTTGAAGCCCGGTGCCATGACACTCGATGCAGTGGAGATTGAGGCTGAAAGACCGCTCTATGCCATGGATGGCGAGAAACTGGTTTACAATGTGAGCGAGGACCCTTCCATCCAAACCGGTACGACAGAGGATGCACTGCAGAACGCTCCTGGTGTGGAGGTCGACGTGGAAGGTAATGTGACGCTACGTGGTGTGTCAAGTGTAGAGATATGGATTAACGACAAGCCTTCGAAACTCACCGAAGAGAATCTGAAGACCTACCTCCAGACTTTGCCGGCCAATGCACTGGCACGTATTGAAACCATCACCAACCCTTCGGCCAAGTATGCTACCAGTGCCGAAGCGGTCATCAACATTGTCACCTCCGCCCATATCAAGAGCAACCAGTTTGTCTCCTTCGGTGTCAACGGTTCCAACCAGCCTTTCGTAAGCCCCTGGATCAGCTATATGTGGGCAAAGGAGAAGTTGAGTATCAATGTTTTCGCTAGCGGACGTTATTCCTATCGCGACAACGAGAGTGAAGGCTGGTCGATGCGTCGTCGGGACAACGCCGCCGGCGATGGTTACGACACCACTTTCTACCAGACAGACACCTCGGCTTCCGGCAACCGCTCCTACAGCGGCAATATCTTTGTGAACGTCAACTATGAGATTGACTCGTCCAGCGAATTATCTGTCGATGGTGGCGGCTTCCTCAACTACAACAAGAGCTACTCCGACCGCAACACCGAGCAGTTCTATCTCACCGCGCCTCTCGACACCCTTGCCTACGGCATCTCCGATACCACCACCTCGCCCTCTGGTTTCGGTCACTTCGGCGCCGACTGGACCAAGAAGTTCGACAACGAGGGTCACAATCTCCGCATCGGCGTCAACTCGCGCTTCTCACGCAACGCCAGCGATGAATACTACAACCGCGTATATACTATCTATAATCTCCCTGCCGACGAGCACCGCTACCTCATGACCCGCAACTACAACTACGGATTCAACCTCGATGTGCGCTACAATCGGCCTTACTCCAAGGATGGCGAGCTCAGCTATGGTCTCCGCGCCGACTTCCAGAACACCGACAACGACTACAAGCGCTACAACGACCACGACGGCACCGTTGTCGATGCGCTGCGTACCTATCATTTCGACGGAGAGGAAGCAGGTGTCAACGCCGACGTCAACTGGACCCACCGCTGGGGTGGCTTCACACTCAGCACTGGCCTAGGCTACAATTTCGGCAAAACCTACTACAATTATTCCCTCAACCCTAGGACCGACGAGAATACTTTCTATACCCACTCCTTCCGCCCTTCCATCCACCTCACCTACCGTACCGAAGACATGCACAATTTCAAGCTTAACTATTCTATGCGTATGTCGCACCCCGGAGAGGAAAACCGCACATCGTTCCGCATCTATGGTGAGGACTCCTACCGTACCGGCAACCCCAACGGGCTGGACCCCAGCTATACCCACAGCATGGAAGCCGGATGGCAGAAGTTTTTCGAGCGTTTCGGCAACATCGGCATCGAAGGCTACGGTCGCCTCTCCACCAATGAGATATCCAACCTCACTGACGCTGAGTATGACGCCATTCTTGACCGCATCGTCTCCTATACCATGCCTTACAATATGGGCACCTCCTGGCGCTATGGTGCCAACCTCAACATGACCTATCGTCCCAGCGGCTTCTTCAACGTGCGTCTCTACGCCAACCTCTACGACTACGGCTACCGCATGGAGTATGACCGCAACTACAACGGCGTGTTGACCCACCAGATCGACGAGCGCGACAAATGGTCGTGGAGCGTCCGTGTTAATGCCTGGGCCAAGGTCTTCGACCAGTACCAGGTTACCATGTCTTTCAACTATTCTTCGCCCACCATCAGCCTCATGAGCGAACAGAAAGCTCGCTACTGGTTCAATATCGGTGCCCGCAGCGACTTCTTCAACCGCAAGCTCTCGGTCTTCGTCAACATTCAGGACCTCTTCAACTGGGGCGCCCGCTACGGCTTTGGTTCAGAGAATACCAACCCCTACTACCTCTCCAGCAGCACCAACAAGATGCTCAACTCCCGCTACATCTCTGCTGGCATCACTCTCCGCTTCGGCAAACTGGAACTCGAAAAGGGCGCCAAGGAAGGAGACGGAGAGACAGGCGATACATTAAATTGAAAATTGAAAAACGAAAAACAGACCGACTTCTGCCGGTCTGTTTTTCGTTTGGAAAAGCCATGTTTATTTCAGCGCCATGCCGCTGTTCCAGGCTTTGCCTATGCTGTCGGCGATGGTGAAGTAGTTGAGACTGGAGGCGTCCCACACCAGCGGGTTGAGCTTCTTGATGTCGATCTTGCCGTCGGTGAGGATGGCGGGGTCGGCCACGGCGTTGACGATTTCGCCCACGACGAAGGCGCCGCCATTGCCGCGTTCAATCATCTCCACCACTTTGCACTCCATGGCCAGGGGGTACTCGTCGATGACGGGGGCGTTGACGTTTGCGCTCTTGGTGCAGTGGAAGCCCACGTGGGCCACTTTGTCCTTCACGTCGCGGCCGCTGGCGATGCCGAAGTAGTCGCTCTCGGCCACCGTGCGGGCGTCGGCATAGCTGAGGGTGAAGGCCTTGTTGAGGCGCAGGTTGTCGGTGGTTTGGTGGCTGCTGAGCTGGAAGCAGACCTGGTTGCCCTCGTACTGGCCACCCCAGGCGGCCATCATCACGTCGGGATTGCCCTCGGCGTCGTAGGTGGCGATCATCAGTGCCGGCTGCGGCGTGACATAAAGTTTGGCGCCCATATTGACGCGCTCGTTGACGTTCTTCAGTTCCATTCTTGTATTGTTATTATTGGTTATTTGTTCTTCGTTGACAGGCTCCTGTTTGGTGCCGCAGGCGGTGAAGAGGAGCGCTGAGGCAGCGAGGGTAAATAATGTCTTTTTCATTAGATTCTTTCTTTTAATATTAATGTTCTATTAACGTCGCCGAGGGCGTTTTATTGTGTTTTTTGCCCTCTGTTTGAAAAAAATATTTTGCCGTGTGTAGAAAATGTTGTATTTTTGCATCGTCAAAAACGCAGTGCATTGTATATGAAGAACACTATAAAAACCCTGATGGCGGCAATGTCGCTGACCTTGCTGCTGGCGGCCTCGTCGTGCAGTAAATACGAAGGCCCCAACCTTATTGAACGGACACCCGTTTCGCTTGAGAACACCACATGGAAGTATCAGAAAATTGACAGTGTGACGGTTGTCGATAGCATTACGGAGGAGAATATCAAAATAGATAAGTTATCGTATAATTATGTGATTTTCGGCCCCGACAACCTAGGAAAAACGAAAACGGGTTTCTACTCGGTGACGGGTCCCGGATACATCAAGGCCGTCGACACCGTGATAGACATGAAGTATACCTATTCTATCCCCCAGGGGGTGATGGTCGTCAGGGTGCGCGACATGAACACCATGCAATGGAAGAACGAGGAGTATCCATTCACGGTGAATGACACACTCCTCGTCTTAGATAATCTTACCTATATCCGTCAGTATTAAATCATCTCAACCGAACGCTTGAGGAACTTGCTCAAGGCTTCGCCTTTCAGCAGGCCGTTGGCCAGCAGGGCCAGGTCGGTGAGCTGGTGAACGAGGTCTTTCTGCTTGGCCTCGTCAGTCTCGTTGAGGACACGGCCGATGAGCGGGTGGTTGATGTTGACCACGAGGTTGTAGCTCTCCGGCAGCTCGCCGTAGAAGCCCATGCCGCCGCCGGAGGTCTGCGCCATCTCGCGGTAGCGGCGCATGAACTCGCTCTGCGTCACCTGCATAGGGGCGTCGCTCTCCTCGAGGCTCTCGAGCTGCACGGTGAAGCGCTGCTTGTCGATTTCGCCCTCGATGATGGGCTGCAGCTTCTCCTTCTCCTCCTTGCTGAGCTTCTCGGGGATGCTGTCGTCGTGGGGGATGAGTTTTTCGACGGTGTCGCTGTCGACACGCACGAAGCGGGTCTTTTCGATTTTCTGCTCGAGCAGGTTGATGAAGTGGCTCTCCAGCGGGCTGTCCATGAGCAGCACGTCGTAGCCTTTGGCTTTGGCCTTCTCGATGTAGGCGTGCTCCTCCTCGGCGTTGCTGGCGTAGAGGTAGCAGACGGTCTTGTCCTTGTCGGTTTGCAGGGCCTTGATTTTCTCGCGGTAGCTGTCGAGGGTGTAGTAGCTGCCGTCGACACCCTTGAGCAGATAGAACTTCATGGCGCGCTCGCAGAATTTCTCATCCGTCAGCATGCCATACTGGACGAAGATCTTGATGTCGTCCCATTTGTCCTCGAGGGCGCTGGCTGCGTCAGCCTTTTCGCCCTCCGCGGGCACGCGGTCGCCCTCTTTCTTTTTGCTCATTTCTTCGAGCTTGTCGGCCACTTTCTTGCTGATGTGCTGCGATATCTTCTTCACGTTGCCGTCGCTCTGGAGGTAGCTGCGGCTGACGTTCAGAGGGATGTCCGGCGAGTCGAGCACGCCGTGCAGCAGCATCAGGTAATCGGGCACCACGCCCTCGACCTGGTCGGTGACGAAGACCTGGTTGCAGTAGAGCTGTATCTTGTTGCGGTTGGGGTCGATGGTCTTGCGCACCTTGGGGAAGTAGAGGATGCCGGTGAGGTTGAAGGGGTAGTCGACGTTGAGGTGTATCTGGAACAGCGGCTCCTCGAAGTTCATGGGGAACAGCTCGTGGTAGAATTTCTTATAATCCTCATCGGTGAGGCTGCTGGGCGATTTCTTCCAGGCGGGTTCGGGGTCGTTGATGATGCGGGGCTGCTTCTTCTCCACTCTCTTAGGCTTGCCATCTTTGTCACAATCCGTCTCGCTGTCCACCCACACGCTCTCTTCGCCGAAGCGGATGGCCACGGGCATGAAGCGGCAGTATTTTTTCAATAGCTGCAGGATGGTGCCCTCTTCGAGGAACTCCTTGCAGTCGTCGGCGATGTGCAGCACGATGTCGGTGCCGCGGTCGGTGTGCTTCTTGTCCTCCTCCATGCTGAACTCCGGATTGCCCTCACAGCTCCAGTGCTGGGCAGGCTCGTCCTTCCACGATTTGGTGAAGATTTCCACCTTGTCGCTGACCATGAAGGCGCTGTAGAAGCCGAGGCCGAAGTGGCCGATGAGGGGTTCGTGGCTGTCCTTGTACTTCTCCATGAAGTCGGTGACGCCGCTGAAGGCTATCTGGTTGATGTACTTCTCCACCTCGTCGGCGGTCATTCCGATGCCGCGGTCGCTGACGGTGAGGGTCTTCTTCTTGGAGTCGATCTTAACGTCAATAGTGAGGTCGCCCAGCTCGCCCTTGAAGTCACCGCGGGTGCTGAGGGTCTTCAGCTTCTGCGTGGCGTCGACGGCGTTGCTGATGAGCTCGCGCAGGAAAATCTCATGGTCCGAATAGAGGAATTTTTTAATCACCGGGAAGATGTTCTCGGTCTGTACGTTAAGTTTGCCTTGCATAATATCTCTGTTTTTATTTCAATCACATTAAAGAGCATAAAACAGGAATCAATATCTATGCCAAATGACACCCGTCTGCCAAAATGGCAGATACTGTTTTTTGGAGTTTGTCAATGCTGTGCCAGGTTTTCCGTCGCTCTAATCGGCAGTTTTACAAATACTTATTCGGTTATTGTTATACAAAAGAATAATATATTTGCATAATATGAAGGAAAGAAGTATTTTTGCAAATCTAAAAGTAAAACAGATAGCTATGACAAGAATGATTGTTTTATGTCTGACCCTCGGCTTGGTGGCTGGCATGGGTGGAGGCCTGAGGAATTACCAATGTAAGAAATGTGGCACGCTGGTAAAGGCCACTGGCACGCCGTCATCGCTCAACTGTCCGGCTCGTGGGTCGCACAGCTGGCAGAACCTCGGCGAGATGGGCGACGAAAACTACTGCTGTAAGAAGTGCGGCACCTGGGTGATGAGTCGCAGCCGGCCCAGCTCGTTGGGCTGCCCGGCGGGGAGTTCGCACTCATGGAACCACCTCGGTCGCGTGGGCGATGTCAACTACCAGTGCCGCAAATGCGGCCTCCTCGTCCCCAGCCAGAGGACTCCTTCGTCCTTAGGTTGTCCGCAGGGTAGTTCCCACAGTTGGACGAGGCTGGGACGATAGTTTCTTTACTTTTTGTTGAAGGGGCAGGCGAGCTGGCAGAGGTCGCAGCCTTGGGTGTAGCCGCGGACGTCGATGTCGGGCGGCAGGGGGCGCGAGTGGTGGGTGGTGTAGTAGGAGGTGCAGCGACGGACGTCGAGCATGGGCGGGCCGTCGGGAGCGATGGCCTGGTTGGGACAGGCGGCGACACATTTCCCGCATTTTGAACAGAAGTCGGTTTGTTCGGAGTATTCTGCATATTCAGAGCATTCCTCGGTAGTGACAATCTCGCCGAGGTTGACCCATGACCCCCATTCTTTGGTGATGAGGAGGGTGTGGCGGCCTATCCATCCGAGGCCGGCGCGGGCAGCCCAATGCTTGTCGGAGATGGGTACGGTGTCGCAGCAGAGCTTGCCGTCGATGCCCAACCTTTCGCGCAGAGCAATGAGCATCTGCTTGATGTCTTTATGGTAGTCGCGAGTGCGGGCGTAGGCGGCGATACCACCGATGCTGTCGGGTGGGGGATAGGCACTGACACAGCAGATGACGCTCCTGGCACCCGGGACGAGGAGCCGCGGGTCCATACGCATCGCGGCGTTGCGCTCCATATAGGCGAGGTCGCCGTGCCATCCACGGCGGAGCCATTCCTGTAGTGGGTACTCGTCATCGGCGAGCGCGTCGGCGCGTGCGATACCACAGGCGTCGAATCCCACGGCCAAAGCAGCTTGCTTTATTTCTGCACTATTCAGCATATCTGATGGCGAACTGCCCGTGTTTAACGAAACTGCGCAGTTCAATTCGCCATTTGGGTTATTCTCGATTCTTGGCTTTTTTGGAGCCTTCGTAGAGTTCGAAATGGAGGAAGCGGCAGTCGAGAGAACCGTTTTGGACGGGTATCTTTTGGGAGGGGTGGAGCCCGATGTGCTTCATGGCCTCGAAGTCGGAAGTGATGAGCCACACGTCGCAGTCTTTGCCATAGCGCTGTTTGAAGGTGTCGCCGAGTTTCTCGTAAAGGGCGTTGAGGTCTTCGACCTTGATGCGCTCGCCGTAGGGCGGGTTGGTGACGATGAGGGTCTTGCCCTCGGGGGGCTCCTGGTCGACGAAGTCTCCGATGTGGAGCATGACGTCGTGGTGGAGCTTGGTGTATTCTAGGTTGCGTTCGCACTGGTCAATGACCTGTGGGTCGATGTCGTTGCCCCAGATCTCGCCTTCGAAGTCGAGGGAGCCTATCTTGCGGTCTTCCTCGTTCTTGACGCTTTTCCATTCGCCGAGGTTGAATTCTTTCCAACGGAGGAAGGCGAAGTCGTTGCGGTAGTATTGGGCGGGTATGTTGTTGGCCATCATGGCAGCCTCGATGAGGAGGGTGCCGGAGCCGCACATGGGATCGTAGAAGTTGATTGCGTTATCGTGTGATTGCGTTATTGCGTTGTCCCACCCTGCGAGTTTGAGAAGTCCGGCGGCGAGGACTTCGTTGATGGGGGCCACACCGACACCCTGACGGTAGCCGCGTTTGTGAAGGGAATCGCCGGAGGAGTTGAGGAGGAGAGTGACATGGTTGTCACGGATGTGGAGGTTGATCTTGAAGTCAGGCTGCTCGGTATCGATGTTGGGACGCTTGCCAAAGTTGCGCCGGAAACGGTCGACGATGGCATCCTTGGTCTTGAGGGCGGCGTAATAGGAATGGGTGAAGAACTCGCCACTGGTGGTGGAGTCGATCATGAAGGTGCCGTCGACGTTGAGGAGCTTCTCCCAACCGATACGATAGACCTGGTCATAGAGCTGCTGGTCATCGTTGGCGTCGAATTCGGCGAAAGGCTTGAGGATGGCTAGGGCAGTGCGGCAGCAGTAGTTGGCGCGGTAGAGGAGGCGCATGTCGCCCTCGAATTCTACGGCGCGGGTGATGGGATTGACGTTTTCAGCGCCCAAGGCACGGAGTTCGTCGGCGAGCACCTCTTCGAGGTTGACCATGGTCTTGGCCACCATCTTAAACTTTTCTCTTGCGGTGCCTGTGTTCGGCACCACTTTCCCGTGGTTTTTCTGTATTATCATTTTTAAAAATTTGTATTCTGTCTTTCAGTTCACGCTTTGCACGGCGGCTTTTGCCTTGCAGGGTACCGTTATAGATGCTGATGTTCAGTTCGTAGCCTACCAGCAGGACGATGCAGCTGAAGTAGATCCAGATCATGAGCAGGAGTATGGTTCCTATAGAACCGTATAGCAAGTTGTAGCGGCTGAAGTTATCGATATAGAGGCTGAAGCCCCAGGTGAGCACGAAGAACATTCCCGTGGCCAGCACAGCTCCAGGCGAAAAGAAGCCGATGCGTTGTTTCTTGACGGGAGCCCAGTAGTAAACAAGCGCTATGGCTGTGAGGGTGGCCATGGAAAGCAGCAGCCACCGCCCCGTATGGAAGACTATGGAGCCAAAGGTGGAGAAAGGTATTATGCCCTTGACGAGGAGGTATCCCATCACATGCTTGTGTCCGACGAGGAGGATGAGCACCAGCACGACAAGGAGGTAGAGCACGAACGCCAGGGCGATGCAGATGCCGAAGCGCTGCAGGAAGGGTCGTTTCTCGATACTCTTGTTGGCAAAGTTGAGTGAGAGGATGAATCCATTAATGCCGTTGGCTGCCAGGATGATAGAGCCGATGAAGCCAAGGGAGAGGAGGGTGGTGTGCTTGTGGCACATGACGTCGTTGATGGTCTCATTGATGGGGGCATAGATTTTATCCGGCACAAAGCCGTCGAGACCCACAAGAAGTTCGCGTTGGACTCCCTCGAAAGGGACGAAGGCTATCAGTGAGAAAATGAAGATCAGCAATGGTGGCACTGCCGCGATGAAGGAGTAGGCCAGGCCTTTGGCACGCTGGGTGAGGGAGGCATTGAAAGCACTCATGAAGAAATAGTTGAGCACATGATAGATGGGTACGCCTTTGTGACCTGGGAGGGAGATGTTGTGGAGCTTGTAGAGCAGTTCACGCACCCAGCGCTTGTACAAAATGTGACGAGCTATGCGGTGCGCCTTTATTTTCGAGGCACGCACCAAGACCTTGGGGTCTTTGACTTTTTTCATGCTTTTGGCCAGAGCCTGACGATTGATCCGGATGGACTTGATTCGTGAGGCGCGTGACTGTACCTTTGGTTTTCTCATTTTTTCACCAAGGAGATGTCCAGACTTTTGATGTGATGGGTCAATGCCCCGACGGAGATGAAGTCGACGCCGGTTTCGGCATATTCACGGAGTGTTTTTTCGGTGATGCCTCCAGAGGCTTCGGTTTCATATTTCCCGTTGATGCGTTGCACGGCTTGACGCAGGGTGTCGGTATCGAAATTGTCGAGCATGATGCGGTCGACGCCACCATGGTCGAGGACACGCTGCAGCTCGTCGAGGTCGCGTACCTCGATTTCTATTTTCAGGTTTTTTCCTTTGGCATTCAGATAGTCGTGGGTGCGGTCGATGGCGGCCTCGATGCCACCAGCGAAGTCGATGTGGTTGTCTTTGAGCATGACCATGTCGTAGAGGCCTATGCGGTGGTTTGTGCCGCCGCCGCAGTGGACGGCGTATTTCTCAAGCAAGCGCATGTTGGGGGTGGTCTTGCGGGTGTCGAGGAGCTTGGTGTGGAGTCCGTTGAGCATGCCTACCATGCGGTGGGTCTCGGTGGCGATGCCAGAGAGGCGTTGCATGAAGTTGAGAGCAGTGCGTTCGGCAGTGAGGATGGAACCGGAATGTCCCTCGACGGTCATCAGGATCTCGCCCTTGGCGACGGCGTCACCATCGTGCTTGAGGAGGGTCACGGAGAGGCTGTCGTCCACGATTTTGAACACACGTTCGCCCACCTCGGCGCCACAGAGGATGCCATCCTGTTTGGCCACCATCTTGGCGGAGCCGCAGGCAGAAGAGGGTATGCAGGCGAGGGTGGAATGGTCGCCGTCGCCGATGTCCTCGCGGAGGGCCATTTTAATCAGTTCGTCAAGGTTGTCAATGTTCATCATAATAGTCTTGTTGTATGATAGTTATGGTTTGTTCCGCAAGAATGGTCGTTGCGGTTTCAAACATGCAAAGATACACTTTTTTTTTTGATATTTTTGTTTACTTTCAAAAAAATGCGTATATTTGCGTTTTTAAATTAAATGGTATAATAATGTCATGTAGTTCTGTATCAAAGTGAAATGGGATTGCGTGACATGAAAAAAAGAGTATGCGGATAGCGATTTCAGGAAATATAGGAGCAGGGAAGACGGAGCTGACGAGGCTGCTGTCGAGGCACTACGGCTACAGGGCTGTGTACGGACCGTCGGAAGAGAATCCCTACTTGAACAGTTTTTACGAGGACATGCGGCGCTGGTCGTTCAATATGATGGTTCATTCGCTGTATGCCGGTGTGAAGGAGCTGAGCGAGTTGGCCAAAAGCGGCGAGAGCTTCGTCCGTGACCGTTCGCTGTACGACGATGCCTATGTCTTCGCCCCCAACCTGCAGAGTATGGGACTCATGACGACGCGCGACCTGACCACCTACACCAAGATGGTGGAGGCGGTTCTGGAGTTGCTCCCCAAACCTGACCTGCTGGTATATGTGCGAGGTGATGTGCCGACATTGGTGAAGCATATCCAGAAGCGCGGCAGGGAATATGAGCGCGGCATCAGGCTGGACTACCTGACGAACCTGAATGCTCGCTATGAACGCTGGGCCTCGTCGTATGAGGGTAAGATGGTGGTGGTGGACACCGACGAGTGCGATTTTGTGGAGAACAGGGAAAACCTGGGCTTGATAATCAACAGGATCGATGCTGAGCTGGGCGGACTGTTCGGCGAGGTGGAGAGTTGATGGATGTTATTTTGATATGAAGGTATTGGCTGTTATTCCTGCACGTTACGCCTCGACGCGTTTCCCTGGCAAGCCCCTGGCTCTGCTGGGAGGAAGGCCTATTATCGACTATGCCTACCAGGTGGCAGAGGGTACGGGCTGCGTGACACGCGCCGTGGTGGCCACCGACGACGAGCGCATTTACGCCCACATGAAGGAGACTTTCGGTGAGGAGAGCGTCATGATGACCTCGACAGAGCACCGGAGTGGTACCGACCGTTGTGGCGAGGTGATGAGGACTCTCGGTCAGCGAGGTGAGCAGTACGATATAGTAGTCAACCTGCAAGGCGACGAACCTTTCGTACAACCTTCGCAACTGGAGAACCTCGTGAGATGTTTCGATGATGCGACGACGGCCATAGCCACCCTGAAGACTCGTATAGTGGATGTGGAAGAACTGGCTTCGCCGAACAATGTGAAGGTGGTGTGCGCCGCTGATGGACGGGCGCTCTATTTCAGCCGTCAGGCTATTCCTTACCGTCGTGGGGAAGAGATGGAACGGTGGCTGGACGAGGGCCTTTATTTCAAGCACGTAGGCATCTATGCTTTCCGCTGCGGCGTGCTGGCAGAGGTGTGTGCGTTGCCCCAGAGTGCGCTGGAAAACAGCGAGAAATTGGAACAGCTACGCTGGCTGGAGGCTGGATATACTATCGCGGTGCGCGAGACCCCCTGCGCCAATATCGGGATAGACACCCCTGCCGACCTTGCGTCAGCGGAAAAAGAGTTAAGAATTAAGAGTTAAAAATATGAATATAACTGATTTAATTGTTGAGTTATTGAAAGAAGGTCGGCGTGTGGAACTGCCGGGTATCGGTACGTTCGACAGCGAGGTGCTGGCACCGAGGCACGACCCGCAGACGCAGATTTATTATCCTGCCACAAGGAAGATCTTTCTCAGCAGGGAGTGCAGTGGCGACAAAGGAATTGTCCGTGCGATAGCAGAACGGGAGTGCGTGAATGAGGAGATAGCCGGACAGATGTGGCGCAATTATGTGGATGCGTTGAACGACAAGCTGTCCCTCAACGGTGAGCACCGTTTCGGTGATCTGGGAGTCCTTTCCAAGGCCGGCGAAGTGTGTGACTTCAAGATGACGGACGGTCTGGTGATAGAAGCTGGCGGCAGCGGAGAAAAGCCCCTAGAAGGTGTTAAGACATACGAACACAGTGAGGGCGAGGATCCCTTTGCACAATTCGAGGAACACTTTGAGCCCAAGCCCGAGCCTGAACCTGAACCTGAACCAGTTCCTGTTCCTGAGCCCGAACCCGAACCTATGCCTGAGCCTATGCCTGAACCTGTTCCCGAACCCGAGCCCGAAGCCAAACCAATGGAGAATCTCGAAAAACAGGCTGTCCAGGAGGATAATACAGACTGGCAGGATACGTTGAAAAAACTTGACGGACTGCCCAAGTCAAAGGCGACACTGAAAGCCGAGGCAAAAGCTGAGAAAGCACACGCAAAAGCCGAGAAGGCTCGTGAAAAGGCTGCCGCCAAGGCGGAGAAGCGTGCCCGCAAGCAGAAAAAAGAGTCCCTGCGAGAGGAGGAGCCTGTGGCTGTTCCCCCTGTTGTGGAAGAGAATCATGAGGAAAAAGAGGAGAAGAAAAAACACAGATGGTTGCTGTGGCTCCTGCTACTGTTGCTATTGTTGCTGATCGCAGGTGGAGGATACTACTATTATACCCATTATATGAAACCGTCTGCCGGCAACAATACCGATGTCACCGTCGGAGGGAAGCATCTGGATGTCTCTGCCGTCAACGACTTGACATACAACTGCGACGACCTTGTCTACAACAATGGTCAGATGAACAGGAACAGTAATCTGGTTTGTATGGCGATGAGCGGATACATCAATGATTTTCTTGCGGAGCGCAATTATACCGGTGCCAAGGTGGCGATGATGGACCGTGTCCGCCAGTATGCCGACCGCAGGATGAAAGAACTGATGGGTGACCGCTTTGCTGTGCAACGACTGATACCGTATAACGATTATGTTTCTGCTTTCTGCGAACGAGAAGGATGGAAGAAAGAGATCTATGCGGAAAAAGTACGTTATGCTGTGCAGGGTGAGTTGATGGATCCTACCCTGCTGAACGATATGCTGGAGCGGCTGGTGAACGAACTCGGCCTGCAGCAAGACGAGAAACAGCGTACGGCGGCAGAGGTGCAGCAGGTGAAACAAAAGGAACAGGCTGCGATGGATAAGAAGCGTACAGCAGAGACCCAAATGCCGGTCAATGTCAATTTCTCCAAAAACAGCAAGGAGGGTTTTGACATCATCGCCGGATTCTATGTGGAAAAGAAATCTGCCATCCAGATGACTGCCAGACTGCATTCTCAGGGATGCGACGCCTATGTCATCGAGAAAAACGACGGCTACTATGTGAGCATGGGCAGCGCACCGACACGTACCAAAGCCGAAGCCTTGTACAACCATCTCAAGAGCTGGTACGACGGCGATATTGCCATTAAGAAGTTGTAATCAAGGGAAGACGGTAGATGGGACATCATAAGCTACAGCGGTTTGCCGAGAACTTGACATTCCCCAATCTTTTCCAGGTGGGTTTCGACCAGCTGGAAAAGGAGGGCTTTGCCCTGAGAGGGAAGTGGCACGAGCATTTCGGCAATGACAATCCCATCACGTTGGAGCTGGGATGCGGAAAGGGTGACTACACCATCGCGCTGGCTCGCATACATCCTGAGCGTAACTTTATTGGTGTCGACATCAAGGGCGCACGTCTATGGCGCGGTGCCAAGACCAGCAACGAGGAGCAGATGAAGAACGTGGCTTTTATCCGCACACGCATAGAGCTCATTGACCGATTCTTCGCTCCCCGTGAGGTAAACGAGATATGGATCACTTTCTGCGACCCGCAGCTTAAAAAGCCCAATAAGCGCCTCACGTCACCCCGCTTCCTTGACACCTATGGTCGCTTCCTCGCGCCTGAAAGCGTGATACACCTGAAGACGGACTCGCAAGAATTGTACGACTATACCCTCAACGAGGTCTTGCCGATGCGAGAGGTGGAGGTGCTTTTCTGTACCGACAATCTCTATAGTACAGACTACAACGGCGAGGCCAAGCTGACGCAGACCTTCTATGAGAAGATGTTTCTCGAGCAGGGGATGCCGATCACATATATTCAGTGGAAAATGAAATAAATGACGTTATAACATAATAACGATAGAACAATAAATAAACAATAAAAAAAAACATCATTATGTCAGGACACAACAAATGGTCAAAGATTAAGAGAGCCAAAGGAGCAGCCGATGCCAAGCGCTCGAAACAGTGGAGCAATATTCTGAAGCAGGTCACCATCGCCGTGCGCGAAGGCGGTCCCGACCCCGACAGCAACCCCCGTCTGCGTTTGCTCGTGCAGAATGCCCGTGGCTGCAACATGCCCAAGGATACACTGCAGCGTTCCATCAACAAAGCCAACGACAAGGACGCTGCCCAGATGCAGGAACTCACCTTCGAGTGCCACGTGAGTCATGGTATAGCTCTCTTCATCGAGGCTCTTTCCGACAATAACAACCGCACCGTCGCCAATGTCAAAGCCATCATGAACAAGAACGGTGGCACCCTCGAGACCAACGGCAGCCTCGCCTTCCTCTTCACCCGTAAGGGTGTCTTCGTCATCCCCCGCAAGCCTGAGATGGACATCGAGGAACTCGAGATGGAACTCATCGACGGTGGTCTGGAAGAGATGGAGGCCGACGACGAGTACCTGACCCTCTACACCGCCTATGAGGATTTCGGCAATATGGTGAAGATGCTCGAACAGAAAGGTATAGAGTGTGAGAGCGCCGAACTCCAGCGCATCCCCAACACCCTGCGTCAGGTCGACACCGAGACCATTCGCAAGGTCATGAAGGTCATCGGCATCCTCGAGGAGGACGACGACGTGACCAATGTCTACCACGACATGGAGATCCCCGACGACTTCGAAGAGGAGTAGTCTTTAATGATGAATTTCGAATGATGAATTTCGAAAACGATGGATGACAATCACTCAAAATTCATGATTCATAATTCAAAATTATACTTAGTACCGACACCTGTGGGAAACCTCGGCGACATGACCTATCGTGGCGTCGAGGTTCTCCGTTCGGTCGACCTCATCCTCGCCGAGGACACCCGCACCTCCCGTGTACTCCTGCAGCACTATGGTATAGACACGCCGTTGCAGAGCTACCACATCTTCAACGAGCACCAGACGGTGGCGAGTCTCGTCGAGCGCTTGAAGGGCGGTATCTCCCTAGCTGTCATCACCGATGCCGGTACTCCCGGCATCAGCGACCCTGGATTCTTGCTTGTACGAGAGGCCGTCAAAGAGGGTATCGAGGTGGAATGTCTGCCAGGCGCCACGGCTTTTGTGCCGGCGCTCATCGACAGTGGACTGCCCTGCGACCGTTTCACGTTCCTCGGCTTCCTACCCCACAAGAAAGGGCGCCAGACGGCTATCAACGCCCTTGCCGACGAGGGACGCACCATGATTATCTACGAGAGCCCGTTCCGGCTGGTGAAGCTGCTGGAGCAACTTGTCGAGGTGCTCGGCCCTGACCGTCAGGTCAGTGTCAGCCGTGAGATCAGCAAGCTCCACGCCGAGACTGCCCGTGGCACCCTCGCCGATGTTCTGGCCCATTTCAGCCAAAAAGATGTCAAGGGCGAGATTGTAGTCATCCTCGCTGGAAACTCGTAACTTATAACTCTTAACAGCCATGCCTACCGAAGTCTTCATCTTCCGCCTTGCCTGCGCCCTCATCGCCGGCGTCATCATCGGCACGCAGCGCGAACTCAAGCAGCGTCAGGCCGGCCTCACCACCAACTCGCTGGTGGCCGTGGGTGCTTGTATATTTATATTGATAAGCGAGAGCGTCATTATGAGCGCCAAGTTGGCTGGTGGCCCGGTGAACAACGACAACCTCCGCGTCCTCTCTCAGGTGGTCACCGGTATCGGCTTCCTCGGTGCCGGCGTCATCATGAAAGACGGCCTCACCATCCACGGTCTCTCCTCCGCCGCCACCATCTGGTGCAGCGCCGCCGTGGGTTGCCTCTGCGGTTACGGCATGTGGGCCGAAGCCCTCATCGCCGTCGCTGTCGTCATCCTCATCAACTGGGGACTCAAGAGCATCGAGATTTACATCAAGAACCTCCGCCGCAGCAAACGCAACGACACTGACGACGAAGACATCGCCCGATAAAAAATATTAAATCAACAAATATTATTATGAAAAAAATCATCCCACTATTGTTAGTCGCCCTCTTTGCGACAACATTTGTCTCCTGCTCCAAGGACAACGAAGACCTCATCCTTGGCACATGGAAAATCACTGAAACCACTCGAACGGTGTATAACCACCCCATCGAATCCCATAACAGAACCACCACGGAACCCACCACCGAAGGCTACGTGAGGACTCTCACCTTCAACGAGGACAAGACCTGTGTCGCATACTACAAATATACCGACGAAGATGGAGTCGACGAAGACACCGACACCTTCACCTACTCCATAAACGGCGATGAGCTCTCCATTTTCCAAGGCTATATGGGAGTGCGCTATCACATCGACAAACTCGACAGCGAAAACCTGGTGCTCAGCGTGACTGAGGAACACACCTTTCACTACGATATCGGCGGCTCGACCATATACTACGAGAAAAATTCCATCATCATGAAGAAAATCTGACGTCCACCCATCGCCACCCCTTAAAACCCGGTACCATAAGTATCGGGTTTATCTTTATCTCAATGATTTTCTGATTGTTTAACCATTGTTTAACCATTTTAATGGTTAAACAATGGTTAAACAATGGTTAAAATGAGGTAGAACGGATTGACTTAGAGTAAGATGTAGGCTTAGGGACGCGGATGGGGAACCAGCTGCGGACCGGCTGATCAAGGCCAAGGCCATTCATATAATTATATGTAGCCAATCGCAGGGCCGCTCCCACG
>JAEEGJ010005289.1_pt1 | contig 41018 bp, 37 predicted proteins | sample 8958761 | NCBI WGS metagenome assembly JAEEGJ01 (sample SAMN16246546, study PRJNA631951) | gut metagenome | biome: gut microbiome; feature: rumen; material: RS-attached | host: Bos | place: Iran: Karaj | collected 2018-10 | reverse complement strand
AAGTGCAGTTCTTCAATACGGTAGACGGCTCGACGATGAAGGAGCTCAAGGGCACCAGCTGCTACTGCATCGACTACGTCGAGAAGTGGGAAGACGGTCAGGACCACTACGAGCAGATCGAGATCGTTTGTCAGAAGCTCGAGAACGGCGCCGTCGCTTACGATAATCCTTGGAAGTAAATCCCTCCATCCAATGGCACCTAGGCCAGGAAGTGGTTATCAAGCCACCTTCCTGGCCTAGCCATTAGATGCATTCTTTGTGTTGGTTTGTCCAAAGATTATCTTATTTCGTGTCCTTAGTGTCCTTCGTGGATCACTTCCCCCCTGTATCTTATTCTGCTATTTTCCAGCCGTCGATACGTTTGGTCTTTGTCGAAAAGTTAACACCAATCTTATAGATATGACGGCTGTCGTTTTCGAAGGGCTTGGCGTATTGCAATCTGATAGACAAGAGCCGTCTTGTCTATGTATAAGTATCCGTCATTCCGGATGCTTCCAAAGCTCTGTAGACCTAAAGGATATTTCATACATTTCTTATTTTGCCGCAAAGATAGTACAAAATTTCGAGCTAGCGAAGAGAATACAAATATTTTTGCATTCTTGAGCGTGAGAAATTTATCCAAATCGAGCAAAATTCTTAATTCCTTACCACATTTATTTACCATAAAACGCTACAAAGGTGCGGTATTTTGATGATATTAGAATAAGGACAAGCCTATCAGTCTTTCAGCAGGTCTGGCCGGAGGCGGCGGGTGCGCTCCATAGCCTGGTCGAGTTCCCACTCGCGGATCTTGGCCTCGTTGCCGCTCAATAGGATATCGGGAACCTTCCAGCCTTTGTAGTCGGCAGGGCGCGTGTAGATGGGAGCGGCGAGGATATCGTCCTGGAAGCAGTCGGAGAGGGCAGACTGTTCGTCGCCGATGACACCGGGGACGACGCGAATGACGGCATCTGCGATCATCGCTGCCACGAGTTCGCCGCCGGTGAGCACAAAGTCGCCGATGGAAATCTCGCGGGTGATGAGATGGTCACGGATGCGCTGGTCGATGCCCTTGTAGTGGCCGGCGAGGATGATCAGGTTGCCCTTCAGCGAGAGCTCGTTGGCGATGTGCTGGTCGAAGCGCTCCCCGTCGGGCGAGGTGAAGATGACCTCGTCGTAGTCGCGCTCGGCCTTCAGGGCTGAGATGCAACGGTCGATGGGTTCGCACTGCATCACCATGCCCGCAGAGCCGCCATATGGGTAGTCGTCCACACGACGCCACTTGTCGAGCGTGTAGTCCCGCAGGTTGTGCAGGCGGATCTCCGCCAGTCCCTTCTTCTCTGCCCGCGCGAGGATGGACTCGTGGACGAAGCCCTCGAGCATCTCCGGCAGTACGGTGATGATGTCTATTCTCATTCGGTCAGTGTCATTTCGGCACGAAGAGCACCTTCTTCTCGTCCTTCTTCGGCTGCGGCTTGCTGCTCTTGGTGGTCTTCTTCACCTTACCCTTGCCGTTGACGATGGCTGGCTTCTTGCTCTCGCCGCCGTCGCTCTCCTTGGCAGCAGCCTGACCGCCGCCGCGCACATTGACCTCGAAGGGGTAGGAGATAGTGGGGCAGCCGTCTTCGGTGATATCGACATTGAAGCGCACGGTGGGATGCGTCCAGCCGAACATGCGGGCGGTGTAGATCTCCTCGGTCATCTTGCTGAAGGAGCAGACGACGGAGTCTTCGGCCTCGATGTTCACATCGCGGAAATAGTTCATGCCGTCGCGCTTGCCGGTGTTGCGGATGCTGATCTCAGCGGTGAGCACGGAGCCGGTCATCTGGTGCGAGAGCATCTCCACGGCGTAGTTGTTGATATACCATTTGTTATAGGGGATGATGGCGGGTGAGAACTTCAGGCCGTCGTAGTTCAGCGAGAACTTCACCGTCGAGGGTGTGCGCTCCAGGCCGATCTCCTCGGGAATGTTGAGCGTGGTCTCATAGCTGAGCACGGCAGTCTCGACGTTGACATTCTCACGGCGCGTGTCGATGTTGATGCGGCAGTTGTCGTCGGCGCTCGTCAGCGTCATCAGCGAGAGTGTCATGTAGGGCGGGCAGACCACCTTGATGTTGCTCTTGGCCGTCTTGTGCTCGAAGCCGATGTCGAGGCCCTCGTTGAGCACGAAGCGGCACGATGCCTTGGGGTCGATGGCGACGACGCCGAATTTACCCTTCTGCGAGACCAGCGCCTCATTGCCCCAAACCTTCGTCACGTCGTCGAACTGGGCGGGCAGCACTTCCTTGCCCTCACATTGCAGTCCGAGCAGCTGTGTGCCGTTATAGACGATGGCCTTGATGGTGCTTTGCGGTTCGGGGACAGTCTCCTGCGGCACCCTGATCGTCCGAGAGGGCTGGCCAGTGTAGCCGATGCCCGTCAGGCGCATCAGGTGGTCAAAGGTCATCGTGCCCTGCTTGAACGTGATGCTGTAGCCCTTCGCCTCGGTATTCACTCTCACGGGGCGCTCGTTGGCGGTGACGCGGCTTTTCTTGTTCTCAGGATCGCCGTCGGTCGACATGGGTGTCAGCTTGCCTGTCTTGTATTCGTATTCGTAGAAGCGCTTCTTCAGCACGATGATGCTCTTGCCGTTGCTGCACGCAGAGACGAAGTCGATGTCCTCGCGGTCGTACTCCTCGCCCAGGTTCAGTTCTGCGGGCTGGCTGGTCTTGGCGTCGATGACATCATAGGTGAAGCCGCCGTCGAGGACATGCTTCATCGACTTGGGGGCGCGCACCCATGCATAGCCCTCACAGAAGGGCGAGGCGTAGGCGAAGGGGCCAAGGGCGCTGCCGTCCTCGGCGCGTACATACCAGTAGCCGGTTGGGTTATACACAGCCAGGTAGCCATCAGAGAAGCGGCTCATGCTGCCGAGCTTGAACTGATGGGCGGAGAAGTCGTGAACCTCGCCCTTGTCGCTCGTATAGCCGATGCACTTACCGTCATTGAAGAGCAGGCCCATGTGCGAGTTGAATGGGGAGATGCTGTCGTATTGCAGCGGCACGATCTCTTTTTCCGTGGCGTCGAGGATGCCGTATTTGTCGTTCTGTGACACGATGTAGTAGCCGTCGCCGAGCATACGGATATGGTCGTACGACGGATGGATCACCCACTTGGCTACTTGCGCTGTGGCGGCCGTGAAGGTGAAGAGGTTAAGGAATGAAAGAGTGAAAATGAACTTTCTCATCTATGTACTATTTTTTACTTTTTTACCTTTTTACTTTTTTTCCCTTTTACAAGCTGTTGATCTGCTTGATGGTCTCATCGATTTTTTCCTTGAACACGAAGTCCTGGCTCTGTTCGGCCTGACGGCTGGCAGCCTGGAGCAACTGGCTGGCCTTGTCGAAATTCTGATTGACCACGATGCTGTTCAGATAGTAGAACGCTAGCCAGTAGAGCGACTTGTAGTCGGCAGAGTCGGACACGGCGATGGATTTCTCCAGCCACTGGATGGCCACTTGGTTGATCTCCGTCGAGGGGATGCCGTTGCTGTTGATCTCAAGTCCGAGCAGACGCTTGCGGCGGTCAGACTCCGTATCGTTGGGAATCCAGGCGTAGGTGTAGGCCATCTCGTGAATGGCGTCCTTGTTGCCTTCCTGTGCGAGTGCCGCCATACGGCCGATGGCGTTCTGGATGCTGTCGGGACTGTCCTGATTGAACATAGCCATGCAGGCTTCAAACTCCTGTGCCTCTGCGAGTCGTTTCAGCGAGTCGGCACTGATGGCGGGTGTTTCCTCTACTGCTGCCGAACGCTGGTCATTGCCGAGCAGGAAGTATCCACCGGCGGCCAAGGCCGCGATGACGACAACGGCAATGATGATATAGAGCGTCTTGCTGGATTTCTTCGGTTCTGTAGGATAGACACCAGGAGGGTAGGAGCCTACGACAGTGCCTTTGACGGGACTGTCAGCAGGACTCTCGGCCGGACTGGCGACGGTCTCGCCTATGCTGCTGGCCGGTCTGCCTGCGGGTTGCAGATATTCTTCCGGCAGTTGCATGGTCGTTGCCTTTGCTGCAGGTTCCGTATTGGGAACGGCGTTGCGCAGTTCGGGATGGCGGATGGCGCGCGTTGCAGTCTCTTCCAACTGCTCGGCCGTCGGACGCTGCCAGGGTTCTTCCTGCAGGCAGTTGTCGAGCGTCTTCTTCAGCAGGGGAGAGAAATTGCCCGGCAGTTCGGGGATCTCTGCGCCCTTACGCTGCAGCAGGCCGCCGTCGACACCGAAGGGCAGCGAGCCGGTGGTCAGCTCGTAGACGGTGGAGCCAAGCGAATAGATGTCGTTGGCCATCACGGGCAAATTATTGCGGGAGAACCGCTCTGGCGCCATATAGGAGATCGTGCCTGCAGAGAGCAGGGCCATGTCCTGATGCGACACACGGCTGAGCGACTGCTTGACCTGGGTGCTGACACCGAAGTCGGTGAGCATGTAGTCGCCGTTGTCGTTGAGCAGGATGTTGGCGGGCTTGATGTCCTGATGGAGCACCGGAGGATTCATGCCGTGAAGATAGGAGAGGGCGCTCGCGCAGTCGCGCAGAAGCTTCCACGCCTCTTCCTCATCCATCTTGCCGACCATCTTACCGATGTTTCCCTGTTCGCAGAAAGGGAGTATGAGGTAGGGACGGTCGCCACTGATGGCAAAGAACAGCGGGCGCAGCAGGTTCTTGTGGTTAGCATTCACCATGAGCGCGAACTCATGGGTCAGCATGTCCTTACCGTCCTCGTCGATGCCGGTTGTCGGATTATAGATTTTCAGGGCAAGGGTCACTCCCGTCTGGATGTCCTTGACTTTCCAGACCTCAGAGAAGGCGCCTCGCCCGAGTAGTTCTTCTTGTTCGTATCGTTCGTCAAATATTGCCATTGTTATATATTAAAAGATGTAACCGAGTGAAAAGGCGAAACCACGGAAGCGTTCTTTCTCTTCCTGGCTTCTTGTCTTATCCCAATAGGTGCAGAATGAGGTGATGTCGGACTTCCAGGCAGCACCGATGGAGACGCAGTTGCCAACAATAAACTTCACGCCTGCCTGATAGCCCAGCTGCCAGCGATTGTAGTCGCTATTGTACATATCGTACTGGGAGAAGATCTTCCACCTTTCTGTGCGTCCATTCGCATCCGTGACACGCTGCTCACCATAAATATTCCACTTCACGTTGATGCCGCCGTATGGGAGAATCCAGAAGCCTTCGGCAACAGGTAAGCGGAAGCCGATGTTGAGGGGGATCCTGGCAGAGTAAAAGTCCAGGCCATCCTTCGTTCCGTTCTTATTGCGTTCCGAGTACCATGAACCGGAAGCCTCGAAGCCCAACTCAAAAGTGACAGGTGTCGGGTAGATGACGTAGTTGTAGCTGAAGCCGATGGTGGCGGTATGGAAAAGCAAGTCATCATCGCCAGGGGCAGTCGTGAAATTCTTCAGGGGAGAATACTCGCCATAGAAGTTACACCACCCATACTCATAGGTATCGAGATAATTGGTGGATTGGTAACTGGAGTACCGCGTTGACGAATGCGAGGCATCGTATCCGGGATGATAGTACCCGTCGTCATCGTACTGTGCGAACGAAGCCTGACACATCGTGAGTAGGAATACTACTGCTGTAAGTCTGATTGTCTTCATATCTTTTGTCTGTTAATTTATCTTGAAAGTCTGCCGCGTGTTCCACCGCCGCCGCTTTGTGAGCCGCCGCCGCGAGAGCCACTGCTGCGGGTACTGCCACCACTGCGCGAACTGCCTCCGCTGTGCATACCGCCGCCACGTGAACTGCCGCCGCTTTGCATTCCGCCGCCCCGGGGACCACCGCCGCCACGGGCAGGGCCGCCTGAAGAGACTCGGCTGAATCCACCGCCACCACCGCCAAGATGCAAATTGATGGAGGTGCCGGTATTCCTCATATTGAGATCAGAACCATCTACCATAGGTGGCGGGCCTGATGTCCCGGGAGTGATCTCTTCCAAGACTTGTCCCTGGGGTGCGTGATTCACCTGCTTGACGAGGCCTGCCAAAGCCTCGGCTGCCTCTGCACGGTGCTTACCTTGTGGATATTTGCGCAGATAGCTGTCATAGTCACGGGCCGTCACACACTTATAGAAGTCCTGGTCGTCAGGGGATACCTTCGGGCGTTTGGGAGCCGGAGCTGGAACTGGAGCAGGAGCGGGTTCCGGCTCTTCGACCTTCTCTGGCTCAGGCTGTTTCGGCTCATTGTTCTCGGTGACATATATGGTGGTCTTCGGTTGCGAAGCGTTCTTGGCATTTTCTGCCGGTTTGGGGTTGTCAGGATGAGTGTCTTCCATCAAGGGCTGGGGAGCCGGATTGCCTGTCATCGAGGCGATATGCTGTCTGGCTTCCTTTACATACGAAGAGTTGGGGTGATCCTTGATGAACTGCTCGTAGTCCTGTATGGTCTTGCAAGAGAGATAGTCTTGCTGTTCGTTAATCTCGCTGATAAACATGGTGCCGCCTGTAATCAGCAGGATGCCGAAGATGACGGCAGCGGCTATCAGCAGTCCTCGCTTGAGGAGGGAATTGTCGCCGGCACCAGTCTGAGGCGTGTAGGACTTGCTCTTATTGATGCGGCTGTTGATGGCATTTCTGCGGTTTGCAGCTATGTCGGAGTGGGAGACAGGTGTTTCTTTGCGAACCATCTCCTGAGGCTCAGGAATGGGTTCGGGGATAGGAGTGGGGATAGGAGTGGGGATAGGTGTGGGAGCCGGTTCTGGCGTGATGTCCTGAAGGGGGAGCTGGGGCACGGGCTTGTGCTGGAGCATTGCCGTAGCATACTCATTGATCTGGGTGGCCGTAGGTCGGTTCCAGGTCTCTGCTGCCAGACAGCTGGTGACGAGGTTGGCCAGTTCGGGTGAGAATCTTCTGCTGATGGACGGAATGCGGGCACCGTTGAGCTGCACGCAGCCACCCATACCTTCCCACAACACGTCGCCCGTCATCACCTCGTAGAGCGTCATACCGAAGGCCCAGATGTCGCTGGCCAGCACGATCATCGGCTTCTCTGAGAATCGTTCCGGACCCATATAGGCGATGGTGCCCGAGCTGCTGCTGTTGTTGGTGCGGCTCATCTTCGTGCGGAAGGTGCGGCTGATGCCGAAATCAGAGATGACATAGCGGCCGTCGCTAGTGACGAGGATGTTGTCGGGCTTGATGTCCTGATGGACGACGGGAGGCTGTTGACTGTGAAGGAAAGCCAGTCCGCCAGACACGTCGAGCACAAACTTCCAGATCTCCTGTTCTGGCATCTTTCCGATCTGACGGTTGACGGAGCCGTGGGCACAATAGGGCATCACCAGATAAGGGCAGTTCTCGTAGACATCAAAGTGATTGATGTTCAAGAGGTTCGGATGACGCAGACGGTAGGCAATCTTGAATTCATTGCGGAAATCCTCAATGCCTTTCTCATCGAGGGTACCGTAGAACTTGATGGCCACGTCGATGTCTGCCAGCATATTGTGTGCCAGCCATACGTCACCGAAACTGCCGCTTCCGAGTTGTCTCAGCAGCTGATAGTGCTCCGCGATGATGCTTCCTTCAACTAACTTCATTCGTCTTGATGATCAGGTGAAGAGTGACGACAAGACTTTTGACAGCCTGTCATCACTCCTAATGGTTCATTTAATCTGACAATTCATAACCGCCATTGCCTTTGCAGGTGGGGCACTTACCCGAACCCTTACAGCTGCGGCAGTTGTCGCCACTGATACGGCCTGTTCCCTTGCATGACTTACAAGAACCCTTGCCGTCGCAGACAGCACAACGCTTCCAGGCGCCCTGACTCTCAAGGGGAGCACCCTCCGAATAAGAACGGTATGTCGTATGACTATGACTTGCACATGATACGGAAGCGAGTCCGATCATGACGATTGCTACGAGTGATAAAAGAATCTTTTTCATTATTGTTTAGCTTTTAAATTGTTTAATATTTGATATCAAGTCACTGATTTTTCCAACGATGGTGTTGCGGATAGGCTCACATTCCTTGGCAAAATAGACGTATACCCCAGCGGCTATAAACAGGATGAGCAGGCAAATGAGCCATTTGAACTTTCTCCTGGGGCGGATCTTCTCCGAACGGACAGTACTGGAGAGCTCTTCCGATTCCTGAGTATCAGTTTCACCATCAGTCTCTTCTTGTGATTCTTCTGATGAATCCTGTTCCTCTTCAGCCGCACTGGTATCTTCATCTCCTTCCATCTCAATGTTGCAGAGGGCGATAGTCACGTTGTCATATCCACCGGCGGAGAGTGCGGCAGAGATCAACTCGTTCTTACAGTCCATTGGATCCTGGTGATACTTGATCATGGTGTCGAGGATCACATCGTCGTGGCAGAGGCCACAGAGACCGTCACTGCAGAGCATGATGATGTCGCCGTTGTGCAACTGGTAGATGCGTGTCTCGGGTTCTGCACGTTTCTCCATGTCACCCAGACAGCGGGTGATAACGTTCGACAACGGATGGTCGTGCATCAGCTCTGGATTCAGCTCTCCCTTGTCGACAAGTTCCTGGACATAGGAATGGTCTTTCGACAATTGGATGAGTCCCTTTTGCTTGTTGAGGACGTAGCACCGACTGTCACCACACCAACAGACATACGCCTTGTCATTGAGAATCCAAGCCAAGACGGCAGTAGTACCCATACCGCGGGTACTGCTGTCTTCCTGGCTTCGGTGAAGAATATTCAAGTCGGCAGTCTTTACCACAGCCTTCATAAACTCTTGGATGGATTTGTCTGAAACGACAGCTGCCGCTAACTGTTCCGGAACGAACAGCTTCTGGATGGTCTCCACGGCAATGGCCGAAGCCACCTCGCCGGCATTTGCTCCACCCATACCGTCGGCAACTACCAACAGTACACCATACTCACCAAGCTCAGTAAATTCACTGGTTTGGGGAATCATCCAGTCTGAGGTCATGAGGTTGCTGCATACAACGAAGTTATCCTCGTTGTTCTGTCGGATGAGTCCGACATTTGTCCCCGCAGCCAACTTGAATTTAATATCTGACATAATACGTTATTATTTGTTACATTTTGCGATGGGAACGAGCTTGTCTTCACCGCGAAGTCTTCCTACCATCACACCGATGACACGGTAAGAACCGTCTTTCTCTTTCAGGAATGCAGGTGATCCAAGGAATCCTGGGTTGCGGTTAGCATCCTGAAGCACGATGGTACCACCATAAGTGTCTGTGCGTGAAGTGCTTGACTTGAAATAGCTGATGTAATTCGACAAGTCGTGGATGTTGGGATTATCCTTGAATCCGGCAACCTGAACCTCGGTACCACCATCGCTGGCGAGAGATGCTCCTGCATCGTAAGGAATACCGGCACCCCCCTTGCCAGGCAGCAGGGCGAAACACTGTGAACGTGGTGTCCATACGCGGATGGTCCTGCGCTTCAGCTCACTGCTACGGATATCGATACCGTTGTCCTTGATGCGTACACGGACATCTTTCAGAATGTCGATGGTCTCCTCTGTCACATCACCGCTTTCATCAACCAGGAAGTCGAGGTTGTTGAACGACAGCTTGTGGGCAGTTCCCTTGGTGCTGTAGGCATCGTATTCGATAATGACCTTGAATCCCAGGGCCACATAGTTAGCCATCAGCTCACGCCATCTGCCACCGAGCTCTCTGAAGAAGATCCACGGCTGGATGTTCTGTCGGGCAGTAACGAAGGTTCCGTTGCTCAGTACGAAGCCGGTACCGCAGATTACGTCTGTCAGCGAAATACCCGGGTCGAAGGAACGTCCGTCACGTTCGCAGGTGATACGGCGGATCTTCAGCGTATAAATGTGGTTGTAGTAGTCACGGATGGTACCGCTGGCATCACCGTGGGCAGTAGGATTGGCGTTGTATGCACCTTCATGTGCAGCAGCCTCACCGGCAACATCCGTGCTCGGGCCTACCACATTATGGTTGATGTCTGGATCACCGATGGAGGCAATCGTAGCAGACGACTCTCCTTCTTCCGAAGGATTGATCATACCGCCTGTAGAGTTGTTCCTACTCAGTTCGCTGCCGTCATCGTACGGATCATCATCATCGAAAGCACCGCTGGCGATGGCCTTCTGACGGGTCTGTGCCAACTGTGTCTGATAGCGGCTGGCTTCATTGGCCACGCTCGACAACTGACTTCTCACATACACGATCCTCTGTTTGATCTCCTCCTGCTGGGCCTTAGGAGCCGTAGCCAGTTGTTCGTTCAGCTGCTGCTCTTCCTGCATCAGGTTCTGCTTCACCGTTGCCAGTGAGTCGAGTTTCACCTGATACATCGCCATCTCCTGACGGAGCGCCTTGTTGTCGAGGCTGAGCTTGTAGTTCCATGCACCGAAGCCGACAATAGCCAGGATCAGCAATGCCGAGAGAGCCCAGATAGCACGGCGATAGGGACGGAGTGCCTGCTGGCGGAACAGGTTCATACGCTCGGTGAGCTTAATGCTTGAGGTGAGTCCCTGCTTACCCTGCGGCTGGATGAAGCCGAGACGCGGACCGTTCACGGAGAGCTGGATCTCATCACCAGACTGCAGATAGTACGTTCCCTGAATCGGACGGCCGTTCACCAGTGTCGGATTCGACTGAGACAAATGGACCAGCTGCCAGTTGTTGCCGTCGCGGACGATGGCAGCGTGCTTGCGGCTGACGGTGTCGAACGATTCGTCGTAACGAACCTGACAAGAGGCATCACGACCGATCTCAATCTGGTCGATGATGATTTTCTGTGACTCACCAGCACTGTGATACTTACTGCTGGTCTTGTGCTCCAGGATGTAATAAGTACGTCCTGATCCATTGAAGATGGCACCCATGCCTGCTCCTACTGAGCCGGCTACAGTGCGTTTGTAACTGTTTTGAGTTTCCATAAATTTATAATTAATAGGGTTACTAAAAATTTTCAAATCTCATGGTGACGTCGCCAATGGCGATGATGTCACCAGTTTTCAGATAGAAGCCATTCTGCGTGACAGGCTTGGCATTCACGTAAGTGCCGTTGGTGGAGTTCACCCACTGGCGTAGCTCTTTCCGCCACTGACCGTCACGGATCACCCAGTGTCCTCCGTCCCGTTCGATGGTGCAGTGGAAGCGTGACATGAAGTCGCTGAAGTCAGACTTGACCGTAATCGCATTTCCCGCCTGCCTGCCTACGGTGAGGATCCTACGTCCTGCATCAGCCATCTGACTCAGATTATAGGTCTTGCCGTATTCTTCTCCCTGCAATATCCTTAACTGGAATCCCCGTGTCTGCTGCTGGGGCGCATATGACTGCACCATCCTGACAGCCCTTGGGGTATTACCTTCCCCTCCTGAGTAGGAGGGGTGCCCGTAGGGTGGGGTGGTCTGAGGAACCAGTCGGGAGACCTCCTGTACCGATTGCAGCCTCTCTTTAAAGTCAGGTGTCAGACAACCTTCGATCATTCGTGTCCATTGCTGACCGTTAGGTACATTCTGCAACAGGCCGCGGTTCCAGATGCCATCCTTGCCGCGCTTCTGATATTCCGCCAGATCATTGTGACTTTCCAATGTGCCGAAAGGCAACTGTCCTGTCAGAAGCTGGAACACGAGCACACCGAAAGAGAAGATATCCGTTGTGGGCAGTACCGTCGCACCACCTCTGGCCCGTGTCACCTGTTCAGGAGGCATATAGGCATAGGTGCCGAAGATCTGGTTGGGTTTGCCGAAGATGTTGCGCTGTGTCATACGGTGCGTACGGTCTCCGGAGATTCCGAAATCAGTCAGGGCAGCCTTGCCGTTCTGCTTGAACAAGACATTCTCGGGCTTGAGGTCACGGTGTACCTTTCCTCTATCGTGTAGGGCATTGAGACCGATCAGTATATCCTGACAGATCTGTGGGGTTCTGCTGTCGGGCTTGCCGAGCAAGGGCTCCAGGTCTCCACCCGGACAGTACTCCATCACGATATATGGATTGCCGCCAACGATGCCGTAACTCAAGGAACGTACCAAGTTGTCACAGTCTATCTGCCCCGTCTTGAACTCCATCTCAAAGCGGTCCATGAGTGGCTGGCGTATCTCAGCCGGTACCTCCCACAGCCTCAGGAGTTTCAGGGCATACTTCTCACCCCGGCCGTCTTCAACCAGATAGACTGCGCCGAAAGAACCCTCACCGAGGGATTTCCTGACGCTGTATCTGCCGTCGATGACATTTCCAGGCTGGAAGTCACATCTGTCTACAACTTGATAGGTCGTACTCACGTTTAATCTCTGTTAGTCTTCTCTTCTGTGTCAATCCGTTTCATTCTGTGGCTCAAACCTGAATCTCCTGTCTCCCAAGACAATCACATCTCCCGGCTCAATCGCCAGTTTACGGTTTGCCTCAAGATAGGTAGAGCCCAGTTCACTATGATTCAACACATACCACTTGCCATCCTCACAGATCAATTCTGCCTGTTCCTTGGAGGTGATGGTGCGGTTGTCCTTCTCGGTGTTCTCTCTGTTCAGTATGATGGAGTCTCCCTCGTAGTCGTTCCTGATGGCCTCCGTCGTCTCGCCCTCTTCGGGGATGATGGTCAAACAACACTTCGGCTTCGGGGGCTCTGGTGGCGCGACAGGCTTGTGCTTGATGGCGCGAACCGTCGGGAGATGGATACGCTCACCGCATTTGGGACAGAAGCAGAAATCAATGGACACCATCGTGCCACACTTCTCGCATTTCACTTCTTCTTCAATATCCAGCCCAAGATCTTCTGCCACCTTTTGTACAGGCTGTTGAACTGGCTGTTGGACGGGCTGTTGCACAGGCTGCTGGATAGGCTGCTGGATGGCTGTTGGAGCCGGAGCCAAGCTTGTGCCACAATTCGGGCAACTCGTAAAATCACCTACAACGGGATAACCGCAATGTGGACAACTCTTTGGCGTCTGTGAAACCGTTGCATGAAGCCCTGCCGCGTTCTGTAGTTCGGCACTGCTGACGATTCTGGTAGGTCTGGGTGCTGGTTCGGCCTGCTGGACATTGACGACCGTTGGCCGTGGCATCGCTTCACCACCTTGATAATTCGGCACATTGACACCCTGATAAGGATCCTGGTATTGGGCTCCTCCTGCTTGAAGCGGATGTCCGCATTTGACGCATACACTACTACCGGGAGCATTGTCCCAGCCACAATTGTTACATCTCATACTTTTTCATTTTAGTTATGGTATAATATAAGTTATTTCTGATCAACACGGATGATAAACTCTTCGTTCTGACTCTCAATCCGGATATACCCGGTACGTCCGCTCTTGAAATCCGGATCGTTCTTCGCCATAGCATCAGCCTTGATGGTAATCTCATTGCCGCTGGTCGCAGTCACCTCGCACCATTCGGGGGTCTTGGTGAGTTCCCAGTTCTTATTGTCGGCGTACAGCGTATCGCTGTTACAGCTGATACCGACCTTCTGGGTACCGCCTTTGCGCTTGTTGATCTTCACATCAGCCTTTGTCGCGTCGATACGGGGCTTGTTGCCTTTCTGAGTCAGTTTGATGAAGCGCGTCACCTGGTCGTAGATCACTGTGATGCCCGTCTGACGACTCAGTGTACTGCTGCTGGCCAGACAGGTCACCTGGAGGTTCTTGCCGTCCATTGACTTTCCCAGTTTGCACCAGCTCTCATGTTCTGAGGCCACGTTGGCCATCCAGTCACTGCTCTCCGGCAACGTCTCGATACCCACGTATTTTGTCTCCTCGCCCGCATCAAAAGCCAAAGTGTACGCACTGAGAGTCAACTGCTTCTGTGGTGCTGCCTCTTTCTTCTCACCATCGCCACCGCTCTTCTTTTTCTTCGCGAGACGGTTACACTTGGCAATCTGTGCCTTGCACTTCTTCACGTTGGCTGCACTCTTGTTGATGGCCATTGATGCCTTAAAGCTGGCGATGGCTTCCTGGTAGTCGCCCTTGTTCATCAGGGCGACACCATTATTGTAGGATTCACTGGCACTCTGGGCATAGCTGACGATAGGAGCAAAGCACAGCAGCCCAATGATCATCATCAGTTTACTAATCGTCTTCTTCATCATTGTCATTGTCTGTTTTGTTATCTTGGTTGTTTAGTAAGTCTTCTATGAGCGGTTTGATAGCGTCTGCCCTTATACGGAATTCCTTAACGTATTCAGCACCGGCATCCAGATCCTTATAGATGCCAAGAAGAGCCGTCTTTATAGCTGTCTGCTGTTGCTGGGCAGAGCTGATCACGCCGGCATCAAGCGAGTCTTGATCAGCCATCGCCTCGTCCAATTTGACGAGTGCCTTCATGTAGATATCTTCCACATTATTATATATAGAAGCGTCTGTATATTCATCGTGATGGTTCTGGATGATGGTATCGGCACCTTCCTTGATCAATAATGCTTCCTGGATCTTCACCTGTGCAATAGAGTCGTAGTTCACACGTGGAGCTACTTCCACCACAGGCTGTTCCTCTTCACCACCACCGGAGAAGACGGCCACTAAGATGCCTATCAGCACGACGGCACCGATGATGGCACCGATGATGACATTCTTGTTTGGACCCTTCTGGATGGGTTTGCTCTTTTTGATAGGATTCGGCTGTACGATGGGTGCTTGAGGCTGGGCAGTGTCCTTAACCACCGGTTCCTCTTTGGGCATAGCAGGGGCAACAGGTTCTGGTTCAGGTATGGGTGCCTGAACGGGTGTCTCTACAGGCGTCTGTACGGGGGTCGTTATGCCGTGTATGTGATTGTAGGTCATCTTCTCAATCTTGCTGGCAGACGGACGGTCCCAAGTCTCTTTGGCCAGACACATGGTCACGATATCCTTTAGTTCCTGCGAATATTCGCCCTCAATGATGGGGATGTCTGCACCGTTTTTCTGGAGCATACCGCCATGATTGCCGAAGGGAGGAAGGCCTGTCATCAACTCATACATCATCGCACCAAGTGACCAGATATCGCTGGCCATGATGGGTCTGGGATTGGTGCTGAAGCGCTCCGGTCCCATATAGGCCAGTGTACCGCCACTCTGTTCCTGGGCCTTGGCTCCACGGATGGTGCTGCGCACACGGGCACTGATGCCAAAGTCGGTAATCAGATACTGTCCCTCGTCACCAATCATAATGTTGTCGGGCTTGATATCCTGATGGATCAGGGGAGGTGTCTTCTCATGCAGATAGGCCAGTCCGGCTGCCACGTCGTGAAGCATCTTCCAGGCTTCCTCCTCTGGAATGTTCTGGCCTTCAACGATATACTTAAAGGCAGAGCCGTTCTTGATGAGGGGCATAATAAGGTAGGGCATACGGTCACAACAGTCAAAATGAGTGGGGCGCAAGAGGTTGGTGTGGTTCATGTCAAACACCATCGCGAACTCATCCTTGAAGATCTTGATGCCGTTGTCATCGAGTCCTGTTCCTGGGGCATAGATTTTCACTGCGACCTGGACGCCAGTCAAGTCGTCTTCGGCAAGCCAGACTTCTGCGAATCCGCCTCTGCCCAATTGTCTGATTAGTTTATATCTGTCTGCAAAAAGCAGACCTTCTTTTAGTTCCATTATATTTGTTTTTGTTATTTTAAAGTTCAAAAATAGTACATTTTTATGTAGATAATAGACAATCCCCCAATAAATTAACCTTTTTTAATGTTTGTTTATCAGTTTTGGCAACTTTGTCACATTTTTATGTCTTTTCTGCTTCGAAAAAGCGTTTCAGCACTTCCAGGTATTTCTTCCCCGTTTCAGTGCCGATGTCGTAGACGCGCTGCATCTCTTCAGGGTCATGTGAGAAGTGTCCGATGGGCAGTTTTTCCTCAGGTCGGATCACCAGACAACGACCTTCACGTTCCGCCTTCCTGACGTATTCCAATTCTTCATTATACATCAGATGCCGTTTGTCCATCGCCTCAATCATACGTGGATACTTTCGCAGGGCGATGCGCATCAGGGGCATCAGCGGATTATGTTCTTTGACATAGCCCTCGGGTTGGGTGAGGATGACCACATTACGCTCGTAACCGATGCTTTCGAAGTAGGCGAGGGGAATGGAGTCCGCCACGCCACCGTCGAGCACCTTCTGGCCTTCCAACTCTACCACCTTCGACACCAATGGCATCGAGGCCGACGCACGGATCCAGTCGTAGGTCAGCGGTGTGGCCTTCTCCAGTTTCTTATAGACAGGACCGCCAGTCTCTACGTTGGTACAGACGGCATAAAACGCCATCGGGTTCTCATCGAAGGCCTGATCGTCGAAGATATCATACTGTGTGGGAATGATGTGGTAGCCGAATTCAGCATTATAGAGGTTGCCGGTCTTCAACCACGACTGCCAGCTGCAATAGCGTTTGTCCTTGGCGAACCGCTTGTTGTATCTGATAGCCCGGCCTGGCTGGCACGACTTATAGTTACAGCCGAAGGCAGCTCCTGCCGACACGCCGATAAGACCGTCAGGTGCTATCCCTGCCTCCATCATCACGTCGATGATGCCGCAAGTGAACAAGCCGCGCATCGCACCGCCTTCCAATACCAGTCCACGTTTCATTTTGATGTAGTTTAACTGTTTTGGATGCAAAGATAATGCTTTTTATTGAAAAGGACGTACAAAATTATGCAAAAAATTTGGATGTGTCGGAAATTCTGCTTAATTTTGCGCATTGAAACCATCATTTTTAAATTGAAGGACATATGAAGAAACTGATTTTTGCATTGTTTGGCGTAGCTATGCTCACGCTGACTTCCTGCCAGCCCAAGAAGGTGGCTGTGGCTCACACACCGTATCGTACCATCGTGACTTACGACATCACCTTCGATGTCAACAAGGCCGATATTAAAGAGGAGTCAATGGCTGAGATCAATCGCATCAAGACATTGATGGACCAGAATCCAGAGTTGAAGTATGAGGTTCAGGGACACACAGACTCCACAGGCACACCCGAGTCTAACCAGAAGCTCAGCGAGAAGCGCGCACAGGCCATCGTTGACAAACTCGTAGAACTGGGTATCGATGCCAGTCGTCTCACCGCTGTTGGCAAGGGACAGTATGCGCCGATTGCCGATAATGCCACGGAGGAGGGCCGTGCCCAGAACCGTCGCGTGGTTTTCGTTGCAAAATAAACGATGATGAGACTTTTATTCGTCGCTTTTTCTATGATCATATCGGCAGGCGCCTGGTCGCAGACGCTTGCCGATCCTAAAAGCATCTCCATCATGGGCGTTCCACTCGAAGGCCCTGATTCCGTGTTTATTCCTGCCTTGGAAAATGCAGGCGTCAAACAGGTGCATCCTGAGGAACCTGAACCAGACACGTACTACTTTGAGGGCGACTTCTATGGTATCAAGTCGACGATGATGATCACCGTCAATGAGAAGACGAAAATGCTCTCCGACGCAGTGGTTACCTGTGGCCCATATCGTACCCGTGACCTCTACGACCGCAACCAGAAGTATTTGTTAGAGCGATTGCAGCGCGAGTGGGGTAACTTCAAGGCCAAAGGCGACGGATCGCTCTATATGCTCAACAGTTATGGCTATATCCGTCAGTCTACAGGTCTCGATGAAGAAGGCCGTCATGCCATCCGCTATTACTACCTGAATTCGTCACCTTATTTTAAGGATGTGTCGAATATGGGCATGAAGGGATTTGTGCAGGAGGTTATCACGGAGAATCCTGTGACGGAGAACGATATGGAACACTTCGACGAGACTGGCCGCTTGGCTAACGACGAACTGATCGACCGTGAATACGACAGTCGTGGTTATCTTGTCCGTGCTGCCATGCTGGAGAAGAGTGGCGGGAAGAGTCGCTTAACGTACGAATATGATTCTGATGGCTGCCTGGTGAAACGTACGCTGGTCAATGCCTCGACAGGTCTTCGTTCGGTCAACGAATACCGCTATAATACCAGTTTTGAGATCATCCAGCAGAGTATGAAGGCGTTTACGAAGGATAACGAGTGTATCGTCTCCATAAGCATGAAGAACGACTTGCAGGAGCGCGACGACAACGACAACTGGACTGTGAACAAGATGAACCTCACCTATTGGGAGAAGGGACAGCGCACCACGATCCAGACCGTCGAGCAGCGTCGCACCATCAGCTATTGGGATGAGTAACTTTTTCCCCTCCTGAGTAGGAGGGGTGCCCGGAGGGCGGGGTGGTCTGATCACCTTATCATCTCAAGGAACTCCTCTTCACTCACGATTTTTATCCCTAGCTTCTCGGCCTTCTGAAGCTTTGAAGGTCCCATATTCTCACCAGCCAGTATAAACGACGTCTTGCTGCTGATGCTCCCCACGTTCTTACCACCATTCTGCTCGATAAGCGCCTTATACTCATCACGGCTGTGATGGGCAAAGACGCCACTGATCACGATCGACTGTCCGGCTAAGATATCTGATGTCGCAGCCGTCTGTTCTTCCGATAGTTCCATCTGCAGGCCGTATTCCCTCAGGCGACGGATGATCTCAAGGTTCTTCTCGTCGTGGAAGTAAGTGATGATACTCTTCGCCATCACCTCACCGATGCCTTCTATCTCCTGCAACTCTTCCAGTCCGGCACTCATCAGCGCATCAATATTCTTAAAGTGACGGGCCAGCAGCTTGGCAGAGGTCTCACCCACGAAACGAATGCCAAGGGCGAAGACCACACGTTCGAAAGGCACCTCCTTAGAGGCCTGGATGCCATTCACAATGCGCTGTGCCGACTTGGTGCGAGAGCCATCGCCGTTGATCTGCTGGACGTCGATGTCATAGAGGTCGGCGATGTTGTGAATCAGTCCCTGACGGTAATAATCGTCTATGGTCTCTGGTCCTAACGAGTCGATGTTCATAGCCTTGCGGGCGATGAAATGCTCGATGCGACCTTTGATCTGTGGCGGACAACCCGTATCGTTCGGACAATACCACGCTGCCTCACCTTCGTATCTCACCAAAGGCGTACCACACTCCGGACAACGCTTGATAAACTGCACAGGCTGTGCGATGATTGGACGCTGGTCGATGTCCACTCCCACGATTTTCGGGATGATCTCACCGCCTTTCTCCACATAGACATAGTCGCCGATATGCAGGTCGAAGCTCTTGATGAAGTCCTCGTTATTCAGCGTAGCGCGTTTCACCGTCGTACCTGCCAACTGTACGGGATCCATATTCGCCACAGGCGTCACAGCACCAGTACGCCCCACCTGAAAAGTCACCTCGTTCAGACGGGTACAGACGCGCTCGGCCTTGAACTTATAGGCGATGGCCCAGCGTGGACTCTTGGCCGTAAATCCGAGTGAACGCTGCTGGCGTAATGAGTTTACTTTCAGCACGATACCGTCTGTTGCTACAGGAAGACTTTTACGTGCCTGATCCCAGTAATTAATGAAGTCGTAGATTTCTTCAAGCGTCTTCACCTTCTTCATCCCCTCACTGATCTTGAAGCCCCATGAGCGGGCTACCTCCAAGTTCTCATAGTGTCCTTCTGCCGGCAGTTCCTCGCCCAATAAATAATAGAGGTACGCGTCGAGCTGACGACTTGCCACCAGACTCGACTTCTGACTCTTCAAGGTTCCGCTGGCGGCATTTCTCGGATTGGCGAAGAGCGGTTCCTCCGCTTCCTCACGCTCCTTGTTCAGCCTTTCAAACACGGTCCATGGCATCAGGATCTCTCCTCTTATCTCGAATTCTTTCGGGGGTACGGGGGTACCTTCGTACCCACGAATCTCCAGCGGAATACTTCTGATGGTGCGGACATTCGCCGTCACATCGTCACCACGAACGCCATCACCACGCGTCACAGCCTGAGTCAGACGGCCGTCGACATACGTGAGCGAGATCGAGAGACCGTCGTACTTCATCTCACAACACACCTCAAAGTCCTCGCCGGCCAGTCCTTTCTTCACACTCTCGTACCAGTCGGCAACATCCTGTTCATTGTAGGTGTTCGCCAACGACAGCATCGGATACTTGTGCTCCACCTGCCTGAACTCCTCGTTCAGGTCGCTGCCCACGCGTTGGGTAGGGGAGTTTTCGTCTGCCATTTCCGGATGCTTCGCCTCCAGATCCTGCAGTTCGTGCATCATGAAGTCGAACTCCTGGTCGCCGATGGTCGGCTGGTTCAGCACGTAGTACCTGTAGTTATGCTCGTGCAGCTCTTTCCGCAACTGTATGATTCTCTCTTTCTCGTCCATAATAGTCTTATTTTTTTGTGAAATGGTAACCCAGACGCTCTAATGTCTGGACGGCATCCGGCACGCTCTCTGATGCCTGCGAATTGTCGTAGGTGCTACCGGGATAGAAGGGGTTTGGGATATCTTCGCGACAGCGGAATCCGTTGTCAATCATATACTGAAGTGAGATTTCTGCGCGGTTGGTGAAACAGCCGTCAGCAGCGATATCATCGGCATCCGTACCCACATAGCGCCGCATCTGCTCCTGAGTGTCGAAGGAATAGGGGTGATTGAGCATCCCGCTCCGACGTATCAGCTGCGCCTGCCAGGGAGCGTTCAACTCATCATAGTTGTTAGGCTCGCCGGCAATAGACGGGCCGATGACATGTGCACCATTAGCCAGTGCCCAGTTGATGGCCTGTGCATAGCCTTCAGGAGTGGCCAGGGCGAAGTCGCCGGGCTCCGGCGGAGTGTTAAGCCACAACAGGTAGCACATGGGCACACGGCCCTGGAAGACGGCATAGGCACGGCTCAGGGCATCGTTGGAGAAGGTCTGGAGGATCACCTTGCCGTTGGTATGGCCCACGTTCACCTTCCCGTCCACATAATACGCCTGAGCGTCGGCAGGCCGGGTGGTGATGTTCCATCCCTCAAGGTCGAGGATGTCGTCCGGTGCCCAATAAGTAGATCCCCGGTGGGCTATCACGGCGTATAACGGCACATAGTCACGCACGGCAGCGAGCTCTTCGCTGATAGTATTGACACTCACCTCTACAGGTCTGTCGATGTTATTGGCGCAGGCTTCGAAACCAACTGAAGCCAACATCGCAACCATCGTCATGATGGTAGTCTTGATGGTTTCGCCAATTCGCATAAAGAAAGCATTATGAATTATTAGTGAGCTCATAATCTTTTATTTTTGTGCAAAGTTACACTTTATTTTTCATATTAGTATACAAAAATCGAAAATGTTACCAAAAAAGTGACTGACACCATCTTTTATATAGTGGTCAAGTCCGAAGATCGAGCCGGCCAAGAGGAACGACTGGGCCACATAGTAGAGGAGTCCCGTCGCCACGTCGTCAATCTCGATCACCTGATACGCTACGAGGGCGATGCTACTCACGATGAGCAACACGGCACAGGCGTACTGGGAGACTTTGAAACCTTTATTATCCATATGTTGACATGCTTTCTTACACCCTGCAAAGTTACAAAATTTTTGCGACATTTCCAAACATTTCTGAAACTATTTTTGCAAAGATCACTGAGCACTACCGATTTTCCTATTTTCCTGTTTTCCTGTTTTCCGATTTTCCTATTTAGGTTGTTTTGAATTGGGAGAAGTGGAGGGGAAGAATATAAGAATTATAATCAAAAATTTATATAATTATAATTTTATATATATTAATATATAAAATTCATATAGGACTATTTTCTTTCTCGCCGCGAAAATGCAAAATAGTACGATGGGAAAATGGGAAAACAGGAAAATAGGAAAACAAGGGAAGCCGGAATACGCTGGATTAATGCTCAATACTGAATAATCGTCATCATATAATAAATACATCTAAACAAGGAATGATTTTTAGCGAAATATTCTTATAATTTAGAAAATTGTCGTACCTTTGCATTGTTCTAAGGAAATCCTGTTTGTCTTTGCCGCCACAAGCCCTTCTCCCTCTGAAGGAACAGGCGCCTCCCTAAGAGGATCAAGGCTTTTCACTGAGCCGATGAAGGCTTCTCAAGCACAGAAACAAGGGGTGATACTTAGCGGAATGTGTAATTTAAACAAAACAATGTAAAGTTATGGCAGTAAACACTATTGCATTTCCAGTTGCGGCCCGTCAGAACACGAACGACGGTTCTTCCGCCTACGGCAAGTGGTTCATCGTTCCCTACTGGCCCGAGACCCTGACCCTGCGTGGTCTGATTGAACGAGTGGCTTTCGACCAGAGCGTGTACTCGCGCGACATCGTCGAGGGCGTGATCCAGAAGCTGACCACCGTGATGGTGGAACTCCTGAAGAGCGGACAGCCCGTGAAGTGGGACGGCCTGGGTACGTTCACCCCGAACATCACGTCGAAGGGTGTCAACCAGGTCAAGAACGTGAGCGTCGACCAGATTGAGGGCATTCGCATCAACTTCATCCCCGAGAACGCCAAGGGTGAGGAGCTGACCTCGAAGAAGTTCAAGGATCTCTGCACCTTCGAGGTGCTCGGCTACCTGGTGTCGACGAACATCGGCACCCAGCAGAAGCCCAAGTACCAGCGCGTGCTCTACCCGATCGACTACCAGGCTTCGGGTTCCGGCAACAACGGCGGTGGCACCCAGAGCGGCGGTTCTTCGCAGAGCGGCGGTTCTAACAGCGGCGGCGGCTCGCAGTCTACGGCCCTGGCTTCGCCCACGATCAGCGGTACGACTCCGTTTGCTGAGACTACCTCGGTGAGCATCAGCGGCCCTGCTGGCGCGGAGATCCACTACACCACCGACGGCAGCACGCCAACGTCTGAGAGTACGCTCTACAGTGAGGCATTCACGCTGAGCGACACCACGACCGTGAAGGCTGTTGCCATCAAGGACGGTGAGTCGAGTGAGGTTGCGAGCAAGCTGTTCACCAAGTCCAGCGGCGACGGCGACGACATGGACCAGAACTAACTCCGTAAACAGAGATGGGACTCGCAATGCGGGTCCCGTTTTTTATAACTACTACAACTACTACAACTACAACTATAAACCGAAAGGCGTGTCTGATTAACGGTAAATTATTAGTAAGGTTCGCACGAGACGAAAAACTGAAATAAAGTTAAAGGATTGCATTTTTTCTCCAAAAAGTTTGGAGCGTATTGATATTTGACGTACTTTTGCAGTGTACTATTAAAGTGGTACACTATTACACAGGAAGATCGATAGGTTAAAAGCCACAGATTTCACAGATTAACAAGAAATAAATGATTAACAAGATTAAATATGATCGAGGTAAGTAACATCAGTTTCAAGTATGCTGGAGGGAAGGGGCTGGTATTCGACGATTTCAGCCTGAAGCTGAAGGAGAACAACATCTACGGCCTGCTGGGCAAGAACGGCACCGGCAAGTCGACGCTGCTGTATCTGCTCAGCGGACTGCTGCGCCCTACGGCAGGTCGTGTGATGAATGACGGCTTCGACGCTTTCAGGAGAGTGCCTGAGATGCTGAGTGAGGTGTTTCTCGTGACGGAGGAGTTTGAACTGCCGTCGATGAAGCTTTCGACTTACGTGAAGCTCTACAAACCGTTTTATCCTCATTTCTCCGATGAGATCCTGCAAGGGTGCCTGGCAGACTTCGAACTGCCTGCTGACGTACATTTGAAGGAACTCTCAATGGGTCAGAAGAAAAAGGCGTTTATTGCCTTCGCCGTGGCTGCGAATACCAATTGCCTGCTGATGGATGAGCCGACAAACGGACTGGACATCCCGAGCAAGTCGCAGTTCCGTAGGGTGATTGCCAGGAGTATGTCGGATGAGCGCATGGTGGTGATCTCCACGCATCAGGTGCACGATGTGGAGCAGTTGCTGGATCATATCCTGATACTTGATCATAACAACATGCTGCTGAACGCTTCGGTACAGGAGATTCAGGATCAGTACACCTTCGAGTATCGGTCGGCACAGGAGATGGACGGGACGGAACTCTATTCAGAGCCGGCGCTTCAGGGCAACGCCGTCATTGCAGAGCGCAAGGAGGGTGATGCCGAGACGCAGGTGAACCTCGAACTATTGTTTAACTTTAAAACGCAGATGAAATGAGTACATTTAATTTTCCCCGATTCTGTCAGGCGCTGAAGTGCCAGTTCATGACGTCTTACAAGGACTGGCTGGTCGTGTTCGGCATCTATATCATTGTCGTGACGTTCATGAATATTCTCTTTGTGAGGATGGCCGATTTCGAAGGCATGACCTATAGTGCGGCTGTGGCGAAGTATGGCGAGGAATATATGCAGATGAACTATCCTTATCTCATCAAGGCTAATGCAGTCTTCGACATCATATTTCTCAGCTTTGCCATGCTGTTTTGCTCCAGTTTCTTCCTGTCGCATCTGAAGAAGACTTCTTGGCGCTCAGCCTATTTCATGTGGCCGGTATCCAATCTGGAGAAATTCATCATCAGTCTGCTGCTCTATGTGGTGCTGAGTGGTGTCATTACCGTGATTTGCCTGATGATCGCCGATGCGCTGCGCGTGTTGATGGATGTCTTTACAGGGCGTGTCGTCGTGTGGGCTATCCCGATCATGTTTGACCCGAAGACGTTTAATCTGGGAGACGGGCCTCATATCCTTCTTTCCTTGACAGAAATGCTGCTGATTCAGTCTGTCTATATCCTTGGCGGTGCGCTGTTCCAGCGTCAGAAGTTCATATTGACTTCATTCTTTGTTATCGCCATCGGATATCCCCTGATAAAAGGCAATCACTATTTCTATACGGCAGAGGGTGCGCAGAGTCCGGGCATGTGGATTTGTATCGTCTTATATCTCATCTCTGCTTTGACTGCCTACTGGGAAGCTTACAAGAGATTCTGTCGGATGCAGGTGATAAACAATAAATGGTTGAACGTATGACATTCTCAAACGATAAACCCATCTATATCCAGATGTCGGACCGTCTGTGCGATGAGATCCTCTCTGGTGTGTATCAGGATGACGACCGCATACCGTCAGTCCGTGAGTATAGTGTGCTCCTCGAAGTGAATACGAATACGGCAGTCAAGGCCTACGAGCAGCTGGCTCGCGAGGAGATCATCTACAACAAGCGTGGTCTGGGCTACTTCGTGACCAAGGGCGCCAAGAAACAGATCCTCAAGGCCCGTAAACAGGAGTTCATGAAAGAGCGCCTGCCAGAGCTCTTCCGACAGATGCAACTGCTCGACATCACCATCGAAGACGTTGTAGATGCTTATAAAGATATAAAGAGTGTTAAATAAGGCGGCTTCTCTGAAATGATTTGCAACTTTTCCCGTATAACTTACGACAAATAGTCAGAAACCATTAAAAGGTAAAAAGGTAAAAAAGTAAAAAGGTAAAAAAGTAAAAAGGTAAAATAGATTGTTTTCATGATACATCTACAAGACATCAACAAGACCTATCAGGGCGCGCAGCCCCTTCACGTGCTGAAGGGCATCTCGCTCGACATCGCGAAAGGAGAGTTCGTCTCCATCATGGGAGCCTCGGGCTCGGGTAAGAGTACCCTGCTGAACATACTGGGTATTCTCGACAATTATGACTCTGGCACCTACGAGCTGGCCGGCGTGCCCATCTGGGGACTCTCGGAGCGCAAGGCCGCCGAGTATCGCAATCGGATGATAGGTTTTATCTTCCAGTCATTTAATCTCATCTCTTTCAAAACAGCCGTGGAAAACGTGGAGTTGCCATTATTTTATCAAGGGGTGTCCAGGAGGAAGCGCCATCAGATGGCTCTGGAGTATCTGGAGCGTCTGGGCCTTCTTGACTGGGCAGGACATTACCCCAACGAACTGTCGGGAGGACAGAAACAGCGTGTGGCAATAGCCAGGGCACTCATCACCCGACCGCAGATCATCCTGGCCGACGAGCCTACGGGCGCATTGGACTCGAAGACTTCGGTGGAGGTGATGCAGTTGCTCAAGCAGCTGAACCAGGACGAGGGCATGACCATCGTCGTGGTGACGCACGAGAGCGGCGTGGCGAACGAGACGAACAAGATAGTACACATCAAGGACGGCATCATCGGCCAGATCGAGGAAAATCTGAACCACGATGCCTCGCCATTCGGAAGCGGAGGACTCATGAAATAGTGATTTTAGCAACGGACAACACGACTTAAGGACTAAGAAAAAGTCGTAAAGTCCTGTAGTCCGTTGCAAAAAATATAGATTTATGCGAGATATTATAACAGAAATATGGCAGACGGCGCGGCGGAATAAGCTGAGGACGACGCTCACGGGATTCGCCGTGGCGTGGGGCATCTTCATGATCATCGTGCTGCTGGGGGCTGGCAACGGCCTGATCAATGCCACGATGAAGATGAGCGGCGACTACCTGACCAACTCGATAGAGGTGGATGGGGGAAGCACGTCGATGCCTTACAAGGGTATGAAGGAGGGCCGCTATATCCAATTGAACAGGAACGACATGGAAGCCACAGAGACGGAGTTCACGAAGAACATCGACGAAGTGGGATCCTGCTACTACACCAACGCCACGGTATCCTATGGCGAGAATTTCAAGAACATACAGATTGCTGGTGTTTACCCTGTTCACACCCAGATCGTCAAGACGCACCTGATCTGTGGACGATTCATCAACGACATCGACCAGAAGGAGCGTCGGAAGGTGCTGGTGCTTGCCGACAGCCATGCCAAGGAACTGGAGCCTAAGGACTACAAGACGCTGTTGGGCAAGTTTGTGAAGGTGGGCGACATCCAGTTTAAGGTGGTGGGCATCTATAAGGGCCGCGACGAGGGCTGGGGTAATTCCTATTCGTCGTACTCGGCCATCAAGAGTATCTTTGGCGCCAACAACCCCAGTCTTGGCAGCATCGAGTATACCTTCCACGGGCTGAACACAGAGAAGGATAATGAGGACTTTGAGAAGGATTATCGTCGCCGCCTGAACGGCATCCATCAGGCGCACCCTGAGGACAAGCGTGCCATCTGGATCTGGAACAACTATACGCAGGGCCTGCAGATGAATCAGGGTATCGACATCATCCACACGTTCCTTTGGGTCATCGGACTCTTCACGCTGCTCAGCGGTATCGTAGGCGTGTCGAACATCATGCTCATCACCGTGAAAGAGCGCACCCACGAGTTCGGCATCCGCAAGGCCATCGGCGCCAAGCCCTGGAGCATCCTGAGACTGATTATTACGGAGAGTGTGATCATCACCACGTTCTTCGGTTATCTGGGGATGTTGATTGGCATCTTTGCCAATGAGTATATGGACGCCACGCTGGGGCATGAGGTGACTGACCTGGGCGTGCAGAAGATAACCCTGTTTGTGGATCCGACCGTAGGACTGGATGTGTGTATCGAGGCTACGCTGGTGATGGTCATCGCCGGCACGATCGCCGGACTCATCCCAGCCTATAAGGCCTCCCGCATCAGACCGATTGAGGCGCTCCGCGCTGATTAAGGCATGGACATACACGGACTGACACGGATTAAGAAAATAAAGTATTATGCGAATAGATATAGATAGTTACAGAGAGATTCTCGATACGTTGACTCGCAACAAGTCGCGTTCGTTCCTCACCGGCTTCGGTGTGTTCTGGGGCGTGTTTATGCTCGTGGTGCTGATGGGCGGCGGACAAGGCATGAAAGAGAAGCTGTATAGCAACTTTGAGGGCTTTGCACAGAACACCGTGATTGTTGGTGCCGAACAAACCAGCAAGCCTTATAAGGGATTCCGCAAGGGCAGACGCTGGTATATGGTATATAAAGATGTGGACCGGCTGAAGCAGAAGGTTCCTGAGTTGGATGCTGTGGCGCCCATGCTGATGGGACGTGGTGGAACGGCCTATTATGGTGACCAGAAGACCAGTCCGAACATGCAGGGCTCTGTGCCTGAGGTTGCCCAGATCATGGAACCGAAGATTTACTACGGCAGATACCTGAACGACATGGATGTCAAGGAGCATCGCAAGGTCTGCGTGATCGGCAAGAAGGTTTACAAGGATCTTTTCAAGGAGGGCGGCGACCCCTGCGGCAAGAAGATCCGCGTGGACTCTACCTATTATGAGGTTGTGGGCGTTGACTATAGTTCTGGCGGCATCTCTATCGGCGGACGTGCGGAAGAGCGTATCACCATCCCCATCACCCTGATGCAGGCGGTATTCAATCGTGGAAATGCAATTGACATTATCGCTGCCACTGGTCGCCCAGGTGTCATTATGTCGAAGATTACGCCCCGCATCCGTGAGACCGTGGCCAGGGCGCACTATATCGACCCTACCGACGAGCAAGGTGTGTTTATATTCAATACGGAGCTGATGTTCCAGATGATCAACAACCTGTTTAAGGGCGTGAATATCCTCATCTGGCTCGTGGGTCTCGGAACGTTGTTGGCAGGCGCTATCGGTGTGTCGAACATCATGATGGTGACCGTGCGCGAAAGAACCACGGAGATAGGTATTCGTCGAGCAATTGGTGCTACACCGAAGATGATTCTCTCGCAGATCATCTCAGAGAGTATCGTACTGACGCTGGTGGCGGGCATGAGTGGCATCCTCTTTGCGGTGATGATACTGCAGATGCTGGAGATGTATAACACGGAGGACGGCATCATCGAGACACACTTCCAGGTAGGCTTCTGGACGGCAATCTTCTGTGCCGTTGTGGTCAGTTCCCTCGGCGTCCTCGCAGGCCTCGCTCCGGCAGCCAGAGCGATGAGTATTAAGCCAGTAGACGCTATGCGAGATGAATAATTAGCAGCGGACTACAGGACTAAAGGACTTTTGACAAGTTCAAGGAAAAAAGTCGTAAAGTCTTGAAGTCCGTTGCAAAAAGAAAGGAATTTAAATATATAAAAGATAGATTATGAAGAAGTACAGTAAACTGATCATCGCGGCTATCATAGCCATGATTTTCATCGGAACGTTCGTGTTCCTCTGGCAGAAGAGCCAACCCAAGGAAGTCGTTTACAACGAGTTCACACCGAAACTGGACAGCATCCAGAAGACAACCATCATCACAGGTAAGATTGAGCCTCGCAACGAGGTGAACATCAAACCGCAGATCTCTGGCATCATCTCGGAACTCTACAAAGAGCCCGGCGACTATGTGAATGCAGGTGACGTGATTGCCAAGGTGAAGGTGGTGCCCGAGATGGGGCAGCTTTCGAGTGCCGAGATGCGTGTTCGTCTGGCAGAGATCAACCTGAAGCAGGCTCAGACAGACTTCCAGCGTGAGGAGAACCTCTTCAACCAGAAACTTGTGTCGGCTGATGAGTTTGACAAGATCAGGGTGGCACTGGATCAGGCCAAGCACGAGAAGATGGCGGCTGAGGATGCATTGGAGGTGGTGAGAGACGGTTTTTCGAAGTCGAACGCCAAGGCTTCCTCGACGCTCATCCGTTCTACCATCAGTGGTGTCATCCTCGACATCCCCGTGAAGGTCGGATACTCCGTCATTCAGGTCAACACGATGAACGAGGGTACCACAATTGCCTCGGTGGCCAATATGAACAACCTCATTTTCCGTGGTAACATCGATGAGACAGAGGTCGGTCAGTTGGTGAATGGCATGAATATGAAGATTACCATCGGTGCCCTGCAGGATCTGAAGTTTGACGCTGCCCTGGAGTATGTCTCTCCGAAGGCCGTGGAGAGCAATGGTGCCAATCAGTTTGAGATCAAGGCGGCTGTCAGTCTTTCAGGCGTATCTGGAGATTCTGGAAAATCCGGGAAACTGCGTAGCGGTTATAGTGCCAATGCCGAGATCGTGCTGGCTAGGGCCGACAAGGTGCTTAGCATCCCTGAGAGTGCCATCGAGTTCAGTGGTGACTCTACCTTCGTCTATGTCATCAAAGGTGAGGGTAAGGACAAGACCTACGATCGAACATATGTTGAGACCGGTCTCTCTGACGGTGTGAATATCGAGATCAAGAAGGGCATCACCGCCAAGGATAAGGTGCGTGGCCCGGAGATTATCACAGATGAAGACAGCAAGTAACAGCTTATGAAGAACGTTATAGTATGCTGCTGTATCACAGCAGCCATCCCCCTCTCTGCAGGGGCACAGAAGCAGTGGAGCCTCCGCGATTGTTGCGACTATGCCATAGAGCATAATATCAGCATCAAGCAGCAGCAGAACCAGTGCCGTCAGCAGGAGCTTCAGCTCTCGACAGCCAAGAACTCCCGCCTGCCGGATCTCAGTGCCTCTCTCGGCCAGAACTTCTCGTTCGGACGTGGTTTGACGGCAGCGAACACCTACTCCAACACCAATACGAGCAGCACCTCTCTCCAGCTTGGCACAAGCGTGCCCCTCTTCACGGGTTTCCAGATTCCCAATCAGATTAAACTGGCCAAACTGAACCTTGAGGGAGCCACTGCAGACCTTGAGAAGGCGAAGAACGACATCCGTATGAAGGTGGCTGAGGCTTATGTGCAGATACTCTATGATATGGAAATAGCCGATGTGGCCCGTCGTCAGATCGACATCGACTCCGCACAGGTTGCTCGTCTGGAATCTTTTGTCAAAAATGGCAAGGCGGCAGAGGCTGAGCTCTCCCAACAGAAGGCAACCCTCGCCAACAGCCGTCTCACGGCTACGCAGGCCTTGAACAACTGCCGTCTGGCCGTCCTCACCCTCACTCAGCTCCTCGAGCTCCCCACGCCCGAAGGCTTCGCCATCGTCCGCCCGGAGATATCCGGGTTATCAGGAATCTCCGGTGTATCCGGTCTTACCCCTGATCAGATCTACGCCGAGGCCTTGGGCGTCAAGCCCGAGATCCTCTCCCAGCAGCTGAAGCTGAAGGGCCACGAGCACAGCATTAAGATTGCCCAGGCTGCCAACTATCCGACACTCTCCCTCAGCGGAGGCCTCGGCACGAACTATTACACTACGTCGGGCTTTAAGTCGGACTCCTTCGGCGAACAGCTGAAGAACAACTTCTCGCAGTATATCGGTCTGAATCTGAACATCCCCATCTTCAATCGCTTCCAGACACGTAACAATATCCGCAGTGCCCGCATCGACTATGAGAATCAGCGGTTGACGCTCGACAACACCAAGAAGACGCTCTATCAGGAGATCCAGAAGGTGTATTACAATGCCCTGAATGCGCAGTCGAAGGAAGAGGCATCGCTGCAGGCCATGGAGAGTACGAAGGATGCCTTTGAGCTGATGCAGGCCAAATACGAGACTGGCAAGGCGACCATCACGGAGTTCAATGAGTCGAAGAATACTTATCTGAAGTCTGAGTCAGATTTGGTGCAGGCCCGATATGAGAACCTCTACCAGAGTGCGCTGATAGATTTCTATCGAGGCAAAGACCTCAACTTCTGAGAAATGAATAATCCCTGCCGGTGTGGCAGGGATTATTCATTTCTTATGTCTGTTGGCACGCTGCTCACGGTATTTCGCTTTCTGACGGGCAGAACCGCTGCCGTGGGCACCAGTGATATACTGTTTCTTCTTGGCCTTGGTCTTCACCTTCTTGCCATCGTCCTTCGGCTTGTCTCCTCCACGTCCGAAGTTGATGCCGTTCTCGAGAATATGCTGAAAATCGTCCATGATTCTTCTTTTTGCAACGGACTATACGACTAACGGGACTGTGAGATAAAAGTCCTTAAGTCCTGTAGTCCGTTGCCAATATTAATGGTGGAACAGACGGACGCCTGTGAAGGCCATGGCGATGCCGTATTTGTCGCAAGTCATGATGACATGGTCGTCGCGGACAGAGCCGCCAGCCTGGGCGATGAACTCCACACCACTCTTATGGGCACGCTCGATATTGTCACCGAAGGGGAAGAAGGCATCAGACCCAAGGGCCACCTTCGTGTTCTGGGCGATCCATGCTTTCTTCTCTTCCATCGTCAGCACCTCGGGCTTCGTCTTGAAGAACTGCTGCCATGCACCGTCGCGCAGCACGTCGTCGTGCTCGTCCTCAGAGATATACACATCGATGGTATTGTCACGGTCGGCACGGCGGATGCCATCCACAAACGGCAGATTCATTACTTTCGGATGCTGACGGAGCCACCAGATGTCGGCCTTGTTACCAGCCAGACGGGTGCAGTGAATACGGCTCTGCTGTCCGGCTCCGATGCCGATGGCCTGTCCGTCCTTCACATAACATACAGAGTTCGACTGTGTGTATTTCAGTGTGATGAGGGCGATGATCAGGTCGCGTTTGGCCTCGGGCGTGAAAGTCTTGTTCTGTGTGGGGATGTTCTCGAAGAGGGCATCGTCATCGAGTTTGATCTCGTTACGACCTTGTTCGAAAGTGATGCCGAATACTTGTTTGCGCTCGATGGGCTCAGGTACGTAGTTAGGATCAATCTTAATCACATTATACGTTCCTTTGCGCTTATCTTTCAGGATCTCGATGGCCTCGGGGGTATAATCGGGGGCAATCACGCCGTCAGAGACCTCACGCTTCAGAATCTTGGCGGTGATGGCGTCGCAGGTGTCAGAGAGGGCCACGAAGTCACCATAGCTCGACATACGGTCAGCTCCACGGGCTCTGGCATAGGCACAGGCGATGGGACTCTCGTCGAGACCCTGTATGTCGTCAACGAAATAGATCTTTTTCAGCGTGTCGCTCAAAGGGAGGCCTACTGCAGCACCGGCAGGCGAGACGTGCTTGAATGAGGCTGCAGAGGGCAGACCAGTGGCAGCCTTCAACTCCTTCACAAGCTGCCAGGCATTGAAGGCGTCGAGGAAGTTAATATAGCCAGGACGGCCGTTGATCACTTCGATGGGTAACTCTCCCTCCGTCATGAAGATACGGGAGGGCTTCTGGTTCGGATTGCATCCGTACTTGAGGGCTAATTCTTTCATCTTATTGCAATATTTTGTGATTTTGCGTGCAAAGGTACAAAATATTTTTGTAACGACGACGATGATTCGGAAAAAAGTTGTACCTTTGCAAACTGTTAAGCAAATCATCAAAGCGGCATGAAGGAATCCGAAAACAGAATCATCAGTTTGCCTAAGATCTCAGACGTCCGGGGCAATCTCTCCATCATCGAACAGCTCAAGCAGGTGCCGTTCGAGATACGGCGTGTCTATTGGATCTATGATGTACCAGGCGGATTCGACCGTGGAGGACATGCCTATAAGGAGAGTGAGGAGTTCATCGTAGCACTCTCGGGATCCTTCGACGTGGAGCTCGACGATGGTGAACAGAAGCAGACTTATCAGCTCAACCGTTCGTACAAGGGACTTTATGTCGCCAAGTCCATGTGGCGGCGCATGACCAATTTCTCCACGAACTCCCTGGCGCTGGTGCTGGCTTCGACGGACTATGATCCCGACGACTACATTATGGACTATCAGGACTTCCGGCTCTGGCTGAAAGGACAGACAATGCTGACGGATAACGTGAACAATACTTCGGCACCAGTCATCAATAATGTTCAAGTGCCGAATGCCGTCAGCTATGCCAGGAGTGTGTTCGACAGTTCTATTTATGAACTGAATAAGATGCACGATGCGGAAGGTAACCTGACGTTCATCTACCAGAACGTCCATGTGCCGTTTGAGATCAACCGTGTGTTCTACAGCTACGATATCCCTGGTGGAGAAGAAAGGGGCGGACATGCCCATAAGGAGTGCCACCAGTTTATTATCGCAGCCTCAGGAAGCTTCGAGGTGGTGCTCGACGATGGCACCAACAAACGCACCGTCGTCCTTAACCGTCCATTCTGGGGACTGCATGTGCCACCTGGTATCTGGTCGTCGGAGCAGGGCTTTTCTTCTGGCAGCATCTGTCTGGTGCTGGCCAGCCACGGCTATGATGAAGACGACTATATCCGCAATTATGATGAATTTCTTGAATATATAAAGAAATAAGTATGGTGAAACTTTTGGATCTTCAGGCCATCACGATGCAGCATGCTGAGGAATATGAGGCTGCAGCTAAGCGCGTGATAGAGTCTGGATGGTTTTTGCAAGGACGTGAGAACGAGACCTTCGAACGTGACTATGCCCAATATATCGGTACGCAGCATTGTATCGCAGTGGCTAATGGACTGGATGCCCTGAAGCTGATCTTGCGCGGCTATAAGGAACTGGGTGTGATGAAGGACGGCGACGAGATCATCGTACCCGCCAACACGTATATTGCGACCATCCTTGCCATTACCGACAATCAGCTGGTGCCTGTGTTAGTAGAACCGACATGGGAATATCTCGAATTAGATATAAATAAGGTGGAGGAGGCTATCACACCGAAAACCAAGGGCGTAATGACGGTTCATCTCTATGGCCGTATCGCCTATAATGATGAACTGGGTGACATCTGCCGGCGTCATGGATTGAAGCTGATGGAAGACTGTGCCCAGAGTCACGGCTGTACCTGGAAAGGTGTCCGAACTGGTGCTCTCGGTGATGCTGGGGCCCATTCCTTCTATCCGGGAAAGAACCTCGGCGCCTTTGGCGATGCTGGGGCAGTGACGACCGATGACGAGGAACTGGCTTCGGTGATTCGTGCCTTGGCCAACTACGGCAGTCAGAAGAAGTATGTGTTCAGATATGTCGGCATTAACAGCCGTATGTCTGAGTTGGATGCTGCCATCCTCGATGTGAAGCTGAAATACTTAGATGAGGACAATCAAAAGCGTCAGCAACTGGCAGCCTATTATTACGAGGCCATCGACAATCCGCTGATCACCTTGCCTCAAAGGCTCTGCGATGAGAACAATGTCTATCATCAGTTCCCCATCTTCTGTGAACGTCGCGATGAACTGCAGGCATATCTTAAGGAGGGTGGGGTACAGACACTCATCCACTATCCCATACCGCCGCATAAGCAGGAGTGTTACAAGGATTGGAATGACCGCTGTTATCCGATTACGGAGCGTATCCATCAGCAGGAACTCTCCATTCCGATGAACCAGGCGGTGAGTCGTGAGGAGGCTGAAACCGTTGTCCGGCTGATTAATCATTTCAGATGAATATGGAACAGAAGAAAAGAGATATATCTATAGTCATCCCTGAATATTGCGGGGAGTCGATGCTGACGGAACTGCTGAAACGATTGCATGCCGTTCTGCAGACGCTGACCGATAGTTACGAGATTATTCTCGTCAATGACTGTTCGCCGGACAATGTGTGGGAGGCCATCCGTCAGGTCTGTGCCGTTGATAAGCGAGTCGTCGGTCTTAACCTGAGCCGTAATTTCGGTGAGCACTATGCCATTTCGGCTGGTCTGCGCTATGCCAAGGGAGAGTACATTGTCGTGATGGACTGCGACCTTCAGAACCGTCCGGAAGACATACCAGCCCTCTATCAGAAGGCACAAGAAGGTTGGGATGTGGTCCATGCCCGTCGTGTACATAAGCAGTTCGGATTCTGGAAACGGATGTCGTCAAAAGCGTTTCATGCCGTCTATGACTGGATGACTGGCCATAAGTCAGATCCCAGTATAGCTGAGTTCGGCATCTATAGTTCCCGTATTATCCGTGAGTACAACAAACTGGGCGAGGTGGCCCGTTCATTTAATTTCCTGATTGAATATCTGGGATTCCGTGTGACAGCCGTTGACGTGAAGCATGATTCCCGTGCCGACGGAGGCGGTTCTTCCTATACATTCAAGAAACTATTCCGGCTGGCAATGGATTCGATCATTGCCGACAGCACGCGACCTCTGAAAATGGCTGTCGTAGCGGGCTTCACGATGTCGTTCGTTTCTGTCATCATGGCGCTATACAATGTCATTGCCTATTTCCTTGAACTCCATACGGTGCCTGGCTATACCACGACCATCTTCTCCATCTGGTTCGCCTGCGGACTGTTGCTCTTCGTAATGGGCGTGCTAGGCCTATACATCGGGCGTATTTTCGACCAGGTGAAGGCTCGTCCGATATTCATCGTGATGGATGAACTGAATGTAGAAGAAGATTCTGCTGCATAAGTAACTGTTTCTCCCCCTAAGTTAGGGGGAGCCAGAGGGAGTCTGAACAGAGGCTGGTTCTGAGGCTGTTCAGACCACCCCTTACCCCTCCTAACTCAGGAGGGGAAGTAATTACATTATTTCCTTTCGTAGATATAGAAGGGTAGGTTCATGTATGTTCGCTTCAAGCGTAACACATAGCCGGCATCTTCAATTTCCTTCAGGATAGGCTTCTTGTCATACTGCTCCTCGCCGCAGTAGGTCACGACGAAGTCTGCCTTTCTGTCTTTCAGTATCTGTCTGTGGTTCTCAATCATTGGGGGTGTTCCGCCATTAGGATAGGCAAACTGTTCGCCTGCGGGTATAGGTTCATACATCACACCGAAGCCGAACTCCTGACACTCGTAGCTCAGGAGTCGTGGATTCTTCACGTCCTTCATCACGTCAGACAGTTCCTGGAATGACTTACGGTCTTCATTATGTGTGAAGATCGTGTTCAGGCGCAATTCGCCGACAATGAGATTCCCATATATACAGTATATGATGAGGCAGGCTGTCAATACACCGTAGCTGATTCTCCGTGGCTGTTCTTTGTTGATGAGCAGAATGTCGATGAACAGATAGATCACGAAGATGTAGCAGACGCCGTAATAGTAGTGCCAGATGTTATGCTTGGTGGTAATGGCGATAAAGAGCAGGGCGATGATCACAGGCACATATTTGTAATGCTTCAGCCTCAGTCCCAACAGCATGCCGCTCAGGAAGATGACTGTGATGAAGACAATTTTGCGGTAGTCTGTCAGAATATTCTCCAGGTCTTGCATCATCGTTTGACTGCCACCCTCCTCGTTCATCACCGTCTCGTAAGCCAATACGAAGTAGTTGTGGAAGAAGGCTCCGAGAGAGTCGGTCATGATGAAATAGATGATGAACGGGACGGCTATCAGCGCTGAGATGAGAATCATCCATCCGAAGGCTAAACCCAGGCTGCGCTTGTTCTTGTATTGATCCCAAAGGGCTATGAGAACACAGACACCCTGAACGGCGGCAATGTTATACTTCATCAGCACCAGCACGGTGAAGCAGCCTCCCAGCATCATGAAGTCAACCTTGTCGTTCCGTTCCTCTGCATAGAGCCTTTTGAACAGGGCATAGAGCGTGATGGCAACGAAGAGCAGCATCAGGTCCTCAGAACGTGTCTCGAAATGGAACCAGGGGAAGAAATACACGAAGATCATCGGCAGCGTGGCAGCCAGACTCTTAAGATTGCTCTTCAGAAATATTTTGGCCGTCTTATAATTGAAGAAGAGCGTCAAAGCATAGAACATCCCAGAAACCACATACATGCCGTGATAGTCATGCGGTGAGAGAAGATAGCCGAGACCATAGAAAAGCCAGATAATCGGTCCCTTGAAATCCGAGAACTCCACGTATGGCCTCATGCCGATGATGAAGGCCTTGCCCTCCATGAAGAACCAGGCAGAATCGAGATGGTGGGCCACTCCGAAGAAGGGTGAATCGTTGGAGAGAAACAGCTGGATGATGAACGACCAAAGGGTGAAAAGCACTAGTGCCTTCGTGTCTGTCAGCTGTCTGAATGTATTGTTGGAACTCATAAATTTAAAAGAGGTTTTGTCATTTTGCGTGCAAAGGTAATTCTTTCTTTGAACTTTGAACTTTGAACTTTGAACTTTATGATTACCTCTTAGGATTATTTAACGGTCAGTCATATCAAAAAGTTTAAAGTTCAAAGTTCAAAGTTCAAAGTTTATTGTATCTTTGCACCCGACTTATATAATAATGTAATGGAAAAGAAACGCATAGCCCTCCGGAAACTTTTGGAGGCCGTTGAGAAGGAGATTCTTCGCAAACCGGATCGTAAGACACTCGATCATCTCTCATTATTGGCTGGCTTCCAGGACTGGGAGTCATTCCAAAAAGCCATCCACGGTGAAACCAGTGCCGATGCCAACTATAAGTAACCATTTCCCCTCCTGAGTAGGAGGGGCCAGGGGTGGTCTGATCCGCCTCAAGCCTATCCACAAAAAAAGGCCCCTTTTCAGGAACCTCATTTGCTTTCTTACTCAACAGTAACAGGACGACGCTTCTCCTTGATGCGGGCAGCCTTACCAGTGAGCTTGCGCAGGTAGTAAAGCTTAGCGCGACGTACCTTACCGATCTTGTTGATTTCGATGCTCTCGATGTTCGGGCTCTCGATGGGGAAGATACGCTCCACACCAACGGTACCAGACATCTTACGAACAGTGAAGCGCTTCTTGTCACCGTGACCAGCGATCTTGATCACAACACCACGGTAGAGCTGGATACGCTCCTTGGAACCCTCGATAATTTTGTAAGCGACAGTAATCGTGTCTCCTGCCTTGAACTTAGGAAACTGCTTGCCGGTTGCAAATGCTTCTTCAGCAACTTTAATTAAATCCATTCTCTTAATTCTTAATTGTAAATTCTTAATTTGCTGTATCGTTCCAACGCAACATAGACGGGCCACTCGTTGCTTCCCTCCATCGGTTACGCCGAAAAGCGGGTGCAAAGGTACAACTTTTTCTCGATTCCAAGAAATATTTCGCAGTTTTTTTGTACCTTTGCACCATAAAAACCATTATTATGAGTAGAAAACAGGTATTTTTGAGCTTTCTTGCTGCCACACTGATGGTTTCTTGTGCACCCAAACATTACCAACTGACTGGTGTGGAGCGTAGCAGAATCATCATCGACAGCCGTTTCGACCAGAACCCTGATGAGGCAGCCGCAGCATTCTTGGCTCCTTATAAGCGTGTGAACGACAGTATCATGAGACCCGTCGTGGGACAGGTGGCACATAATATGCATGCCACCCGACCGGAGAGCGACCTCTCGAACCTCCTGGCAGACATTCTCGTCTGGACATCGAAAGACTACAACGAGCAGCCGGTACTGGGCATCTATAACATGGGTGGCATCCGTGCTGACCTGACGAAGGGCGACGTGACCTATGAAGATGTGCTCTCTGTGGCGCCTTTCGAGAACAAGATCGCCTTCGTCACTCTGACGGGCGAACAGCTCATGATGCTCCTGAAGCAGATTGCCGGCAGAGGAGGAGAGGGCGTCAGCAAAGGTCTTGAACTGGTGATCGACAAGGATTCTCAACTGGTGTCTGCCCGACTTCACGGACAGGCGATCGATCCAGCCGCCTCCTATCGCATCGTCACCCTTAACTATCTGCTGGAGGGCAACGACGGTATGGATGCTATGTGTCTGGGCTCTGATAAGGTGTCTCCTTCAGACAAGAGCAACAATGTCCGCTTCCTGATCATGAACTACTTCCGCGAAAAGATGGCTCAGGGCGTAGTCGTCGATTCGCAAGTGGAAGGGAGAATTAGAATTGAGAATTTAGAATTTAGAGATAAGAAGAGATAAGAATGATGAAACGATTACACCTTATTATATTTATAGCGCTGCTGTCGGGACTGACGGCAGTTGCCAAGAAGCACAAGCAGCTGGTGATCCTGCATACCAACGATACGCACTCGTGTATCATGCCTCTCAACGAGAACCTCGACAACAAGGAGCTTGCCGGACGAGGCGGATTCCTGCGTCGCGTCAATATGATCAAGGAACAGCGCAGTCAGCATCCCGACCTCCTGCTCTTCGACTCCGGCGACTTTTCGCAGGGTTCCGGCTACTACACCTTGTTCAAAGGTGAGGTGGAAATAGGACTGATGAACCAGATGGGCTACGATGCCGCTACCATCGGCAACCACGAGTTCGACTTCGGTCTTGACAATATGGCCAAGCTCTTCCGTATGGCAAACTTCCCCATCGTCTGCTCGAACTACGACTGCGCGGGAACCGTGCTCGAAGGTCTGGTGAAACCCTATATCACCATGCAGCGCAATGGTGTGAAGATCGGCATCTTCGCCTTGGCGCCACAGCTGAAGGGTCTTGTCTTCGACGGCAGCTGCGAGGGCATCACCTATCTCGACCCAGCCGAGACGGCTCAGAAGTACATCGATATCCTGCGGAAACAGGAGAAGTGCGACCTCGTGATCTGCATCTCGCACCTCGGATGGGAGCGTTCTGTGTATCCTGACGAGAAGCTCGTGAGTCTGATAGAAGGCTGCGACCTCGTGCTGGGCGGACATACCCACACCTATATGCCCGTGCTGGAGTATACGCCCGACAAGACTGGCAAACAGATTCCTATCGACCAGAACGGTAAGAGCGGTGTGTTCGTGGGAAAACTTATCCTCAACCTGGAGAAGTAATCACTCGAAATAGAATGTCAACGTGATCATCTTGCTGTAGCCTTTGGCTACGGCATTGGTGTATTTGCGCAGGTTCGCGTCCTGCAGCTCGCTGGCGTGATCGTGGTCGAGGGCGTCGCGCAGACTGTAGCAGAACTTCAATTCGGGAATCAGCTTGAAGAACGGCAGATAGAGGTCTACGCCGAGACCTATCTCCAAGAACATGTCCGACCGCTTCAGCTGGATATACTCTTGGTTCTTGCTCGTCAGGTTCAGTGTCGGGTTGATGCCCGCAATGATATACGGCCGGTAGTTGTTCCAGCGCTGGGCACTGAACTTCAGGTCGATGGGCAGCGCGATATAGGTGTTCTTCATATCCTGACGGGCCTCGATGTGCCGGCCTTCAGCGTCCGTCTCCGTCAGACTGCGGAACAGCAGATGCTTCGCACCGAAGTGCATCGTCGGCGAGAATCTCAGGTTCAGGTGTTGCGAGAGGCGCAGGTCGGCCAGCACACCTACGCTGAATCCAGCATTCCAGCGGTCGTCGTCGCAGACGATCGTCTCTTCATGGGTGGTACCGTCCTCCAGCGTGATCATCTGTGGACCTACATTCTCAAACTCAATATCCTGCAGGTTCATACCCACGAGGATGCCAAAGTGCATGGGGCGCAAGTCGATATACGGCTTGTGCTGTATCTTCCGCTCCTGGGCTGCGGCTGTCAACATCGTGCAAACCAGGACTGAAATGATGATAATTCTACGTCTGAACATATCTTTTCTACTTCTATATTAACGTAAAAAAAGCCCGATTATTATATTCTCCGTTATTTCGACAGTGTATAAATTAAGAAAATTACCTACCAAAAAGTTGGTATATTCCAAAAATCTTCGTACCTTTGCATCATCAAACGTGAGTATTAACATTATTAATTCATAAAAAGTTAACGATTATGGCATATGTAATTGGTGACGACTGTATCGCTTGCGGTACTTGTCAGGGTGAGTGCCCCGTTGAGGCAATTTCTGAGGGTGAGAAGTAGTCTATCGATCCCGATCTGTGCACTGAGTGCGGTACTTGTGGAAGTGTATGTGCTTCT
>JAEEGJ010005288.1_pt1 | contig 41022 bp, 28 predicted proteins | sample 8958761 | NCBI WGS metagenome assembly JAEEGJ01 (sample SAMN16246546, study PRJNA631951) | gut metagenome | biome: gut microbiome; feature: rumen; material: RS-attached | host: Bos | place: Iran: Karaj | collected 2018-10 | reverse complement strand
AAGGTCCGAACCACTCGTTCGTAAAGTTTCGCCAGGTGAGCATATAGCTGATGGGGAACCCCTTGACGGTGGGCAGCAGGGTGGATGTCCACCAGGTGGGCTCGGTCATGTTCTTCATTCCGCATTCGGTCAGCGCCGGAATCAGGTTATGTTCCTTGGCCACCTGACAAAGCACGGCCAGGTTCTGCTTTCCGCGCTCGATAAACTGGTTTTTCTCCTCGGGTGTCCATTGATAGCCGTCGAGTCCGAGCATGTCAACGCGGTCGTCGCCGGGATAGCGCTCCATGAGCCGCTGGACTGTCAAGTTGTCCTGCATGCCGGGCGAATAAGACCACACGAGGTTGTCGAAGCCCTCGGCCCGCAACTGGTCTTGCAGCATGTTCCACAAGGCGCGGTACTCTTCAACCGAGCAGAGCTTCTCGCCCCACCAAAACCACGAACCGCTGTTCTCGTGCCACGGACGGAAAAGTATGGGCACAGGCTCGCCTCCAGGCGTCTTCAGCGATGCCAGGAAGGTGGCCACGCGTTGCATCCAGATAACGAAACGGTCGTGCTTGGCACCACCGGGCAGGATGCTCTTCACCACCTGGTCGCTCGTCACGTCCCAAGCCGTTCCTTCAGGGAACTTCTGACCGGCAGGACCTCCGCCCATAATGGTTGTCAGCGGGTTACGCGGATGCCACGAGATGGTGACGATACCGCCGCGCTGATGGTGGGCAATGATTTCCTCGCGCATACGGGTGAAGGGCACGGAGTCGAGGTTCTTGGCGTCGCCCATCTCGATGCCGCCGAGCTCGAAGCCCATCACGGCTGGGAAGTCGCCACAAGTCTCCTTCACGTCGCAACGGCCGTCTTCCCATTCCCACGTAAGTCCGTAGAAGGGAGCATCCTGATGACCGTACATGATGCCCTTGGCCGATAAAGACTTGAGACGCTCAATCAGTCGGGCGGCAGGCGTCTGCTTGCAGCAGCCCTGCTTGTGCATTCCGCAGTTTCCCTCATGCATTCCGCAATCGTGCTTCTGCTCCATCTTGCTACACTTCTTGTCCATCTCACTCTTCTTTGCCTTTTTCTGAGCTGAAGCGCCGGCCGTGATGACCAGGGCTAAAGCGAAAATCAATATCTTCTTCATATATAAAATAGTATTATTCCTTTTGTTGTTCTTTGCTTTTCTTGCACTTTATGACCAGGCCATCAGAACTTTACGCCCATCTGGCGGCATATCCAGGCATTCCATTCGTCCCATTGCTCCTGATACCAGAAATGGGCCGTCTGCTGGTAGGGATGAACCTCTTTGGGAGCGGTAACCGAGTTGTAGGTGGCAAAGGCCGTAGTGGGCGGCACCACATCGTCGTTGTAGCCGAACGAGAACCAGCCGGGGCACGTGATGCGACGGGCAAAGTTTACGCCGTCGTAGTAGCGCGAGGCTTCAATCTCGCGGGCGTGTTCCTTTTTATAATTGTCATCGCGGGCCTTAGCCTTGTCGTAGTCGTAGAAATAGTGGGGCCATCCGCAGGCCTTGCCCTCCAGGGCAGCCGTATAGTCGCACATAGCGGCATGCACGGCTCCATAGCACGACACGCGCTTGTCGAGTGCGGCGGTGGCCAGCGAGAGGAATCCGCCCTGCGACGAACCCGTCACGCAGAGGTTCTTGCCGTCCCATTGGTCGAGCTGTGCAATATAGTCGACGGCACGCACGCACCCAACCACCACACGACGGTAGTAGTTGCGCTCGCGGTTGCCCAGGTTGTTCTCCCAGTAACAGTTCAGGGCGCCGTTGAAGAGCTTGTCATAGTAGTCCTGAGTGAAGTTCACAGGGATGCCGTGGATGCCGATTTCGAGCGTTATCATGCCCTTCTGGGCCATCCATTGGTCACCGGGATAAGGTCGGATGCCGGCTCCCGGAACACGCAGAAGCGCGGGATATCGGCCGGGTTTTGCGGGAACCGACAACACCCCATAAGTTCTTGAACCCCAACGGATATTCTGAAAACTGACCAAGTAAACCTTCACCTGTTCCGTGCACTTCTCTGCCCACAGCTCGCAGGTGGGTTCCAAAGCTGTCTGACGGGCCTCGTTCAGGGTGTTCGTCCAGAACTCGTCGAAGTCCTTCGGATCAACCGTAGTGGGCTTCAGTTCTTCCGCATTATAGCCGGCCGTGCACCAAGCCTGATAGTCGCGTCCGTCCACATGGGCGGTCACCTTCAACCTGTAGAATCCAGGCTTCGTCATGCGCCCCTTCCACTTCATGGTTCCGTCTTTCAAGAGCACGTTCTGCTTCTTTACGTCGGGATACATTTCGGGACCGGCCTCGTAGTCAACCTTCACGTTGTCGATAAGCGTTCCTGAGCGCCTGACACTCACGTCGAAGCAACATTCCTCACCCACCCTGTAGTTCCAGTCCTTATGGTCGGGTGTGACGACTACGGTAACCGAATTTCCACGAATCTGAGCGTTGGCGGCAGCCATCACCAGCAGATTAACCAACAATAATGCGATGCGTTTCATTTAAGGATTAAAAAAGATTTGGTTTTTATTTGTTTGCAAAGATACAAAAAAATCAAATACATCATTGATATTTTATTGCTATTCTTTTGCACTTTGAAAAATAGCACGGGTTAAAAAATGTAAAGCGCTCAAAAACGAGCATTTTATCAGCCATTTATCGCGAACATAGCGCCTTTTGAGAGTAATAAGACAGCGAATCGGCAAAAAGTGGCTTTCATTTTGAAAGCCCTTTTAGTGGCCAAATAGAGGGAAAAGTATCGAAAACGAGGGTTTTGTGGTCGATTTTTGATGTCTTTTAGGGCCAATGTTTGAGGTATTAAACTCAGGTCCGGCAGTGCAACAAATCCGCAACTTTCTGTATATCTGATTATTACAGAATATTTGGCAGCTTAGCGTTTCAGCGTTTCAGCGTTTCAGTAGGCTTTTGAAGGTATGCACAAGTTTCATTTCAGCATAATATTATATATAACTTATTAATTATTAATTAGTTATAAGTATATAAGAGTGAAATGCATGTTTCAAATTTACCACTGAAACGCTGAAACGCTGAAACGCCTGAACGCTGAACGCTTGAATCGTAAGCCCCCTTTTCTTCTTCGAGGCTTTTGCACTCTCCGTACTTGTTGGTTATTGTACTCCCCTCCACGATATGGGATGGGAGTTCATTGGCCATACGTTTAAAGGATGGAAGCCGTACATCTAAAGGCTAATTGCAACTCATTTAAAGGCTGGAAGAATTCCTTCTAAAGGCTAATTGCAACCCAAATAAAGGCTGATTGCCGGCCTTCTGATAGCGACATGGCCGACACGAAAAAAGGCGGAGCCACGCAAAGCCCCGCCAGTTACATTAGTATTTAGGTTAAGTCCTAGTTTATTTCGCGATGTATTTCTTTCCGTTTTGGATATATATGCCCTTCTGTGCCTTGCTCACCTGCTGACCTGCGAGGTTGAAGATAGCAGCGCTCTGAGCCTTCTCGGCCTGGATTTCGCTGATGCCTGTGGCGGGAACATAGCCCTCGCCAGAGAAACCTACCACCTCGTAGATGGTCACGCTGGTACGCGTTGAGGTGCATTTGTCGTCGAAGCCCCAGCAATTCCAGTTCAGACCAGAATCCGTGGGAACATTCTCGCCCGTAGCCTCGTCCTTGTAGAATCCGGGAGCATCGAGTGCCTCCTTGAGTTCCTTGAGCGTGAATACCACTTCGTTTGCACCTTCTCCGGTAACATTATAATTAGCAACAGGAACTGCTCCGCCGATACTTGTGATAGCGCCGTTGCCCCAGCCAACATAGCCCTCAGCACCTGTAACAGTTGTTACAAACACCACCTTGGCGTCGTCGGAATAGCCTGCGAACTCGGTTGAAAGGATATTACCATCAGCAGAGAATGTCAGCGCCTTACCCTCGGCCTCGTATTCCTTCGGGGTTTCATGGGCAATCAGCTCGACCTTAGTCAGCGTGAAGCCTACACCCTGAAGTGAGAAGCCTGCCTTCTTAAGATTTGCAAGCGCTTCTTCGTCGGTAATCGTACCTTCGAAATAGGTAGCGGTAATCTTCTTTGAACCCAGCAGCTGTGGGAAGTCAGTCCAAGTACCGCCATATTTAAATACCGGGTTAGGACTAGAAGCGTCGGTGATATAGCAGCGGATGATATCGCCCACCTCGGCCACATCGAAATACTTGGCGTCGTAGTCGGTCTTAATGCCCCAACCATCGAAGACTGTTGTGCCTTCCCAGATGGTCAGCGCCTCGCCTTCTGCCGGACGCATTGGAAGGTCGGCACCATCGGCCACATACTCGGCCTTAGTTCCGAAATAGATTCCTACTACGGTCACCTTGGCGTCGGCACTTGCACTCTGCAACTGAATTTGCTGAACGTGCTTGGCATAGACATCGCCTACGCCCACTCCGCCTTCCTTGGCACTACCGTATTTCATCACGGTCTCTTTATCGAGCTTGATGCCCACCATACCGTCACCGTCGGGAATGGGAGTGATGGATGTCTGGAATTCCTCGCCCCAGCTCTGAGTGGACTTCCATTCGTTATACACTACAACGAAATTGGGAGAGCCTGATGCGCCGGTATATTTAATCCACACATAATCGTAGGCGGTCTTGTCGTCGTTATCGCCCAACACAGTACCAGCTCCTTTATAGCCGCCGGGAATGGTGTAGGTGGAACCTTCGAGAACGACATTGTTGCCCTCCCAAGGCGTGGGAAGGGCTACTTCCTCTTTTGCACTACTGCTCATCGCCACAAAAGCGAGGGCCATCAAAGTAAAAATTTTCTTCATACGTAATTCATTTAGGTTTATAAATCAGTTAATGTAATAGTTATTTTCAGATTTGGCGGGGAATTTTGGTTATTTCCCCGCACTTCCGATGCGCTCCACTTGCTCGCGGATGACCTGTATGGTGGTTGTGTCGGTTGAGAAGACGGAGTTCAGACCCTGTGCTTCCTGAGCGGGATCGCCCGTATAGGGGTCGCCCACCTGCCATTGCTGGTGAGTGGGATTGGCCTCGCCGCCCCATCCCCAGAAATTGCATCCGGCGAAGTTGCCGCCCGAGAGGGCATTGTCGGCCACCAGTCCGAACACAAAGCGATAGTAGGCATCGCGTACGGTTGTGGTGCTCTCCTGCGAGAACGAGAATCCGTCGCGCGGAAATCCGAACTCCTCCATCACCACGGGCTTGCCCAGACGGCTGGCCAGCTGCAAGTGCTCGTCGATGTATTGCTTGGTGTTGCGGCAGCTCTGCTCGAAGTCTTTGCGGAGCGTGCGCTCGTGGGCCCATCCCCAGTTGTAGGGCCACAGGTGGATGTTCATGTAGTCGATGTTCACGTCGGAGCAAATCTGCTCGTAGAGCGCCATATCGTTCTCGCATCCCCAGCTGCCCTCAGAACCGATGGAAATCAGGTGGTTCTTGTCGAGTGAGCGAATCAGCGCCGAAGCCTCTGCCAGCCATTTGGCGAAGGGCTGCTTGGCCTCCTGACTGAAGGCGCGCGGCTCGTTGCCAATCTGCCACGACATGATGGCGGGGTCGTCGGTATATTTCAGTCCCGTGTAGCGGTTGGTGCGCGAGATGATATCCTTAACATACTGATAGAAAAGCTGATGCGCCTTTTCGCACGAGGCATACTTCGAGACGAAATTCATGAAGGCCGTATAGCCTGCCTCGTTCGGACGCGGGGCCTTTCCCTCGCCTGCATGCTCGAGATAGAACCCGTAGCCGCCGCTCCATTCCCACGAATTGTTCAGGTAGAGCACGGCCACCATCTGGCGCTTGCCCATCTCCATGAGCAGATAGTCGAGTCCGGCCAATATAGTATCGTTGTAAACGCCGGGAGCCTTCTGCAACGTGGGCTCCACCTTGGTGGTGACTCCCTGCTCGCCATCGCTTCCCACCAGAATGCGGAGGTTGTCGATGCCCATCGCCTTCAGGTTATCGAGCTCGCGCAGCAGTCGCTGACGGTCGCCGCCCTGCCCCTCACTTCCGAGGATGGCTCCGTACCAGAAGTTGGTGCCCACATAATAGTAGGGCTTACCGGCACGCTCGAAATGTCCGCTCTTCATCTGAACGAAGGGCGACGGTTTCACCACCTTAGGCTTCTTGGCATTGACCAGAATGCTAAGGCTCACTACTGCTAACATCAGAATCACGATTCTCTTCATGGCTTTATAAATGAGTATAGAGCTATTTTTGCGTGCAAAGTTAAGCAAAACCAGCAAAATACACTAATACTTTCTTGCTCATAACCGATACTTTAGGCCGAAGGCCGTTAAGTTCTGTTAAATATGGTAGGAAAGCATGCCTTCTGCGGGACTTTTCTCGATGGTTGAGATACGATAGCCCAGGCCGTCGGCCACCTCCTTGAGTATGTCGCGATAATGGTAGGCTATGCTGCCAATAAAGCCCACAGGCTCTTCAGGGGCATTCTCGTAGCGCGCCACGTTCTTCTGCAAGAATTCGCTGAAACAGCCGGCCACCATCTTCCTGAGCACCTCCGAATCGTCGGGCCATTGGTCGGCTCTTGCCAATATTTCCGCCACATAGACGGAGCACGAAGCCAGGTAACGGTTGGCCAGCGGAGCGCGATATACCTTATTAATAATTTCAGGATAACTGAGGCCCGTACGGCTGAGATAGTCATCGCGAAGCTTTTCCGAGAGGCGGCCCTTGAACAAGGCGTTCAGGAAGGATTTGCCGATATGCGTCCCGCTGCCCTCGTCGCCCAAGATATAGCCGAGCGGCGGCGTGTTGTCGAGTATCTTCTCGCCATCGAATAGGCACGAATTGCTGCCCGTACCGAGGATGCATGCGATACCCCGACGATGGCCGCACACAGCCCTTGCCGCTCCCAACAGGTCGCTCTCTACTGAAATATCAGCATCAGGGAACAAGCGCCCTAACGCATTGGCTACCTTCGTCTTAAAAAGGTCTATGCAACCTGCCCCGTAGAAATAAACAGCATGCGGGGAACGCGTACAATCAAGCGCCGAAATCACAGTCACTACCTCGTCTTCACTCATGTGCACGGGATTGATGCCAGGCGTCTGCCGGCGCTCCACCTTTGAGGCGTCTTCGGCAAACAGCCAGTCGGTCTTCGTGCTTCCACTATCAGCAATCAGTATCATCTTCAGGAAAACGTGATTCAGGTTTTTAAAAAAGTATTACAATAATTATATTCTTTATGCTTGCAAAGTTAATTCAAAATGTGTACTTTTGCAAACAAAATCGAGAAAAATGAGGAAATTCGCCCTAATTATAGCCATGCTCGTGGCATTCATCCCAGCCCATGCCGTGCTGAAAGAGCAAGATTTGGAAAAGACACTCGGCATCCTCAGGCAAGAACTAACAAACACACACGATGACAACGAGAAATCGTCGGAAGTGATGAAAAAGCGCAACCAGGAAATCTTGGAGCGCGTGTTCAACACCTTCCGGCAGAGCAACCAGAATGCCCTGATGCTTTACTCGCAGAAAGACGGCTACGTGTTCGACCAGGCCTATGCCTGCCACGAAGCCACCGAGCAGTTCCAGAAGTTCAAGAGCAACACGTTGCCCTTCCGCAACTACATGAACTACTTCACCACCGAGATAGCGCGCTACGACTCGCTCATCAACTCGCTGAAGAACATGCGCACCTCGCAGCTATCGGAACAGGCGAAAATCGACCGCAATGTGTGTATGACCTATGCCGTCAACCTGCGCAACGGGCTGATGGACGACAAGCGCGAGATGCAGGAATACCTGGACATCTACAACCGCACGGAAAACCGACTGAAAACCCTGAACGACTATGCCTCGAAGCGCTACAACGAGATACAGAACGACATCTTCCGCAACGGCGGCGACAACTATTTCAGCATCCTCGGCAAACTGAAGGCCTACTTCTCGTTCACTATGGAGAGCGTGAAAGACAAATACCGCCCGTCGGGGCCCTTCAAGTCGCAATGGGACAGCCGCTACATCCTGTTTCTATTCACGTTCCTCACCATCTACGGCCTGGGTGCCTTCTTGCTCAACGCCGTAGCCATCCGCTACCTGATGCCCAAGCGCTTCCGCTCTGAGAAGTTCCTGAAGAAGCGCACCTGCATCATCATCGCCACCTCGGCCGTCACGCTGGCCGTCATCCTGATGATTCTGCGAATGGTGGTCAATCAGAACTTCCTCATCATGGCCTCCAAACTGCTGGTGCAGTACGTTTGGATGCTGAGCGTCATCCTCATCTCGCTCCTGCTGCGCGTCGACGGCAACCAGATTAAAAGCGCCACGCGCATCTATGCACCATTGATGTTCGTGGGCTTCATCGTGATAGCCTTCCGCATTGTGCTCATCCCCAACTATCTGGTCAACCTGATTTTCCCCCCGCTGCTGCTATTCTCGGCCCTGTGGCAATGGAACGTCATCCGACGTCACGGTAAGCGCATCCCGCGTAGCGACGTGTTCTACACCTACATCACGCTGGCCATCTTCGTGGTGAGCGTCGTGTGCTCGTGGTACGGCTACACGCTGCTTTCCGTGCAGCTGCTCATCTGGTGGATTATGCAGCTCACCTGCATACTGACCATCAACTGCATCGTCAGCTGGATGCACGACTACAGCGAGCGCCACCACATCTACGAGCGCTCCATCAACGAAACGTGGCTCTTCCGCTTCGTCTATCGCGTGGTGCTCCCCTGCCTGGGCATCGCCTCGGTCTGGATTTCCATCTATTGGGCGGCCGACGTGTTCAACCTGAGCGACCTCACGATGCGCGTGCTCAGCACCAACTTCATCGACCACAAGTACCTCAAGGTGAGCATCCTCAGCCTGCTCATCGTCATTGCCCTCTACTTCCTGTTCGGCTATATCAACCGCATCAGCAAAGACATACTGAGGCTCTATCTCAGCAAGGGCGACAAGAAGCTGGCCGCCTCGCGCAACATGATGGGCAAGAACGTGATTCAGGTGCTCGTGTGGGGCATCTGGCTGCTCATCTGCCTCAGCATCCTGCATGTCGACAACACCTGGCTGGTGGTCGTCTCGGGCGGTCTCTCCACCGGTATCGGTTTCGCCATGAAGGATATCATCGAGAACATCTACTACGGTATCTCGCTGATGACAGGCCGCGTGAAGATTGGCGACTGGATAGAAATTGACGGCACCAAGGGCAAGGTGAACTCCATCAGCTACACCTCGACGCTCGTGGAGAGCATCGACGGTACCATCATCGCCTTCACCAACTCGCAGCTGTTCACCAAGAACTACCGCAACCTGACCAAGAACCACGGCTATGTGCTCTCACTCATCCCCTTCGGGGTGGCCTACGGCTCGAAGATGAAAGACGTGATGGCGCTCGTGGAGCAATCCATTACCGACATGAAGCACCCGTTCGTAGACAAGAAGAAGCCCGTGAAGGTGGTGTTCACCGAGTTTGGCGACAGCAGCATCAACTTCAAGCTGCTCTGCTGGGTGGATGCCGTGAAGCAAATCTACGCCGTGAGCGACATCATGGAGAAAATCTACGACGTGCTGGGCGAACAGGGCATCGAGATTCCGTTCCCGCAGCGCGACGTCTATATAAAGCATCTGCCTGAGAACCTACCGGCAGCAAGCAAATAAACCCGCAGACATGACACAACAAAAGACCATATTCATAGCAGGGCCGTGCGTGATAGAGTCGGCCGAACTGCTCGACACCGTGGCCGCCGAGCTGAAGCGCATCAACCAGAAGCTCGGCACCGACATCATCTTCAAGTCGTCGTTCGACAAGGCCAACCGCACCAGCATTCGCTCGTTCCGCGGACCAGGACTCGAGAAGGGCTTGCAGATGCTCTCCGACATCCGCGAGAAATACGGCCTGCGCGTACTTACCGACATCCACGAAAGCTGGCAGGCCGAGGCTGCCGGACAGGTGTGCGACGTGCTGCAGATTCCCGCCTTCCTCTGTCGTCAGACCGACCTTTTGGTGGCAGCCGCGCGCACAGGACGGACGGTCAACATCAAGAAAGCGCAGTTCTTGAGCGGTCAGGACATGAAATACCCCGTTGAGAAAGCCCTTGATGCCGGCGCCACCGACGTGTGGCTCACCGAGCGGGGCAACACCTTCGGCTACAATAACCTGGTGGTAGACTTCCGCAACATCCCCGACATGCTGCAGTTCACCCCGACGGTCATCATGGACTGCACCCATAGCGTTCAGCGCCCGGGAGGTGCCGGCGGAAAGACGGGTGGCGACCGCCGCTTCGTACCATCTATGGCCAAGGCTGCCAAGGCCTTTGGTGCCACCGGCTATTTCTTCGAGGTGCATCCCAACCCCGACCGCGGACTCAGCGATGCCGCCAACATGCTCGAGCTGAATAAGCTGGAAGCACTTGTCAGCGAGCTGCTCTGAAACAATTAGCAACACAAAGAATATGAAAAAGCAAATCAGAGAATACGCCATACAATGCATCAAAGACGAAGTTGATGCCGTGATGGAACTCATCCCACAGCTCGACGACGATTTCGAGCGCGCCGTGGAACTCATCTTCAACTGCAAGGGAAAGGTCATCGTGACGGGTGTAGGCAAGAGCGGCCACATAGGCGCCAAGATTGCAGCCACCTTCTCGAGCACCGGCACGCCCTCGTTCTTCATCAACCCGCTCGACGTCTATCATGGCGACCTGGGCGTGATGACCCACGACGACGTGGTGCTGGCCATCAGCAACAGCGGTCAGACCGACGAGCTGCTGCGCTTCATCCCCATGGTGCTCCACATGAACATCCCCATCATCGGCATGACGGGCAACCCCGACTCGCTGCTGGCCCGCTACTCCACCGTACACCTGCACGCCCATGTCAAGAAAGAGGCCTGCCCGCTGAACCTTGCCCCCACAAGCAGCACCACGGCCCAGCTCGTGCTCGGTGATGCGCTGGCCGTCTCGCTCATGGAGATGCGCAACTTCAAGCCGCGCGACTTTGCCCAGTTCCATCCGGGCGGCGAACTCGGCAAGCGGCTGCTCACCACGGCTCAGGACGTGATGCGCACCAACGACCTGCCCATCATCCCCAAGGAGATGCACCTCGGCGAGGCCATCATCCTGGTCAGCAAGGGAAAGCTCGGACTGGGCGTCTCGCTCGACGAGCACCAGAAGATTATCGGCCTCATCACCGATGGCGACATCCGCCGCGCCATGGAGCGCTGGCAGGCTGCCTTCGTTGACCACATTGTCGAGGACATCATGACACGCAAGCCCAAGTGTGTGCTCGCCGATACAAAGATTACCGAAATCCAGAAAATCATGCACAAGAACAAAGTGCACACGGTGCTCGTCATCGACCAGGAGAACCATCTGCTGGGCGTCGTCGACCACTACTCGTGCATGATATGATAAACATTACAGAATTGAAACACTACACTTCCATCACAAAACCGAAACCCCCTGTGGCGTCGCGTCTATTCGCCGCAGGCTTCATGCTGCTCTGCTCTCTGCTGATGCCACTCATTAGTGCTGCCCAGCGAGCCGACTCGCTAATCGTGGCCGACCTTCGCCGCGAGGGCATCACGTTCACCCACGACAATTCCGTGACGCTGCTCATGTCTGGCCAGGAAAAATTCGACGACATGTTCCAGGCCATTCGCGATGCGCGCCAATCCATCCATCTGGAATACTTCAACTTCCGCAACGACTCCATTGCCGACACCCTCTTCGAGCTGTTGGCCACGAAGGTGAAGGAAGGCGTTGAGGTGAGGGCTGTATTCGACGGCTTCGGCAACGTGTCGAACAGCCAGCCGCTGAAGAAAGAGCACGTCAGCCACCGCCGCGAGCAGGGCATCCAGCTCTACGAGTTCAATCCCGTGAAGTTCCCCTACACCAACGACCTCTTCGGACGCGACCACCGCAAGATTGTGGTCATCGACGGAAAGATAGCCTACACAGGCGGCATGAACGTGGCCGACTATTATATAAAAGGTACGCCCGAGGTGGGCGAATGGCGCGACATGCATTGCCGCATCGAGGGAGGTGCCGTGAACCGGCTGCAAGGCATCTTTGCCGACATGTGGAAGCGCGTAACGGGCCAGCAGCTGCAGGGCGCCCAATACTACCGCGGCTTCACCACACCCGACTATTTCGGCAACCTGAAGAAAGACACCACCGCCACGGCCGGCCATAAAATGGTAGGCATCATCAACCGCGAGCCCTACCGCTCGCCCAAGATTATCCGCAAGTTCTACATCAGCGCCCTCGACAACGCCCGCGACAGCATCAAGCTCGTCAATCCCTACTTCACCCTGACGCCCAGCATCAAGCGCGCCCTGAAGCGGGCCCTGAAGCGAGGCGTGAAGATGGAACTCATGATTGCCGCCAACAGCGACATCCCGCTCACCCCCGACTGCGGCTTCTACAACATGCACAAGCTGATGAAGCGGGGCGCCGACGTGTGGATCTATCAGGGCGGCTTCCACCACACCAAGATCATCATGGTCGACGGACAGGTGTGTACCGTGGGCTCGGCCAACCTCGATGCCCGCAGCCTGCGCTTCGACTACGAAGAGAATGCAGTCATCGTCGACCCCTGCACCACCAAGGAACTCTCGGATATGTTCGAGCGCGACAAGAAGCGCTCCTTCCGCCTCACCAAGGAATCGTGGGACAAATGGCGCACCGGCAAGGATAAGTTCCGCGGATGGCTAAGCACCCTGTTGTCACCCTGGCTATAAAAAGATATGGATACTACAGAAAGAAGCGAAATGCGCGAGAAAGACTATTTCAACACCGTTTTCTGCATGCTCAAAGACAAGCGAATGGGCGAGGCGATAAGCGCGCTCCGCAGACTCATGGAGAAAAACCGCGCCATCGTGGCCGACGACACCTTCCATACCATCGCCGCCGACCACGACCGCATGCTCGACTATATGGAGCAGGGCTACGACGACCCCCAGCGCGAGGAAATCTACCAGCGCCTGGTGCGCCGCCTGTGGTTCTTCACCCGCAGCGCCCTGATGACCTGGCTCTGCACCAGCAAGTCGATATTCCGCGAAGCCCGTCAGAAGTCAGGCCAGCAGCAGTTCACACCCGACGATATCGAGCGCACCCTCCACAATTTCGTTTCCGATGTGGCCATGCTCAGTCTCGAGACCGATGAGGCAAAGCTTCAGAAAGAGGCCGACCTCTATGCCAGTCATCTGAACTACGTCAGCACGCTCTTCAACCATATCTTCGTCAGCAACTCCTGGAGCAAGGCAACCGGCGCGTTCTACACCCGCCTCCTGCTCTCGCCGATGACCGACAGCATCGATGCCCGCATACTCGTCAGCGCCATCACGCTCAACTGCCTCATTCAGTTCGACATGGAGAAGCTGCGCACGCTTATCGACATTCACCAGCAGACAGCCGACCCCGAGCTGCGCGAGCGTGCCCTCGTAGGGTGGTTCCTCTCCCTGCCCCACTTCCAGCCATCGCTCTTCCCCGAGTTCACCCCGACGCTCCGCGACGTCTGCACCCGCCATGCCGCCGAGCTGCTCGAACTGCAGCAGCAGGTCATCGCCTGCATCAATACCGACCGCGACAACGAGACACTGCAGAACGACATCATGCCCAACCTGATGAAGAACTCAGGCTTCAAGCTCACCCAGCGGGGCATTGAGGAGAACGAAGACCCCATGGAAGACATACTCGACCCCGATGCCGCCGACAAGCGCATGGAAGAGGCCGAGAAGAACATCAACAAGATTCTCGACATGCAGAAGCAAGGCGCCGACATCTATTTCGGCAGCTTCAAGCTGATGAAGCGCTTCAGCTTCTTCTACACCCTCTCCAACTGGTTCACGCCCTTCTTCATGCAGCATCCCGGACTGAGCCATCTCACCAAGGACCTGCTCTCCAACAAGTTCGTTCTGAGCATCATCAACAAGGGCCCCTTCTGCGAGAGCGACAAATACTCGTTCGCCCTGGGCGCATCGAGCGTCATCAGCCACTTGCCGCAGGACGTGCTGAAAATGGTGGAGAACATCGAAGACATCGACCCCGCCATGAAGCCCGACCTCATCAACACCCCCATCTTCAGGCGCCAGGTGTACCTGCAGGACCTCTACCGCTTCTTCAAGCTCCACCCCCAGCACAGCGAACTGCCATTCGACCCGTTCCATGTGGGAAACCTTCCGGCCAACGACAACTACTTCATACTCGACAACGACCTGTTTGCCGACATCGACGACGAGCACATCCTGCTCATGCGCGCCCGCTATCATCACAAGGTGCGCAGGTATGGCGTGGCCACCGAAGAGCTCTACGACATTATTGAGAAATATCCCGACAACGTGCAGGCACGCGCCATGCTGGCCCACTCCCTGCTCGAGCTGGGTTCCTATGACCAGGCTGCCGACATCTACGAGCAGCTGATGGTGGTGCGCCCCGACAACTTCAAGTACAAGCTCAACTATGCCCACGCCCTCACCGAGTCGGGCCAGTACGAAGACGCCATGGAAACCATCTTCCGCCTCAGCTACGAATACCCCGACAACATCCGCGTAACCCGGCTGCTGGCATGGGCACACCTCATACAACAGCATGCCAAGAAGGCCGAGCCCTGCTACGACAAGCTGCTGGCATCAGCCGAAGCCAACCTGTCAGACAAGCTCAACGCCGCCTATTGCTACTGGTTTACGGGGAGAATGAAACAGGCCGTCGGTCTGTTCCGCGAATATGTGGAAAAAAAGGACACCCCGCTCGATGTGGCTTTCGTCAGCGACGAAGAGCTGCTGGGTGTCTACGAAGTGAGCGAGTTCGACAAACAACTCCTTAAGGAGCTAGTCGAGCGGCAGCCGCGAGATCTTTAGCCCTCGGTTCCTTCATCCTTTCATATTTCATGTCGGGCAGCGCATCAATCGTCTGCTGGTCTGCCTTCATGTATTTCATTATCAGGTCGCCGTATTTCTTCACCCCATACTTGTTGATGGAGTCAACGGCCGTGTTGTATCCCTTCACGAACACCTCATACTGCTTCTTCCGGTTCTTGTCGGCCAGCGCCTTCTCGCGGAAGGCCACCACGCCCAGTTTCATGTCCTTCAGCCGGGTGTCCATCAGCACCGGGTGCTTCCACATTCTTGCCGTCGTGGCCTGCGGCTCGGGCAGCAGCATCGCGTCGATCTCGTTGTTCAGCAGCATCTTCAGCCGGATGTTCGGGTCGTTGATTTGCACCATGAACACGTTGTCGCGTCCCAGCTTGGCGCTGTCAACGGCCATCTGTGCCAGCAAGTGTGTAGCGCTGAACCGCGCCATGGCCACCATCTTTTCGTTCAGGTGCTTCAGTTCAGTCACACGCGAGAGGCGGTTGCTCACAAACTGCCATCCGGCATTCGTCGCCGTGGCATACTTCAGCGCCAGTCCGCCGCGCTTCATCCGCTCGCCCCTCACCAGGTCGGTCACGTTTCCCTCGATGCTCCCCTTCTTCAGGGCCGCGTCGCAGTCGATTTGCGAGTCGAAGCACTTCAGCCTGATGTCGGCCTTCGCCGTGTCGAACATACAATGTTCCTTGGCCAGGAAGAGCGGCAGACAGTCCATCGTGGGCAGCGTTCCAACCTTCAGCGCAGCCGAGTCTTCCTTGGCCAGCCTCAGGCGCTCTGCCTTCGACAGTCGTTTCTGCTCCTCGTAGTCGCTGCCGCACGACACCATGGCAGCCACCATCAGCACGATATAGAGAATTTTCTTCATCTTCTTGAAATTGGCGGCAAAATAAACAAAAAAAAACGAGAATAGCAAATAAATAACACCTTTTTCAGGATTTCGTCGAAAAAATCCCCGGAACTCATCGAAAACCATTTTGAAGATAGCCGCACACACCTTAACTTTGCACTCAGAAATTCAAACATAAGTAAAACCAATTAAAAAATAAAGATTATGAAAAAGATTTTTGCATTGTTAGTTGTGTGTGTGTTCTCTGCCAGCATTGCCGTGGCACAAGTTAATAACAACCACCGTACGGCCGCCCGCCACTACTTCGAGCGCCTCGACTCAGTCTCCCGCAGCAAGCTGATGAAACAGCACAGGGAATTCTGGAAGAAGCAGATGAAGGACAACGACAAGAAGTGGAAGAAGCATGTGGCCATGAGTCCACGCCAATGGAAGGCACCCTGGCAGAACGCCGACAAGGGATTCCTGCTGCATCCACAGGAGCAGATGCCCATCTTCATCGGCGGCAAGGAAGCCCTGATGAGCTGGATTGAAGAGAATGTAACCTATCCCGTATCGGCCGACCTCACCGGTGTTGAGGGCAAGGTTCTCGTAGCCTTCGATGTGAATGCCGACGGCACCATTGGCAACGTACGCGTAGAAGAATCGGCCAATCCCCTGCTCGACAACGAGGTGGTGAGCAAGCTGCAGGCAATGCCCCGCTGGATTCCCGCCTTCCAGAACGGCCGCGCCGTAAAGGTGAAATACACCCTCCCCATCAACTTCACTCTGCAGTCATAAAGTCATAAAAGCTATATAATTTATCTCAAGCGTGAAAGGGATGTCCATTTTGGGCACCCCTTTTTTGGGGTGTAATCCTGTAATCTTGTAATCGCTGTGTGTGCCGCACAAAATAGAAATAGCCTATAGACAAAAATCCACGAGAATCCCACAAAAAAATTTTAGCGCAACCTATGCAGTAATTCTCCCCCCTCCTTAGAAAGGAGGGGCTGGGGGTGGTTGATAATAAGGCTAAAAGCAAAGATTTAAATCAGATTTTTGACGATTTGTGTTAAGGAGGGGCTAAGGCTGGTTGATTTTAATACAAAAAACAAAGATTTTTGCCCGATTTTTGGCGATTTTTGTGCAAGAAAATGACGTAAAAGAGTTACCGCTTACACCCCTTTCCTCCGTAACACCCTGTAAATCAATGGTTCTCCGAGCAAGCGATTACAGGATTACAGGATTACACCCCAAATTATGCCCCCTCCCTCCGAAGAGCCCGATTTTCTCATTTTTTATTATTATATATAAATATCTATATATATAAATAAATATGTATATAAATAACTAAAAATAGAACAAAACCAGCATTTTTTCGCAACTTGATTTATGTATATTTATTATTATATATATAAATATATGTATATATATAAATAATAATATATAATTAAATAAATATATAGAATTAATATGCAATTTCAAAAGCACGGGGTTCAAAAAACAGGGTGTAATCCTGTAATCCTGTAATCGCCCCTGTCAACCATGCCAGTATAAGGCAGCCCCAAATCCCGTCCCGTCTTCCATCCATCAGAAGCCCCGCTTCCGCCCAATGGATACACCCCGTCCGGACTTTAAAACCCACGCATCCAGACTTTGGAAACAATGCATCCAGACTTTAAATGCAATCCATTTAGACTTTAAATGCACAAAGAACAAAATCTACAATAATCTGTCACAAATCTTTGTAGGCATCCCCATAATCCCTATTTTGCAACTTTTTCATGTGTATTTCTTAAATTTTAGACAAAAAGAAAGCAAACCTAAGGATTATTTTGTATATTTGCACCTGTCAACAGTCCGTTTAACGATGATGCCCATTGAGGTGGGCGGAGCAACAGGGCTGGACACTACATAATGGAAAAGCGTCACACGATGCTTTGTCGATTGGCTTCCTGAAATTACCACAAAAGATGAGTGCCAAAGACAATGCGGAGTTTGATGCCACGGGTATGCTGAAACTGTGTATCCCGGTGTGTGCGTGAAGGCCAATCAAGCCTTCGACGCACACTAACGGGCGTATCAGCAATACTTTTGTGGGTATCACTCTGTTCGTCAGCACTCAGGGCTGTGGTAGGCCTCAGGAAGCGGATGAGCAGAAGGTGGATACCCACGTTTTTGTTGTGTGGATTCGAGCCAATTAAATTTACTAGGACTTTGTCCAAAAATGAATAATTAATCTATAAAAGATAGCAGCTATGAGAAAAATTATCATTTTAGTCATTATGGTTTTATGTAGATTATATATTGTTGCCTACGATTTTGAATCTGAAGGAATCTATTACAATATCACATCGCCATCGAATTTGACTGTAGAAGTCACTTATCCACAGGTTTATAGTGTAGGCTGGTACTCTACAGAATTCCGTTGTGCGTATAAAGGTGATATTGTCGTTCCTGAAAAAGTCATCAACAATGGCATAGAATATCAGGTTACTGGAGTTGGATATTATGCTTTTGGTACTAGTCCAACCTCGGGATTGGAAGAATATATGCATAATCTAAAGTCCATTCAATTACCTTCTACTATAACTAATATTGGACAATGTGCTTTCTATATGTGCGATGCTTTAAAAACAATAATAATCCCGTCATCTGTATTATCTATTGGCAACGATAGTTTTTGGTGTAGAAATATTGAGAAAATAGTGTTCCTTTCTCCGAATCCCCCTATTGTCAATTCAAGTGGAGGGCATATTTCAGGAAAAGATATACACATACCTGGGGAGATCTGGGTACCAAGTAAAAAGGCATATTCTTCATGGGTAAGAAATATAGATGGATTCTGGGGAGGATTAGTTGAACTTTGTACCCCCAACGAATCTTTATTTACCTATAGCGGGATAAATCCAACAACAGATTGGACAAATAATATACATGGATATTCAATGCATATTGGTGAATATTTGACGCATAAGAATGCAGGAAATTATTCTGTTGATGTAAAAGTTGATTTTTTTAAAGATAACGAACTCGTATTTTCTTCAATTGTTCCATATGAATATACAATTAACAGGGCTATTGTCAATGTAAAGGCAAATAATGAGAGACGTGAATATGGAGAAGAGAATCCTTCAATTAACATCTCATATTCCGGCTTCGTTAGTGGTGAGAACGAAAGTGTGCTCACAGCTCAACCAACTATTAGTACAACTGCGACAAAGACAAGTAATGTTGGCGATTATCCTATTACTATTAGTGGCGGTAATGCAACAAACTACGAATTTGTATATGAGCCAGGAGTGCTGACTGTAACAAAGGCTCCTCTTTCTGCAAAAGTAAATGATGCAACGAAAGTTTATGGTTCATCAAATCCTGCATTCACAATAGATTATTATGGATTGAAAAATAACGAGTCAGCTCCAGCATGGACTACCAGACCAACGTTCCAAACGGATGCCACTCAGAGTAGCGGTGTTGGTCAATATCCGATAAAGGCCGTGAATGGTGTGCCCATCAATTACGATTTGGGTGAGATAACCGCAGGCACACTAAACATAACTCCCGCACAGCTGACGATAAAGGCGAACGATGCCGTAAGGCAGTATTATAGCGATGATCCGAACTTTACCTACACATGCAGTGGCTTTGTAAATGGAGATAATGCTAGTGTGTTGACCGCTACTCCTTCGCTTTCCACATCAGCTACCCGCACCAGCAATGTGGGTACCTATGAGATAAAGGTTGGCGATACTTCCTGCCCCAACTACTCCATTTCTTTCGTCAATGGAACGCTCACCATAACACCACGCACCCTGATAGCATCTGTTGGAAACTACGAGCGAGCTTATAATGAAGAGAATCCTGCTTTTGAAGTAAAGTGTAATGGGTTCGTTGGCAATGATGACGAAAAGGTGTTGTTAACCAAACCAGAAGCAAAAACATCTGCAACCAAAACGTCAGATGTTGGAACATATCCCATTAATGTTACAGGCGGAAGTGCTGACAACTATACATTCAACTATTCATCGGGAACCCTTACCATCAATAAGGCAGAACAAACTATTACTTGGGAACAGGATTTGAGTGATTTGAAAGTCGGTGATCAAGTTGAGCTGAAGGCTTCGGTTACATCTGGGCTTCCTGTAAAATATACGATGGATAAAAACGGCTTTGCTGAAATATATACTATTGGCAACAAGTCATATCTGGATTGCATTGCAAATGGAGAATTCCAAATTGTTGCCATTCAGGAAGGGAACAAAAACTACTATTCGTCAACTAGAGCCCGTAAGACTGCTACAATTGGTAATGCTTCGGCAATAGAAACAATAAAGGGCTCTGAGGTTCAGATTTCCAGAACATCATTTGGAGTTAGAGTGACAAATACTAATGTAGGAGACGTCATCAAAGTCTATTCTGTTGATGGCCTTTTACAACAGTCTATAAAAACAGAAGATACCACTACAGATGTTCCATTGGCAATCAATAAGATTTATATTGTAAAAGTCGGTGGGAAGACGGTGAAATTAAGTCGATAACGAATGACTGGATAAGTTTGAGTGAGAGGCGTTTTGTCAGTAATAGACAAGATGCCTCTTACTTTCTACAGCAAGCGATTACAGGATTACAGGATTACACCCCAAATTATGTGCCCTGTAAGAAGTTCTGCCCTTTAATCAACCACCCCTAGCCCCACATTTATCAACCACCCCTGGCGCCACATTTATCAACCACCCCTGGCGCCACATTTATCAACCACCCCTGGCCCCTCCTTTCTAAGGAGGGGGTTGAATACCTTCAAGGCTCAGAACTATTCACTCCCTGCCCTATATAGGGAGGGGCCATATTACGACAAACATTTGAATAGGAATTAGCGTATTTTAGAGAGGAAAATAATGCATTTTATCGTATTTTGGATATTTCCTTTCTGCATTTTATCGTATTTTAAAAAGTTTTTGTATCTTTGTGGCCTAAACATAATAGAGAATGATTGACGAGAAAATAATACTTCAAGTACTGGCTGAGCAACAGGAGGAAATAAAAGGCTACAAGCCTCAAAAGTGGGTTGCTCGTAAGGAAGAGGCTCTCTTTGAGTTTGAAACCAAGATGGCTCAGGTGGTGATAGGAGTGCGTAGAAGCGGAAAATCTACACTCTGTCACAAGGTATTGATGGAGCGTGGTATCCGTTATGGCTATGTCAATCTTGATGACGACCGTCTGGCAGATATGAAGACAGAAGACCTTAATACGGTTCTCTCTTGTGTTTATCAGTTATATGGTACAGATATCCCCTATCTGGTACTTGATGAGATACAGGATGTTGATGGGTGGTATCTTTTTGTGAACCGGCTGCTTCGTTCAGATTTGCATATCTTTGTTACAGGCAGTAATGCCAAACTGCTTAGCGGCGAATTGGCAACACACCTGACAGGACGCTACAACGAAATACATCTCTTCCCGTTTTCTTTTTCAGAATATTGCCAATACCACCATGTTGACATACAAGGAATAACTACCAAGGCTGAAGCCGAACGCAAGCGTGCCTTCATGGACTATATCCACGACGGCGGATTTCCTGAGATGCAAGGTCTTCGGAATAAGCGGGCGTATGTTCAGAGTCTGATAGAGGCCATACTTCGTAAAGACATTCAGAAACGCTTCAAAATACGTAACATTGAGGCGCTGCGCAAACTGGCTCATCACCTCATCAACAATGCCTGCCAGGAAATTAACTACGATGAGATGTCTGAATTGTTGGGCATTGCCGACAAAACAGCGAAGAAATACATTGACTATCTTAGTCAGGCGTTTCTGATTCAGTTGCTCACTCGCCATTCCTTTAAAAGTAGGGAGCGAGTACGCAACCAGAAAGCATATATTGTCGATGCGGGCTTGCAAGGTAACAGAGACAATGTCTTGGCTCCGGAGAACTTAGGCTGGCGACTGGAAAATGTTGTGTATATTGAGTTGTTGAGACGTGGCGCCCAAGATTTTCTGGATATTTATTATCACAAACCCACTCCAAGAGCAAAAGAGATTGACTTTGTGGTTTGCGACCAGAGCAAAACTGTTGAACTGATACAAGTGGCATACGAGATAGATAGTGTAAAAGCGTATGATCGTGAAACATCATCACTCATCAAGGCATCTGCTGCACTATCTTGCAACCGGCTGACACTTATTGCGTTTACCCAAACTCGCGATGTGGAGATAGAAGGAAAGACTATTCATATTATTTCAGCATTGGAATGGTTGTTGAATAGTAATGTTAAATAAGGGAACTATATACCTGTTGAATCCAAATAATCAATAACGTATAGATATACACAAAATGATATAGGAGTTGACCTATAAAAGTGAGCAGTCATTGATTCTCCGTTCACACTTGGAGAAGTTTACTTGTCTCCGTAATGTCCGTAGGCAGAAAGCACGACAACTTGGACGCGACTCATAGCCCCTGAATGTATTGGTCAAGCTCTTCAACGCTGGCGAATTGCTTGCCGGGTTGTTTCCTTGCTTCCTCAATGCGGGAAGAGAATTCCTCACGGGTGAACTCCATTTCATCTTCTGCAATGATGCTCATATTGCGAAGCAACTCGGCGTTTAATTGCATTTGCTTCATAATCACTTATTTTATTCCGTTGCAAAAATAAGGAGAAATAATCAATTTCGCAAATTCTCTGACTAAAAAATCAAAGCGATTACAGGATTACAGGATTACACCCCAAATTATGTGCCCCAAAGGGGAGTCCAAAACGGACTCTCCTTTTATATATGCTCTTGATTTAACTTCTTTAGAACGTGAAGTTGAAGAGGAAACGGACGCCGTGGCGGCGAGAAGTGGGCAGCGAGGTGTAGTTCATTCGATGGACGTACTCCACACGCAGAATCTTGAAGATGTTGTGGATGCCCACCGACCACTCGGCATAGGGACGATGGGGGTCGAGGGCAAACGAGTACTCGGGCAGCTGATCGGCATTCTTGCTGGTGAGCGTTCCCCAGACGGTGCGGAAACCGAGATAGTCGCGCAGCTTGAGCTTGCGCAGGAAGGGAATGCGGTTGAGCAGCTTGCCCTTGAGGTCCCAGTCGACCATGAACGACACGTAGCGGTCGCTGACGAGCTCCATGTTGTTAATCATCGAGAAGGTGTGGGGCTGCGAGATGTAGCTGAGGTTGTTCTCGGGCATGATGAGCAGCAGCAGGGGCACCTTGTTCCATTGTGCGGCGGCGCGCATGTTGAACTCCATCTTTCCCCACGAGTTGAGCCACAAGCGGTAGTAGGCGGTTGCCTCGCTGTAGTTGTAGTTGTATTGTCCGCCTAGCAGACGGTCGGTGCCGAAGGTGTGGCTGAGGGTGAACACGGGGGCGTCTTTGTTGACGAGCACTCGGTGCTGCTTGGTGTTCATGTATTTCTCGCCGGGTGCGAATCGCATGCGTAGCATGAGCTCGGTGGTGCGCATCTGGGTGATGGGCGTGAGTTCGCCGGTATCGGGCAGACGGTCGTAGCCGAGTGCCTCAAGATTGCCTGCTGCCTCGTTTTTCTCAGCCTTGAGCGATGCGGTGATGGCAAAGTTGTAGTCGGTCTCGTAGTCGAGCTGCACGGTCTGCCGGTTGTAGAACATCATCTTGTCTACGGTGGTCCAGTGGAACGAGGTGAACACGTTATCCTTGTCGGTCGAGAGGAACTTGTCGGAGGGGCTCATCACGTCGTTGGTCGACTCGAAGGTGATGGTTCGCCTCGGGAACTCGTCGTAGGTGTAGTTCTTGCGGTTGAGCGATGCCACGAAGGTGGTCTTGTAGTAGTTTCTCTTGCTGCTCATGCCGCGCGCATAGTAGCCCTTGAAGAAGAAATGGGGCGAGAGATTGGCCGTGGTCTGCAGACTTCCGCGGAAGCGCCATCCGTCGATGAAGTTGCGGGTGATGATGGTGTTGATGGGTCCGATGTCGACCTTCGACGGGGTGTTCTCGGAGCCTGTCTCGATGAAGTTCTCGACACCGATCTTGAAGAGTGTGACGGCAGCGTGGTACCACGGTCGTTCCTTCATGCTCTTGATGAATCCGCCCATGCGTTCCTCGCTCTGGGTGAGGTCAACCTTTCGGTAGTGCTGCCAGAAGGTTTCCTTGCGCATGGCTGCATCGGGGTCTACTATGAGCGGCACCTTGCCCTTGAAGAGCTGCGCGTCGATGGGTTTGAATGAGTAGTCGCTCTTGCGGGTGGTGCGTATGGCAATGGCTTTCTGCATGAAGTCGGTGAGTGCCAGCTCGGCAATCATGTCGTCGGTGGTGAGGGCCCACTGGCCATTGTCGAGCAGGGTGTATTCCTGCTGCACCCACAGGTTCTCAACGAAGTTCACGTCGGAGCTCTTGGGGAGCGTCATGTTGCAGCGCTTCACGTGCAGGGTGGTATCCTTCAGGATGTAGAGCTCGCCGCGGAATCCAAGGTCCTGCTGGTTGTTGGGCAGGAACTCGAGGTGGTAGCATGAGTCGCGGTCAACCTTTACGGTGTCGATGATGTAGTAGCGGTAGAAGGCGATGGCATCGCGTCCGATGGGCGAGGTGAAGTAGTGGCGCAGCAGACGTATGTTGTCATCGTAGATGTCGACATCGGTAAAGGCATCGCGCATCACCACGTTCACCAGTTCGCCGGTCTGTATGACCTGGTTGATGCCCTGCGAGCGCTGGCCCACGATGATGTCTTTCTGCGACTGGGGCGAGCGGCGGTAGATGTGGCGGGTGACGGTCTCGTCGAGGCTGACGGGCAGGATGAGCTTGTTGTTATAGACGCAGGGCTCCACCTGGTCCACGAGCCACTTGTTCTTCTTGCCGAAGCTGCCCTCTATTTCGGCGGGCTTGATGTCGTTGAGCGCGAGCGTTATCTTCTGGTAGTTCAGATATTCGTAGTAGGGGTTGTTGTCGAGGTTGGTGCGCTTCTTGGCCGAGATGACGCGCCGCATCAGTTCAACGGCGGGGTTCTCCTTGCGGCGGTAGCGGTGGCGCTTGCCCTTGACGGTAACCTCGGTGAGGAGGTTCGACTTGGGCATGAGGCTGATGTTGATGTAGGCGGGGGTGTCCTCGTCGATGTCGATTGACTCGTTCTCGTAGCCGATGGCCGAGAAGGTGAGCTTCCAACCGTTGTGGCGCTCGATGGAGTATTTGCCGGCATAGTTGGATGCCATGGATATCTTGTGGCCGCGGTAGCGGAGGGCGGCAAAGGGGATGCTGTCGCCGGTGATGGCATCGAATATCTGGCCCGTGATGGTCTGCGCGCTGGCCGTGGGGGCAAGGAGCAGCGAACCGGGCATGAGGAGGAGAATGACAAATAAAAGAACAATCTTTTTCATTTTCATTTTAGCAATATTTCTTTCAAATCGTTGATAACTTGGGTGGTGGCGCCGGTCTGGAAGTCGGCATCGGCATAGTTCCACGGCTCACCTTTCAGCCAGACGGTTGGACAGCCGAGCTCGGTGGCCGGCAGGATGTCGTTCTTCAGGCTGTCGCCCACAACCGTGACTGTGGGGGCAGCAGCGAGTCCGCCGAAGGGCTCAAGGGCCAGCTGGTAGATGGCGGCATCGGGTTTGCGCAGGCCAACGGCAGCACTCTCGATGACGGCCGTGAACGACTGGTCGAGACTGAACTCGCGGAGCACGGCCTGGAGGTTGCCGTAGAAATTGCTGCAGAGCACCACGGGGGCGCCCAGGGCGGCAAGCACCTCGCGGCTTTCGGCAAGCTGGGTGCTGACGCGGCTATAGACATCGTGCAGGATGTCGGTATGATAGCGTTCGGTCTCAAGCGGGGCGGCATACCAGTAGCCCTTGCCCACCAGGTAGTCCATCTCGAGGCGTATCTTGGTGCTGAGCGTCTGGCGGAAGGTATAGTCGGGCTGGATCTGGCCACCCTTGCCCAGCAGGCGCTCCACATAGACGTAGGCCTCGCTGAAGGCTTCCCATCCTACGGGAACCTGGCGGTGCTGGAAGGCATGCCAGAGAAAGCGTCCCCAATGGCAGCCATTGGTGTCGAGCGTTCCGCCGAAATCGAAGATATATCCTTTCATCATGGTTGAGTATCTGTTTGGGGTGCCGGTTCCATCTGCTCGGTGAGCCGCTGGCAGAGCCGTTCGTGGCTGTGGTGCATGTGGACGTAGAGGATGGTAAGCACGATGATTTCGAAAAGGAAATACACCCATGGACAGTTCAGTATGGCCGTCAGCGAGAGCACGATGGCGCGGGTGTTGAACGTCAGGATGTTGGTAAGTGGCATGAGCGGCCGGCTACCGTCAAGCAACTGCCGAGAGATGTCGGCGGCAAGGGCGGGGTTGCTCTGCTGCACCTGCTGGTATTGGGCGAAGAAGGCCTGGAACTTGGGGGTGCGCACCTCCTGATTCCTGCAATAGTTGCCGTAGAACTTATGGAAAAGGCGGGCCAGCCATTGTTCGCGCGGAAGGCTGTCGGCAATGGCCTGCTGGGCGGCGCTGTTGTCGAGTTCGCTGCCCTCGCGGCCCAAAAGGAAATAGAGGTGTATCTGACGGTAATAGTCGGAGAGCGACGACTGGGGAATATGCACCAGGAACCCGGCAATGGCAGCCAGCACCCAGATGCCGATACCCCAGCGAAGCGACATGAGGGGGATGAGCTGATCCTGCAAACGGAGCACGAAGGCCAGGTAGATGGCAAAGAACCAGATGTCGCCCGAGACGCCGTCGAGTATTCTGCCGATGAGCGACTTCTGATTGGTGAGGCGGGCCAGCTGCCCGTCGGTGGAGTCGCAGAAATTGGCCAGCATGAGCAGCAGGGCGCCTGCCACATTGTGGGCCACATCGGTGAAATAGAACATCACGCCGGCAGCAATGCCGAGGAAGATGCTCAGGATGGTAATCGTATTGGGGGTGACGCCCAGCTTCTGCCACATCAGGGCAAAGGCAAGGCCTATGGGCCGGTTGAAATGAATGTCCAGCCATTCTTCTGTTTCGTCCGACTTGAAAGAACTGCGGAGAAGCTCGTTGAATTTTTTCTTGTCCATAACTGTTTTACACTAATTGGCTGATAGCGGCGGCAGCCTCGTCGCGGCAGGGTGAGAAACTGGGCCAGTCGTTGAAATCGACGATGACGAAAGAACCGTCGGGGCGCACCACGGCATCGCCGCCATAGACGCTGACGCCGGCCTGACGGGCAAGCCGCACGGCAGCCTGCCGGAGATCGGGATGGCCTGAGGGATAGAAAAAAGCGTCGGCAACGCCATAGAACTTGAGGTCGGTGCCCGCAACATGGGCAGTAACCACGGGATGGGCGATGGTCTTGCAGAGCGACGCCACAGCCGACTCGTCGGCAGCAAAGCAAACTTGATGGCCACTGTCGGACTTCACCCACCCTGCCCCATGCTGATAGGCGGGAGCCGCGGGGATATCGTTGGCGCGCATCAATTCGTCGATAGCACGACGACTGCCGCAGAGGCGAACGCCACGCGTGGGATTCACTACCTCCACCCCATCGTCTTCGGCACGTTGCAGTTTATTTAAAGCGTCCTCGGAACGTGCCATTGTGAAGACAGCACCCACATCGCTGCCAATGGCGGCATCAGCCGCAGACAGCTGCTCTTCCCTGAGGTATTCCACCTGGGCACCACGACTTTCAAGACAACGACCCACGGCATGGAGCACGGCAGCATCTTTCTCCACGGCATTGGGAGAAAAACATTCGGCACGAAGCACCAGCAGTATCTTTCGGGGTGTTGACAACATAGGGCTGCGGGTTCAGGATTGGAGAAAACTACTAGCCTTCTGGATATCGGAAACGTGGTCGACATCGAACACTACTGACATGGGGAAGGCGGTGATGGCATGGCCGTCGGCAATGAGCGCGCGCTGGAAGTTGCGCATACGGCTCTCGTGGCGCTGAAGGCATCCCTCGAGCGTGAGCAGGGCATTGGGCAGCAGTCCGTAGATGCCGGCCGAGACATAGGGACTATAGCACGGGGCATCGTGGAAGCCGGTGATGCGGAGGCTCTCGTCTACGGTTACCCAGAGGGGCCGCTCGTCGTCGGAATAAGTAGTGACGGGGAATACCGGATGCGGGGATTTCTTGAATTTCCCGACAAAAGCGGCAAATTCGTCTTCGCGGAAAATGGTGTCGACGGTGGTAAGGATGAAACGGCTGCCCGAGAGCATGGGACTGAGTGCGGCAAAGCTGTGCATGCTGCTGGGGGTGCTCGCGGAAATAAAGCGAAGCGGCACGCGGCACCCGTCAAGTCCATTGCGCTGCAGGTCTTCGAGATGACGGGCCACACGGGTAGCCTGACTGTTGCATATCACAACAATCTCGTCGGCATCGTTATGCATAAAAATCCGGATAAGGCGATCTATCATCATCTCGCCGTTGATGGCTATCAAAGGCTTTGGATCTGTTATCCCTTCTGCTGCCAGACGGGAACCCTCGCCGGCAGCTATAATAGCATATTTCATCCCGTTATCATCAAATTTTGTGCAAAATTACACATTATAAATGATAACGGGATGAATTTGGGTGATTTTTTTTATTTTGTTATAAGTTCTGAAGTGTCCACCTTTCCGCTGCCGGCCACTTTCATGTCGAAATGATCGGTCTTGCCCTTGAGCTTCACGTCGCCCGAGCCGGCAATCTTCACCTTCACCGAGCCGCATTGCACGAGGTTCAGTCCGATGTCGCCCGAGCCGGCAATCACAGCCTGGGCCTCGCCCGTGGTGACCTGGCGCACCTTGATGTCGCCCGAGCCGGCAATGTCGCAGGTGAGGTTGTCGCAAATCACGTCGGCCATGTCGATGTCGCCCGAGCCAGCCACCTTCAGCCGCAGGCGGTCGGTGTCGAGATGCTGTCCGCAATGGAACTCGCCGCTGCCTGCCATGCCCACTTCTACGAGGTCGGTTGATGATACAATAATCCTTACATCCTCGTCGTCACGTAAGAAGTTGAGGCTGTTGTCGCGGATGGCGATGCAGAGGGCATTGTCCCTTACCTCCACTCCATAGTATTTAAGCAGGGATTCGGGACCTTCGAACTTCACAAAGTTGCGGGTGCCCTGCTGGTAATAAACCTTCACGTTTCCAGCCACGTTAATAGTAGTAAAATAATTTACACTAATCTCTTTGTTGGCGGCAGCAAGAGGACGCAGGTTGCTGCCCGAACGGAATTTCTTGTAACACGAGCTGACCAAGACTGCCAGCAGGATGAATGCGATGATTTTTTTCATATAAATAGCTTTTTAAGATTTTTGTCTGCCAATTAGACGAAAGCAGTATGCAAAAAGTTGCATCGCTCCTAAATTTTTTATTCTTTTATTCTTTTATTACTCGTTTTTTCCGTATCTTTGCACCGGATTTATTGACACATCAAAGATGAGCACCGACAAATTGACTCAGATTCTGGTTGAAACCGTCGAGGACCTTTCCTCGCCAGAATCTCTAAAAGGTCTGTTTCACCAGCACCGCGAAGGCGATCCGCTACCATCGAGCAAAGCTCTCGAAGAGATTGTCGAACTGGCACGCTCCATCCTTTTCCCCGGCTATTTCGGGCAATCCACCATCAATAGCCACACCATCAAATATCATATCGGCATCAACGTTGAACGGTTCCGTAAACTGCTGACCGACCAGATTATGGCCGGACTCTGCTTCACTCGCTGCGAATGCGACATGAGCGACGACCTCACGGAGTGTAACCGCTCGGCCAACGTGATTGCCACCCAGCTGATTTCGCGGCTCCCCAAGATCAGGAGCATACTGGCTACCGACGTGGAGGCCGCCTACAACGGCGACCCTGCGGCCGAGAGTTTTGGCGAAATCATCTCATGCTATCCGGTCATCAAGGCGCTGACCAACTACCGCCTGGCGCACGAACTGATAGAACTGGGCGTGCCGCTCATCCCCCGCATCATCTCGGAGATGGCCCACTCGGAAACGGGTATCGACATCCACCCCGCAGCCACCATCGGCCATCATTTCACCATCGACCACGGAACGGGTGTGGTGATTGGTGCCACCTGCATCATAGGCAACAACGTGAAGCTCTACCAGGGTGTCACGCTTGGTGCTAAAAGTTTTCCGCTGGATGCCGACGGCAACCCCATCAAGGGAATTCCGCGCCACCCCATTCTGGAAGACGACGTGGTGGTGTATGCCAATGCCACCATACTGGGGCGCATCACCATCGGCCGCGGTTCGGTGATTGGTGCCAACGTGTGGGTGACCGAGGACATGGAGCCTAACTCAAAGAAATACAACAAAGTATAGAAATCGAAAATAATACTATAATTTTATGGAATTCGAACTCATAGCCAAAACTTTCATGGGACTGGAGCCCATCTTGGCTGAAGAACTCACAAACTTGGGAGCAAACAATGTGGAAATAGGGCGCCGCATGGTGTCGTTCACCGGCGACAAGGAATTGATGTACCGCGCCAACTTCCAGTTGCATACAGCCATCAGAATCCTGAAGCCCATCAAGCATTTCAAGGCAAGCAGCGCCGACGATGTCTACAACGAGGTGAAAGCCATCGACTGGACGGACTATCTGGACGAGAAGAAGACATTTGCCGTTGACTCCGTGGTGTTCTCGGAGGATTTCCGCCACTCGAAGTTCGTGGCCTATAAGGTGAAGGACGCCATCGTGGACCAGTTCCGCGAGAAGACCGGCATTCGTCCCAACGTCTCGGTGACCAATCCCGACCTGCGGCTGCACATCCATATTGCCGACGACAATGCCACGCTTTGTCTCGACTCGAGCGGCGAGAGCCTGCATCGCAGGGGATACCGCCAGGAATCGGTTGAGGCTCCCCTGAACGAGGTGCTGGCTGCTGGAATGATTCTGATGAGCGGTTGGAGAGGAGATTCCGACTTCATCGACCCCATGTGCGGCTCGGGCACATTGCTCATCGAGGCAGCCCTCATCGCCCACAACATGTCGCCGGGCGTGTTCCGCAAAGAATATGCCTTCGAAAAATGGAGCGACTTCGACAAGGACCTGTTCGACCAGATTTACAACGACGACTCACAGGAAAAGGAGTTCACTCACCATATCTATGGATACGACATCGACATGAAGGCCGTGAATACCGCCCGCCTGAACGTGAAGGCCGCGGGGTTCAGCAATTCCATCAGCGTAGAACAGCTCGACTTCAAGGATTTCAAGAAGCCAGCCAATCCTGCCATCATCATCACCAATCCTCCCTACGGTGAGCGCATCTCAACGCCTAACCTGATAGGTACCTACAAGATGATAGGCGAAAAGCTGAAGCATGAGTTCCAGGACAACGAGGCATGGATTCTCAGCTATCGCGAGGAATGCTTCGATGCCATCGGACTGAAGCCCAGCATCAAGATACCGCTCTTCAACGGCTCGCTGGAATGCGAGTACCGGCGCTACCAGATGTTCCAGGGAAAGCTGCGCGTTTTCCGTTCAGAGGGAGGCGTGGTGAAAACCGAAGAAGAGAAGAAGGCCATGGCCGAAAAGCGCCGCTTCAAGCAGAACCGCGAATTCAAGAAACGGCTCGATGAGCAGGAAGAGAACGAAGAGGGCGATATCCGCTCGTTCACCTTCCACAAGCACCACCCCGCATTCAAGGGAGAAAGAAATGAACGAAAAGGCGAAAGAGGCTCATCGCGAGATGGTTATGAAGACAGTCGCGACAAGCGTGCTGCCCGTGCTCGTGGTGAATTCAAGCGCGACTTCAAGGACGGCAAGGGCTCGTTCAGAGGGAAGGGCGGATTCCGCGACGGCGATGATTTCAAAGGCGGTAAGCGCGGTTCGAAATTCGGCGGTGGCCGTGGTTTCAAACGGGGCGATACCGGTGACTTCAAGAACAAGAAAAGAGACTTTGACGATGAGGATTAAAATTTTCGGAATAGCCCTGATAATGGCACTCACAGCCTCAGCACAAAAAGAATTCACACTCGAAGACCTCAATTTCGGCGGCAAGAACTATAAGGCAATGTCGCCCGAAAACCGTGACTATTCGTGGTGGGGCAACCAGCTGGTGCGAAAAGACGACGACAAGCTATTTATCGTCAGCACGAAAGACAATGCCGAAAATCCGTTCACCGAACAACAGCAAAAGCAGTACGATGAATGGAAGGAGCAGAAAAAAGAACGGGCAACCACAGAGGACCATAACATCTTAGTTGACGGCAAGCAGATTACAACCGACGGGTCGCGTGACATCGTCTATGGCGAGGCCGTTCACCGCAACGAATGGGGCATCATGGGCGGCTTGTTCTGGAGTCCTGACAAAAAGCACCTTGCCTTCTACCGCATGGACCAGAGCATGGTGGCCGACTACCCACAGGTGGACATCTTCGGTCGCATAGCCACGCTGGAACCCGACAAATACCCGATGGCTGGCGAAACGAGTCATGTGGTCACCGTAGGCATCTACGACCAGCAGACGCAGAAGACCATTTACCTGAAGACTGGAGCTGCGGAAACCGACGACTATCAGCCCGTGTACTTCACGAACATCGCATGGAGTCCGGACTCAAAGACGCTGTTTATCTTTGAACTGAACAGAGACCAAAACGATTGCCGTTTAGTAAGTTATAGTGCAGAGACTGGAGAAAGACTTCAAGAGCTGTACAGGGAGACTTCCGACAAGTATGTGGAACCGATGCACCCCATAGAATTCCTTCCGTGGGATGCCTCTTCGTTCATCATGCAGAGCCAAAAGGACGGCTATAATCATCTCTATCTTTGCAAACTGAAGAACAATCGCCTCACCATAAAACAGCTCACAAGCGGAAAATGGGTGGTGATGGAGATGCTGGGGTTCAACGCCCGTCAGAAGAGCATCATCATTGCCAGCAACGAGGCCTCTCCCATTCAAAGAAACTTATATGCCGTGAGCCTGACGGGAAAGCGCACGCTGCTCGACAACGGCATCGGATGGCACAGCGGAAAACTGAGCGAAAACGGGGAAATGATTATCGACACATGGTCTGCTCCCGACACTCCGCGCGGCATCAGCCTGCTCAGTTCGGCAAAGCATTCATCGACTACCCTGTTTAATGCCAAGAACCCGTGGGAGGGATACAAGATTCCCATCTACGAATGCGGCACGCTGAAGGCTGCCGACGGAAATACCGACCTCTATTATCGCATGGTGAAGCCGGCCGACTTTGACGCGTCGAAGAAATATCCCACCGTGATTTATGTCTACGGCGGACCGCATGCCCATAACGTAGATGCCCGCTGGCACTACGGCAGCCGTTCGTGGGAAACCTATATGGCACAGAAAGGCTACGTGCTGTTCATCCTTGACAACCGGGGAAGCGAGAACCGCGGCAGGGAATTCGAGCAGGTCACCTTCCGACAGCTGGGACAGACGGAAATGAAGGACCAGATGAAAGGCGTGGAATTCCTGCGCACCCTACCCTACGTCGACACGGAACGCTTGGGCGTCCATGGCTGGAGTTTCGGCGGTTTCATGACCATCTCGCTGATGACCAACTATCCCGACGTGTTCAAGGTGGGTGTGGCCGGCGGTCCCGTCATCGACTGGAAATGGTACGAGGTGATGTACGGCGAGCGCTATATGGACACCCCGCAGGACAACCCCGAGGGCTACGAGAAGACTTCGCTGCTGCCGAAAGCCAAGGACCTGAAGGGCAAATTGCAGATTATCACCGGCTACAACGACGAGACCGTGGTGCCGCAGCATTGCCTCTCGTTCATGGCCGAGTGCATCAAGGCGGGCACACAGCCCGATTTCTTCGCCTATCCCGGCGAGCCCCACAACATGCGCGGACACCAGAGTGTGCATCTGCACGAGCGTATCACACAATATTTTGAAGACTATCTAAAATAAAAACATAAACAACTATGGGTATTGGAGTTAAGAATATCGTGCCGGAATATCCGGCAAAGGAAAAGATTGCAAAATTTCCGGAAATTGGAAAGAATAAAGGCCTGAGAATCCTGCTGTTGGGAAGCGGCGGCCGTGAGCATGCGCTGGCATGGAAGATTGCCCAGAGTGCGAAATGCGAGAAGCTGTTCATTGCGCCTGGCAATGCCGGAACAATCAACAACGGCGAGAACGTGCCCATCGGCGTCAACGAATTCGACAAACTGAAGGAATTCGTCCTGCAGAACGATATCGACATGATGGTTGTAGGACCCGAAGATCCCTTGGTGCGTGGTATCTACGACGAGTTCAAGGCCGACGAGCGTACGGCAAGCATTCCGGTCATCGGTCCATCGAAGGCTGGTGCCGTGCTGGAAGGCTCGAAAGACTTTGCCAAGCGCTTCATGCAGCGCCACAACATCCCTACTGCCCGCTACCAAACGTTCGACGGGGAACATCTCGACGAAGGACTTGCTTTCCTGGAAACGCTGAAAGCCCCCTACGTGCTGAAGGCCGACGGACTCTGCGCCGGTAAGGGTGTGCTCATCCTGCCCACACTCGACGAGGCCAAGAAGGAACTGAAGGAGATGCTGGGCGGAATGTTCGGCAACGCCTCTGCCCAGGTGGTCATCGAAGAATTCCTCTCAGGCATCGAGTGTTCGGTCTTTGTGCTCACCGACGGCCAGCACTATAAGATTCTGCCGGAAGCCAAGGACTACAAGCGAATCGGCGAGCACGACACCGGTCTGAATACCGGCGGTATGGGTTCCGTCTCGCCCGTGCCTTTTGCCGACAAGGAATGGATGCAGAAGGTTGACGAGCGCATCGTGCGTCCGACCGTCGAAGGACTTGCCGCCGAGAACATCGACTACAAAGGATTTATCTTCTTCGGATTAATAAATGTCGAGGGCAATCCCATGGTCATCGAATACAACTGCCGCATGGGCGACCCCGAAACGGAGAGCGTGATGCTCCGTCTGAAAAGCGACATCGTCGACCTCTTCGAGGGTGTTGCATACGGAAACCTCGACCAGAAGAGCATTGAGTTCGACGAGCGTGCTGCCGTCTGCGTGATGCTGGTAAGCGGCGGTTATCCCCAAGCCTATAAGAAAGGCTATCCCATCAGCGGCATCGACCAGGTGGAAGGCAGCATCGTTTTCCATGCCGGCACGACCATGAAAGACGGTCAGGTGGTGACCAACGGCGGTCGCGTGATTGCCGTTTCAAGCTATGGCAAGGACAAGGCCGAGGCACTGCAGAAGTCGTTCCAGGAAGCCCAGAAGATAACATTTACCGACAAATATTTCCGCTCTGACATCGGAGCCGACCTGTAGTAAAGAGCTGAAGAAGTGAAAAGGTTCCAGAACAGAATTGCCGAAAGCCGGTACACGCTGCCCCTGATGATAGCCTATGCCGCCGGAGTGTGGGTGCTTGGTGGCATCATCGAGCAGCAATGGTATCTGCAGTTTGCCGCCCTGATGGTCTCCACCTTCCTCATGGTAGAGCTCAACAACACCAATGCGCTGCTCCATATCTACAGTCGCATGGTGTCGGCATCTTTCCTGGCGCTCACCTGCACCGCAGTATTCCTGTTCCCTTCGCTCAGGTCTTCGCTGTGCATGCTCAGCTTCATTTCGTTCTGTACCATCATTTTCCACACCTACCAGGACAAGGAGTCGCCGGGGCTCACCTACTTCGCCTTCCTATGCCTGGGAATAGCCAGTCTGATGTTCATCCAGGTGCTCTTCTTCATCCCTTTCCTGTGGCTGATGATGAGATTCAAGCTGATGGCCTTCAGCTGGCGCATGTTGTGGGCATCGCTGCTGGGCATCATCACGCCCTATTGGTTCCTGATAGGATGGGCGGTCTATACCAACCGCTTCGATGCTTTTATTGACCATTTCGTGAGCATCGCCCACTTCGAGCCGCTGTTCCAGTACCAGCATCTCACACTCAACCAGCTGATTGTCTTCGGGTGGGTGGCCATCGTGGCGTTGCTGGGAATTGCCCATTATGCCAGCCAGAGCGTGCTCGACAAAATCCGCACACGAATGATCTACCACATCTTCATGACGCTCGACATGCTCATCGCCGTGTTCATCATCCTGCAGCCGCAGCATTTCGACATACTGCTCTACCTGATGATTGTCTGCACCAGTCCGCTCATCGCCCATTTTGCGGCACACACCCATTCCAGGATCAGCAACATAGCGTTCAACATCATCATCTTCATCACCCTGCTCATCACGGCCGTCAACCTATGGATGCCCTTGTTGACATACTGAGCCAGTACGGTTACTGGGGCATGCTTGTGGCCGCTTTCATGGCAGGCAGTTTCTTCCCTTTCAGCAGCGAGGCGGTCATGGTGGCATTCCAGGCGGCCGGTCTCGACCCTTGGACGCTCATCGTCTACGGCACCATCGGCAACGTGCTCGGCTCGATGTTCAACTACTATGTGGGACGACTGGGACGACTCGACTGGGTGGAGCGCTATCTTCACATCAAGAAAGACAGTCTCGACAAGGCCCGCCGCTTCATGGCCGGCCGTGGAGCATGGATGGGATTCTTTGCCTTCCTGCCCGTCATCGGCAGCGCCATCACCATTCTGCTGGGCTTCATGCGGGCCAACATAGCCGTCTCGCTGTTCAGCATAACCCTCGGAAAATTCCTCCGTTATGTGCTGCTCGTCTTCGGCGCCTCGATTTTCATCTGACACTTCCGGTCGTTTAACGCCTTTTAACGCTGCCGACTCCTATTTACTCCTTAAAAAGAAGTACCTTTGCACCATCAATAAACATAACAATCATAATCATAGATGAAACAATTCAGATTAGTGGATAATATACTTGGCTGGGTGGCTTTCTTCATCGCAGCCTTCGTATATTGCAGCACTATTGAGCCGACAGCCTCTTTCTGGGACTGTCCAGAGTTTATAGTAACGGGTTATAAGTTGGAAATCGGTCATCCGCCAGGAGCACCATTCTTCATGCTTACGGCCAACCTATTCTCGCAGTTCGTGAGCGACCCCACACAAGTTGCCCGTATGGTGAACACCATGAGCGCCTTGCTTTCGGCATCGTGCATCCTGTTCCTGTTCTGGACCATCACCCACCTTACGCGCAAACTGATTGTGAAGGACTGGAGCGAATTGTCCATGCAGAAGCTGATTGCCATCGAGGCTTCAGGCATGGTGGGTGCCCTGATTTATACCTTCAGCGACACCTTCTGGTTCTCGGCCGTCGAGGGTGAGGTATATGCCTATTCATCGGCGCTGACAGCCCTGGTGTTCTGGCTCATCCTGAAATGGGAAGACCACGCCGACGAGCCTCACAGCGACCGCTGGCTGGTGCTTATCATGTATATCACCGGACTTTCCATCGGCGTTCACCTGCTCAACCTGCTCTGCGTGCCCGCCATCGTCCTGGTATGGTACTATCGCCGCCATCCCGACGCTAACCTGAAGGGTTCCCTGACGGTACTGGTGCTGTCGTTTGTGCTCATCGCAGCCATTCTCTATGGCCTCGTGCCGGGCATCGTGACCGTAGGCGGCTGGTTCGAGCTGTTCTTTGTCAACTCCCTGGGAATGCCGTTCAACACGGGTCTGATTGTCTATATCATCGTTCTGGTGGCCATCGTTATCTGGGCCATCTATGAGACCTATACCAACAAGAGCGTCGTGCGTCAGAACATCGCATTCCTGGCCTCCATCGCCATGCTGGGCATCCCGTTCTACGGCTACGGCTGGTCGGCCGTCGTCGTGGGCATCGTCATCCTTGCCGCCCTCTGGTTCTTACTCCAGCGCAAAAAGGACAAGGTATATCTCGTGAGCGCACGCGTGAAGAACACGGCCCTGCTGTGCATGCTCATGCTGATGATTGGCTACAGCTCGTATGCGCTCATCGTCATCCGTTCGGATGCCAACCCCCCGATGGACCAGAACTCTCCCGAGGATATCTTCACGCTGGGTTCCTACCTGAGCCGCGACCAGTATGGCGACTCGCCGCTCGTCTACGGACAGGCCTACACCTCGCAGGTTGCCTTCGACGTTGAAGGACAATACTGCAAGCCCCGCATGACCGAGGGTGCTCCCGTATACCAACGAAAGGAGAAAGCCACGCCCGACGAGAAAGACTCCTACTTCATCGTGCGCCACAAGAGCAACTACAAGTATGCCCAGAACATGCTGTTCCCCAGAATGCACGATGCTGCCCACGCCCAGTCGTACGAACAATGGATGCAGGGCGCTCCCACATGGATAGTGAAGGGCACCGCCAAAGACTATGACCGCTGTGGCGAAATCGTTTCGGTGCGCATGCCCTCACAGCTCGAGAACCTGTTCTTCTTCTTCAGCTACCAGTGCAACTTCATGTACTGGCGCTACTTCATGTGGAACTTTGCCGGACGCCAGAACGACGTTCAGGGCAACGGCGAGCTTGAGCACGGCAACTGGATAACGGGCATTCCGTTCATCGACAACGCCCGTCTGGGCAACCAGGACCTGCTGCCCGACGAACTGAAGGAGAACAAGGGCCACAACGTGTTCTTCTGCCTCCCGCTCATCATCGGACTCATCGGACTCTTCTGGCAGGCCTATCGCGGCAAGCGCGGCATCCAGCAGTTCTGGGTGGTGTTCTTCCTGTTCTTCATGACGGGACTTGCCATCGTCATCTACCTGAACCAGACACCCGTACAGCCTCGTGAGCGCGACTATGCCTATGCCGGTTCGTTCTATGCCTATGCCATCTGGTGCGGCATCGGTGTGGCTGCACTCTACGACCTCATCAAGAAACACTTCAAGTTGAACGGCAACCTGGTGGCAGCCGTCACGGGAGGCCTCTGCCTGCTGATTCCCCTGCAGATGGTTTCGCAGACCTGGGACGACCACGACCGCTCAGGCCGCTACACCTGCCGCGACTTCGGACAGAACTACCTGATGTCGCTCCAGGATACCGGCAACCCCATCATCTTCACCAACGGCGACAACGACACCTTCCCCCTCTGGTACAACCAGGAGGCCGAAGGCGTGCGTACGGATGCCCGCGTGTGCAACCTTTCGTACCTGCAGACCGACTGGTACATCGACCAGATGCGCCGTCCGGCCTACGAGTCTTCCTCGGTGCCCATCACATGGCCTCGAATCGACTATTGCGCCGGCACGAACGAGTACGTAGAGATTGATCCGAGCCAGAAGGAAGACCTGCTGAAATTCTATCAGGATGAACCCTTGACGGCCAAGAGGGAGTTCGGCGACGAGCCCTTCGAACTGAAGAACATCCTCGCCCATTGGGTACGCTCGCCTCACAAGGAATTCCACCTCATTCCCACCGATACCGTCTATGTGACCATCGACAAGGAAGCCGTGCGCAAGAGCGGAATGATGATGGCCAGCGACTCCATCCCCGACAAGATGGTCATCTCGCTGAAGGGCAAGAACGCCCTCTATAAGGGTGACCTGATGATGCTCGAGATGATTGCCAACTGCAACTGGACGCGTCCCATCTATGTGGCCATTACCGTTGGACAGGAGAACTACATGAACCTGGGCGACAACTTCATCCAGGAAGGACTTGCCAACCGCATCTCGCCGTTCACCACCAACAAGGCCGGCGCCAAGAACTTCGATACCGAGAAGGTGTACAACAACATGATGACGCGCTTCAAGTATGGCGGTCTGACGCAGCCCGGACTCTATCTCGACGAGACCGTCCTGCGCATGTGCTACACCCATCGCCGCCTGTTCTCACAGCTGGCATCCCACCTCATCCAGGAAGGCAAGACCGACAAGGCCAAGAAGGCTCTGCTCTATTGCGACAAGCAGATTCCCGACTACAACGTGCCGCTGACCTACATGAGCGGCGCCCACGAGATGGCCAAGGACTTTGCCCTGATTGGCATGAAGAAAGAGGCCCGTAAATACATCACAGCCGTGTTCAACAACGCCAAGCAGTATGCCAACTACTATTCGTCGTTCACAGGCAACACCCTGGCCGGCTACCAGCAGGATGCCATGATGCAGTTCTACATCATGAACAACTGCGTCGACGTGGCCGATATGATCGACAAGAAACTGGCCGACCAGTTCCTCAAGGACCTCGCTGCCGTCACCAACCTCTACCAGGCCAACGGCGGACAGCTGATGCAATACGAATAAACGGTAACGATTCAGAATGATTGTCGAACAACCTGCACTCTGGCTCCGGCTGTTTTATCCTCACGCCACGTGGAGAATGAGCCCCGACGAGCATGCCGTCTATCTGACGTTCGACGACGGCCCCATCCCCGAGGCCACGCCGTTCATCCTCGCGACGCTTGCCCGCTACGACATCAAGGCTACGTTCTTCATGGTGGGCGACAACGTGAGGAAATACCCGGAGCTATTCGAGCAGGTGAAGGCCGCCGGCCATCGCATAGGCAACCACACGATGAACCACCTGGGGTCGTTCAAGCATTGGACCACCACCTACGTCATCAACACCTATCAGGCCAACGAGCTGCTGCACAGCAACCTGTTCCGCCCGCCCCACGGCGTCATGCGCCACAGCGTGTACTACTGGATAAAGAAGTACTACCGCGTGGTGATGTGGGATGTGGTCACACGCGACTACTCCAACCGTCTGACCGCCGCCGATGTGGTGGAGAACGTGAAGCGGTACACGCGCAACGGTTCCATCATCACCTTCCACGACTCGCTCAAGAGCATCGACAAGCTGAAGACGGCGTTGCCCGAGTCGATAGAATGGCTCATCGAACAAGGATATGAGTTCAAGGTTATCCCATGAAATAAAAGCCGAGGCATTGCGTCTCGGCTTTTCTGCCTGTGGTATCGCCCGCGCCGAACCCGTTGACGAGGCCACGGCCGCCGCCTTCAGGGAATGGCTCCAAAGCGGCGGTCATGCCACCATGCAGTATATGGAGAACTACGAGGACAAGCGCCTCGACCCTCGTCTGCTGATGCCCGGCGTGAAGAGCATCATCAGCGTAGCCCTCAACTACACCCCCGAGACGCCCGTAAAAGGTTTTGCCAACTATGCCATCGGCAAGGACTATCACGACATTGTGAAGCAGAAACTGCATCAGCTGGCCAACTCTTCACTCTTCACTCTTCACTCTTCACTTAATTACCGTGCCTTTTCCGACAGCGCCCCCGTTCTGGAACGCTATTGGGCCATGAAGGCGGGTCTCGGCTTCATCGGCAAGAACCACCAGCTCATCATCCCCGGCATGGGCAGCCAGTTCTTTCTCGGAGAACTCTTCGTGGATATCGAACTCGAGCCCGACGCTCCCTGCCGCCAGCATTGCGGCAACTGCCACAGATGCATCGATGCATGTCCTACGGGTGCACTGGCCCCCCTCCAACTCCCCCCAAAAGGGGGAGAGCCCCAAACCGCTAATCAGAAAGCCTCCCCTATTGGGGGAGGACGGGAGGGGGCCTCTTTTAATGGAGCCTTATGCCTCTCCTACCTCACCATCGAGAACCGCGGCGACATTCCCGAAGAGGCCGCGCAGAAGGTGTGCGA
>JAEEGJ010005287.1_pt1 | contig 41024 bp, 25 predicted proteins | sample 8958761 | NCBI WGS metagenome assembly JAEEGJ01 (sample SAMN16246546, study PRJNA631951) | gut metagenome | biome: gut microbiome; feature: rumen; material: RS-attached | host: Bos | place: Iran: Karaj | collected 2018-10 | reverse complement strand
CATTCCGCATCCCATCGTGCTCGAGACCACCCAACCGCGCGCTTTCACGCTCGACGAGGATCTGGGATACCTGTATGTGTGGATGACCAAGGGCACTACGCCAGGCGTGGGCTTTACCCAATATGCCATCCCGGCCGAGAATGCCACGGTGACCTATGACAAGTATGTTCACTTCATCACCATGGAAGCCGATCCCATCAATACGACCGATGCCGAGGGCGTTTACACCACCCAGTTTGCCGTGGATGCCCAGACGCATTACGTCTATTTCGGCTTCCGTGCCGCCACGACCGAGAAGACCTACACCACCGGCTTGTACTACTTCAACCCCGATGACGGTAAGGTCTATAATTTCAACGGCAACAAGGACAGGATTTTGGGCGTGTGCATCAATCCGCGCTTGACCAATCTGTTCTAGTTTGTACAGTTTTATCCAGAACATCTAGTTAATCCAGCACGTCCCAATGAAACGTACGTTAACTATTATAGCATTACTGGCGGCGGTGGCCGCCAGTTTTGTCATTTCGGCTGCCGATGTCGCTCCCAAGCGCGAACAGCGCGGCATGTGGATGACGGCCTACCTCAACGATTGGCCCAGCGGCACCATCACCGCGAGCAACACGCCCATCATGCAGAATGCCTGCCGCAAGATGCTCGACACGATGCGTGTCAACCACATCAACGTGGTCTATTACCACGTCAGGGCCATGTGTGACGCGATGTACAATTCGGCTTACGAGCCGTGGTCCAGCTATGTGTCGGGTACCCGTGGCGTGGCGCCTGCGTTTGACCCGTTTGAGTACCTCGTCCAGGAGGCCCACAAGCGCGGCATCGAGGTCTATGCCTGGGTCAATCCCTACCGTTATGGCCATGGCAGCAACCTGTGGGGCCAAAGCGAGCTGGACTACGTCTATACCCATCCCGAGTGGCTCTTGACCACCAGCTACGAGACGGTGCTCAATCCCGGCATTCCCGAGGTGCGCCAGCGCGTGGTGGACGTGTGCAAGGATATCCTTGTGAAGTATGACGTGGATGGCCTGGTGTTTGACGACTATTTCTACAATCAGGACAATCCGTCGTTCTCGCTCGACGCCGACCTGTATAACGCCTATAAGGCGGGCGGCGGCACAATGTCGCAGGGCGACTGGCGCCGCGAGAACGTCAACCAGATGGTCAAGGACGTGAACGACATGGTCAAGACCACCAAGCCGTGGGTGCGCTTCGGCATCGGTCCTGCCGGTGTCGCCTGCAGTTCCCAGGCGGTAGCCGACCAGTATGGTGTAGAGCCCAGCCCCGGCAATGACTGGCAGTATAACCAGATTTACAGCGATCCCATGGCATGGGTGACACGTGGCACCATCGACTTCCTGGCGCCGCAGGTCTATTGGAACACCAACAGCACCTTTATTCCCGTCACTACCTGGTGGGGCAAGATAGCGGCGCGTTTCAACCGCCATATCTATATCAGCCAATGGGTGCCTGATGAGGCCGGCTGGACACTCGACGAGTTTGTTAAGCAGGGGCGTGTCATGCGCCAGGCGATGGCGGCTGGCGGCAATCCGGGCATGGTCTATTTCCGCTACGGTACATGGCGCAACAAGAAGGATGTCATCGACGGCAAGGTGCGCCAGCTGCGCACGTGGCTCAAGGACAGCCTATATCCGACGGTGGCGTTGAACCCCGCTCCGGCATGGCTCAAACCCGACCAGTCGTACACCACGGTAAGCAATCTGGCCTATAATGACGGCACGCTCTCGTGGGACAGCATCCCCAATGTGCGCTATGTCGTTTATACCATCCCTGACGGCGTGCAGGACAGCGACTTCCGCAGCCAGGCGCAGTATATCGATGGTGTGAGTTACTGGGCATCCTATCCCGTGCCTGCAACCAAGCGCGAGGGTTACCGCTATGCCGTGTCGATTCTCGACCGCTGGGAGAACGAGTATGCTCCGGTTATGCCGGGTATCACCCCCTCCCAGGCTGGACAGCCTGTACTGCTCTATCCCGACGATGGCGCCGAGGTGCCTGAACTCTCCTTCCTGCAGTGGAGTGGGGAAGCGGCCAACTATGTCGTGCAGGTGTATGCCGACGATCAGATGCAGTCGCTTGTTGCCCAGGTTGAGGTGGACTCGATGAGCTGTCCCCTGCCACGCATCCCGTGCCTGACGGCAGGCACCTACTGGTGGCGCGTGGTGGCTCGTGGCCTTAACCAGTGGGACTGCGCCAGCGAGTTGCGCCGTTTCATCGTGGGGCAGATGCGCATCACCTCGCCTGAGAGTGCTGCCACGGCGGTGCCCTTGACACCGACGCTGACCTGGACGGCTGGAGCCCCGGGTACAGCCTATGTACTGGAACTCGCGACGACCGCATCAATGAACAATCCCGACAGCATCTTGCTCACCCAACCCGAGTGGCAGGTGCCCAAATACCGCCTGGCGGGTGCTACGACCTATTATGCCCGTGTGACGGCGACCTATGGCGGCGCCACAGTCGTGACTTCCGTTACCTCGTTCACTACGGTCGAAGTGACGCCTCCAGTGCCGGTTTGTGTCGTCCCCGCCGAGGAGGGCGTCGTGCTTGGGCCCACTTCGATAGTGCGCTTTGAACCTGTCGAGGGAGCCGCATCGCTGCGGGTGCAAATCAGTAATTCCACGTCGTTCCCCACGCGCACGTCCTACAACGGCACGCTTGAGGGCACCTTCGAGACGCCACAGTTGGGCACTATCAAGGGAGCCGGTAAAATGGTTGACGGAACCACCTACTATGTGCGGGCGCGTTATGCCTACCGCACCCTTGCCACTGGCACTGCCATGCAGTACACCGACTATTGCGGCATTCGCTCGTTTGTCTATCGTGAGACTTCCTTGGGCGACGTGAACGGTGACGGCGAGATAACCATCGCCGATGTGAATGTCATCATTGAGGCCATCTTGAGGGGAACGTTCTCGACTGCCGCCGATGTGAACAATGACGGCGAGGTCACCATTGCCGATGTCAATGTGGTCATCAACATCATTCTGTCGAACTAATAACTGAAGGATATGAAACGGGAAGAATTCAAGGTTGAAGTGTGTGCTAACGGTGTGGAATCCTGCATCGCGGCGCAACAGGGCGGCGCTGACCGCGTGGAGCTGTGTGCCGGCATCCCCGAGGGGGGAACGACACCCAGTTATGGCGAAATCAAAGTTGCCCGCAGGGTGCTCACTACGACACGATTGCATGTGATTATCCGCCCCCGTGGTGGGGATTTCCTATATACTGACCTGGAGATGGAACGCATGGCGGACGACATCGCCGTATGCCGTGAACTGGGTGTGGACGGTGTGGTGTTTGGCTGCCTCAAGGCCGATGGTACCATCGACGTGGAGAAAAACCGTTACCTGTTGGAGTGTGCCCGGGGCATGAGTGTGACCTGCCACCGGGCCTTTGACCGGACGTGTGATGCGCAGCAGGCATTGGAGACGGTTATTGACTTGGGATTTGACCGCATCCTCACCTCAGGACAACAGCCGCGGGCCATTCAGGGCGTGGATCTGTTGCAGCGCCTCAACCGCCAGGCTGCAGGCCGCATCATCCTCATGGCCGGTAGCGGCGTGAACGAGGACAACATCCGCGACATCCGCCAGACCACCGGATTGAACGAATTCCATTTCTCGGGGCGCGAGTCACAGCCAAGCGCCATGCAGTACGTCAATCCCGACCTGTACATGGGGCGGCCGGGAGCCAACGAGGCTGCCTTGGACTATACCACGACCCGCCGCGTCAGGGCATCGATTGCTGCATTGTTGGATTAGTTGTTATAAGCCGAGGATGACATTCACCACGGCGTTGATGTCGCCGATGGTGACTTCACCGTCACCGTTTACGTCGGCGCGGCTCCTGAATTCGCTGTCCACAGGGTGGCCCAGAATCACCTCGATAATGAGATTGACGTCGGCGATGGTGACCTCACCGTCGCCGTTCACGTCACCGTAGCGCTCCTGTGTCGGGTCATATCCCAGTTGTGAGTCCATCCATTTCACCCTGTCGAGGAGCCACTGTTTCAGGTGGTTGATTTCGTCCTGGAAACTAGTGGCGACATAGTAGTTGGGCCATACATAGGTGCCCCAACGTGGCCAAGCCGATGAGTTGCGTGACACGGCGCCCTGCGCGGTGAGCACGCTGGCCAGCGAGTCGACAGTGGCCATCAGACGGTCGTCCCGCACGTTGTTGCGTCGATATTGTGCCCAGCGGGCTTTGAGTTGACTGACGTAGGCATCGTCCTTGTTGAGTTTGTACCACCAGAAGGGGATGAGGAAGCCCTCGCCCTTGGCATACATCACATCGTTGGCCTGATAGGACCACAGGTCGGTGCGCCAGGCGTTGTAGTAGTCGGCATTGCCGTAGGCCAGGTTCATGTCCCATACCACCATCTTGAAACGCTTGTCCTCGCTGTCACGGCGCTTGAAGAACTTGCCGCTCAGGCGGTAGGCGTCGACGTTGTGGCCCAACTCCTGTGCCAATTGGAAGTCGATGAATGACTGGACGTCGAGCCACTGGCGGTAGCCGGTGGTGGGGTTGGCATAGTTGTTGGCGGCGAGCGAGGACTCCATCCTGTCGATGGCATATTGGATGTACTGCATCTGGGCAGCGGTCAGGTCCTCGTAGTCTGGCTCCTTGTACTGGAAGTAGATGTGCCGGTAAGTCAGTTCCTTGCCGTAGCTGGTGCGCGGATAATACTTTGACGTATAGACGGGCTCGTCGTTGCGCTCCACCGACATGAGGTAGCCGCCCGTGAGTTCGTCGCCCGACTCGCCCGGGTCATCCAGGTTCAGGCGCGTCTTGCCCTTGGAAACGACCTCGCTGAGGACATACACACCGTAGTAGGTGCCGTCGAGGAACAACTCGCACAGGCGTCCCTCGGGCGTATATTCCATCCATGGACGCGAAATCTCGAATGCCAGCAGGTCGCGGATGAGGCTCTTGTCGGCATAGGGGGCTATCAGGGCCCAGTTGTTGTCCTTACCCATTCCCAGGATATCGACCTTTTTCTTGGTACCGCCTTCCTCCAGGGGTTTGTCCAGCGGGCGGAAGGAGTAAGGTTTCTTGGGGCTGTTGTCAAACGAGGAGCCGCCCCTGTAGCGCAGCGCCACATAACCCTCGTAGTCCACATGCTGATTGGGATAGGCCACCGTGTCGGCATAGTTGAGTTGGCCGTCGCCGTTGTGGATGATTTTCATCGTCGCCGTGATGCGCTCGTTGCGGTCGATAGTGCGTCCATCCACCGTGATCCACACGATGGGCAGATTGGTTGACGTGAGGCGTACCATGATGTAGTCAGGTGGGAAGTTGGGCAACCGCGCATGGGACACACTCGTTGTGGCCAGTGACAGCACGAGCAACAGCAGCAGGATGTATCGGTTAGTGTTCATGCCGCAAAAGTACAACTATTTTCTAAACTGACGGCAAGCGGTCCTTAACTTTTGCCGCTCAGGATGATATCGATGATGCCATTCACGTCGGCGATAGTGACTTCACCGTCGCGATTGACATCGGCAACAGGGAGATAGCCGCCCTTCAAGATGACCTCGATGACGACGTTGATGTCGGCGATGGTGATTTCGCCGTCATGGTTGACGTCGGCTGGCAGGTAGTCGTCCTGCGGCATGCGGTCATAGACCAGTTCCATGCCAGGAATCTTGAGGCTGTAGTGCTCATCGGCAGCAGGGGAGACATAGGTGATGTAGTAGTACACCAGGTGCAGCGGGAAGTTGCCCAGGTCGGCGGTGTCACAGATGTCGGTAACAGGGGCATCGATGGTAATCTGCTCACCGTCGGCCACCGCTGTGACAGGATATTCCACGGTGATGCGCTGGCCGTAGCCGTTCTCGAGCAGCATCTTCACCGACTTGAGCTGCAGGTTCCCTGGAACGAGGCGCAGGCGCAGCGTGTCGGGCAGTCCCCACATTCTCACGTCCTTGGAAATCTTGAGGTAGGGATTGCGCGATGAGGCCCCGTCGAAGTCAATCTGCAGACCGTTGTCCAGTGCGGTAACCACGCGGTTCTTGCCTCCGCTTTGGGCCACCTGCCAGGTGGCGGGGTTGATGGGAGCATTCTCGACCGTGGTCACGCGGCGGCGTGGGTTCTCCACACTCACCAGCAGGGAGTCGGCAAGCAGGGGATGGCTGGAGCCGACGAAGGTGCGCCCGTCGGCTACAGCGGTGATGATGCCCCGAGCGTCCACGGTGCAGACCTCCTCGTCCGACGAGGTCCACACCACAACACTAGGGTCCACCTTGTCCTGCCCGTAGCCGCTGATGCCGTTGATGTTAATTGAGTAGGGGTGGTATTGGTCGATGACAACGCTGTCACTCACCAGCGTCCATTGCGCCTCCATGATGGTGACGGGCTGGCTGGCAGTGATGCCGTTATAGGTCACATACAGGTGGCCAGATGCGGGCTGTGACGAGGCATGGAAAACGCCATTCTCGTCGAAGGAGCCCACCTGGCTGTCGCACGAGAAGGTGCAGCCTTGCAGGTCGCGCGTCTTGAGTACCCCGTACTGGTTGTATCCCCAAACGCCAAACGTCGTGGTGGCCGATATCGACAGGTTGTAGCACCGCGGCTCATAGTTGATGATGCCGATGTCATCATCCTCAGGGGCTACAGCCACCAACAGGCAGCCGTTGCCCACGGCGCGCACTGGTCCGTCGCTGGGATGGTTGAGCACCTCGTCGTTGACCACCATGCACGACGAGCCGCCGCCGTCCAGGTTGACTGCTGTCACGGCCCCCAGGGCATCAAAGATGCCTTTCATCTCCTTGAGGGTGACGCCCACCGACGTCAGGTGGCGTCCGTCGACAACGACAAAGTAGAGGCGTGTGCTGTCGGCATTGAAGCCAATGGCGGTGCGGGGATGGCGCTCGGCCCAATCTTCCATGAACTGGCCGTTCTGCATGATGATGTGGTTGCTGCCGCCGACGAGTTGGTTGATGTTGACGTCCTGCGGACCACTATTGAGCGTCAGCCGGAAACTGATGTCCAGCACATCGCCCACCTGTAGCGAAGATACATAGTTGGCGTAGGTACCCTTGAGCCACAGGATGGCTTTGCCGTCAGGGATGGTGGCAGAGCCCTGGGCATCGGTGATGGCCTCAATGACGCAGTGCTCGATGCCGTTGGCGCGCCAGGCAAATGCTCCCTCGGCAGGGCGCAACAGCAACATCTTGCCCGAGTTGGACGAGTCATAGGTCACGGGACCGTAACTGCGGGTGAACAGGATGGATTGGTTGGCAGCGATGTTCTCGTAGGCGTAGCGCATGCGGTTCACCAGGTTGAGCGGGAACGTCGTCGCGCCGCTGGTCACCTGTCCGGTAAACGTCAGGCGGTCGATGTAAGGGCGATTCTCGTCGTCCAGTACCAGGCAGGCGCGGTTGTGGCTGCTGAGTACCAGTTCATCGTTGCGCACCTGCCCGCTGAGGGGAAGGCCCACCTCGTTGGTGGGTGAAGTCATGAAAAAGTCGCCATTGACTGCTGCCACCACCTCGTGGCCTGGGCGGGTGTTGCGGGTGGCCATGTTGACGGGCGTCTCGGTGGCCACCGACTTCTCACCTCCCAGGCAGGTTTCCATCACGATGTAGGGGTTGGTCAGGTCCATCTCGGTCACGCTCACCTTGAGCGGCAGGGCCGGGATGTCGTATTTGGCTGCAGTCACGCCTGGGCCCACCAGATGCGGGAACACCAGTGTGTCCACCTCATAGGCCTTGTCGCCGATGACCCATTGGTCACGGGCCGAGCCGGTGACTGTGCACAGCAGACCGGCTGCCAGTGCAATGAATGTGCCCCAACGTCCCATCAGCCTCGCAATATCACTTCGATGATGGCATTGATGTCGGCGATAGAGATCTCTTTGTCGCCGTTCACATCACCCTTGAGGTCGGTCTTGCCCAAGAGTATCATGTCGATAACCACGTTCACGTCGGCGATGGTTACCTCACCGTCACCGTTCACGTCGCCATACAGACCAGGCTGCGGTCCGGGCTCGTCGCTCTTCACGTTGCGGCCGATTTTGTAAATCGCCATGCCGTTGTAGGCCTTGAAGGTGAACAGTGTCACTTCTTCAAATCCTTCCTCGTCAATGCTATAGTCCACGGCAAAGCAGTGTACGCGCAGACCGCTGTCGTTGACCTTGCCCAGGCTGTCGGCGGGAATCTTCCAGTACTTGGTCATGCCGGCCAGTGACTGGCCCTCGCCCAACTCGCAGATGTTGGCTTGGCAGCCGTGGCCATTGCCGTTCATGTCGGCATTGACATAGACCAGGAAGTCGCGGTCCTCGAGTTTGAACTCGATGCAGCCGTTAGGAGTGGACTGGGGCCACAGTTCGGGAGGGGTGTCCTCAAACGAGTCAATTACCGAGCCCGAGAAGTCATAGACTACCGGCGCCGTATCAAAGCAGTCGATGTAGAACATCTCACCGCTGTAGCGCGAGTCCTCGTCAGGACCCTCAATCATCTTGATGACAGGAGCCAGCGAGAAGCCCGTCTTGGTCTCGGGATAGAAATTGATGATGTCCATGTAGGGGTCGCCGTCAAAGCCGCCTTCCCATTCACCGCCCTGGTCGGCATGCATGCGGTAGAGGGTGGGGAAGCCAGGGTCGGCCGTTGCGCCTGACACGGTCATGATGTTGCACTCGGCCTGCTCGAGGGTGAGGTCGCCGATCACGTCAACATAGTCGGTGCGCTGCGGGGCGTCACCCTTGTCCATCTCGACGATGAGGGTGAGTTCGCCCGTTTCGGTGTCTACCATGTAGATGGGCACATACTGCTGCACCGTGCTGGTCATGGGAGCCACCCAGATGTGATGGAAACTGTCACGGCCGATGCTGGCAACGCCCAGGAAGCGTCCGTAGGGCTTTCCGTCGAGATACAGGGGCAGATCCTCGAGTTGGCTGCCGTCCTCGACCGAGAAGCGATGGATGACCGACTGCGCGATGGTGTCGGTGCCCTCAATCACGGTGCGCTCCTCGCTGCGGGATACGTAGATAATGCCCTGGTCCATTGTGGCCGTGCGTGCGCGCTGGTTGCAGATCACGTTGTCGGTATAGGCTGTGCCGCAGTGCACGCGGTCAAATATCCACTTGTTTACAATCTTGATGTCATTCACTGGATCATAGGTCTGCCCGTCGGTTATCGCGAGTGCGTTCAGCGATGCGGTGATGGCTGCCAGCGTGAGAAGTAAAAACTTTTTCATTGGATGTAGGGGTTGTTAGGAGGTTGATGTATAAAAAAACTGCCGCGGACCCGTGCGGATGTGGTTGGCACCCGTACCATCCGCGGCATTGTTGTCAATGTTTCAGTAAACTGACGAATCAGCTTTTGTGCAGGATAATATCGATGATGACGTTCACGTCGGCAATGGAAATCTCCTGGTCGCCGTTCACGTCACCCTTGAGATCGGTCTTGCCCGAGATAATCATGTCGATGACCACATTCACGTCGGCGATGGTTACCTCTTGGTCGCCGTTCACGTCACCCTTGATACCAGGTTGAGGACCGGGCTCGTCGCAGAACACATTGGGGCCAATCTTGTAGACGGCCATACCGTTGTAGTTCTTGTAGATGAACAAGGTCACTTCCTCGTTGCCCTCTTCATCGGTGCCATATTCCACGTTCATGCTCTGTACGCGGGTACCGCCGTCGCTCATGGTGCCCAGGGCATCAGGAACCATCCAGTAGCGCTGCATGCCGGTGAGCGTCATGCCCTCACCCAACTCGCAGATGTAAACCTGGCAGGCCTTGTTGACCATAGTGGCCTCGTCAACACCGGTGTACTGTGCAGCTACATAGACCACAAAGTTGCGGCCGTCGATCTGGAACTCGCACACACCGTTGGCGCCAACGTCCATCGGCAGGAAGGCAGGATCCACGTCCTCAAAACTCTCTACCAGCGTGCCGGTCACGTCGTACATGATCGGCGAGGTCGTGAAACCGTCGATATAGAACAATTCGCCACTGAAGTCGTCCTCACTGGCAAGAATCATCTTGGCCACGGGAGCATATCCCCACTGCGTCACCGTCTCGGGGTAGAACTCCAGGATATTCATGTAGGGGTCGCCCTCGAAGCCGCCCTCGAAGTCACTGCCCTGGTCGGCGTGCCAGCGGTAGATGGTCTCGGAGCTGGCGCCCACGCTCATGATGTTACACTCGGCCTCCTCGCGCGTGATGTCACCCATCAGGTCGATGTAGTCACAGCGCTGCAGCACGTCACCCTTGTCGAGGTCGGCGATATGGGTGAGTTCACCGGTCTCGCCGTCCAGCATATAGACAGTGTGGTATTGGGACAATTGGCTGCTGAAAGGCGAGATGTACAGGTGGCCGAAGTTGTCCACGCCCACCGTGTTGGCGCTCAGTGTCGCGCCGCCATAGATGTTGCCGTCGAGCGTCAGGGGCAAGGTCTTGACCAACTCACCGTTGGTAGCATCCACCTTGTAAACCACGCTCTGCACCAGTGTGTCGGTGCCTTGGATGATGGACAGCGCATTGGAGTGGGCGATGTAGATGTAGCCGTCGGTCATCACCGCAGTGCGTGCGCTGGTGTTGCAGTAAGGCTTGCTGGCCCATACGTCCTGGGTGTGGGCGCGGTCCTGGATCCAGATGTTCTTGATACCGATCTCATTGACGCGCTCGTACTTCACGCCGTCGGTCACGGCCCACGCCGTAGCCATTGCTGAAATCATCAGTAAGGAAAGGAGTAGTAATTTTTTCATTCTCAGTTAGTTTTTGGGTTATTATTGTTGTTAGATATATCTAATTACCATTCTCTTGCAAAGTAACATAAAATTTCGATACGCACCAAAATTATGCGGCAGAATAATTTTTCAAAAAAATCTAAATTAATGTTTGCGATTCATAAAATGCGTGTTTTTTTATTCTTCATGCATTACCTTTGTGACGTTTTTAGTTCAGTTTGAAGTGGTGTAGGTGGTTAGTTTAATAAAACTCCTAACCCCTAACTCCTAACTATAAAACGGCATCATCTTCATGTCAACTAGCCAAAATATCAAGGACCAAATGCACCTCACCGATGAGGTGCTTGCTGCTACACCCACGCCGTTCTATTTCTATGATTTAGGGCTGCTCGACAGCACCCTGGAGTGTATCAACAGTGAGATAGCGGGTTATCCCTATGTCGTCCACTATGCCGTCAAGGCCAATGGCAATCCTCGTCTATTGAGCGAGATTGCCCGTCATGGCATGGGCGCTGACCTGGTGAGCGGTGGCGAGATTTTCGCAGCACTACAAGCAGGTTTCCCGCCCGGACTGATGAATTACTCGGGTGTGGGCAAGACCGACCGTGAAATTTGCTTTGGGTTGGAACATGGCATTGGCATCTTCAATGTGGAGTCGTTGCCCGAGCTTGAGGTCATTGACCAACTCGCAGGCTCCATGGGCAAGACCGCCAGAGTCGCCATCCGTGTCAACCCCGACATCGATGCACACACCCATCGTTACATCACTACCGGCACAGCCGATGACAAGTTCGGCATCAGCATCGATAGGCTTGACCAGGCTGTGGAATTGGCGCGTAGCCTGCCGCACCTGCACCTGTCGGGACTGCATTTCCACCTGGGCTCCCAGATGACCGATATGCGGCCTTACGTCATGCTGTGTGATGTCATCAATGGCCTGCTTGACCACTATGAGGAACAAGGTATCACTTTCGAGTTCATCAATGTGGGGGGCGGATTGGGTATCGACTACGACGATCCCGACGAGCACCCCATGGCCGATTTCGGGCAGTACTTCGGCGTTTTCAAGCGCCACCTGCGATTGCGCCCTCACCAGCAGCTGCATTTCGAGTTGGGACGCGCTATCGTGGGCCAGTGCGGCTCCCTGATTTCCCGTGTCGTGTTCGTCAAGGAGGCCCGCAGCAAGCGCTTTGTTATCCTTGATGCGGGGATGACCGATCTCGTCAGGCCAGCCTTGTACCATGCCCGCCACCAGGTGCAGAACCTCACCGCAGACTGCAGCGGCGAGCAGGAAACCTATGACGTGGTGGGGCCCGTGTGCGAGTCCACCGACGTGTTGGCCCGTGACTGCCACCTGCCCGAGACGCATCGCGGCGACATCATCGCCATCCGTTCGGCAGGCGCCTACGGCGAGTCGATGGCCTCAACCTACAACATGCGCAGTCTCCCGCTCAGTTGTTTTTCAAAGCCCTAGTTTTTTAGCCGTATCAATCTTACTTAAAACGGTGGAGATGGCTTCATCGGGAGTGACCCAGGTAATGTCGGGGTCGCGACGATACCAGGTGAGCTGTTTCTTGGCATAGACGCGTGTGTTCTTCTTCATGCGCTCGATGGCGGAGTGACGGTCCATGGTGCCGTCAAAGAGGGCAAACATCTCTTTCATGCCCACGGTGTTGAGTGAATTGAGGTGCCGCAGGTGATAGACCGAGCGGGCCTCCTGTTCCAGTCCTGCTTCAACCATGCGGTCCACGCGGCGGTTGATGCGCTCAAACAACTGCTCCCGCTCGATGTTGAGGGCAAGTTTCACGATTTTGAAGTCGCGCTCCTTAGCCCTGCCTGTGCGCAGGGTGGAGTAGGGTACGCCCGCCTGTCGGCAGATTTCCACGCCGTGGCACACGCGGCTGGTATTCTTGCGGTCAATCGTCGCAGCATACTGCGGGTCCAACCGTTCCAGTTCCTCAACCAGGCTCTCGAGGCCCTCTCGTTGCAGTTTCTCCTTGACGGCGGCTCTCACTTCGGGGCTGATGTCGGGCAACTGGTCAATGCCGCGGCACACGGCGTCGACGTAGAGCATCGAGCCGCCGCACATCACGGCATAATCTCCTTGCTGCCACAGTGAGGGCAGCAACGCCATGACGTCGGTCTCGAACTGGGCTGCACTATAGCTCTCGTCCAGTTCCTTGAAGGCCACGAAATGGTGTCGGGCAGCCGCCAATTCCTCGGGGGTGGGGGCGGCGGTACAGATGGGGATGCCGCGGTAGATCTGGCGTGAGTCGGCGTTGATGATGTCACAGTGCAGCCGCTGTGCCAGCTCGATGGCTGTCGCAGTCTTACCCACACCAGTGGGTCCGGTGATGACAATCAACGTCTTGTCCATGAGTTTATTGGTCGATAGCCGTCAGCCGCTGGCCATTTTTTGGTTCAGCGACTGCTGGCTGTGGTTCACTCCTCTTTCTTGTGCTCGTTGCGGTACTTGCCGAGGAGGTTGGACGTGAGCGCAAGAGGTGTTTTTTGGTTCTGTATCTCCTTTTTCTTGGTCTTGTGCAGCGGGTTGGGCTGATGCAGGACGAACTCGCAATAGTAGGAGATGATGAGCGTGGTCAACGGCAAGCCGATGATCAGGCCGATAAAGCCCAGCACATACACCCACAGTGACAACGACAGGAAGATGATGGCGGGGTTGAGGCCCATCTGTGATTTCATGATGGTGGGGATGAGCACCATGTCCTGGATGACCTGGCAGATGATGTAGGCGGCGATCACCCAAGCGAACATCACCCAGAAACTCGTTCCAGTCGCTGCCGTGGCCACCAGACACAGGAAGGCGGCGATGGGGATGGAGATGAGCTGCAGGTAGGGCACCATGTTAAGCAGCCCCACAAACATGCCGAAGGCGATGGCCATGGGCAACCCGATGATGTAGAACTCGATGGCAAAAATCACGCCCACGAAGAACGACACTGCTGCCTGGCCGCGGAAGTAGCGGCTCATGGTATCGGCTACGTCGCCGAAGATGCGCAGCGCCATGCGGCGGTACTTGGCGGGGATAGCGGCTTTGAATCCGTGTGACAACTTGTTGAAATCCAGCAGGATGAAGAACATATACAGTAGCACGATGAACCACGACACGATGCTGAATATCACACTCATTGTGCCACCCACCACCGACCATGCGCCCGATACGGCCTTGTTGATGAGGTCCATCCACTGCTGCTTGCTGAACAGTTCGTTGAACTTCTCGATGTCGATGTAGCGCTGGATGAACTCGTTGATTTCGGCCGGGACATAGGGAATCCGCAGCGACGACTTGGCATAGGCCGCCAGTTGCTTGGACATCACGCTGAACTCGTCAATCAGGTAGGGGATGATGAGCCAGCACAGGCCAGTGATAACGGCGACGACGATGACGAGGGCGAGCACTACGGCAACACCGCGGGCACGGATGTGGGCTTTGTGTTGCAGCCACTCGACCAGTGGCTCGATGATGTAGGCGAGGATAAATCCCACGACAAAGGGCATCAACACGGGGCTCAGGTAGTTGACGAGCCACACGCCCACTGCCACACTGATGACCGTGAGTACCAGCCGCACCACGCGGTCCAGGTCATATTTCTTTTGTACTGTCTGAGGCATTTCTCGATATACTGATTTGACGGATTCTAGAAGTTGATGTCCACTTCCACGGGGCAGTGGTCGCTGCCGAATATCGCAGTGTGGATTTTGGCATCGGCCAGGTGCTCCTGCAGGCGGCGGCTCGTCAGGAAGTAGTCGATGCGCCAGCCGGCATTCTTCTCACGGGCCTTGAAACGGTAGCTCCACCACGAGTACACGTCGGTCACGTCGGGGTTGAAAAAGCGCCACGTGTCAATGAAACCGCTGTCGAGCAGCACGGTCATCTTCTCGCGCTCCTCGTCGGTGAAACCGGCATTGCGGCGGTTGGTCTTGGGATTCTTCAGGTCAATCTCCTGATGCGCCACGTTCAGGTCACCGCACACGACGACGGGTTTCTTCTCGTCGAGCTGCAGCAGGTAGTTGCGGAAGTCATCTTCCCACTTCATGCGGTAGTCCAGGCGGCGCAGGCCGTCCTGGCTGTTGGGCGTGTAGCAGGTGACGAGGTAGAAGTCGGGCATTTCCAGCGTGATGACGCGGCCCTCATGGTCATGCTCCTCGATGCCGATGCCGTAGGTCACGCCCAGGGGCTCGTGGCGGCTGTAGATGGCCGTGCCCGAGTAGCCTTTCTTCTCGGCATAGTTCCAATAGGAGCGGTAGCCCTCAAACTCCAGGTCCAACTGTCCCGCCTGCATCTTGGTCTCCTGCAGACAGAAGAAGTCGGCGTCCAGCTCCTTGAAGATGTCGCCGAAACCCTTTCCCACTACGGCGCGCAGGCCGTTCACGTTCCACGAGATAAATTTCATTGTGATGTGCTTTAAGTTCTGAATTGCCTATTCGCAGCGTCATAGGAAATGCCGGCGCTCCCCAACTGGCACAGCAGTTGGTTCATGTCGATGCCTGCGCTGATGCAGAAGGATTGCAAGTCCATGTGATTGGTCTTGAGCATCATGTTCACATATTGTGCCTTGATGAATGGATCGTCGGGTAGATGCATAGCGATTGGGTATAAAACGGATTGATTAGTTTGCAAATATACTGCAAATCTCGTGCTAAATCACTATCTCCAGCGAAAAAACTGTAATTTTAGATAAATTGGACTGTGCCTGAACAAAACCAAAGGCAATGATATAGCTGCCAGCCCTGAAAGTTTTTTAATGCGAACCTTTAGCTTCTATGTTGCAATCCAAGTTTTAGCTTTACTTTTAACAATCTTTATGTTTGGTTCGGATTATTGTATTACCTTTGTCCTCTGAGGATTGAAGAGGAAACAGGCTCTGCTGAGGAGCAACCTGCGAGCAATAAATCCTTGCGTTACACCGTAACAATTTGAGGTCGAAGCAATTCGGCCTCTTTTCTGTTACGGGTTTCGCCCATGGCTAAGAAAACCTTTAACAGAGTCTTAATCCGACAACCTTCAATAAGCGGACCTCATGCCGCAGTTTTCTACTTCAGTGGTTAAGAAAATAATCCGCAAACTCGGAAGAGCAGACCTACGGCTGCAAGCTAAAGATGGCGGTATTATATTTGATGGCTGTCAGATAAGATTTTCTATTTGATGACGGCTGGAACATATGGCTCCTGTGTGCGCAGGACACACATGATTCGGTTGGCCAGTTTACGGGCGATTCTTATGATGGCCTTGTTGGGTTCCATCCGCTTTCTGAGTTCCTCGTATGCCAAAGTCAAGGCGGGATCCTTTCTGATGGCCCTCCAAGCCCCTTCGATAAGAGCTTCACGCACGTATCGGTTACTGCGGTTTGTTATGCCGATTTTCGCGTCCTTTTCTCCCGATGAACGCGTGTCAGGAACCAGGCCGATGAACGATGCAAGATGATCACTGTTGGAGAACCTTGATATATCGCCAATCTCCAAGAGAAAGGTCGCGGCTGCGATAAGTCCCACACCGGGCACTGACGTAAGCAGCCGCATGTTCTTTTCATATTTTGGAGACCTCATGAGATCACGCAACTCTCTTGTCGAAGACAAAACCTCTGCATGCTGGAATTCCAAAGTGCGAAGGAGAAACATGCCTGATTTGCGCTGGCTATCGGCCATGTTCCCAAACTCATATTTCACCCAATTGATAAAACGCTGTGACCAATGGGTCCCATTGCATTCCAGTGATAAAGGACACTTGATGCCATAAAAGTTCAGAAATGATTTGATGCGGATTTTGGTTTGGGACTGATTCTTCATCAAGGAACGGCGTGTTCGGAGCAATTGCCTGTCAGACAAGTCTTCCTGGCTGGGAACATGGATGGGAGTCAAATTGCCATCTCTCAAGTTTCTTGCAATTTTTGCAGAGTCAACGGAATCAGCCTTACGAGCCCGCTCCTTGTGTGAATCGGTTATATCCGCAGCATTAAACACGATGTTCTTTATGCCGCAGCGCAACAGATCGTAATGCACAGAAAAGCCACAAAAACCTGATTCATAGGCCGAAAAATAGTCCCCACCAGGGAAATTCCGGTCAAGATGTGTCCTTAGAGCCACAGCGTCTGGACTCTGTGAAAATGGTTTCATCTTCACGTTGGAGGTGAAGATGCTCACATTCCAACTCTTCAAATGGACATCTATTCCAATAAATATTTTTTGTCCTTTGAAATTTAATGTGTTACTTTGCATAGGCGTTTGTCGGTTTTATATATAAACAGATCTTTCAATTACAAATATATGAAACTCTATCGACATGCGCCTTTTTTGACGACAAAACTACGAGTTTCTATATTTGCGGGTGCAAACATAGGAACTCGGCGAAGCCAATTTCGCTAATGAGACTAATTTGACAAAAAAATAAAAATCTATTCGTATAAAATTTGATTAATTCGTGTAATTCGCATTAGCCCCGCAGGGTTTTGGGCCAACTGCAATATCGTTCCCAAACCAAATAATATTTGCTATTATGTAAGGCTTTCACTAATTTTGCCGTGATGAACGACCGATTTCATCTTTTTCAACATGCCGACGTGGCAGCGATGGAGCTGCCGCGGCAGTTCACATGCCCCTTCTGCTACGAGCCGCACCCGCTGGCACTGATGGCGGTCGAGCGGCTCCAGCGCTATGTGGCCACGCGGGACGACTGGGCAACGGAGCTGGCGGCAGGCAAGATGCTGGGCGTGCTGGTGGCACGCGACGGCGAGGGCCGCTTGGGCTACCTGGCGGCTTTCTCGGGCAATCTGGCGGGCAGCGTGCGGCACGACTACTTTGTCCCGCCCGTCTATGACCTGCTCGACCCCCAGGGCGAGTTCAAGCAGGGGGAGGCGGCCATCACGGCCATCAACCATGAGGTGGAGCGGCTGCAGCAGTCGCCAGAATTGGCGGCCATGCGGCAGCACGAGGCCGAGGCAAGGCGGAAAATGTCCGATGAAATCGTGGATTTCAAGGCGCTGATGGCCCAGCACAAGCAGGAGCGCGACGAGCGCCGCCGTGCGGACAACCTGACCGACGAGCAGCAGGAGGCGATGCTCAACCAGAGCCGCTTCGAGAAGGCCGAACTGAAACGCATCCGCCAGCGCCATGAGACGGCAATTCGGGAAATTGTCGATGAAATCGAGGCTTTTTGCCGCTCAATCGAGGCATTGAAGGCTCGCCGCAAGGCAATGAGCGAGGCCCTGCAGGAGCGGATATTCCGCCTGTTTGTCGTGACCAATGCCCGTGGCGAGCACCGCGACCTGGTCGAGGTGTTCAAGCCATTGGGCACCCTGCCGCCGGCCGGGGCGGGGGAGTGCTGCGCCCCACGGCTGCTCAACTATGCCTTTAACCATGCCCTGCAGCCCCTGTGCATGGCTGAGTTCTGGTGGGGAGCGTCACCCGTGGGCGAGGTGCGGCATCACGGCCACTTTTATCCTGCCTGCCGCAGCAAGTGTAAACCCATCTTGGAGTTCATGTTGCAGGGGTTGGATGTCGAGGACAACCTGCTGGGTCGCCCCATGCAGGACGAGGAGTTGGACGTCGTGTACGATGACCAGTGGCTCACTGTGCTCAACAAGCCCTCGGGAATGCTCGCTGTGCCTGGAAAATTGTTGGAGGACAGCCTATACACACGATACCGCGAAGCTCACCCCGAGGCCACCGGCCCCATCGTCGTGCATCGCCTGGACCAGGAAACCTCGGGGCTCGTGATGATGGCCAAGGACAAGGCCACCCACAAGGCCTTGCAGCAGCAGTTTGAGAACCACACCATCCACAAGTGCTACATCGCCCTGCTCGACGGCATTGTGCCCTGCGATGAAGGCCTCATAGACCTCCCCCTCCGCCCCGATGTCGATGACCGTCCCCGCCAGCGCGTGGACCCCGAGCACGGCAAGCCCGCTGTGACGCGCTACCATGTGCTTGAGCGCACCGGCGGCATCACCCGTGTCGCCCTCGAGCCCCTCACGGGCCGCACCCACCAGCTGCGCGTCCATTGTTCCCATCCCCAGGGCCTGAACTGTCCCATCGTGGGCGACCGCCTTTATGGACGCGCCGCCGCCCGCCTGATGCTCCACGCCCAGTCCATCACCTTCACACACCCCGCCACAGGCCGGTCCCTTGTTATCCAATCACCTCCTCCGTTCTGATGCCCCAGTTATTGGAATATTCGTTGATGCTGCCTGATGAAAAAACCGAAGCAGAGCACAATTGTCCTACTGCCGCTATTTTGTGGCAACGTGAGTAATATATGACATAGATTTCCGTTAAATAGATAGGAAATAAGCCCTTTAAGCATCGATGAGGAATTTCATGGCTATCATAGCGGTGTTGACCTTATTGCTCGTGGCAGTGGTCACGGGCTGTGACCGCGCGCCTCGCTATGACAGCCGCCTTGTGGCGGCCGACAGCCTCATGCAGCCCGACCCCGACAGCGCGCTGGCACTCGTCGAGGCCGTCGAGCCCGGCAGCCTCAAGGCCGAGGGCGACAGCGCCTACCACCGTCTGCTGCTCACCCAGGGGCGCTACCGCTGCTACGTCACGGCCACCAGCGACAGCGACATCAACTGCGCGCTGGCCTACTACCGCCGCCACGACGGCGAGCGCGAGAAGCTCACCCGAACCCTCATCTACAAGGGTGCCGTCATGGAGGAACTGGGCCACCCCGACAGCGCCATGGCCTACTACAAGACCGCCGAAACCACCGCCGCCCCCGACGACTACTTCAACCTGGGATACGCCAACCTGCGCATCGGGGCGTTATATACCGACTACTATGTGATGGACGGCGATGAAACTATGAAATATGAAAATGCGCTTCATTATTTTAGACACACCCAAGACACCCTTCAACTGTTGATAGTCCTTAATAACCTTGGCTGCCATTATCGGGAATCTCGTCCAGACACTGCCGAGAAATTACTCATAGAGGCTTCAAGATTAGCAGGACAGATGAATGATACCGCAAGAATCATATACAATTATAATTCATTGATAGTCCTGTATAAACAATACCACAATAATGATAAAGCTCATGCACTGGTAAAGAAAGTTCTTTCCTTAAATAAGCCCGACATGATAGGTGCCAGCTTGTGGTTTACAATATCTGAGGTTTATTCTAACCTGGGGATGATCGATTCAGCGACTTGTTTTCTCGAATGTGGAAAACGCCTTAAGACAGATGACGCACAATTCAACATTTATCTGCTGGAAGCATCCAGTTGCCTTGCATTGGCAAAGAAAGACACGCTTTTGGCCCTAAGTCTTGACCAGGCGAGCCAGCGCATGGAGGACTCTCTGGTTTCTAACAGCACAAAATTCAATATACTGAATATTGACAAAACTAAAGAGAAAGAATTATTAAACAACTCGCACAACACGCTCAAGAAATCCACCCATCTTTATCGATTGGCAATCACAATTGTAATCATTCTACTGGCTCTTCTCGCTATCGCCTTTTATTACAGTAGACACCGATATGACAGGTTGATGGCCGACCTGAGGGAGGAATGCAGGAACCAATCCATTGACCTGAACAGACTGCAGAGAAATCTAAACCTACTCAAGATAACTGACGAAAGTGTCAATAATGCCCTTGTCAGCCACATGGAATTGATGCGCTCGATAATTGATGAGTGCTACCACACTCCTAATAGCACTCTGGCAAAAAGCATTCGGGCTATGGTCCATTTTCAGAATAACAACCAAGGGTTGTGGGAAAAAATGTATGCATATATTGACATGCAGTATAATCACATCATGAGTCACACCCGTCGCAATTACCCTCAATTGAACGAGAGAGACCTCATGCTTCTTGCATTGACCACTCTTGACTACTCTTGCTCCCAGATTGCCATCATCCTGGGTTATTCCAATGCAACCAGCATCAGCACCATTCGCCAACGCATAGCCAAGAAGATGGGAATCACAGGCACATTGATAGAGTACACACAATCCTTCAAGCAAGACACATAACCGCCGACATCAACAGCAGCTAGCCTTGTCTAAGGCGAAATCAGTCTTCTCTCATTCTAGAGCAGGCGGTCCTACATTTTGTTACATTACTGTCCGGGGAAAGCTTAGTGTTGGTGTAGAATGTAGGGCCTCGCTTTGGCGTGGCCATAATGCACCTAGATGTAGCACGCTGATATACAGCCATTTTTTCATTGTCTTGCGACAGCAACGGCCACGCCAAGGCGAGGCCCTACAGCTTCAGCCGTTACAGGTAAGCCCCTGTTAATGATATCCTGCTAAACTAATAATAAATCAGCGTATCGTGACACTTCACAAAATCTTCCCCGGACAGCAATGATTTTGTTATAATAATCGATTGTTGCCCTAAAAACAGAACCGAAAACATAGTGGTGATGAGGTGTGTAAAAATATTTTTTGCAAGCCACTGATTTACAACATATTGCATTCCGTTTGTGTAACGAATAAATTTGGCACTTTGGGCTCAATAGCTGTAACTTTGCAAAAATCGTTTTTCTAATTTTGAGATACTATGAAAAAGTTTTTAAAGTGATAAATATTAACAATTTTAAAATTAATGGAAATGAAAAAGTTTTTTTTGATCTGTGTATTGGCCCTATTGGGGCTGATCCAGTCCGTAGCGCAGGAGTACGTTCCGTTTGTGCGTGAGGGCGTACAATGGGTGTGCACCTACAATAACCGTCCCTTTACCCTTGAGTTGAAAGGAGATGTTGTGATCGGCGGCAAAGCCTACAAGGCTATGCACAAGTATAGCGGAGATGCCATTAACACGGTCAACGACACCATACCCGTTTACCTCCGGGAAGAGGGCAAAGTCGTATATGGTATAGTACCTGACGGCAAGACATATGCAGACTGCCCGGTCGGCATCAACGGGGATGCGACGATGACACAATTGATCGAGAACGGTGTGGACTATGAAATCGAGTATTCGGGTACAGTCAAGCTCCAGGCCGGATTTAATGTGAAGTCTGGAGCCCGATTCTCGGTTCAACGGTCCGATAATTAAATAGCTATTCATTAACCAAATAAATATTAAATGATTATGAAACGCATCTTATTAACAAGTTTGATATTGCTGTGTGTCTGCCCTGTACTGCCTGCTCAAAGTTATATGAATGAGGAGGATTCAATTATCTGTGAATATTTTAATGTTCACCGAATTAATTGCCATGGCTTGAAGTGGGTAAACGAGCGGGTAGTCATCAACAAGGGTGACACCACAACAAGTTATTACACCTATGAGATAAAAGGCCATTACCATAACCCTGGAGCACAATTGCCCTACAACGCCAGCAGCGTCCATTACTATACTGGGAGTGAAATAGACAAGGACAATGACAGCATCATCAGTGGTATTGGTGATACGCATGCCCAGCCGATATATGCACATTGCACATTTACATTCCACAATCATGCCCTTGACAAAGTGAATGATGAAGGACGGACAATTTTGCATGTTGGAGACCCACCTCTCTTTAATCCTTATTATACTTTTGATGTGTGGTTAGTAGAACAACCATTATACAGATTTTCATATAATATATACAAAGATATAAGAGATAGACAATTTACTAGCTGGCTGATTAATTCCTTTGTAGATACTACGGTTTTTACCAGAGAGAGTGTTATACCCTTGGAGCCTATCGTTATTGATGGAGAAGAGCGGTTACGTTATGCCTTGGTGGATGAGGAGGGCAATACTGTAGCCTATGAGATCGAGGGCATCGGCTTTGACAGCCGTGACCTGGGCGACCTGCTGACGCCGTTCACGCGCAAGCCCGACCCCGATGCCGACTATCAGGAGTATTGCGGGTTGAGCCACGTGATCAAGGACGGCAAGATCATCTACAAGGGCATGCGCTTTGACCCGAGCAAGGTCTATGGCATACCTGGGGACATGAACGGTGACGGGGAAATTGGCGTTGATGACCTGGCCCTGCTCATCGACCGGCTGCTCACTGACGCGCCGCGCTACACCTACACGGGGGACTTCAGCGGTGACGGCGCAGTGGACATCGCAGATGTGTCCTCGCTCATCGATTATCTGCTGACGCGATAAAGGGAATAATTGGTTAGACTCTATGGACTGAATAAAGGTTCAATAACGTGACATGGTGAAACACACGCCAGCCCGCCGCAGCTCCCACAGCCCGCGGCGGGCTTTTCCGCACACACACAACAGTCACGCAGGAGGGAAACACAGTAAAAATTGAAAATATTTACATTTTTTTTGAAAAAAGCTTGTTTTCGTCAAAAAGAATGAAACAATCCTAATAGTTTACAAAAATAAATTAAAACATTTTGCCATTTGCAATTGTAACTCTATATTTGCGGGCACTTAACAATCATGCAACTGCTGATAACCAACGAATATAGGCCTATGCTTAGACAATTACGCTTTGCACTACTGACAATGCTGACAATGACCGCAGTGATGCCGCTGGCAGCACAGGTGCGTCACGTCACTACGGTGAATCCGCAGTCCAAGCAGTCCTATATGGAGGTCTATGAGTTTGACTATGTGGACATCCAGCCCCAGTTCCCCGGTGGCGAGCGAGGCCTGATCAACTTTGTCAACAAGACGCGCGAATATCCCTACTATGCCTACAAGAAGGGCATCCAGGGCCGTGTGTTGTGCAGTTTCATCGTCGGCACCGACGGTCGTGTGAGCGACGTGCGCGTGATTCGCGGGGCCGGTGACGACAGCCTGGACCGCGAGGCCATCCGCGTGATCAGCAAGATGCCCAAGTGGAGCGTCGGCAAGGTCGCCGACCACGCCGTCCCCGTCAGGGTGGTGCTGCCCATCGCCTTCAGACTCTAGGCCAAGAGGCATTCCCTCGTTGATAATAAATACTTAAAAACAAATAAAAGGATTTCATGACGAAATTCTTTTTTTTATGCCGTTTCCGTTGCAAGTTCGGGAATTATCCCTATCTTTGCAGGCAGTTAATTACCTGTAACATAAACCTGATTAACGTTATATTCAATAAATATTTACATCAAACTATTTACTTGTTTTTTATGAAAAAGATGTTATTCCTTGCCGCACTGATGTTGGCGGCTTTCCAGGCCCTGGCGGGCAACATCGACGTGAACACCGCCCAGAGCTCAGCTGTACGTTTCCTGCAGAGTCGCGCCACTAGGGGTGCTATGACGGCTCCCACCGTGAAGTGGACCCACGAGGTGAAGTCCTCGATCGCAACTCAGGCAGCTTACTACATTGTGAACACTGACTGTGGCTATGTCATCGTTGCTGGCGACGACCGTGCCCGTGAGATTCTCGCCTATGGCGAAGGTCAGCTCACTAACCTGAACGACCTGCCCGAGGCTATGCAGATGTTCCTGGACATGTACCAGAAGCAGATGGAATACCTTCAGGCCCATCCCGGACTGGTGGTGCAGAAGGGTATTAACCGTGGCGGCGTGTCGGTAGGCCCGCTGCTGACCACCGCTTGGAACCAGGGCAAGCCTTACAACATGAAGACCCCCAAGAAGGGTTCTGGTCAGGATCCCTATTGCAAGGTGGGCTGTTCGGCTGTAGCGCTGGCTCAGGTGATGAGGTACTGGGAATATCCCAAGGTGTCTCCCGCTCTTCCCGGCTACACCTGCCCGACCTCTGGCTATGTCATCGAGGACCTGCCCGAATACACCTTCGACTGGGCCAACATGCGTGATTCTTACCCCAGCAGCTCGAGTGGCCTCGACCAGATTCCCGATGCGCAGATTGACGCCATCAGTTGGTTCATGCGCTATGTGGGCCAGGCCGAGACCATGGATTACGGTTTGGACAAGAGCGGTGCCGAGCGCGAGGAAATCATGCTGGCCCTGCGCACCTTTGGCTATCGTGATGCCCACGTGATTGAGAAGTGGGACTTCGACGATGGTACCGTCAACTACACCGAGGAGGAGTGGGGTGAGCTGATCCAGTCCGAGCTGCTCGCTGGCCGTCCTCTGATTTATTGCGCCTTTGATATGTCGAGCGACTCCACCGGTATCGGTGGCCACGCCTTCAATGTCGACGGCTATGACGCCACCACCGACATGTACCACGTGAACTTCGGTATGAGTGCCGAGAAGAACACCTACTACGCACTCAACGGTTTCACCCTTGACAATGGCATGACGGTCTATGACTTCTTCCCCATCCTGTTTGCCGACGTGCAGGATCCCACCCTCACGACCGAGCCCCGCATCTACACATCGACCGATGCCCTCAGCATGGAGTGCTACGCTGGTGAGACCACTACCGCAACGCTCAATGTTACTGGTGCTAACCTGACTGGTGACATTACCCTTGCCTTGAGCGATGCCGATGGCGTATTCAGCATTGATGCCACCACGATTGCTCTTGCCGATGTTGCCAATGGAGCCGTCACAGTGACCTATGCTCCCCAGGCTGTTGGCACCAACAATGCCACCATCACCCTGAGCAGCGAGGGCGCTCCTGATGTGACCGTTAACTTGACGGGTACCGCCACGGCCGCTCCCCTTGTGGTCTATGACCCCGTGATGCTCCCCGCCGATGAGAGCAAGATCACAGCTACCTCGTTCCGCGCCGACTGGACCGACCAGACCGTTGCTCAAAACGTGACCAGCTACACCCTCGAGGTGAAGGAGAAACCCAGCACCGGTGGCTTGATTGCCGAGGCCGACTGGAGCAACGTGCCCTCGTCGGGCGGTGCTGATAGCTACCTGCCTGAGGGCTGGACCGTTGGCCCGTATGGCATCTATTGCGAGGGTGGCAGCATCTCTATCACCAGCGACAGCTGGATCAGGACCAATACGCTCGAGATTGGTACCGACAAGGTGACCGTGGTGTTCAAGGCCAAGAACTACTACACCTGGACCGCATCGGCCCTGACGGTAAAGACCAGCGTTGACTCGAAGTATTTTGAGCTCACCGATGACTTCGTTGAGTACACCGTAGTTCTGAACTGCAACGAGAATGACCAGATCGAGTTTTTCTCCAACACCTATTATCCCTTGCTCCAGTATGTGAAGATCTACTCTGGTGAGGTGACCGCACCGCAGCTGCGTGCCGAGGAGGGCAATGAGACCTATCGTCTGATTACCGGCATCACCGACAAGTTCTACACCGTGAACAACCTGCTTGCCGAGGGCACCTTCGACTACCGTGTGAAGGCGCTCTACACCGATGGCACCGAGAGCGCTTGGAGCAACAAGGAGACTGTGACGCTCGTTGGTGGCACTGTCATGTTGGGTGATGTGGATGACGACGGTGAGATTGGCATCTCGGATGTTTCGGCCCTCGTTGACTATCTGCTGGACACTAGCAACACGATCAACCTGGCTAACGCCGACGTGGACGACGACGGTGAGATTGGCATCTCGGACGTTTCCGCTCTGGTGGATATGCTGTTGGGTAACTGATAACATACCACACTGACCGATTGATCCGGGGCCTGGGCGCTGCAAGCGCTTGGGCCCCGTTTTTCTCGTCATGCTTGCTGCCCTGCAATGAGCATAATGAAAGAATTAACCGATTTCGGTTAGAAAAAAGCTATAAAAGTGTTGCAAATGGCATTTTATTTATAACTTTGCAGGCGCTTTTCGTTGCAAAACGACAATTGCGATAATTGTTGTGACGATTTACCATTTTCAATAAACTATCAAAATCAAGCATTTATGAAGAAATTACTGTTGATTGTAGCCCTGTTGTTGGGCGCTTTGCAGCTCTCGGCGGCCGACGTAAGTCCGGTTCAGGCCCGGGCAGCAGCCGAGCGTTTTTTGCAGAGTGACGTAAAGGGAAAGATTTTTGGCGCCATGCCTGCTTCGGGAGTCAAACTGCTCTACACCGAGATGAACTCCACCCAGGCCGACAAAGCCGTGTACTACATCTTTAACTCCGAGTTGGGGTTTGTCATCGTCTCGGGCGATGACCGTGCCCACCAGATTCTTGCCCACGGCGACCGCCCGCTGGACTTGAAGCGTATGCCCGAAAACATGAAGTTCTGGCTCAGCACCTACAAGCGCCAGCTGGAGTACCTGCAGGCCCATCCGGGACTGGCCGTTGAGTTGCCCAAGCTGAAAAGCGGCCAACGTGCCGACAAGGTTGAGCCGATGCTCACTGCCGAGTGGGACCAGGACGCTCCCTATTACAACCATTGCCCCACCTATGGCGGCTCGTACTGCTTGACGGGTTGTCCCGCCACCTCGCTGTCGATGGTGTTCTACTACTGGAAGTTCCCCACCGACCCGACACCTCCCGTCGAGGGCTATACCAACGAGAGTTACGGTTTCCAGGTGCCTGCGCTGCCGTCCATCACCTTTGACTGGGACAACATGCTCGACAAGTACACTGGCACCTACACCACCGCCCAGGCCGATGCCGTGGCATGGCTGATGCGCTATGTGGGCCAGGAGGAGCACATGGACTACACGCCCAGCGGCAGCGGTGCCATGGGCGATGACATCCTGCGTGCGGTCGAGTTCTTCGGCTACGACGAGGAGATGGCCCGTCTGGAGTTCAAGACGCGCACCGACGACTATGCCAACGACACAGCGGTCTATTACACCGACGAGGAGTGGGCTGCTATGCTCCAGCAGGAGATGTATGAGGGCCGTCCCGTGGTTTACTGCGCCTATGACTACTCCTATTGGGGCTGGAGCGGACACGCCTTCAATGTCGACGGTTACAATCCTGCCGACGCTACCTACCATGTGAATTGGGGCTGGAGCGGCGACGGTAACGGTGACTTTGTCCTCAATGCTTTCTCTAGTGGTGGCTACAACTTCACCATCGAGCAGCAGATGATTATGGGTATCCAGCCGCCTCCCCAAGGCCCTGGCATCAAGGTAAACCGTACTAAGCTCGACATCGAAGCCCTTGTCGGCAAGACCGCCACGGCTACATTTACCGTCAAGGGACACGAACTCACTAACGACATCACCCTGACACTCAATGATGCCGACGGTGCCTTCTCGCTTGACGCCACTACGGTGGCTGTCGCCGACCAGGAGGAAGGAAAAGTCATCACCGTGACCTACGCTCCTCAGGCCAGCGGCCAGCACACGGCCACCATCACCCTGTCCAGCCCTGATGTTGACGACAAGGTGGTGACAATCAACGGCGTGGCTACGCTGGAGACTTATCTCCCCAATCTGCTCCCCGCCAACGAGGCCTTTATCGACCTGACGCAGTTCCGTGCCGACTGGACCGATGAGACACCGGTTGAGAATGTCGAGAGCTACACCCTGGAGGTGGCTACGCGACCTGCAGTCGAGCTGCTCGACTCCATCGATGGCAGCATCTATCCCGGCAGCTACGAGAACATGACACTCACTGAGCCCTGGAGCGGCAACGGCGTCAAGTGCGGCCACGATGCGGTCTACTTCAGCAACTACGACCTGGATGGCTTCATCGCCTTTACCGTGCCCGATGGCTATACCGACGACGTGTTCACGATGCAGATTACGACCGTCAGCGACTATTACGGCAGCGGCAATCTCACGGTTGGTTCCGACCAGACGGCGCCCGTTGGCCACCAGTTCACCAGCGGTCAGACCTTTACTTGGCTGGTAACCGCAAGTGCAGGTGAGAAAATCACTATCACCTCGACCGATAACTACTTCTCGCCTGACATGAGCATGATCAGGGTATATGCTGGTGATGTCAACGAGTTGAATACGCTCAGGGGCGAAGAGGGCGACGCCAATTATCGCCTGATCACGGATATTACAGGATTGTCCTATACCGTGAAGAACCTTGCCGAGGCAGGTACTTTCTACTACAAGGTGAAGGCTATCTATACCGATGGCACTCAGAGCCGTTGGAGCAACACTCAGCGGGTGACCTTGCTGGCTGGTAGCGGCCACATGTTGGGTGACGTGAACCACGACGGCGAGGTGAGCATCGAGGATGTGAGCCTGCTCATCGACTACCTGATGACTGACGATGAGGCTGGCGTGTGCCTGACTTGTGCCGACATCAACGGTGATGGCGAGGTGAGCATTGGCGATGTCAGCGCCTTGATTGACAAGTTGCTCACGCTCTAGTGAAACTTCTGCAAGGGGCAAGGCCCTGAAGAATTGAGAACTTTCTGCCAAGCGGGACAAAGAAGAATCATCTTTTTGTCCCGCTTGTTTCCGAAAAATAGGGCAATTATGCGGTGAAAACAGCTTTTTATTGTTACCTTTGTACTTTTCCATGTAGTAACTGATGCCTATCACTGCTCATGAAAACCATTATCAAACTAAAACCATTAATAGATTTTATATGAGAAGAATTTATTTGCTCGCCATGTTGCTGCTGGCTTTCACTCAGGTGGAAGCAGCTAGCGTCGATTTGGCGACTGCTCAGGCCACTGCCCAGCGTTTTGCTTTGGGCCGGCCTTCGAACCATCAATTCCAGGGCAACGCGCCAGGTGCTGTGAAGTTGATTTACACCGAGGTTAATTCCCGCCATCCCCAGCAGGCGGCCTACTACATCTTCAATACCGAGTGTGGTTTTGTCGTCGTCGCCGGTGATGATCGTGCCCAGGCCGTATTGGCCCATGGCGACCGTCAGCTGGACATGAACCGCATGCCCGACAACATGCGCTGTTGGCTCAGCCAGTACAAGCGTCAGCTCGAGTTCCTGCAGGACCGACCCGGCCTTGTGGTAGACAAGCCTTACCACAGTCAGCGTATGTCGCCACCCACCATCCAGCCGCTGCTCACTGCCGAGTGGGACCAGGCCGAGCCCTATTGGAACCACTGCCCGGTGTATTACGGCGACACCTGCCTGACCGGATGCCCCGCCACCTCGCTGTCGATGGTGTTCTATTACTGGAAATATCCCACCGGGCCCACGCCCGAGGTGGACAGCTACATCAACCTGGGCACCAGCTCCCGCCTGCCTGCCTTGCCGTCAACCACTTTTGACTGGGACAACATGCTGGATCAATACATCGAGGGCAATTACACCGACGAGCAGGCCGATGCTGTGGCTTGGCTGATGCGCTACATCGGTCAGGAAGAGCACATGGACTACACGCCCGACGGCAGCGGTGCACAGGGCAGCGACATCCTGCGTGCCGTCAAGTTCTTCGGCTACGATGACGGTGCCGAACTGGTGACCAAGTCGTTTGACGACACCTTTGGCAACGAGACGGTGCTCATCAGCGATGCTGACTGGGCCGAGATGTTGTTGACCGAGCTTGTCGAGGGTCGCCCCGTGGTGTATTGCGCCTTTGACTACAAGAGTGACAAGGGTTGGACGGGCCACGCCTTCAATGTAGATGGCTATGATGCGACGGACAATACCTATCATGTGAACTGGGGCTGGAGTGGCGTCGGCAATGGTAACTTTGCGCTGAACGCTTTCAGCTACGCCGGTTATACGTTCAATCTCGAGCAGCAGATGGTCATCGGCATCCAGCCTCCCGTGACCACCCCGACTATCAGGGTATCGCCCTTCCAGGTCGAGATGAATGCCTATGTGGACCAGAGCGCCACGGCAAGCATCAACGTGATGGGCTTGCGTCTGCTTGACGGCGTGACGTTGACGCTGCAGGACGAGGCTGGCGTGTTCTCCCTGGACCAGACCAGCATCACTGTCGATGATGCCGAAGAGGGCAAATTGGTCACTGTGACCTATTCGCCCACGGCCAGCGGCCAGCACACTGCTACCATCGTGCTGTCCAGCCCTGATGCCGAAGATGTTACCGTGGCCGTCAGCGGAAATGCAGTGCTCGATGTCCACACGCCCGAATTGATGACGCCCGAGGCCAGTGACATCGGTCTGACGCAGTTCCGCGCATCGTGGCTCGACGCTACCGATGCCAAGTATGTGTCTGATTACACCCTCGAGGTGGCTACCAAGCCCGGCACCATGCTTGTGGGAGAAGCCGACTGGAGCAATCTTGTAGAGAACACGTCGAACTGTGCCGAGAACTGGCAACCGCTCATGCCCGAGGGGTGGACATTTCTCGGAACCGGTCTGTGGCATGAGGACGGAGGTATATCGATCAACAACAAGAGCCAGATTGTCACTCCGACCTATGACCTGGCAGGTTACGAGAAGGTGACGGTGGTGGTGACCGCCAAATCGTCGATGAGCCAGAGCAGCTCCAAGTTCACCGTCTCGACTGACGCCCAGAGCATGGAGTTCTCAGCTGCGGGTGGCGCACCGTTCACACCCTATGTCGCTGTGCTTGATTGCAACGATCTGGACAAGGTGGCCATTGCGGGCAAGAGCAATTTCCCCATCTTCCAGAGCATAGTGGTCTATGCCGGCGAACTGGATGAGCCCACCTTGCGCGGCGTTGTTGAGCAGGGTGATGCCAGCAGCCGGTTGATTACAGGCATTACCGATAAGCATTACACCGTGGCAGGCCTCAATGCGGGAGGAACCTTCTACTACAGGGTGATGGCCCACTACATCGACGGCACCCAGAGCCCCTGGAGTAAGAGCTTCATCGTCACCCTGGCCGAGGGCAGCCACAGCATGGGTGACGTGGACCACAACGGCAGCGTGGACATCGCCGACGTGAGCCTGCTGATCGACTACCTGCTGAGTGGCGACGGTGATGCCGTGTGTCCCGCCTGTGCCGACGTGGATAACAGCGGCATTGCCGACATCGCCGATGTGACGGCACTCATCGACCGCCTGCTCGTCGGGCAGTAGACAACATCCAAGGCAATGATATAGCAGTTGACCTATTGATTTTTATTTTCAATGCTAATTTCGCTAATTGGGCGAACCTCACGAAGAAATAACACAATTCGTCATCATTCGTTAAATTCGTGAAACTGGCATTACCCCCGCAGGGTTTGGGCCAACTGCTATATCGTTACACAATCCAATCACTGAAATTCCAAGAATCATTAACTATTTAAACAAGTGACGTTATGAAAAGAATCATTATCATCATGGCAGCGCTCCTGGCAGTGCTGCAACTCACGGCCGCCGACATCGACATGCAGACGGCACAGGCCAAGGCTCAACGCTTCCTGGCCGGCAAGGCCACCAAGAACGGCTTTGCTGCAAAGCCCGCAGTCAAGTGGGTACACCAGGAAATGAATTCCTCCAATGCCAGCCAGGCTGCCTACTACATCGTCAACACCGACCAGGGATTTGTCATTGTGGCTGGTGATGACCGCGCACAGGAAATCCTGGGCTATGGCTCAGGGACCATTGACATGAACACCATGCCCGAGAACATGAAGGTGTGGCTGGGTTATTACAAGGCTCAGCTGGAGTACCTGCAGGCCCATCCCGGCATGATTGTCGAGAAGCCCGCCCGTCGCGGCGGCGTGACTGTAGCACCGATGGTCGAGGCCATGTGGGACCAGGGCTCGCCCTATTATTCCCAGTGCCCTATAACGGGCGACGTGCGCGCCCAGACCGGCTGCGCCGCCACCTCGCTGGCCCAGGTGTTCTACAAGTGGAAATTCCCCACCAACCCCACTCCCGTTATCCCCGGTTACACGACGGCTACATTGGGCCTCGAGCTTGGTGCGCTCCCCTCAGTGACCTTTGACTGGGAGAATATGCTGCCCACCTACAACTTCGGTCACTACAATGACGTGAACAAGAACGCCGTAGCCCAGCTGATGCGCTACATCGGCCAGGCCGAGCACATGGACTACAACAGCACCTTTGGCGAGGCCTATGAGGAGGATATCCTCAGGGCTTGCCACACCTTCGGCTACGTTGACGCCCACATTGCCTACAAGTCGATTCTCTATGCCAATGGCGTCGACAGCGTCTACATCGGCGACGACGAGTGGAGTGAGATGCTCCAGAACGAACTCATCGCCGGCCGCCCCGTGGTTTATTGCGCGATTTCCTACAGTTCGGTCTATAACAGCTACTACGGCCATGCGTTCAATGTCGATGGTTATAATGCCGAGGACGGCACCTATTCCATCAACTGGGGCTGGAGTGGCGTTGGTAACGGCTACTTCGCCCTCAACGCATTTGCTAACCAGGGCAACAGCTACACCTTGGGCCAGCTGATGGTGATGGGCATTGAGCCCCCTGCTCCCGTCGAGTCCTATGATCCCGTGATGCTTCGCGCCAACGAGCGCTATATCGATCTGACCTCGTTCCGTGCAGAGTGGACCGACGAGACGCCTGACGAGAACGTCGTGAGCTACACCCTCGAGGTGGCTGCCGAAGGTGGTGACCCCGGCGTGTATGAGAAAGTGTTCAGTGAGTCGTTCCCCTACTGCACCAGCTCCAGCAACACAGCAATCAGCAATTTCAACAACTATTGTGCTAATGCGGGTTGGACGGGTACACGCGCCTATGAAGCAAAGGGTGGCTTGCGCCTGGGCAATGCCGACCGCAGTGGTTCCATCACCACGCCGGCATTGGATATGACGCAAAGCGGTGGCAAGATGACTGTTGTTGCCAGCATGAAACCCTACAACACCGACACTAATGTGCCTGTCACTATCTCCTGCGGCACCAGCATCGCCAACGTTACGGTGACTGCCGAGGGCACCCAGACCGTAATCCTGGAGTGTGAGGCCGATGAGAACCAGAAAGTGACCTTCTCGACTGTTGAGGGCGGCAAGCGCGTGATCATCACCCAGGTGGACATCTACAGCTCCACCTCCAGCTCAAGCAAGAAACTGTTCTCGCTGCGTGCCGAGGAAGGTGACGCCAACTCACGCGTCATCACCGATATCACCGACAAGTTCTACACTGTGAATGGTCTGGCCGAGGGCGGTACCTTCACCTACAGGGTAAAAGCCTACTACATCAACGGCACCCAGAGTGCTTGGAGCAACGTCGAGACGGTAACGCTGCACGAGTCCCAGCATCAGCATCAACCCGGTGATGTGGATAAAGATGGCAGCGTGGGCATTTCCGACGTGAGCATCCTGATCGACTACCTGCTGGGAACCGAGATCGGTGACTTCTGCGGTACTTGTGGCGACGTGGATGCCGATGGCAGCGTGGCTATCGCTGACGTGAGTGTCTTGATTGACATCCTGCTCGGCAATTGAAATAATTCTTAAGAATTAAACCCCTATTGTTTCCCGTTATGGCTGAATGACTGGCCATAACGGGATTTGTTTTACTGGAAAACAGGAAAGTGCCATTTTAGTCTTTTTAATATTTATTGCAAAAATAGTTGCATTTTTGCGTTGATTGGTGTAATTTTGCGACTGTTTTAAGGCTGGCTCAGGCCATTGCTTGCATATTTTTACATTATTTACAAGCTGAAGCGTGACTATATTAACTTAATAACCAATATATTACATTAACAGTTATATGAGAAGATTCTTATTATGTGCCGCAGTGATTCTGGCGGCGATTCAGTTGTCGGCATCTCCTGTCGATCTGAGGCAAGCGCAAATGAAGGCGCAGAAATTCGTTGCACAGAAATTGTATGGCGGCACCTTGCGTGCACCCATTGCTGGCGAAATGAAGTTGGCCCATGCCGAGATGAACTCCACGCAGCAAGGCCTGGTAGCGTATTACATCTTTAATTCGGCCAACGGCTATGTGATCGTGTCGGGTGACGACCGTGCCGAGGAAATCCTGGGCTACGGCGATGCTCCGCTGGACATCAACTCGATTCCTTGCAACATGCGTGCTTGGCTGGCTACCTACAAGGAGCAGTTGGAATACCTGCAGGCCCATGAGGGAATGCAGGTCGAGACGCCCTCGATGATGGCTCCCTCGTTGCGCATCGAGTCAGTGGCTCCGCTGCTGACCGCCAATTGGGACCAGGAGGCCCCCTACTGGAAGCAGTGTGTCATCAATGGCAACCAGTGCTTGACGGGCTGCCCGGCCACGTCGGCAGCGATGGTGTTCTATTATTGGAAGTATCCCGATTTCGAGACCCCTGAGGTGCCCGCTTATCGCTGTGAGCTCTCCACCTCGTTTTGGGGTGGTTCCTCCTATGTCAACGTTGCTGCTCTGCCCCCTGTGACCTTTGACTGGGACAACATGCTCGACAACTATAACAGCAGTTACAATAACGCCCAGGCTAATGCTGTGGCCACGCTGATGCGTTACATCGGTCAGGCCGAGCACATGGCCTATGGCACGAGTGCTGCCGGCGGTAGCGGCGTGAATGCCGACAGTGTGAGCCTGATTTCCGATGCATTCAAGTTCTTCGGCTATGATGAGGAAACCGTGCGCATGGTCAAGAAGACCAGCGCCTATAGTGGCGGCACGACACTCTATAGCGATGCCGAGTGGGCAGCCTTGATTCAAGAGGAACTCGCCGAGAGCCGTCCCATCGTGTTCTGCGCCATCGCTAGCGGTTACTATGGCGGTGGCCATGCCTTCAACATCGACGGTTATGATGCCACCACCAACAAGTACCACATCAACTTCGGCTGGAGTGGCACCAGCAATAACTACTATGCGTTGAACGCCTTCAACGGCGGCGGCTCGACTTACAACCAGTACCAGCAGATGGTTATTGGCATCCAGCCCCCGATGAAGGTTCCGCGCCTGACCACGACACCCAACGAGCTCGCGATGTCCTGCTTCAAGAACCACACCGATACGGCCGAATTCACCGTGAAGGGCCGCAACCTGGAGGGTGACGTGACGCTGACGCTGCAGGACGAGAACGGCGTGTTCATCCTTCCTGAGCCTGCTTTCACTCCCGATGAGGATGGCAAGGTGGAGAAAACCTTCACCGTGGTCTATGCCCCCAAGGCCGAGGGCGAGTATGTGGGCACGGTTACCGTGAGCACTCCTGGCGTTGAAGACTTTGTAATCACGCTTCACGGCACATCGGTATATGAACTGTACCGTCCCGTGATGCTGGCTCCCAATGAGCAGTACGTTACTGCTACCTCGTTCCGCGCCGAGTGGAGCGACAATACCCCCGCCGAGAATGTCGTCAGCTACACCCTTGAGGTGCGCAACAAGCCTGACGTATCGCTGCTTGCCGAGGCTGACTGGAGCGAGGTGCCCGATGAGTCACCCAACCATGCCAGCGACGTACAGAACTACCTGCCCGAGGACTGGACCTTCACGGGCAACAACTTCTATCTGAACGGCGGCTTCGTGTCCACCAACCGTGGTGCTGTCCTCAACCCCAACTGTGACCTGACCGGTTACAACATGGTAAGCGTAATCGTAGTCGGTAAGGCTTACGAACGTGCTACCTCCAGTACGATTGACATCAGCACCGATGTTGAAACCAAGACCATCGTTCTGCCCAGGGATGTGGACACATGTCTGGTAGTGCTTGAGGTGGGCGCAAACCAAACGCTCAAGCTCACAACCGGCTACTATCCCAACATCCAGAAGATTAAAATCTATGGTGGTGAGATTGCTAATGCTGAGCCCTTTGCACTCAGGGCCAATGAGACGGGCAATGGCGACTTACTGTTGATCGAGGGCATCACCCCCGACAAGTTCTACGACGTGCGCAATCTGACCGCAGGCGCTCCCTACCTGTATCGCGTGAAGTCATTCTATGTCAATGGCACGGAGAGCTCCTGGAGCAACAGCAAAGAAGTACTGCTCCTGCAGGGCGAGACCGTCAAGGGTGACGTGAATGGCGACGGTGTGATTGACATCATGGATGCTTCGCTGCTCGTCGACTATCTGCTGGCTGGCGCCGGCAATGTCAACCTCAGCGCTGCCGACGTGAACGGTGACGGTGAGGTCAGCGTGGGCGATGCTGCCATGCTTGTCGACTACCTGCTGGCAGGTTCTTGGCCCCGTTAATCAGTGCTGACATAATACCCTAGTTTACATCGAGGGGTGTGCCTTTTATCACGGCGCACCCCTCGATGCTATCGTGCGTAAGGCTCGTGGCGACGAGGAGTCAAAAAGCCTCCTACTTGGGAATTTTTCATCAAATTATTTTGCCATGTCCCCGACTGTGGCTACCTTTGTTGTCCATGTCTTGTTGCCAAACCCTCGCAGCAAGCGGGCTTAATGCCAGTCAGGGACCGTTATAGTCTCGGGTGATGAGCACCTTGGGACTAGTCAGTGACAGCCCCTTAGGAATAGAATACAGCTATCAATGTCAGATACAGAGAAAAAAGAAACGAACCAATCGTCGTCCCATATGCCCGAACCGGAACGTCCGCTCGAGGAAGAAATTGACCGTCAGCCCGTCGAAAAGGCTGAGGAGTCGCCCGAGCCGGTCGTCAGCGGTCAGCGTGTGGCTAAGAATGCGATAGCGCTCTACTTCAGGATGTTTATCTCGATGGCCGTGGGGTTCTATGCCTCGCGCGTCATCTTGAACGTCCTGGGTGTTGAGGACTATGGTATTCAGTCGGCTGTGGGAAGCATCATCTCGATGATGGGATTTCTCAAGGCATCGATGAGCGGTGCGACGAGCCGTTTCTTGACATTTGAGTTGGGCCAGAATAACAAGAAGAAACTGTCCGACACCTTCTGCTGCGCCATGATGATACATATTGCCATAGCGCTGATAATCTTCGTGTTGGCTGAGACTGTCGGCCTTTGGTTCCTTGAAAACAAAATGGTCATCCCGCCCGAGCGTATGGTGGCGGCTCGGTGGGTCTATCATGCCAACATCATCAGCGCGATGCTGACCATTACTCAGGTGCCCTACAATGCCGTCATCATTGCCCACGAGAAGATGAGCATTTATGCTTACTTGGATATTTTGGGCGTGACTTTGAGGCTACTCATCCTGTACTTGCTCATTATCGGGAACTTCGATAAACTCATCCTGTACTCGATTCTCTCGTTGTCGGTAAGCATCTTCATGATGACTCTGTATCGCATTTACTGTATCAGGCATTATCCTGAGTCCCATTTCCATTTCGTGTGGCGCAAGGATATCTTTAAGCCCATGCTCAGTTTCTCGGGCTGGGACCTGTATGGCAACATGAGCGACATGGCGAGGACGCAAGGTGTGATTGTCTTGGTCAATATGTTCTTCGGCGTTGTTGTCAATGCTGCAGTGTCGATTGCATTCGCTGTACAGGGAATTGTGATGAAGTTCACCTCGGGCATCACGACGGCGGTAAGACCCCAGATCGTAAAGACCTATTCGATTGGTGACCACGAGAGAATGTCTGCCCTTGTTTACATGTCAGCAAAATATCTCTATTTGTTGTTGCTGATGGTGTCGGTACCTGTGTTCATGGAGCCGCATTATGTCATTGAATTGTGGCTCAAGCAAGTTCCCGAGCACACCGTGGGGCTGGTAAGGTGGATGATTATCTTTAACTTCTCGGCACTGATGTCAATGGTGATGGCTATGGGTATCCATGCCACGGGTAAGATGAAAAGAATCAGCCTGATAAATGGCTCCCTCTACCTGAGTGTGATACCTATTACCTACATTGCCTACAAGTTTTTTGGCAATCTTTATGTGGCATTCATTTACAATGCCCTGGCCGTGTTTGTAGGCTGCCTGTGCAATGTCTATACTTTAGGGTTGTCGGTGAAACAAATCAGGATAGGGCGGTTCATCAAGAAAGTGCTGTTGCCGATTGCACCGATTACGCTCGTGGCTTTTGTGGTGGCATATATTCCTAGATTATACTACCAGGAAGGCTTTCTGCGCTTCCTCATTGTGGGAGCCGCATCCACGGTAGTCATTTTTGTGATTACCTATGTTACAGCCGAGGCTGAGGTGAAAGAGTTGATCAACAAAAGGATTCTGAAATATGTCAAGTTTGGTAAGCATACTGACTCCAACGTATAATTGCGGCAAGTATATCCACCGGTTGCTGGATTCAGTCCTCAAGCAGACTTATCCAGACATCGAGATGCATGTGATTGATGACGGCAGCACCGATGATACCAAGGCTGTCATCGAGAGCTATATCCCCAAGTTTGAGCAGCGCGGCTATCAATTGCATTATCATTACCAGGTCAACCAGGGCCAGTCGGTCGCCATCAACAATCATTTGAACCTGATTACCGGCGAGTATTTCGTGTGGCCCGATGCCGATGACTTTTACAAGACCGACGATGCCATTGAAACGCTTGTCAAGTCGCTGGAAAATACCGATGAAACCGTGGGAATGTCAAGATGCCTGCTGGAATATTTGCTGGATACTGACCTGTCCCTGCAGCGGTCGATGAGTCCTGGACGCACCTACTCCGAATCCTTGTTTGAAGATTGCCTGTATGGCTCCAGCGCTTACTGGTATACCCCAGGCGGGCACATGGTGAAGACGCGGGTGCTTAAGGAGGTTATACCTGACCTTCAGATCTATACCGAGCACGATGCTGGCCAGAACTGGCAGCTCATGCTTCCGGTGCTGTATTCTCATCGTTGTCTGACGGTTAACCGTGTGATGTACTCGGTGCTGGTCCGCAGGGCATCCCATAGCCGTGGACAGTACTCTGCGCGCAAGCAGGTCAACAAGCAGATCAACGGTTACCGTAATACAATCGTTTCCACCCTTGAACGGATGGGGGAAATGCCCGAAGCTGAAAAGCGAGATTACATCAACAAGATCAATCGGCTCTACGACAAGAAGATTTTCGAGAACAACCTGCTTCACTTCACTATGCCGATTCGCCCCACGGTGAAACGTATCCTTAAGTTCTTTAAAAAATGATTGACATTCAGGACAAATCACAGTGTTGCGGTTGCGGGGCTTGTGCGCAGCGATGCCCCCAGTCCTGTATTGTCATGCAAGAGGATGAGAAGGGCTTTCTTTATCCTAAGGTAGATACAGATGCGTGTATAAACTGTGGCTTGTGTGAGCAGGTGTGCCCGGTGTTGAATCCAGGAGAAAAGCCTGGTCAGTGTGACTGTTTTGCTGCGATTAACCCTGATGAAAAGGTGCGGCTAGCCAGTTCCTCCGGTGGCGTATTCTCAATCCTTGCCAGTCGAGTGATTGAGGACGGCGGCGCGGTTTTCGGTGCCCGTTTTGATGAGCAGTGGGCAGTTGTCCACGACTGTGCCGAAACGCTCGAGGGCATTGAAGCCTTTCGTGGCAGCAAATATGTCCAATCAGTCATCGGTGACAGTTATCAACGTGCCGAGCAGATCCTGAACCAGGGCAGAACGGTCCTCTTCAGTGGTACACCATGCCAGATAGCAGGTTTGAAACGCTTCTTGCGTAAAGATTTCCCCAATCTGCTTACCGTAGAGATTGCCTGTCACGGAGTGCCAAGTCCCAAAGTGTGGCGAGAATACCTCAATTCCAGATCCAAAGGCCGCCCCATCTCCCAAATCAATTTCCGTGACAAATCCACCGGCTGGCATGGCTATTCTATGCTCATTGGCAACAAGAAAAAACGTCATGACAATGACGATTACATGGCATGTTACATGGCAAATTACAATTTGCGAGAATCATGTTTCGTGTGTTCCTTCAAGAGGGGTAGTAGCTGTGCCGATATCTTGATTTCTGACTTGTGGGGGGTAGATTCTGTGTCTGATCTTGAGAATGATAACAAGGGTATAAATGGAATTATAGCCTATAGCAGTAATGGACTCTCGTTGTTGAAACGATGCAATATGAGGTTGACACCTATCGATGTTGAGGTGGTCGAGAAATATAATTGTATAAGTCATTGCCCAACACGACCAAAAGACTATGATGACTTCTGGCGCAGTTTTAACAAATGTAAGATATGGACATTGAAAAAATATGGCACACTGTCATTGTCAAAATATATTATACGGGTAAAGTTTTTTATCGCTCACTTGCTGAGGCGTTAATAAAGACTCGATAGATTGGCTTGATACTTGTTGCACAATTACTTATCCGATTGCTTTTACTGTTTTAAGTGGTAACTTGGGAAAATTTTCATCAAAAAGTTTTGATATGTCACCTACTGTGGCTACCTTTGTTGCTTGACAGCTGTGGCTAGGTCTACTAGCCACAAGCATGAAAAAATGAAGAATGATAATATATTTTTCAAAGTCGGTCATTCTCGTGGCCTTGGATTGTTGTACGACAGTGCGTTGAGTGCGCCCCGTCACTATTTCTCTTATACTGTAGCGTACTGAATGGAATCACGGGACAAGCAATGGTACATCCTGAAGTTCTCGGGGAGCATTAAGCGACTAAAACAAGAATTAGAATCGCTGTCGTCTCTGCGCATGAACTGTGGCAAAGAACCTTTGGAGTATTTCTTTCCCATATGCGTGAATATGGCCCAACTTTTCGGCAAATCCTCCAAACACAAGAATTTGTTGGGCAACTTCATGTTTACGTACGGCAGTTATATTGACATACTCGAGGCTACTCAAATCATAGGGTGTATACATTTACAACCTCACCCTGTTAACATAGAAGGAGAGGGGCGTTGGATAACCATCAGTGACAGCGACATGACGGTTCTCAAGGCCATTGCATCAGTGTATGCCAACAAATTACCTTGTATTCCAATGAACATGGTAGC
>JAEEGJ010005283.1_pt1 | contig 41085 bp, 36 predicted proteins | sample 8958761 | NCBI WGS metagenome assembly JAEEGJ01 (sample SAMN16246546, study PRJNA631951) | gut metagenome | biome: gut microbiome; feature: rumen; material: RS-attached | host: Bos | place: Iran: Karaj | collected 2018-10 | reverse complement strand
GCAAGAACGAAATCGATCCTTATATCATCGAAAGGCTGCAGGCTATCGGCTGCGACACCGCAAAGAGCGTTCTTGCCCTGAGTGCCGACGATATCGCCAATCGCGCAGATTTGGAAGACGAGACCGTGGAAGAGGTTCTCTCGATCCTGCGTGCAGAATTTGAATAATTAAAAGTATAGGGGGTTATATATGGCAGAAATCAGATTATCGAAACTTATAAAGCAGTTCAATATCGGACTGGACACTCTTGTCGATTTCCTCAACTCGAAGGGAGCCGGCATCGACTCGCCCAATCCCAACCTGAAGATTTCGGACGAGTACCTGGACGTGCTGCACAAGCAGTTCGGAAAGGACCTCGAACTGAAGGAACAGGCGGAAAAGGTGGACGTGAAGCTCACAGAGATCCTGGACAAGGCATCCAGCCGCAAGGATGAGGCCGATGACGACTACGAGCCCGAGAAGGTGACGGTTATCAAGAGCAACAACTTCACCCACGAGGCCCGCAAGAAGAAGGCGGAGCCTGCGCCGGTGGAGGAAGAGCCCGCACCTGTGGAACCGGAGCCCGTGATTGAACCGGAACCGGTTGCCAAGGAAGAGGAGATCTCTCCGCGCGCTACGCTTGGTCGAGATGACAATTCTGTCATTCCGAGCGAAGTCGAGGAATCTCCTGTGGAAGAGCCTGAAGTCGTGGAAGAAGTGCCTGAAGAGGTGGCTGAAGAGCCGGAAATTTCCGCAGAAACCCCGGCGGAACCGGAAGAAGAAGCCCCTCAGGAGGAAGAGGAAGAAGAGGCTCCCGCCCCTGAGAAACCCGCAGCTCCGGAACTTAAGGTTCTTGGCAAAATCGACCTTTCCCAGTTCGATCCCAAGAAATCCAAGACCAAGCGCGAGCGTATCAAGAGCGGTTCTCAGAAGGTGGACGTGAATAAGATCCAGCCCGACAAGCAGCAGCCCCGCAAGAAGGAAGAACTCAAGGGCCAAGGCAAGAAGGCCGATGCCGGAAAGGGCCGCAAGAAGGGCCAGGACCGCTTCAAACCCGCAATGACGGAGGCCGAGCAGGAAGAACTGCAGAAGGAAATCCAGAAGCAGGTGAAGGAAACCTATGCGAAGATGAACGAGAGCACCCGCAACACCTTCGGCGCAAAGCACCGCAAGGACAAGAGGGAGCTCGCGGCACTCCGCAGCCAGGAAGAGATGGAAGCGGCTGCAGCGGAGAACAAGGTGCTGAAAGTCACCGAGTTCGTTACCGTGAACGACCTCGCCACCCTCATGAACAACACCCCCGTTGTGAAGGTTATCGGCGCATGCATGTCGCTTGGTATGATGGTGTCCATCAACCAGAGGCTAGATGCAGAAACGCTGGTTCTGGTTGCAGAGGAATTCGGCTACAAGGTGGAATTCGTCACTGCCGAGCTCAGCGAGGAAATCGCCCAGCAGGAGCCGGACAAGGAGGAAGATCTCGTGGAGCGTCCTCCGGTGATTACCGTCATGGGTCACGTAGACCACGGTAAAACTTCCCTCCTGGATAATATCCGCAACACCAACGTCATCGCCGGTGAGGCCGGCGGCATTACCCAGCACATCGGCGCATACAGCGTGAAGCTGGACAGCGGCCGCCGCATCACCTTCCTGGACACCCCTGGTCATGAGGCCTTCACGGCCATGCGTGCCCGAGGCGCCCAGATGACGGACCTTGCGATTATCATCGTTGCGGCCGACGACGCCGTGATGCCCCAGACCAAGGAAGCAATCGCCCACGCACAGGCTGCGGGTGTTCCTATGGTGTTCGCAATCAACAAGATAGATAAGCCCGGCGCAAATCCAGATACTATCCGCCGTCAGCTCTCCGAGATGAACATCCTGGTGGAAGACTGGGGCGGTAAGTACCAGTGCCAGGAGATATCGGCAAAGAAGGGAATCAACGTGGACAAACTCCTTGAGAAAGTTCTCTTCGAGACCGACCTTCTTGAGCTCAAGGCCAATCCAAACAAGCTGGGAAGCGGCGCGGTTATCGAATCTTCGCTGGACAAGGGCCGCGGCTACCTGGCCACCATTCTGGTCCAGGACGGCACCGTGAAGGTTGGCGACGTTATCATTTCCGGAAGCTACTACGGACGCGTAAAGGCTATGTTCAACGAGCGCGGCCAGAAAGTGGACGAGGCCGGTCCTTCAACCCCCGTTTCACTTCTTGGCCTCAACGGCGCTCCTGCCGCGGGTGAAAAGTTCAATGTTATGGCCGATGAAAAAGAGGCCAAGAGCATTGCCAACCGCCGCGAGCAGCTCATCCGCATCCAGGGCATCAAGACGCAGAAGCACCTTACACTGGAAGAGATCGGACGCCGCATAGCCATCGGCAACTTCAAGGAACTGAACGTGATTGTGAAGGGCGATGTGGACGGCTCCGTGGAAGCCCTGTCGGATTCTCTCATCAAGCTTTCCACCGAGGAAGTGAGGGTGAACGTGATCCACAAGGCCGTGGGTGCCATCTCAGAGAGCGATGTCCTTCTGGCAGAAGCCTCCGACGCCGTTATCATCGGCTTCCAGGTGCGTCCTTCCTCCGAGGCCCGCAAGGCTGCGGAGAAGGAGGGTATCGAAATCCGCCTCTACTCGGTTATCTACGACTGTATCAACGAGGTGAAGGAAGGTATCGAGGGTATGCTGGAGCCGGAGAAGAAGGAAGAGGTAACCGCTACTGCAGAGGTGAAGCAGACCTTCAAGATCTCCAAGGTGGGCACCGTTGCAGGCTGCCAGGTGAAGGAAGGAAAGCTCACCCAGAAGGCACAGGTTCGCCTTATCCGCGACGGTATCGTGGTGTACACCGGCGCTCTTGCATCCCTGCAGAGAGGCAAGGACGACGCCAAGGAGGTTGCATCGGGATTCGAGTGCGGCTGCTCGCTGGAGCGCTTCAACGACATCCACATCGGCGATGTTATCGAAGCCTTCCAGGTGGTTGAAATCAAGCGTACCTTATAGGAATATAAGTACAGCGAGAAGATAAAGTGCGAAGCCCTCGGCCCTTATCCGGCCGGGGGTTACGCTTTTTATCTGGGTGTCGGTGACATCGGCCCGGGAAATCCGGTTCAGTTTCTGGATTGAAGGGAAATCCGCAGGGCGCCATTTGCGGGCGATTTCCCCATCGGCAAGGAAGGTGGCTCCACCGTTGGCCCTGTTCAGGGTAATCAGGGTTTTATAATCGGCATAGAAAAAGGCCACGTTGGAGGGGATGTAGATGTTGCTTCCCGGAGCGATGTTGATGAGGATAAGAGGGCGGATATCCGTCTCCGACAAAGTGTTGAGCATCACGTTCAGACGCATCCAATCGCATTTTTCGGGATTATACACCGATATGAGCATAACCTTGCCGATGACGGCGTCTTCGTCCCGGTAATTGCCTTCTTCGTCCGTGAAAGAGAGGATGGGGGCGGGCCTGTCCAGAGGAGTGGAGTTGCGGTATACGGTATCCACTTTCACGAAGGTCCAGGTGCTGTCCGGAAGGCGGTCCAGCGTGAAGGAGCCCCTTTGGCCGTCTTTTTCGTAGATATATGCGGCGTAGAATCCGTCCATGGCCTGATAGTCATTGTCCAGCGAAGCATAGAGCTGGGCGCCGGGACGGAAGTCCGTGAAATCCACCGCGGGGAGATGGGTGGCGCTGTAGATTGAGGCAAAAACTATTGACGCCGCGCCTATCCAGAATGCCACTTTCCTGTGGTTTTTGGGCTCTCCGAACTCCTTGAAAGGCAGGAACGCCAGGAGGCACAACCCAAGCAGCACGATATTCTTGAGGAAACTCTGAAGGTGGGTAAGATGTACCGCTTCCCCGAAGCAGCCGCAGTCCATCTGAGGATTCTTAATCAGAAGGATCAGGGTGATGACGGTGAATCCCAGCGTGAGGGCCGATGTAACGATGGCCGTGAGCTTCCGGAAAACACCCGTTAGCAGAGCCGCTCCGGTGAGGGTTTCCACGAGGCAGAGGATAACTGCCGATGCCTTGGAAATGCCGACAAGACCGCCCAGATGGAAGAATTTGAAGTATTCGCTAACGATTAAGCCCGTGCCCGTTACATCCAGCATCTTCAGGAGGCCGGAGGCTACGAAAACAAGGCCGATGAGGGAAGCGGCGGTGCGGCGCAGTGCGTTGTGTTTCATTTCAGATACAGGTCTACGATGCTGCGGATACGGCCGAAGATGCGGTCCGGCGGAAGCATGTTGCCGCTCGTGTCTGAGCAGTCCACGCGAAGGAAGGTGGGATCCCTCTCGGTTTCCGCGAGATACAGGCTGCGAACCGTTTTCTGGAAGAGGATGCTGCCTTCGTGAATGTCGCTTGAGCCGCCAAGATATGAGCGGTCTTCTCCTTTGCGGCTATGGCTGAGGTTCTTTTCCACGAAGGAGATTGGGACGTCCAGATACAGGTTAAGATCCGGCTTGGGAAGGCCGAAGGGGCCGTATTCGGTTTCGAATATCCAGTTCCGGAGGGCCTCCCGCTCCGCCTCGTCCTTGAGTTTGGAGCACTGATATGCTATGTTGGAATATACATATCGGTCCAGAAGCACGGTTTTACCTTCTTCCAGGGCTTTGTGAAGCAGCGGGGCGGCGCCGTGACGGTCTTCCGCGAAAAGAAGGGCCACGAGCTGAGGATGAACCATGTCGATGGCGCCGAACTCTCCCCTTAGAAAACGGCTTATGAGGGAGCCGTACACAGGAGCCTCATATCTTGGGAAATGGATGTATTCCAAACTGGAGCACTGCTGCTGGAGGTACTCCCGGAGCATCTTTACCTGGGTGGACTTCCCTGCCCCGTCCAGGCCTTCGAGCACTATAAGCATAAGCTACTGAATCACGTAAACATCGTCCCCGGGAGCGGCCAGATGGAAGTTTTCCCGGCCGAACTTCTCCAGAGAATCCTGATTTGCCTCAAGAGCGGCTATTTCCTCGTCCATCTGCCGGATTTCCGTCTCATAGCGGTTGATGAGTTTCTCCTGGCGCGACTTTTCCGCGGCCCCTTTCACCCAGTTCACAACACTGCTCTTGGAGAGGAAAACCACCCACAGAAGCACCAGCGCGGTGACCACGATCACGAACGGGAGGAAATAGTTGTTGTCTTTCCTCTTGAGTGCGGCCCATCTGTTTTTCTTCTCCTCCATTTTGGTGTTTCTTATTTGGTGCGAATTTACTAAATTTGCAAAACAAAACGAAAACTATTTATCCAATTTATTATGAAACCTACACTTCTTGTTCTTGCAGCCGGAATGGGCAGCCGCTACGGCGGTCTCAAGCAGATGGACGGCCTGGGCCCCAACGGGGAAACCATCATCGACTATTCCATCCACGACGCGGTTGAAGCCGGATTCGGCAAAGTAGTTTATATCGTCCGCGAATATTTCAAGGCCGATATGGAAAAACACGTCAAGGCCCGCTACGGCAACGTGAAAACAATCGACGGCAAACCCCTGGAGTTCGTTTTCGTAACCCAGGAGCTGAACAAGATTCCCGCAGGCTTCAACGTGAATCCGGACAGGGAGAAACCCTGGGGCACCGCCCACGCCATGCTCATGGCAAAGGACGTGATCCACGAGCCGTTTGCAGTTATCAATGGAGACGACTATTATGGCAAGGAATCCTTCAAAATCCTTGGCGACTGGTGCCGCGCCCACGAAAACACCAAGGGCCAGTACTGCATCATCGGCTTTGAACTGGAGAACACCCTCTCCGAGAACGGCAGCGTCTCCCGCGGTATCTGCAGCTACGATGCAAAGGGTATCCTCAAGGATGTTACGGAGCACCTGAACATCGCCAAGGAGGCCGATGGAAAAGTTTACGGAGACAATTCCGCAAACGGTGAAAAGCACGTTGAGCTGGCCGCCAAGGCTCTCTGCTCCATGAACATGTGGGGCTTCACTCCGGATTATTTCGCCCTCAGCGAAGAATCCTTCCGCATCTTCCTGGGAGAGTACGGCATGGAACTCAAGAAAGAATTCTACATCCCCTACGCAGTAGACAACATCGTCAAGGGCGGAAAGGGAATGTGCGAGGTTCTCTCCACCCCGTCCAAGTGGTTCGGCGTAACTTATAAGGAAGACCGTCCCGGCGTGGTTGAAAAATTCGCCAAACTGGTTGCTGATGGCGTTTATCCCAGCCCCCTTTATGCATAAAGTCAAGAATTACGACCTCTTTTCCACTCACGCCTGGTATGTGCCGGGCGTGAGCGGCATGTTTGCCCTTCTTGGATTCTTCATCCTGGGTGCTATTCTCAGCGGTATCTTCATGGCCATCATGATGCTCTTCATGACGCAGCAGGAGATTGCCGACTATGGGATGATCGTCATGTATCCCGTGCAGTTCCTTCCTGCCATGATGTATGCCGCAGCAAAGAGCCGGAAGAACGCTCTTTTCGATCCCGGCTATTCTCTGTCCAGCAAGCATTTCGGTGCTTTGGGCGTTGGAGGGGCTGTTTTGCTCACGGTTGTATTTACGTATTCCGTTATGCTTGCGGCAGACCTTCCGAACTACCTGAATGCAAAATTAACGGAAAGCATTCCCTGGCTAAAGAAGTTGTACGACATGGTGATGGAAACCATGAAGCAGATGACAGGAGGCCCCCTGTGGTCGTCGTTCCTGGTAACTGCACTCATGGCCCCGTTCTTTGAGGAATGGCTGTGCAGGGGCATGATTCTGCGAGGCCTTCTGGCCGGAAGGAAGATGAAGCCGGTTTGGGCAATTGTGATATCGGCACTGTTCTTTGCCCTTATTCACATGAATCCCTGGCAGGCGCTCAACGCCTTTATCCTGGGTCTTCTTATGGGCTGGATCTATTACCGGACCGGGAGTCTTTGGCTCACGATGCTCATCCATTTCGTGAATAACGGCACGGCGGTAATCCTTGGCCAGATAGACTCTTTGAAGGATTACGAGTACTGGATCGACATGCTGGGCAACACCTGGTACTACGTTGCCTTTGCGGTGGCGCTGGCCGTCATCGTGGGCTGTATCGCCCTGGTGAAAAAGATACCCGTGGAGCATCCCTGGGGTAATATAGACCCTGTGGAGCCGCAGGTATGATCCGCATCCTTGGCATTCTGAACCTCACCCCGGATTCGTTCTACGCACCTTCGCGGACGGCTCCGGGGGATGTTGTATCGGTTGCCCGGGGGATGCTTGCCGATGGCGCATGGGGCGTTGATTTGGGTGCCGTGTCCACCCGGCCCGGGAGCACACCGGTTACCCTTGAGGAAGAATGGGCACGGCTGCGGCCCGCCCTTGAGGCGCTTCGGGATTTGGGCTGCGTACTTTCCGTGGACACGTTCAGAAGTGAAATCGTTTCCCGCGTGTACGACACCGTGGGGCAGTTTATCGTGAACGACATCACGGCTGGGGCCTATGATCCGGGCATGTTGCCTATGGTGGGCAGGCTCGGTCTGCCGTACATTGCAATGCACATGCACGGGAGCCCTTTTGCGCCCTCGGAGACGCCCGGTGACATTGTGGAAGACGTGCTGGCGTATTTTCAGGAGTTTTCCTTGCGCGCTTCTTATGCAGGCATTTCACAGTGGTACCTGGACCCGGGCTTCGGCTTCTCCAAAACCCTGGACCAGAACTGGGAGCTCCTGCACCAGCTTTCCGAACTTCAATGCTTTGGGAGGCCTGTTCTCGTGGGCATCTCGCGCAAGAGCATGCTCTGGAAGCGCTTCGGAATAACCCCAGAGGAGGCGCTCCCCGCCACATCGGCCGCACATATAATCGCCCTTCAGCAGGGCGCCTCCGTTCTCCGCGTCCACGACGTAGCCGAAGCCTCCCGCACCGTCGCAATCTTCGATGGCTTTTGACGCCGTAAAATACAACTCGGTGAATTTCAGAAAGTTACTAATTTTGCCTGGGGCGTTTTTGCTCCAGGCACTTTGTGTATTTTACAGATTATAAGCGAGTTACATTTTACGGGCGCACATCAGGGACTCGGGTTTGCCCACATCAAGGAGGTTAAGGCCGGGGAAGATGACGGCGCGGATGGGGTAATCTGCGCAGGCGCGGAGGTAGAAGTCCATGATGGAGAAGCGCTCGGGGAAACCATAGCGGTCGAAGGCGGCGAATATGCCTTGGGAGATGTAGTGGATGCCGCTGAATGCCAGCATCCGGTATTTCGATGGGTCGATAGCGCCGAGGGGACTCCGCACCTCACCCGTAGCGATGTTTGTCCAGCCTCGGAGAAGGCCGTCGTTATCAAAAAGGAGGTAGCGCTGGGTTTTGCGCTCGCTTACGAGCAGCGTGGCCAGAGAGTCCGGACGATGCTGCCCCCGGAACCACTTCAGATCCAGATTACTAAAGATATCCACGTTGTGCACCAGGAAGGGTTCGGTGCCCTGGAGAAGCGGTTTGGCGAACTTGATTCCGCCGCCGGTTTCACGGAGGAGGTCCCGCTCGTCGGAGATGCTAACGCGGGCGCCGAAGTCATTATCGGCCAGATACTTTATTATCTGATCCGGAAAGTGGTGCACATTCACCACAATGTCGTCGTAGCCTGCTCCCACCAACTTCTCCATCACATGGGCCAGCAGCGGCTTGTCCCTGACGGGGACCAGCGCCTTGGGCATCGTGTCGGTAAGAGGTTTGAGGCGGGTGCCAAGGCCCGCGGCGAATATCATTGCTTTCATAGCCACTTGTCGATGCCCCTTTCGCGATGAATCAGATGCACTTTCACGCCTGGAACCGCTGCGAGCCGCGCTGCCAGATGCTCCGCGCAATAAACGGAACGGTGCTGCCCGCCGGTGCAGCCGAAACTTACCTGAAGATTGGTGAAATCCCTTTCCAGGAAGCGCTGCACATGATGATCCACAAGCGCATCCACATGCTCCAGAAAGGTAAGGATCTCTCCGTCCTGCTCCAGGAACTCAATCACCGGCGCGTCCATACCCGTATAGGGTTTGAAGCGCTCGTACTTGCCGGGATTGTGGGTGCTGCGGCAGTCGAACACGTATCCGCCGCCGTTACCGGAAGTGTCCTCCGGGATACCTTTCTTGAAGGAGAAACTGTATATGGTTACCGTAAGCATGACAACACTTGGCTAAGGTAAGGATAATCTGTTAGCGGCAACAGGGAGCGCACGTTTTCAAGCGCCAGGGGGATACTGTCCTTGAACGATTGCTTCCCCTCCCACATACCGCGGAAACCATAGCATCCCAGAACCTGCAACTGGCGGAACAGCACAAACAGGCGCAATCTCTCGCGGAACCGGACTTCATCGACATCCTTGTATTGGCTGAGGGCCTCCAGATACTTGCCGATGAGTTCCTGCCGAAGCTCTTCCGGGAACCGGGCCCGAGCCTGCCATAGGAAAGAAGCGACGTCGTAGTACACGGGGCCGCGACGCCCGCCCTGGAAGTCGATGAACCAGGGTTCGCCGCCATGAACCATCACATTCCGGGCATTGAAATCGCGGTACAGGAAGGTATCGGCACTCTCGGCGAGCAAATCCGCCTTGAGGTGGTCGAAATCGTCCTGCAAACGCGCCTCGTTGAATTCCGCACCGGTGAGTTTCAGATAATCGTACTTGAAATAGTTAAGGTCGAAATCCACCATTCGGCCGTCGAACGATTCCTGCGGATAGCAGACCTCCCAGGGAAGCCCTTTGGCTCCTTCCACCTGAATCTTTGCCAGTGCCTGCAGAGTGCGCCCGAGCAGGTCTTTATCGAATTGCCCACCGGCAACTGCCACATCGTACAGCACCGTGTCCCCAAGATCCTGCTGCAGATAGCAAAGGCCATCAGAAGCATACACCTCCGGGACATTTATGCCTTTGGATTTGAAGTGAGCCGCCAACGTTATGAAAGCGCGATTCTCATCTTCATCCGTCCCCTCCACGCCAATGGCACTGCACCCACCGCCACTCAAACGGAAGTAACGCCTATGGCTGGCAGAACCGCTCATGGGCTCCACCCGCTCCGGCGCCGCGCCGAACACCTGCTGAAACAACTCTCTCAACACATCCATACCCCAAAAGTACGAAAAAATCAGTTCTTTCCCAAATTGCCCGTTTTGCACACTGCGCCTAACCATCCATCGCCCGGCACCTTTAGGCGCAAAAACGGCCCATTTTGCGCCCAACCATCCACACCCGAGCACGGTTAGGCGCCCTGCGGCGGGAAAATAGTGCGGTGGCCAGTGGCGTGGGCCAAAAAAGAAGGGAGAACTCTTTTTCGAGAGCCCGCAGAAAAAGAGTTACTCCCTTCGCAATAAAGACCATGGATAGTAGAAAGATTTCTCGACTACGCTCGAAATGACATAAGAGGAAAACCCGAAATGTCAACAGGGGTGGGGACGCAGAAAAAGAGTTAGGCCCGTAGCAATAAAGTTATTTTTCGTATATTTGTAGGCTATATGAAGAGCGTATGGAGTGAAATACTGGTGCCGGCCGTGATTGTGGGGGCCACACTTGCGCAGACCCTGGGCGTTGAAGCCTACAGGGCCGGCGAGCGTGCGGAAGTGTTTGCTCTCCAGCGCTCAGAGTCCCCCAGGGACACAATCATGACGGGAGACAGCGCGTACACTGCCGACGACGAGTTCCTTTTCGGCGAATTCATGCCGGAAGACACCATGCCCAAAATCACGGCAAGGGATACGATGAAGGTGCCGGACAGCCTCAAGACTACGGACCCTTTCCTGTACCAGTGGTACGTCGCCGTGAAAGACTCCCTCACCCACAGGATCGTGGTGGACTCCCTTAGGGAAGCAGGCGACAGCATCATGTGGCCGGTGATCGACTCCCTGTATCTGGCAGACTCCACAAGGATAGCCAAAGAGAAGTTCGACCTCTGGTGGGCAGGCCTCACAAAAGCGGAGCGCAAGCGCTGGGAGTATGAGCAGAAACTGCCCGCAATACTCCATAAGCAGGATTCCATACTGCACCGCAAAGACAGCCTGAAGCACAGGCGCGACAGCATCATCCAGAACACGCCCCGTATCCTGGAAACCCCGTACCTGCCGGATTCACTGTACTACCAACGGCTGGTAGTCTGGAAGCACAATCAGGAATTCAACGAAATGGAAATCTTCCCCTGGGATACCACATTCAACTACCATTTCGAAGACTATCCCTACATGCGGGAGGATCTGGGAGGAAGCTTCCTGGGCGTGGCCGGATCAGCAGTGCAGACATACAACTTCTTCAAACGAGACGAAGGGCGGAGCTCGGTGAGTTTCTATCGGCCTATAGAAAGCTGGACATACTCGCCGGAGAGCATACCCATGTTCAACACCAAGACGCCGTACACGGAGCTGGAGTACAATGGTACGCAGTTCGCCACGGCATCCAAGGAGTCGGACAACATAAGGCTGTTCACCACGCAGAACATACTTCCGGCGCTGAACATAGCCCTGGAATTCAAGCGCTACGGAGGCGAGGGCATCCTTCAGCACGAGAAAACCATCAACAAGACTTCCTATGTGGCGGGAAACTGGCTTGGAAAGCGTTACCTGGCACATTTCGGCTTCATCCATAATGCTTCCACAAGGGAAGAGAACGGCGGTCTCACAGACCTCACGATGATCAGGGATACCACCGTGGAGGTGCGTGAAATCTCCGTCGTGCTTAGCGATGCCGCTAACAAATACAAGAAGAACACCCTATTCCTGGACCAGACTCTCCGTATCCCCTTCACTTTCATCGAAAGAATTAAGCACCGGGGCGACAGCACTTATGTCCCCACAGGCGAAGACGTAACAACCGCGTTCATCGGCTCGTCCCATGAATATACGGTTTGGAGCAAATACTACACGGATGCCGTTTCCTCATCCAACGCTACTGGAAACGCTTTCTACGGAGGGCACTACTACATCAATCCGTCCAAGAGCGCGGATTCCCTTCGCATGGCACAGCTGGACAACAAAGTCTTCATCCGCCTGCAGCCGTGGAAGGAGGATTTCTTCATCTCCAGGGTGGAGGGTGGTCTCGGCGACCGATTCCGCAGCCACTACATGATGCAGCCCGGAGATTATCTGAGGGCATCGGCAAGCAGTAACTGGAACACAGTTTATGCCTATGCCGGAGCGGAAGGACGCATCAACCGTTACTTCCAGTGGGATGCGCTGGGACAGTTCGATTTCGCAGGTACCGAAGCCGGAGACTTCACAATCAATGCCAACGGAAAGCTGAGCCTGTTCCCCTTCAGGCGCCATCCGAACAGTCCCCTGTCGCTCACCGCGCGTTTCGAGCAGACGCTCCTGGAGCCGGACTATTTCCAGCAGAACTTCTTCTCCAACCACTATCGCTGGAGCAACGATTTCTCCAAGATTTCAACAACCAAGTTGGAGGCTCAGCTGGATATCCCGCGCTGGAGGCTGCAGGCATCGGCCTCGTATGGCCTCCTTGCCGGCAATATCTGGTACGACACCAATGGCATTGCCCAGCAGAACACCACACCCATGAGCGTGGCTTCGGTGTATCTGAGGAAGGATTTCGTGTTCGCATCGGACCTGGTGCATCTGGAGAACCGCTTCCTGCTGCAGTACAGCTCGGACCAGAGTGTGGTGCCGCTCCCTCTTCTGGCCGCGAACCTGCGCTACTACATCCAGTTCCCCATCGTGAGTGCGGATGTGATGAAGATGCAGATCGGCGTGAACACGCATTACAATACGGCATGGTACGCACCTGCATATAATCCTGTTGCAGGTGTGTTCATGAACCAGGATACTTACCAATATGGCAACTGCCCGCGCTTCGACGCCTTCGTGAACATGCAGTGGAAGACGGCATGCGTGTTCCTGAAGTTTGAGAATGTGGGTCAGGGCTGGCCAATGGAAAGGCACGACTACTTCAGTGCTGCCAATTATATCCACACAACCCGTTCGTTCAAGATCGGCATCTACTGGCCGTTCCATCCTCCGCTCAGCGGCGTGAACAGAACTCTGTCCGACAGGGCCGGCTCCGGAATGGGCGGCGACAGCGGTGGCGGTCTTGGCGGTGGCCTGGGCGGTGGCTTGGGCGGAGCACTTGGCGGCCTAAGGGGAGGTAACCGATGAAACTGAAGCGCATACTTCCGTATATTATCCTCGCGGCGGCAGCTCTTATGCTGACGCCGTCGGCCCCATACAGGGAGACCGAGGATCCGGAAATCGGCAAGGTGCTTCGATGCGCAATCTACCCGGAATGCCATTATACCCTGAACCGTGCCCTGCTTCAGAAATTTGCCGATGACATATCGGTGGATGCCCGGATTGTTCCCGTGGACAAGAATGGCAATTATCTGGATTCCCTGCGGGAAGGAAGCGTGGACCTGGTGGTTCTCAAATACAACGACTCCCTGGAATGGGGCGGCGGAGTGATGGCATCGCGCCTTTTCATGGACAGCACGGCATGGCTTGCCCGCAGCGACAAGCCATACAACATGCAAACGGTTAATTTGTGGATAAACGACCTGGAAGGCTCCTCATACTACGACCGCACCCGGAAAGCCCTTATGAGGGGAATGGGCGGACAATCGATAAGCCCGTACGACTATCTCATCAAGAAAAACGCAGCCAGGATAGGCTGGGACTGGAAACTGGTGTCGGCCATCATCGCCTGCGAATCCAATTTCCACGAGTGGGCGCAGTCGTCGGCAGGAGCTACCGGCCTGATGCAGGTTAAACCCGGCGAATACAGCGCGGACACCCTCTGGGACCCGGCCGTGAACATTGCCGTGGGAACGTTCAAACTGTACAATTACCAGCGCACCTACATCGAACTGGGGGCGGATTCCCTGGACTGCATAAAAATGACTCTGGCCGCGTATAACGGGGGCCAGGGCCGTCTGAAACAATGCATCGAATACGCCGAGCAGAACGACATCGACCCCACCAAATGGGACAATATCGCCACGATTCTGCCTCAAGTGACTTTCCATGCAGGAGAACAAATGGTGAAATACGTGGACAAGGTGCTGGCCAAGTACGGGGAATATCAGATCCTGTACAACGATTAGTCGGCCTTTACGGTGAGGGCGGGATCCACCCGCGAGATGAATCTCACCGACAGCATTAGCATAGCCATCATCGCCAGATAGGCGATAATATCGGCCCCGATGATAAGGGGCAGATTCACGTGCACGGGCACGAAGGAGACGAAATAATTCGCCGGATCCAGCTTAATCAGATGCGTGCTTCCCTGAATAGCGCAGAAAAGAAGCGCCAGGGCGTTGCCGATAGCCATTCCCAGCAGAACGGCGCGGGAGGAAACCCTTAGAAACACCCTCACGATGCTCCTGTCCGCCATACCCATGGTTTTCAGCGTGCCGATGACGGGGATGTTCCTCAGAAGATGGATGAGCACCCCGGAGAGCATATTGAAGCCCGCCACAACCGTCATCAGGATAAGGATCACCACCACATTGAAATCCAGAAGGCGCAGCCAGTCGAACACCTGCGCATATTTCCGGGCCGATGAAAACGCCACCAGATCCTCTTCCTCCTCATACGGGCTGCCCATGATAATTGAGCCGATGTGGCCGGCAATCTCCCCCATCGCCGCATCGGAAGTAATTGCAGGAGAAATTGTTATGTCGATTGCCGATGCCTGCCCCTCATTCCAGCCCTGCAGGCGCTGCATATCGGCAAGAGGAGCATACACAAGAAGGTTGTTGTCCATCTCCATGATGTCCGTATGGACCTCGGTGATATGGAACTTGCGAACCTTAACTTTTTCGCCCACGAAATAGGTGGGCATGTCGTCGCCAACCCCCAGCCCGGTGATGGCCGACAGCCTCTTCGGGATGGAAATGCAAAGCGACGAATCCGGGGCCTGGGAGCAGCCCTTTACCATTACGCCGTGGATGATGTCTCCGTTACGGACGATGCCCGCACGCTCAACCACCGGCTCCATCCCTGCAACTCCGGGGATGGCAAGAATATCCTTTCCCGAGGGAAGCGGAAGGCTGATGGGCTCCGCTTCCCCGGAAAAGTTATAGGCCTGCGGAATAATCCGCACGTCGCCCGTAATGGAGCGAACGCCGGAGCGGATACTGCTTCTGAATCCCGCTGAAATGCACACGGCAAGTATCATCACAAGGAAGCTCACGGCAACCGAAGCCACCGTGATGCCTCCCCTGAAACGTAGTTTGCGGGATATGAAGCGTTCGCCGCTCATTTACCAGATGTGGACGCGCTCCTCTACGGGACGGAACATCGGGTCTCCCTCGTGGATGTCGAAGGCATCGAAGAAGGACTGGAAGTTGCGGATTGTTACATTAACCCTGTTCACTGCAAGGGAATGGGGATCCATGTTGGTGAGGCGGGCCTTCTCCTGGTCGGTGATGTTCTGAGCCCAGATTGCGCCGAAGGACAGATAGAAGCGCTGGGCGGGAGTGAAGCCGTCGATAAGTTTAACCTTCTGTCCCGCAATTGCGTTCTGCATAGCGCTGAAAGCGATGGAGACGCCGCCGTGGTCGCCGATATTCTCACCCAGGGTGTAACGGCCGTTTGCGTGTACGCCGGGGAGGACCTCCATCTCGTCGTACTGGGCCACGAGTTTGTCGCCAAGAGCGTCGAAGCGGGCCTTATCTTCTGCGGTCCACCAGTTCACCATATTGCCTTTCGCATCGAACATGGAACCCTGGTCGTCGAAACCGTGGGACATCTCATGGCCGATGACAACGCCGATACCGCCGTAGTTCACGGGATCATCGGCATCCGGGTCGAAGAACGGCTTCTGCAGGATGGCTGCGGGGAAGCAGATTTCGTTGGTGGTGGGGTCATAGTAGGCGTTCACCGTCTGGGGGGTCATGCCCCATTCGGTCTTGTCCGTGGGCTTACCCAGCTTGGACAGATTGTCGGCCACATACCATGCGCTGGCGTTGCGAAGGTTCTCATAATAAGTATTGGCCGGGTTGATATCCATGGTGCTGTAGTCTTTCCACTTGTCCGGATAGCCGATCTTCACTGTGAACGAGGCAAGTTTCTCGCGGGCCATGACCTTGGTTGTGTCGCTCATCCATTCCAGAGAGTCGATGTGCTGGCCAAGGGCGGTGCGAAGGTTCTCCACAAGGGTAACCATCTTGCGCTTGGAAGACTCCGGGAAATAGCGCTCCACATACATCTTGCCCACGGCCTCGCCAAGGATGCCGTTGGGAACCTCCATAGCCCTCTTCCAACGGGGCCTCTGTTCCTGGGCACCGGCCATCTGATGGGAGAAGAACTCCCACTGGGCGGTATAGAAATCGTCGCTGAGGGCGCCTGCGCTGCTGCTTACGAACTGGCAGACAAGATACGCCTTGAGGGTTTCGATATCGGTCTTCTGAAGAAGATCGCTCAGGGCCTTGAAATATGAAGGCTGCTGGACGACGACCTTTTCCTGGGGAGCCACGCCGGCTTCCTCGCAGATGAGTTCGAAGCACAGGCCGGGATATTCCGCCTTGATCTGTTCGGAACTCATGGGATTGTAGATGGCCTGCATGTCGCGGTTCTTCTCGCGGGTCCATGAAGCGGCGGCAAGTGCATCCTCAACCTCCATGTCCTTTGCGGCAAGTTCTTCCGCATTCTCCAGACCGCTGAGCTGCAGCACCTTCTGAAGATATGTCACGTAGCCTGCCTTGAGCTCTTTATTGGTTTCGAGCAGATAGTAATCGCGGTCTCCCATGCCAAGGCCGCCCTGGCCGATGTACAGTATCTGGGAGTCGCTGTCAAGGAAGTCTGCGGTCACATAACTGCCGAAGAAGCCGCCTTCGCCGTAACGGTTCATGCGGCCAAGCAGGCGTGCAAGGCCTTCAAGGTCTTCCACCTCCTGAATCTCGGCGATGTACTTCTGGATAGGCTGCGCGCCCAGCTCATTGCGGGTGGTGGAATCCAGGGCCATCTTGTAAAGGTCCGATATCTTCTGCTCCACGCTGCCGGGTGCGGCTTTCATGGTGGTCATGCTCTCGAAAAGGGCGTTCAGGTTCTCCTGGGTGCGCTCGCGGATTGCATCGAAACTGCCATAGCGGGAGAATTCGGGTCTGAGGGGATTGTTTTTCTGCCAGCCGCCGGTGGAATATGCATAGAAATCCACCTTGGGGCTGACTGTCGTGTCCAGATAACCGAGATCCAGTGCGGGAACCCGGGGACTCTGGTTACATGCTGCAAAAGTGAGCATTGAAATCATGATGATACCTAGCTTTTTCATATTGTTTTATAGATATTTGGATGCAAAGTTAATCTTTTTTCAGATACGGGCCTCACGGAACACCTCAACTATTGAAGGGTAGGTATTCTTGAGGAATGGAGGGAGCGAGGATTTGGCCACCCATGCGGCCTTGGTGATATCCTCTTCCCTCTGGGGAGTGAGGTTGGTGGGATCAGTGTACAGCATGTCGTACCACCAGGTGTGCTTGAGGTGCCAGATGTTGTTACGCAGATATACATGGTCCGTGATGCAGATGAGGCGGCGCACTTCCAACTGGTCCACGCCGGTTTCTTCCTGCACCTCACGAAGGGCGCACACTTCGATATCCTCCCCCGCTTCCTGATGGCCTTTCGGAAGGTCCCACAGGCCAAGGCGGTTAATCAGCAGATAGTCTCCCCTTCGGTTCGACACCAGCCCCCCGGCGGCATTCACCTCCAGGAACTCCGCGCAGATGCGGCGGTAGGTCTTTTCTATATCGGCCGATGGAATATATATCCGCTGGAGGGTATCCTGGACCTCGAACATACGGACCAGGGCGCTTATGTCCAGCACTTCTCCAACATGGAATTCCACGGAATTTGGATCCGACAGCATCTCTTCCTGCGGCGAGCAGATGATGATGCAGCGCTTCCCGAAATAGATCTTGTGCATAAAAAATTATTATATTTGCAGCACAAAGATACACTATTATGACCGAATTCGAAAGCAAACACGGAATAGTTTCCCGCCAGCCCCACGAATTATACATGGCCTTCACGGACCTCAGCAATTTCAAGAAGATGCTTCCCCCCGACAAACAGGCCATGGTGGAGGCGGATTTCGACACACTCACCGCCACGGTCCAGGGTTTCAACATAGGGGTAAAGGTGCATGAGAGAGTTCCCTACAGCCGCATTGAACTGGTGGACTACGGCGCCCCTCTCGCCTTCCATGTGGTGGTTTATTTCGATGCCGCGGCCGAAGATCCCTTCAAGACGGATTTTCACATCCACGTGGATGCAGACCTCAACATCATGATGCGCATGATGATAGGCGGCAAGGTGAAAGATGTCCTGGACAAGATTGTGGACGGCCTTGTGGACGCCTCCAACGGCAAGATGCCTGAAGGCTTCGATCCATCGGCATTCGGGATGAATGTTTGATCCCGCATTCATAAAGTTATTGGAGGAATCGGTGGGGCCGGAGCGCTCCGCCGCCCTGCTTGACGCCCTGGAAAAAGATGCGTCCGTATCGGTGAGGCTCAATCCCTCAAAACTTCAGGAGTGCCCGTTCCCGGATGCCGTCCCGGTTCCATGGAGTCCTTACGGATATATATTAAAGGAAAGGCCGGCCTTCATAATGGACCCGCTCATGCACGCCGGGTGCTATTATGTGCAGGATTCGTCGGCCATGTTCCCCGGTGAAGTTTTCCGCCGCATGCTGGACGGATTCGGCGAAGGCGTGCAGGTGCTGGACCTCTGCGCCGCCCCGGGAGGCAAAACCACGGATCTTAGTACATCCCTGAGGGAGCGCTTCTCAGACAAGTTCCGGCTAATAGCCAACGAAGTGGTGCGAAAACGCTTCCAGGTGCTCCGAAGCAATGTGGAAACCTGGGGAGAGCCCCGCACCGCCGTGGTGTCTATGGATCCGTCGCAGTTCGGGGCCCGCGAACTCTTCGATATCATACTTGCCGATGTCCCCTGCTCCGGCGAGGGCATGTTCCGCAAAGACAGCGTGGCCCGGGACGAATGGTCACCCGAGAATGTGGTATTCTGCGCCTCCAGGCAGAGGAAGATTCTGGCCGATATCTGGCCTTCGCTGCGGCCGGGCGGCGTTTTGATATACTCCACCTGCACCTTCAACCATCTGGAAAACGACGACAATCTCCAGTGGGCGGCCCGCGAATTCGGGGCGGAGATCGTAGATATCGGCCCTGTGCCGGAAGGTGTGCTCAAGAGCCGGTGCGGTTATGCGCTTCTTCCCGGATTCGTTCCCGGTGAGGGCCAGTGGGTTGGAGTCCTCCGTAAAGACGGCTCCCGAAGCGCGGTTCCTGCCCCCGATGCGGCAAGGATCCTACGCGCGGAATTCCCCTTCATCGGCATACCGGATTATCCGAAGGTCGATGTGGACAGGCCCACGGCTCTGGCATACCTCCACGGCGAAGCGCTGAGGCTCACTGGGGCTCCCATCGGCCTTGTGAATATCTGCTATCAGGGCCATCCGCTCGGGGCTGCGAAAAGTATCGGCACCCGCTGCAACAATCTTTTCCCGAAAGAAAGGCGTATCCGGAAGGATGTTTGAAACTTTTTTCCTCCGGCGGGCGTATTGTTAGAGTATCGGCCAAACGCAGGATACCCTATTTTAGATGAAACTATCACAATTTGCATTCGAACTTCCCCAGGAGAAGATAGCCCAAACCCCCGCATACTGGCGTGACGAGGCTAAACTCATGGTTCTCCACAAAGACACAGGCGAGATTGAGCACCGCCTTTTCAAGGATATCGTAGACTATTTCGGCAAAGGGGACATTTTCGTTCTCAACGACACCAAGGTCTTTCCCGCGCGCATGTATGGTAAGAAGGAAAAGACAGGGGCCGACATCATGGTGTTCCTGCTTCGCGAACTCAACCGCGAGCAGAGGCTGTGGGACGTAATCGTGGATCCCGCCCGTAAGATAAGGATAGGCAACAAGCTCTACTTCGGTGAAGATGATTCGCTGGTGGCGGAAGTTATCGACAATACAACCTCCCGCGGGCGAACCCTGCGTTTCCTGTACGACGGCCCGTACGAGGATTTCAAAAAGGCCCTCTTCGCTCTTGGCGAAACTCCCGTTCCCGGATGGGTGAAGGATAAGGTCACGCCCCAGGACGCGGAAGATTTCCAGACGATTTTCGCCGCGCACGAAGGTGCCGTATCCGCTCCCGCTGCAGGCCTCCACTTCAGCCGCGAGCTGTTCAACAGGATGATTCTCAAGGATATCCAGAAGACTTTCATCACCGTTCACATGGGCATCGGCCACTTCCGCCGCGTGGATGTGGAAGACCTTTCCAAGCACAGGATGGACTCCGAACGCCTGATTATTTCGGAGCAGGCAGCCAACGACATCAACCGCGCAAAACGCGGCGGCAAGAAGGTCGTGGCGGTTGGCATCACCGTGATGAGGGGCCTGGAAACCTATGTTACCACCACTAACGAGGTGAATCCCTACGACGGCTGGACCAACAAGTTCATCTTCCCTCCCTACCAGTATTCGGTTCCGGATGCTGCCGTTTCCAACTTCCACCTCCCCCAGTCCACCATGCTCATGTGCGTGGCGGCCTTCGGCGGATATGAGAAGGTGATGAACGCCTACAAGACGGCTCTGGAGATGGATTACCGCTTCGGCCCCTACGGCGACGCCCTCCTAATCCTGTAAATTATTTTTTAATAAAATTAAGAAAAATCGCGGGTTTTATTAAAAAACAAAAATAGTTTTTCCCGATTCGAGTAAAAATGGTGTCTCTCTCAGATGCCATTTTTATTTTTGTGGCAAAAACGGCATGATTGATTTTGACGAAAACGTGTGCCTTTGCGCACTCAACAGGGTGTTCGGGAACTGGCCCATGGAGGGGCGGGGGCTTGTTGAACGGTTTGGCAGTGCTTCGGCCGTGTTCGGCGCCACTGAGGCGGAACTTCGGGAAGCGCTGGGAAGCAGGGAGGAACTTGCCCCTGCCATCGGCCTAAAAGTATTGGAGGAAAGTGCGGCGGAACTCCGAAGGCTTGAAGGCAAGGGAGGCCGATTCCTGGGCTACTTGGACGAAGACTACCCGTCCTTGCTTCTGGAATGCCCGGACTATCCGCTGGGCATATATATTAAATGTGGCGGCCCGCCCGCGGGAATCTTTGAAATGAGGCCATGCGTTGCCGTGGTTGGAACCAGGGATATTTCCGCATACGGAAGGGAATGGTGCGTGAGGCTCGTAAGGGCTATGGCAAACACCAAAACGCCGCCGGTGATTGTGAGCGGCCTGGCCCTTGGAACGGACGGGGTAGCTCATACCACTGCCCTGGAATGCGGATTAGGAACCGTTGGGGTGATGGCAACAGGGCCGGAAAAAGTATACCCGTATTCTCACAAGGCCCTGGCGGACCGGATTGTAGCGGACCCCCGCGGGGCGCTTGTAACAGACTATCCGTCGGGAACTGCGCCGGTGGCGCTGAATTTCATCCGAAGGAACAGAATCATCGCCGGGCTGTGCAGGGCAACCATCGTGATTGAATCCAAGCGCAAAGGCGGGTCCCTTCTAACAGCCAGGTACGCCACCGACTATAACCGGGATCTTTTCGCCCTGCCGGGGCGAATAGACGATCCTCGCTCGGCCGGATGCAACTCACTTATCGCCAGCGGAATGGCAAGCATTATCGCAGATCCCGACGAGCTTGTGGATAAACTGGGACTCGGCGGAATCAAAGCCATGAAAAGGCAGAATCTCGGCTCTTTTCTGGCCTCGAAATACGGCTCTGGATCCGCCCCTGCTGTCATCGGCATGCTCATAAAACAAAACCGCGGCATCGACTATGAGACTCTGGCCGCCATGTCCGGCCTTTCCTGGAGCGAAGTCACATCGGCCACCGCCACACTTGAGACCGACGGAATTATTATCACCGATTTCCTCCAGCGTTGCAGCATCAAGCCATGATTTTTTGTATATTTGTGAGTTATGTTTGTGGACACTCATACGCACTTTAACGACGAGGCGCTGATTGCGGAGGCGGAGCCGGCCATAGCGCGTGCTCTGGAAGCCGGCGTGGGCAAAATGATCCAGGCCGATGTGGACAGCACCGAGCGGAATTCCATGTGGAAGGTGTGCGACGCCCACCCGGGCGTGGTGTATGGGATGATAGGCCTGTATCCCGGAAGCGTAACTGATACGTGGAGAGATGAAATAGACAGGATGCTTCCCTTTAAAGAGAAGGGCCCCGTGGCAGTGGGAGAGATTGGGCTGGACTATCATGAGGGGAAGGAATTCGAGAAAGAGCAGAAAGAGGCACTGCGCCTCCAGCTGGAACTCGCCGCCCAGTGGGACATGCCAGTGAACATACACCTGAGGGATGCCTGGGGGGATTTCCTTGCGGTTCTTAAAGACTGCGCCCACCTACACTTAAGGGGAAACCTTCACTGCTTTTCCGGCAGCATGGAAACATACAACGAAGCAAACCGTTACGGGGATTTCCTTATCGGCGTGGGAGGCGTTGTCACCTTCAAAAACGCTGGCCTCCAGGACGTTGTGGCCCGGCTTCCCCTGGAGCGGATAGTCCTGGAAACGGACGCCCCGTACCTGGCTCCGGTCCCGTACCGCGGCAAACGGAACGAAAGTTCATATTTACCTATAATAGCGGAAAAGGTTGCACAGATCAAAGGCATTTCCACAGAGGAAGTGGAAACCGTAACCACCGCAAACGCACTAAACCTGTTCTCACTGAAATGAACGCAAACATCCTTGTGATTTACACCGGTGGCACCATCGGCATGAAAGAGGATCCGCTGGACCTAACCCTCAAGCCCTTCGACTTCAACCAGATACTGGAAGAAGTCCCCGAACTGAGGAAGTTCAAGGTGCAGCTGGATACGTACACATTCGACCCGCTTATCGACTCGTCGGACGTGGAACCCGGCATGTGGATACGCCTGGCGGAGCTTATCCGGGAAAAGTATCCCTTCTACGACGGCTTCGTGGTGCTGCACGGCACGGATACCATGGCGTATTCGGCATCGGCCCTGTCCTTCATGCTGGAAGGGCTGGCAAAACCGGTGATTTTCACGGGGAGCCAGCTTCCCATCGGCACGCCCCGCACCGACGGAAAGGAGAATTTCGTTTCGGCAGTGGAAATCGCCGCGGCGAAAAATCCCGTCGGCGGGCCGATGGTGCCGGAAGTGGCCGTTTACTTCGATTCGAAGCTCCTGAGGGGATGCCGCGCAATCAAGGTGAGCGCAGAACAGTTCAGCGCTTTCCGCTCCCCCAACTGCCCTCCCCTGGCCCAGGCCGGAATCCTCATCCGCTACGACACCGATGTTATCCGGAGGCCGATGGGCGATGGCGTCTCTATCGGCGTACAAACCCATCTGGATACAAGGGTATCCATCCTGAAAGTGCACCCGGGAATTACCGAGCAGGTTATGCGAGCCGTCCTTTGCGGCCCTGAAACCCGCGCCGTGATAATGGAAACCTATGGCTCCGGCAACGCACCCTCCAGCCCCTGGTTCCTGGACATCGTGAAGGAGGCAGACCACATGGGCAAGATCCTGGTGAACGTTACCCAGTGCAACGAGGGCTCCGTGAACATGGACCTGTACGCCACTGGCAAGGCCCTGAAGAAATCCGGAGTAGTTTCCGGATACGACTCCACAACGGAGGCCATGCTTGCCAAGTTGTTCGTACTCATGGGCAAAAGCGACAACAACGCCTGGGTGAAAAAGGTTCTCGAAGAGAACATGCGAGGAGAAATAAGTAAATAAACCTTGCGCTTTTGAATTATTATTGCTATATTGCACGACAAAACTGAAATTATTTACTAATTCAACAAATTTTTATAACCAACACAAAAACTACTATGAAAAAGTTTTTCATGTTTTTGGCAGTAGCAGGCCTTATGACCCTCTCTGCAAATCTCGCTTACGCACAGGAGGAAGGCGCAGCAGCTCCGGATGCAGCTCCCGCTGAGGAAGTTGTAGCCGAAGATCAAGCCGCAGCAGAACCTTCTCCCCAGGATCTGTTCGCCGGCTCAGGTGAGGAAGTTCCCCTCCACCAGGCCCTCAAGACCAAATTCATCGAAGGTGGTGCAGGCTTCATGAGCCTCGTTCTCATCTGCCTCATCCTCGGTCTTGCACTTTCCATCGAGCGTATTCTCTATCTGCTCTTCTCAAGGACCAACACCCAGAAGCTTCTTGCAAAGGTGGAGAAAGCCCTCGAGGAAGGCGGCGTGGAGAAAGCCAAAGAGGTTTGCCGCAATACACGCGGTCCTGTGGCCAGCATCTTCTATCAGGGTCTCCTCCGCATGGACCAGGGAGTGGACGTGGTTGAAAAGACCATCGTTTCCTATGGCAGCGTGCAGATGAGCCTCATGGAAAAAGGCCTCAGCTGGATTTCCCTGTTCATCGCCCTGGCCCCTTCACTGGGATTCCTTGGAACCGTTATCGGTATGATCGCGGCCTTCGATGCTATCCAGGCAGCAGGTGACATCTCCCCGAACGTTGTTGCAGGCGGTATGAAAATCGCCCTTATCACCACTGTGGGCGGTCTCATTGTCGCTATGATTCTCCAGGTGTTCTACAACTACATCCTCAACAAGATCGACACCATCACCATCGACATGGAGGACGCTTCGATCCGCTTCGTGGACACCCTCACCAAGTACAACAAGTAAGATCCAGGACCCTGTAATCCTTTTTCTAAATGAAAGAACAATTATACGCCAAGATATTCAAGTGGGCTTCCATCGTTCTCTTGGTAACGAGTGTGGTTCTGCTCCTGGTCTCCTTCCCGAAATTCAACGGGCCGGGTGAAGAAGGAGCAGTAGCCCTGTTGCTCAACTGGGCGTACATCATGCTGGGCCTCGCCCTCGTGAGCGTACTCCTCGTGGGCCTCGTGATCACGGCTTTCAACAGCCCCAAGAGCCTTATCAAGATCCTGCTTGTGGCAGTAGGCGTGGCCATTGTCGTGGGTGTAGCATACCTGCTCGCCCCCGGCCAGCAGCCCATTGCCTACAACGGTCCGGCGGTCAGTCCAAAGGATCTCGCACTCACTGAAACGGTTATCAACCTTGCATACATCCTCGGCGGTGCTGCAGTCCTTTCCATCATTGTGGCAGAGGTCGCAGGCGCATTCCGCGGTAAAAAAGCTTAAACCATGGGAAAGAAAAAAACACCGGAAATCAATTCGAGTTCAACTGCGGACATCGCGTTCCTGCTGTTGTGCTACTTCCTGATGACCACCACTATGGGTGATCAGTCAGGTCTGCAGCGCCGTCTCCCCCCGATTCCCGACAAAGACCAGAAGGTGGAAAACCAGAAGGCCAACCGTCGTAACATCGTGATTGTGAGAATCAACTCTGCAGATAAGCTGTTTGCCGGTAGTGAGCCCATGGATATTTCCCTCCTCAAGGATAAGATGAAGGAGTTCCTCGCAAACCCCGCAGATGATCCCAACCTTCCTGAAAAGGAACCCAAGGACATCGAAGGCAAGACCTATATGGTCTCCAAGGGTATCATCTCCCTTCAGAACGACCGTGGTACAAGCTATCAGGCTTATATCGCCGTTCAGAACGAGCTGGTGAAAGCGGTGAACGAACTCCGTGACGAATTCTCCATGCGGGAATTCGGCCGCAAATTCGCCTTCCTTTCGGAGGATCAGCAGGAAATTGTCAAGAAAGCCGTGCCTCAGAACATTTCGGAGGCAGAGCCTAAAGACACAGGAAAAAAGTAGGAGAATAGAATTATGTCAAAATTCGGAGGTTCAAACAACAAGAAGAACGTTCCCGGCATTTCCTCGGGTTCGCTTTCCGATATCGTGTTCATGCTTCTGTTCTTCTTCATGGTTACCACCCAGCTCCGCGAAACGGAGAACAAGGTTATCGTGAAACTTCCTGAAGCATCCGAGTCTGCAAAGCTTGAAAGAAAAGACCTTTCGGCAAACATCAACATCGGTACTCCCGTACGTCACCTTCAGAGCATGTACGGAACCGATGCCCGTATCCAGCTGAACGACTCTTTCAAGACCATCGCAGATATCCGTGACTTCATCGCCGCAGAGCGCGACGCCATGTCGGAGGCCGAAAGGTCCCTGATGACGGTTAACCTGCGCGTAGACGAAGACGTACGTATGGGTATCGTATCCGATGTGAAGCAGGAACTCAGGCGCTGTTCCGCGCTTAAGATCATGTACGCATCAAGAAAACCGGGCGCAGAATAATCTCTGCAAACATCACTCAACTCAAAAGCAGCCTCTCGGGGCTGCTTTTTTGTGGGTCCACCGCTGCGAAAGTGGAAAAAAAATATTATTTTTGTATGATTTAGTGCATACTTATGGAAACTACTGTTAAAAGAACTAAGATCAAGGCTCTCCTTGCCATGGCTCCTGGCGCAGAAGTGCTGGTGAAAGGCTGGGTAAGGACGAAAAGAGGTAACAAGCAGGTGAAATTCATCGCCCTCAACGACGGCTCAACCATCAATAACGTACAGATTGTGGCGGAGGCGGAACAGTTCAGCGAAGAACTGCTCAAGAATGTCACCACCGGTGCATCCCTGGCTGTGAGAGGCCTTCTGGTGCCCTCTATCGGCAGCGGTCAGGCTGTTGAAATCAAGGCGGAAGAAATAGAGGTGCTGGGAGAATGCGACCCCATGCGCTATCCCCTGCAGAAGAAGGACACCACCATGGAGTACCTTCGCACAATTGCCCATCTGAGGCCCCGCACCAATACCTTCGGTGCCGTGCTGAGGATCCGTCACGCCATGGCCTTCGCAATCCACAAGTTCTTTAACGACAAGGGCTTTGTGTATCTGCACACCCCGCTCATCACGGAATCGGATGCAGAGGGCGCTGGAGACATGTTCCAGGTTACAACTCTGGACCTTAAGAACATCCCTCTGGACAAGAAAGGCAACGTGGATTTCAGCCGCGATTTCTTCGGCAAGAAGACTTCCCTCACGGTATCCGGCCAGTTGGAAGGCGAACTGGGAGCAACTGCGGTTGGCGAAATCTACACCTTCGGCCCCACCTTCAGGGCGGAAAACTCCAACACTCCCCGCCACCTCGCAGAGTTCTGGATGATAGAGCCGGAAATGGCCTTCTACGATATCCAGGACAATATGGACCTTGCGGAAGAGTTCGTGAAATACCTTGTGCAGTACGCCCTTGACAATTGCATGGACGACCTTCAGTTCCTTAACAGCAAATACGACGAAGGCCTCATCGACCGCCTTCGCAGCGTACTTGGAATCGAGTTCGAGAGAGTTACCTACACCCGTGCCGTTGAAATTCTGGAGGCCGCAGTCGCAGGCGGTCACAAGTTCGAGTTCCCCGTACATTGGGGCACGGACTTCCAAAGCGAGCACGAACGCTATCTGGTGGAGAAATTCTTCAACAAGCCCGTTATCCTCACAGATTTCCCCAAGGATATCAAGGCCTTCTATATGAAGCAGAACGAAGACGGCCGCACGGTTCGCGGCATGGACGTCCTCTTCCCGAAGATTGGAGAAATCATCGGCGGAAGCGAGCGTGAGGCATCCCTGGAGAAACTGGAGCAGAGGATTTCCGAGCTGGGAATGTCCCGCAAGAACCTCGAATGGTATATCGACACAAGGCGCTTCGGCACTGTTCCCCACAGCGGCTTCGGCCTGGGCTTCGAGCGCCTTCTTCTGTTCGTTACCGGCATGCAGAACATCCGTGACGTCATTCCTTTCCCCAGAACACCCAAAAACGCAGAATTCTAAGATATGCTAGTTATCGGTATCGCCGGAGGATCCGGTTCAGGCAAGACCACAGTAGTAAGGGCTATCACGGAGCAGCTCAACGGCAAGGTGGTGGTTATTCCCCAGGACTCGTATTACAAAGACTCCAGCCACGTGCCGCCGGAGGAACGCAAGAACATCAACTTCGACCATCCGGATGCCATCGACTGGAAACTCATGTGCCAGCAAATCCGCGAACTCAAGGCAGGAAAAACCATCGAGCAGCCTGTGTATTCTTATATCACTTGCTCCCGCTCCACAACGGAAACCGTAACCGTGGAACCTGCGGAAGTGATTATCATCGAGGGCATTCTCATCTTCACCTGCAAAGAGCTCCGGGACCAGATGAACATCAAGATCTTCGTTGATGCCGATGACGACGACCGTGTTCTCCGCATCATCGTCCGCGACGTCGCAGAGCGCGGCCGCACCATCCAGACGGCCATCGAACACTACTGCGAAACCGTGAAGCCCATGCACCTCCAGTTCATCGAACCTTCGAAGAGGTATGCCGATATAATCGTCCCCCAGGGCGGCCACAACAAGGTTGCAATCGACGTTCTCACCACAACGGTGCAGGAAGCGCTGAAAAAGCGCAGGCGCGTGGGGCGGAAAAAGGTTGTCCAGGGTCAGTAAACAATGAAGCTCAAATCCGAGAAGATAGCAGGGATAGTTGTCACCGTATCTATCCATTTTGCGGTGGCTATCCCGGTGCTTGCATTGCAGCTCGGATATGAGATTCAGAGGGAACAGTCCTTCGTCCTGGACTTCACCAAGCAGGAAGAGATGGAAAGGCTGCAGGAGCAGGAACAGGAACGTCAGGAGCAGCAGGAGCTCACCCGCAGCGCAGCCCAGAAGCTGAACGAAATGATCGCCGCCTCCGGCGTGCCAGTGAGGAACATCGCGGTTAACCGCAGCCAGCTCAAAGACGACAGGAACACAGACGCAGACCAGCTGTACCGCGACGCCCAGCGCCTTGCGGATGAACTCCGCGCAGGCCAGCAGCAAACCCCGCCGGAAAAGGACGATTTCGCGTCCATGACAGATCCATCCGCACAGAGCGATCCCGGCCCCTCCGCCCCACCACAGGCATACTCCGGAGCCACAGTGCTTTCATGGCAGCTGGACGGCCGCAAAGCCACGCACCTTCCCGTTCCCGCATATCGCTGCTACGGATCGGGAGAAGTCACGGTGATCATTACCGTTGACAATGCGGGAAGGGTCGTTAACGCGAAAGTGGACGACGGCTCCTCCTCCGGCGACAGTTGCCTTCGCAACCATGCAGTAAGGGCAGCGCGGTCGTCAAGGTTCAACGCCTCTCAGACCGCGCCGGCAAAACAGATGGGAACCATCACCTACCAGTTCATAGCCCAGTAGGATCGAACGGCGCTTTCAGCGCCTCTTCCACCATATCATCCACAGGAAGATAGTACTTGTAGAACGCGTTTTCCCCAAGTTGGGAATAACGAGCTGTGAGTGCGCGGATCTGCGGGGCGAGATACGGCAGGGTTTCCCGCCATTCCGCCTCGGATTCCGGCTTAATGCCGTCCACGGAGCCCGCATAGGAGCGGAAGCGGTTGTCTATTCCTATCCTTGCGAAGAAGGCGTCCATGGCCTTGTAACTGTCTATGGCGCGGATCTCACGCGAATAATTGTCGAAAAGGTACGATGCAAAGCGCATCATCGTGGCTTTGCGGTTGCAGGCCGTGAAGTACTTGGTGGCCAGGGTTGAATCCATCGGCACATAGACATCCGGCATTATTCCGCCACCGCCAAAGACGGTTCTGCCGCCGCGGGTGGTGTGGACATCGGAAGAATCCAGCTTCACGGCATCGGCGGAGAAGATTTCGCCATCCATGTAGCGGTTATAGATGTCGTACTCGTAATCGGCGTATGGCTTCTGGATGCATCGGCCCGCAGGAGTGTAATAGCGGGCTACGGTGAGCCGGAGGCCGGAGCCGTCACGGAAGGGGAAATCCTCCTGGACGAGGCCCTTGCCGTAGGAGCGGCGCCCCACCAGCACTCCCCTGTCGTTGTCCTGGATTGCTCCGGCGAAGATTTCGCTGGAGGATGCGGAATTCTCGCTTATCAGAACACTTAGGCCGATATCCTGCAGCTTGCCGTGGCCATCCGCCCTATACACCTCACGGGAGCGGGAACGCCCTTCCATATATACTATGGTATCGCCTCGCTGAAGGAATTCGTTGGTGAGATACAGCGCCTGGTCCAGATAGCCGCCGGAATTGTCTCTGAGGTCGAAAACGAGCCTTGTCATGCCTTCCTGAAGCAGTTTTGCCGATGCCTCCTTCACCTCTTCGTATGTGGTGCGGGAGAACTTTGAAAGGCGGATATAGCCAGTGGTATCGTCCAGCATGAACCATGCGTCCACGCTGTGGAGTGGAATCTTTGCGCGGATTATTTCGAAGGGGATGATTTCCTTGCCACGCTTAACCGTGATGAGCACTTTCGTGCCTGCGGGGCCCTTGATATGAGCAACGATGCTGTCCTGCGGGAAGTTCACGCCCGCGATCACCACGTCATCGACCTTCAGAATGCGATCCCCAATCTGGAGGCCCACTTTTTCCGAAGGCCCGCCGGCGATAACTTCCAGCACGATGGCTGTATCGGCCGGGACATTGAACTGGATGCCGATTCCCTCGAAATTTCCGGCTAGTTCCTGGACCGAAGCCTCGTGGTCCACCGGAGGAAGATACATCGAATGAGGGTCCAACTGCGCCAGGGCGGCTGTTACGGCGGCATCCGTCATACCCGTGCGGTTGAGCGTATCCACGTAATTCTCCTCAATCATGTTAAGGATTACGTTCAGTTTGGCCCAGTCCTGATAACGGGTTCTGATGAGTTTGTTGTTCTCCCGGACACGGATTACGGTGAGGGTTCCCAGCACGCCGATGAGCAGTGCCAGAAGCAGTTGGATAATCTGATGGACGTATTTGTTCTGCATCACTGTTCCACCTGTTCAACCTCGATGCCTGCGCGGCGAAGAAGGTCTATTCCGTCCGTGAGCCTGTATGCATCCCTGAAAACAACGCGGCGGATGCCGGACTGGATTATGAGTTTAGAGCACTCCAGGCAGGGAGATGCCGTTACATATAGCGTTGAACCTTCCGAACTGTTGCCGCTCTTGGCAACTTTGGTTATGGCATTGGCTTCAGCGTGAAGGACATACGGCTTTGTGACGCCGTTTTCATCCTCGCAGATGTTCTCGAAGCCGGAAGGGGTGCCGTTGTATCCGTCGGAAATGATCATCTTGTCCCTCACGATGAGCGCGCCCACCTGGAGGCGCTTGCAATAGGAATTGCGGGCCCAAACGGAGGCCATTTCCATATAACTCTTGTCGTACTTATCCATTACGTTCTCTGGTAGAGATATCTCTTGATGCTCTTCTTGGGAGTGCGCTCGAAGTCTTCGGGCATGAACTCCAGTTTCTTGATCTGGGCGTAGTTGGGGATTTCCTTGTTGATTGAAGGAAGAGCTTCGCGGATGCGCTGCTCAAGGGCTTCGCGGTTCATTCCGTCCAGTTCGCCCTGGTGCCAGTCCGGATAAATGAGGGCGGTGAGGCCGCCGTCGTCCTCTATCACCAGTGAATCCACAACGTAATTGTAGTTGTTGATTACGGCTTCCAACTCTTCCGGATAGATGTTCTGACCGGAAGGGCCGAGGACCATGCACTTTGAGCGGCCCTTGAGGAAGAGGTATCCGTCATTGTCGATGATACCCATGTCGCCGGAGCGGAACCAGCCGACTTCAGTGAAGGATGCGTTTGTAGCTTCCTCGTTCTTATAATAGCCCAGGCACACATTGGGGCCGGAAATCTGCACTTCGCCGGGAATGCGGTGGGGATCCGGGGAGTCTATCCTGATCTTCATGTTCAGGGCGGCTCGGCCGGCCGAGCCAACCTTCACCTTATCCCAATGGGCATAGCCGATGATGGGGGCGCACTCGGTCATGCCATAGCCAACCGTGTAATGGAAGCCGATCTTGTGCAGGAAGCGCTCCACCTCCGGGTTGAAGGCGGCACCGCCCAGAATGACTTCCTCGAACTTTCCTCCGAAAGCTTCCGTGAGTTCGCGGTTAATACGATTGGCTATCACGTTGTTAAGGATAGGAATGCGCATGTAGTACTTGGTGCGGTCCACCACGGGTTTAAGCTTGGTCTTGTACACTTTTTCGATTACCAGAGGCACGGCGATGATGATATCCGGATGGATGTCGCCGAAGGCCTTCATGATGATCTTGGGGCTGGGGACACGGGTGAGGAAGTGCACGTGCATGCCGATTGTCATCTCGAAGAGGAACTCGAACATCATGCCGTACATGTGGGCCGTGGGCAGCATGGAAACCACGCTCATGCCCGCCTTAAGCATGGGGCAGGCGTCCTTTGCCGCGAACTCGATATTGGAATACAGGGCCCTGTAGGGAATCATTACGCCCTTGGAGAAACCGGATGTTCCGGAGGTGTAGTTGATGAGGGCAAGGTCTTCCGGGCCGTCTTCCCAGTAGTCCAGGTCTTCCGGATCCACTTCGTTGGGGTACTTCTTGCCGTAGGACTCGTTCAGGTGCGCGCGCACATCGGCATAGGCATCCTCCGAGGTGTAGAGGAACTTGAAGGTGTTGATTTGCACCACAACCGCCAGGCCGGGCATTTCATCGGCACTGAGGCCTTCCCAGATTACGTCGTCCACGAAAAGCACGCGGGCTTCCGAGTGATTCACCAGCCAGTGGATGCTGCCGGCTTTGAACTCGTGAAGGATGGGAACTGCAACCGCGCCATAGGTGATGGCGGCCAGGAAACTCACGCCCCAGTTCGCCTGGTTGCGGGAACAGATGGCCACTTTGTCGCCTTTGTGCAGGCCGCACTGCTCAAATGCAATATGCAGTTTGGCTATGCGGCGGGCCACATCCCGGTAACAAAGGGTTACTCCCTGATAGTTGGACAGGGCGGGACGGTCCCAGTTCTCGGCGATGCTCTTTTGTAGAATCTTGTTTACAGATTTGAATTCCATATATCGTGTTATTTTCTTTTCAGCAGTTTTTCGGTTTCCCTTCTGGTGAGGGGCTCTCCCCCGTTGAATGGATACACGGCGGTTGTTCCGGAGGTGGTAACTATCCAGTAGCGCTTGCCTTCATGCTCATAGAGTTCCGGCAGTGCGCGGATCTTTTCTTCCGGGGCGATGCCCTTCCAGTCTTTAGGTTTCTGGCCGTGAAGGTTGTACATCTGCAGGGTGTTGTTCTTATGCAGAACCATAACGGTGTAGCCGCCTGCGCCGGTGAAGTCATAGGCGGCGGGGCCAAGGCGCACATCGCGGCCAAGGTCCACGGGGAAGCCCTGTACGAACCGGCCTTTCACATCCAGAAGGTATAGCGACGAGCCGGCGGCGAACAGGAATTGCTTGCGCCCGTTATTGTAGTAGTCGATGCATTCCACCCTGCCGCAGATCTTTTCCTTGAAGGGAATTCCCCAAACGCCCTTGCCTTTTTCGTCGTTAAGGCAAATTGCCAGATTCTTGTTCTGGTACAGGCTGTTGGTTTTGCCGGTTGTGAAGTTTTCCACGTCATAGGGGCCGGTGGGAACAACCACGGTGGTATCCTTGAGGAAACTGCCGCCCCTGCTAGCCTGGGCCTCCATGCGGCGGCTTAGCGTTATGCAGAGTTCCGGCTTCGTGCCGGGTTTGAGTGATGCGAAAAGCGGGGCATACGAGGCGCCTGTGGTGTAAAGGAGCACGGCCTTTGAAGGGATCTCTTGCAGATATCGTGAGACCAGTTCCGGCGCATCTCCCAGCGAAGCGTATGCCAGCATGCCGGCGGGAACCTGCAATCCAGCCTCTCCCAGACGGTCTTTGAGCGTATAGGTGAGGAATTCCGGATCCATGAACATATCCAAAGCCTCTTTGCAGCCATAGGCGCGCCAGCCGCCGCCAAGATGCAGGCACAGAGAGTCGTCGGTCTTGAATTCCGTTCCCAGAACACGTGCGGGATAGCCGGCGTATTTGTTTGCCTCTATGGTGCCTTTCTTTCCGCCATCCTGGGCACAGCGAAGCATGAGCACCTTGAAAACGGTGCTACCGCTGCGGAAACCGGCGAATGCGATTTCCTTCAGATTGAGGGAATTGTACCACTTGAGGGGGTTAATGTCGTGGCCCTTGCCGTTTTCCATATCGGCATCATATGCGCGGAGAGTGCCTTCGCTGTCGCGGAAATCGCGGTAGCGGGAAAGGTAGTCTTCCGCATCGGCCACGGGGATAGCCAGAACCGAGGCCACCGAGCCGGGAAGTATGCTCGCAAAGGTGGTGGTTCCACCCTGATATCCGGAGAAAGCCGTGAGATATCCGGCAGTGCGCTGGAGCACCGTTGCCGTGCCTTTGAGGGCTATCTGCTCCGGGCCGGATTCCATGCGGAAGGCGGTCCAATCGGCAAAACGGCGTACGAACCCGCTCTTGGGGGCCACCGCCGCTCCGCCGTATGTCTGCATGAGTTTCGATGCCTGGGAATTGTTCAGGAAAACCAGCGCGGGGCCCGATATGGACGCACACGCCTCCTTCATTCCGGGTGCCGACAAAACGCTGAGCCCGCTCTCCAGATGCCTAACAGACGCAGCCAGAAGTGTTTCCGAACGGGAAGCCAGCACAAGGCCTTCCGTGAACTCGAGTTTGAAGGATGCGTTCCTGGCAAGGGCCTCCAATTGCGAGCGGCTCAATGAATCCTGCTTTGCCTCTTCCGCAATAATGAGCGGCACCAGCGCACCGCTGTTGTGCAGGGAAATAACGGTCTTACGGCCGCCCACAGCAGAGAGATACTCCATGAAAGGACCTTTCTGCAGGAACGAGGTGAGAACCCCGCAAGAATCCGCAATCACGTTGCGCGCTTCCCTTGAACCGTCGAACACGAACACGGCAGCCGCATCCGAAGGCACAGCCTTTAGAAGCGAATAGTCGCTCTTTACGGGAATCTCCGCCCCCTGTGGCTTGCTGTACAGCCTGTACACGGCCCACGCTATGCCCGCAAGCATAAGCGCAATGGCCACTACTGCCACTATGACGGATTTCTTGTTCATTGCAGGTTCAGGTTCGCTGTTCTATACAACTTACAAATATAGTGATTATCTCCGAATAATGAAACACGGCCTTGCAGCCCGGCGGCCCCCTCCTGCCGGATATCCAGCAAATCGGCCTTCCAGTGGGCTCTGTGTGGATATCCGGTTGCGATTTTGGCAGTGGGTGCCGTTTCCCCTGCGCCTGGGCGGCGTTTCCCCTGCCGGATATCCAACAAATCGGCCTCCCAGTGCGGTCTGCGCGGATATCCGGTAGCGTTTTTGGCAGTGGGCGCCGTTTCCACTGCCGGATATCCAACAAATCGGCCTCCCAGTGCGGTCTGCGTGGATATCCGGCAGAGCCAAAAAAGATTTGGATATTCGTGCAAACGTTTGTAAATTTGTACTTGGACTAAAACCAACTACTATCATATGGCAAAAATCAATTGCACCGTGCGTCAGGCGTCCAGCAACGTTGACGCAAAACATTACGACACAGAGCGTATCCGGAAAGAGTATCTTGTTGAGAACGTGATGGTTCCCGGCGAAATCAACATGGTGTATTCCATGTTCGACCGCATCATCGCAGGCGGCGCCGTTCCCGTGAACGAAGACCTGGTCCTGGAGGCCCCGGAGATCCTGAGGGCCGATTATTTCACCCAGCGCCGCGAACTGGGAATTATCAACGTGGGCGGCACCGGATATGTGAAGGTAGGGGACGATGAGTACGAGATTCCCTTCAAGGAAGCTATCTACATCGGCCGTGGAAACCGTCACGTCAGTTTCCGCAGCGCAGATCCCGCAAAGCCCGCGCACTTCTACTTCTGCTCGGCAACCGCCCATAAGGAAACCGGCGTGAAGAAAGTGAGCAAGAATGATGCTGTCGTGATGCACCTCGGTTCCCTGGAGGAAAGCAACGAGCGCACGATCAACCGCCTCCTGGTGAAGGAAGTCGTGCCCTGCTGCCAGCTGCAGATGGGTATGACGGAACTTGCTCCCGGAAGCACCTGGAACACAATGCCCGCCCACACCCACGACCGCCGCATGGAAGTTTACTTCTACTTCGAACTTCCGGAAGATGCCGCAGTGTGCCACTTCATGGGCGAGCCCCAGGAAACCCGCCACATCTGGATGCACAACGAGCAGGCCGTGATTTCTCCCCAGTGGAGCATCCACAGCGCATGCGCAACCCGCAACTACACTTTCATCTGGGGCATGTGCGGAGAGAATGACGATTATAACGACATGGACTGGTGCGCAACTAAAGACCTCAAATAATGAAAGTCCTTGTTCCCTTTGCCGCAGCGTTTCTGCTCCTTTGCGGCTGCAACAATACCCCTGAGCAGAAAGTGATGGCCCGTGCCGTCCCGGAGCGTGCCGATGACTTCGTGTTCGAAAACGACCTCATCGCCGGCCGCTTCTACGGCAAGGCCCTGGAGGGCAATCCAACATCGCCCGGACTGGACATCTGGGTTAAGCTTCCCGGAAAGCTTGTTGCCGATGACTGGTACGCCCATGCCGTTGAGGATCCCGGCTATTACCATCACGACCATGGCGGAAAAGACTGCTACAAAGTGGCGGTTTCCCTTGGCGGAGGTGCATCGGTTCCGTTTATAGACGGCGTACTCTGCTATCCTGCAACGAATTACCGCTCCTGCGAAGTGCTTCAGCTTGGCACGGACAGAGTTATTTTCACGCTGGATTATCCGGAGTGGGAAGCCGCCCCCGGAGTGCTTGTGAGCCTTCATAAAAAAGTAGCTCTGGAGGCAGGCAGCTATTTTGCCGATGTCGAGGACACCTATACCTTCAGCGGCAGGGATTCGCTCATGGTGGCCGCCGGATTCAAACTGCACGGAGACCTCCAGACCGTGGAATCAGAACTGCCCCTCAATGAAGAAGGCCGCGTAGCCATCTGGGAGAAGGCATCGGACCAGAGCGCAGAGCCGGAAGACGGCATGATAGGCGTCGGTCTCGTATGCCCCGGTGCCGATATCGGCTACATGTATGAGATGGATCACGCCATTGCCTTCAAGCTGCTCACCTCCGGCGAGACCCTCTCCTACAAGATCGGCTCCTGCTGGTCCAAAGGCAACATAAAGACGGCCGACGACTGGTTCGCGCTCGTTCAGGCGCAATAATCCTTCTGGCGGCTAAGTATTTGAAACACAGGCCGTTCTATGTTAAGGGGTGCAAAAAAATTTGCACCCCTTAACACGTAATAAGTTCACAGTCAAGCAATTAGTCGCCAGACTTTATTTGGGCTGTTTGCCGATATAGGCGAGGATACCGCCGTCGACATAAAGGATATGGCCGTTCACGGCGTCGGATGCGTGGGAAGCCAGGAACACGGCGGGGCCACCGAGCTCTTCGGGTTCAAGCCAGCGGCCTGCGGGAGTTTTTGCGCAGATGAAGCTGTCGAAGGGATGGCGGGAGCCGTCGGGCTGCTTTTCACGCAGCGGCGCGGTCTGGGGCGTTGCGATGTAGCCGGGGCCGATGCCGTTGCACTGGATGTTGTACTCGCCATACTCCGAGCAGATGTTGCGGGTAAGCATCTTCAGGCCGCCCTTTGCCGCAGCATAGGCCGATACGGTCTCGCGGCCGAGCTCGCTCATCATGGAGCAGATATTGATAATCTTGCCTTCGCGGCGCTCCATCATCTCCGGAAGCACGGCCGATGACACGATGAACGGGGCCACCAGGTCCACGTCGATCACCTGCTGGAACTCCTTGCGCTCCATCTCGTGCATGGGGATGCGCTTGATGATGCCGGCGTTGTTCACCAAAATGTCTATCTGGCCCACTTCCTCGTGGATTTTCTCTACAAGGGCCTTTACGGCTTTCTCGTCCGTGACATCACACACATAGCCGTGCACGTTCTCAATGCCAGCTTCCTTATAGTTGGCAAGGCCGCGCTCAAGCGCCGCTTCACTGATGTCATTGAAAATGATGTTCTTGATGCCTGCGGCCACGAAAGCCTTAGCAATGTTGAAACCGATACCGTAGGATGCTCCGGTGATCCAGGCGTTTTTGCCTTCAAGCGAGAATAGATTTGCCATATTATAGAAGTTTTAGTTTTGTCCAAATACAAATATACAAACGTTTGCACAAATATCCAAATAATCGTTTTTAAAAAGCCTTCGTCCTTTAAAGTTCAAGTATGAATGCCCCGCCGGGAGCGAGATGGACAGTAATACGCCCACTATCCAAGTGCACCTTCTCTTTCTTGTAGTCCTGGGCGTTGCGGGCGGCATTTACTCCGTCCCGCCAAAGGATTCCCTCCGGTTTTCCGCAGAAAGAAACATCCAGGTCGATATCCCGTTCGTTCCAGTCCGTCATCGCAGCAACGTACCACTTGCTTCCGCTACGGCGGGCCATCACGATATACTCCCCTATCCTGCCGTCAAGTGCAATTGTCTCATCCCAGACCGTAGGGACCGATGCAATGAAATCAGTGCACTCCGGCTCTGCCATATAATTGGAAGGAGTATCGCATAGCATGGTAAACGGAGCATCGAAAACAATGTACTCCGCCAACTGGCGGCAACGCGTTCCCTGACTCATGGGCTCGCTCCACACAGGATGATAATTGCTCCTGACAGCGTTTCTCATCGCCCCCTGGGTATAGTCTGCCGGTCCAGCCACAAGACGGACAAACGGAATTGTCACATCGTATGTCACCTGGTCGTAATCTTCTGGCGCCCATTTCATCTGTTCGAGTCCGGCAACACCTTCATGATTGAGGACATTAGGCCACTTACGGATAAGACCGGACGGCTTGAAGGCACCATGAAAATCCACAAACTGATGATACTTTGCTGCCGTCCGTGCAGCTCTCTCATAGAATGCCACCATGGGCTGATCGTCCCTGTTCATGAAATCAATCTTCCAACCAACTATCCCCATCTTCGAGTAGTGCTCGCAAATAGCGTCCATGTCCTTGTCAAACGCCCAGTAACCAGCCCACAGGACAAGACCGACACCTTTCTTGCTGGCATACGAGCAAAGCATCGGAAGGTCGATTTCCGGGACGACTTTGAACAGATCGGCCTCAAGGTTTACCGCCCAGCCCTCGTCCAGAATCACGTATTCCACACCATGGGCTGCCGCGAAATCGATGTAATACTTGTAGGTTTCGTTATTGACTCCAGTAACGAAATCGACTCCACGCAAATTCCAGTCGTTCCACCAGTCCCAGGCCACTTTTCCAGGCTTAACCCAGGAGAAATCTCCTTCCGAAGGACTGGAGAGCCTCCAAACCAAATCACTCTGTGCCAGTTCCCTGTCTTCTGCGGCAATCACAATCACACGCCATGGCAGAGCTTCAGCCGCACTACCTTTATATATATATGGTTCACGGCTCTTGACCACCCCCTGCAACATGTTGTGACCGCCCTGTTCAATATCTTTGGGATATGCCGCAAATACTCCCTTCAGGCTCCTGCTTCCATCCGTATTCATCAGATACATCCCGGGATAGTTGAACAGATCGGTCTCCGTAATACACAGCTTCGCCCCTGCCTTACCGGCAATAGTCACAGGAAGGAAAGCCAAGCGCGAAGCATCCCATTCAGACAGGACGACATTGGCATAATGGTTCTCAAATGAACTTTCCATCTGCTGCTGAAGTGAACCATCTTCATTGGCATAAGGCACCCAGCTGAGATGATTCTCCGGGAAGTTAAACTCGGCAGTTTCGGATTTCACAGTGACAGCACGATGAGTCACAAAACGATACGCAACACCGTCATCGGCCACCCTGAAAATCAGATCGAAATCTTTAGCCTTGAGTGTCAATTCGTTATAACGGTCATGAACGACAGACCTCTTGAAAAGAGACGTATGGAGTTCCTGGTCAACGCTCTTTCGCACCGCCTTCCGGAACTTAGTACCGCTCCCGAAAACAGAACCGTCTTCCAAAACGAGAGAGATCTCCGAAGGGCAAAGGAGCTGGTCCCCGCACCTGGTGACACTCCATACGAGAGGTTTGCCTGCAGAAACGACGACTTCAGTCTTTCCGTCCGGAGAAAGGACTTTATAATCCTTGGCATTCAAGACTACGGGCAGCATAATGGCTAATGCGATGGCGATTTTTCTCATCTTCAATATAACTAATACATGATTCTTACAGGGCCCATCAGTCCGGATTCGCGAAGCGGGCTTCCCGCTTCGGGGCCTTCGATAGTCCAGGTCTTGCGCTCCGCCTCCGGGAGAGAAGCGTCATAGACAAGGCGGTTGAACCAGGTGCCCGTAACGGCGATGCGGAGGGTATTGCGCCCCGCCTTTCCCTTCAGGTTGAGCCGATATGGACTGGCCCAGAGGACGCCGACAGGAGAGCCGTTAAGACTAACATCGGCAATCATATCCACACGGCCAAGGTCCAGTACGAATTCACCGGCTTTGGGAAGGGTAAAGCTGGTTTCATAGACCGCAGTGCCTGAGAAAGCCCTGCCTTCCGCACCAAGCGGGAGGTCTTTCCAGGGTTTCAAAGAACGGATTTTCAGTGGCTTTTTGGGAGCGCCCCAGCCTTCGGGGAAGCAGATAGTCCAGACGCCTGGTTCTTTGACCCTGGTTGTTGCAATCTGCCGGACAGGACCTTTAGAGCTCGAAGGGCGGAATACGACAAAGCAGTTCCCGGCACGTTCAAGATCCAACTCGACCACCTGATAATCCCCATCCACGGTGCTTTCCAGGCCGGACACCGATCCATTAACAGCGTCCCATAACTCTGCCTTTCCGCAGGCCTTGAGTTTTACCGTGCCGTGGAAATCGCTTCCGGAAGGAGCGGCGATGTAATACCACTGGGCACCTTCGGCCTGGCGGCGGGTCCAGAGAAGGTCCTCATCGCAAACAAGGTTTGGTTCCAGGCCAAAAGCCCGGAGACTTCCCTCCGTTATGGTGGGTCCAAAGAGCACTTTGACACCTGCCGCAATAAACTCCTGCATTTTTTCCACCGTCTTTTCGCTCAAGCGTTCATTCTCCGGAACCCATAGCAGACCGTATGATATTCCCTCCGGAGTGGTAAGCTTTCCGTCCTTGACCTGAAGGCGGTTGAACAGGACGTCGGGGTTGCAATAATCGTATTTGTATCCCTTAGGGAAAGGGTATTTCTGATTGGGCCTGTGGTAACCCACTTCATCTCCTGTGAACCAAAGCACGTCCACGATAGGAAGCCCCCTTTCCAGAAGGTATGAGGTTCTGGCCAGGTACTGCGTAAAGTACGGCATATACTTCCACCACGTCTGTCCACGCAGGAAAGGTGTTCCTATCTTGCTCCCGAAACTGGTTCCTGGTGGGAGGAAGTCCACCTGAGGGTTGTGCGTATATGTATGGAACACGTTGTGGGTAACGCCCTCGGTCATATTCAGGTTTGCCACTTCCTTGAGCATTTCCCAGTGCTCGTCCCAGCTGAGGTCGAAACTGGTGAAACTCTCCGCGGCCACGCGGCGTTTGCCATAGAGG